>Ga0207709_10000174_pt1 | contig 86338 bp, 160 predicted proteins | sample KBSM34metaG_FD_184397 | JGI IMG/M metagenome (GOLD analysis project Ga0207709, IMG submission 184397) | Miscanthus rhizosphere microbial communities from Kellogg Biological Station, Michigan, USA - KBS M3-4 metaG (SPAdes) (version 2) | ecosystem: Host-associated > Plants > Roots > Rhizosphere...
CAGCCGTGCACCGCCGCGTCGCGGCGCTTCGCGATCTCGGCGCACATCCGAATCAGCTGTTCACCACACGCGCGGTCACGCATCGTTGCTCCGTAGATGATCAGGTCCATGCTCCGGTCGACCACGCCGTCGAGCTCATCGTCCGACAGCGGCGACTCCACCAACTTGTCCACCAGCAGGCGGACCGCTTCTTTGTTCGTCATGGCGAACCGCCCGGGATGAGGCAATGCAGCATCTTGCGCAGCCGAGCGATGCGCGCCTCGCCCGCCGGTGATGGTGATGTGCGTGGCGCGGAACGACGGGACGAGTTCGCACTCGACGACGACGCGGCAGCGCATCCCGGACTGTTCACCCGCGACGTTGTACGTGACCCGGGCGCCTTCCCAGTCTCCGTGGTAGCTATCATGCTCGGCCTGGTCACGTGCCGCGTCCTCGGGACTCGTCGCCTCACGATGGGTGGCTTCGTCCTCGTCTTGGTCGTCGGTCCAGACGCGATACTTCATCGCTTCCCCCGGCGCGCGCTGAGCGCCTGATCCACGGCTTCCGAGCACTCCGGGCACAGCACGCGCGGTTCGTCGTCATTTCCCATGCGAAAACGCCTCCATCCGGTCGGCGTCCAGTTCCATCCGGGCCTCATCTCAGAATTAGATCCAGGTGGGCTCCGGTATTTCAAGCGGACGAACTCGGCGAGCTGGATGGCGTCCGGCTCCGGCGTCCATGCGCCGCATCCACCACAGTCATTGTGATAGACCTCGACCTCTTCGGTAACCATCACGTCCACCTTGACGGGTGGATTGCTGCACCTTCCTCCCCGTATACGCGGCATCAGGCCTCCTCCTGTTCTGCGATGGCGTCGGCGTACTCGCTAGCCGGCTGCCATGCTCCGCTCCGCAGGTTGCCATGATGATCGCGCTCCCGGAATGCGCCGCAGTTCAGGCACACCTCGGAGCGGCAGGACCCGTAGCGCAACGGGATGTTCGCGCCACGGATGGTCTCCGTGTGGCTGCACGCGACGTTCCCCTTGCGCAGCCGCGCGATACGCGCCTCGGCCAGGCTAATTCCGTCGAATACCGGGCCGGCAAGGAGCTCCTTCACCCGCTTCTGCGCAGCGTCGCGCTCGGCCGTCACCTTGTCGATCTCGGACCGCAGCGCGTGAACGGTGCCGCCGAACTGCGCTGATGCGTCGACCAGCTTCTCGCCGAGCGTCTTGGGCGTCGACCGCTCCTCCTCGAGCCGCTGCCGGAGGTACATCACCTGGTCGAGCGCCTCCTGGTAGGCGTCCATGAGCGAGTTGCGGCCGTTGTTCACGCGGAGCGTGGTGCCGTACTTCGCTCGGCCCATCTCGCTCCTCGCCTGCAGGTCAGCGATGACCAGCGGCAGCACCTCGGCGCCATCGCCGCGCGGCGGCGGTTCGGGCTGGGCAGCGCGTGTCAGCTCGCGGATCTCGCCGTCGGTGTACTCGCTCGGCTGTGGCTCCGGTTGGGCAGCGAGCGAGATGTGAAGCTCCGGATTGTCCGGATACGAGACGTGGGTTGCATCCCCGCCCGGGGTAGGGAACACGCAGCCCGACTGCGCCCGCCAGCCGTTCGGGACACGCTCCCAGTAGCCGCCTATGCTGCTGTGGGCGCGTGTCCCGAGCGGCATGGCGGACCAGCTCGGACGATCGACGGTGAAGCGCTGCTCGGTCCCACAGCGGCAGACGAAGCGGATGATCTCGGTGCCGGCCGGGAGCTTGTTCAGGTCGATCTCGTACTCCTCCTCGCCATGCGTGACGATGTCGGTCTCCCGCCCATCGAGGCGGATGACCTGACCGAATTCCCTGGGGCTGCCTTCGAAGAAGCTGCTGACCTCGGGCGGGACTGAGACGCCGGCGGCTTGGCAAGTATCCAAGACCGACTTCATCTGCGTGAATCGATCGTTCGGAGGAATGATCGCGTGGACGGATGAGCTGTGTCTCATATTCGGCATGGCGGTCACCAGCGACAGACGAAGCGGATGATCTTGGTGCCGGCCGGGAGCTTGTCCAGGTCGACCTCGAAGCCCTCCTCTCCGTTGGCATAGGCCCCGTACTCGCGGACGGCGCACGTGAAGGTTCCGATCGCCCCGACGCAGAGCCTGGTCACAGCCGCTACCGGCTCCGCTGGGTGGGTGGCGAAGAAGGCGGTGACCTTCTCCGACACTGGGACACCTGCCTCTACGCAGGCGTCCCAGACGGCCTTCATTTTTCTGGTCGCGTCCAGATCTTGCTCGCTCGGTGGCTTGATCGCGTAGATCTCGGTCCTGTGTCCCATATCATGTAACTCCTTGAAATCACGTACGTTTGTGCCTAGTATGATGGTAAATACCTATTTACCATCATACACGACGAGCGGGAGCTGCTGACCACCAGCTCATCAGCGACGTCCCGCACTCGCACGGCGTCGGCCGCCAGGACACCTTGTGGATGAGCTCAGCGCAATGCGCGCGCGCAGCTGATCGACGGTGGCTTCGCCCGAGGGCATCGTGGCAAGCAAGCAACCAGCTGAGCTGCTGTTCGTCGGCCGGACCAGCGAACAGCGCTGCCTGGAGGTCCCGGATCTGCTTATCGGTGATGTCAGCCATGATCACCGCCATCCATGTCGTTCACGTGAGCCGAGACCGCCAACTCGAGCACGTGCTCTCGGCTCTCGCCGTAGATCGGACCGACCTTCCATCCGCACTTGCACGAGGCGCTGACCGGATCGGCGAGGTCCCAGCCGGCGTTGCCGTCAGCGACGCGCTGCACGAGTCGAACGTCATGGCCACGCGGCTGGTAGTCCTCGACGAACGCCGGGATCTGCTCCCTCATCGACTGCAGAAGTCCTGGCGTGATGTTCAGAAACTCCTCGTCCATGGTGGCGAAGTCGACCGCGCCGTCGCCGACGATGCGTACGTCATCAGCATGGACCTCTGATTGCCATCGCCCGCGGTAGCCGTCGCCGCACGTGTGCGGCCAAACGAGGAGCCATGCGAGCGCCGGGGCGGCGTAGAGCACCGCGTTCTCCTTGTCGCCGCCATCCCGGAGATCCGATAGGCGGACGAATTCCTTGCGGGTGTAGTTGACGTAGCGATAGTAGGTCCCCATGTCATCCTCCGTGCTCGATGCGCCATCCGCCGGGCGTCCATCCTTGCCGCACGATCGCCGCGACCACCTGGTCCATCGCGTCCTGCAGCGTCGTGCACTCCGCCGCGTTCTCGCCGCCGACGCCGTCCTGATCGTAGGTGTGCCACGTGAAGCGCGTCTCCGTGTTCTGCCAGATCTGAGCGCGAACCCTGCCGCGTCCATCAAGCAGCACCCGGCCGCGACCGGCGGACACTGCCGTACCGCCCGTACGATCGCGCCACCGCCACGCGGCTACGCTCACAGCGGTCGACCGCTCAAGCACACCGACGTGGTCTCACCCTCGCGTCGGCAGCGTCTCATGTTCTGCGGGCAGTCGCTCGACAGCCCGCGGTCGCTCACCCACACACCCTGAAACCCGCCACCCTCGTCAGGTGAGCACGGGCGTGCCACGTTGGGCACCCACGTGCACGTGCCGCAGTACGCGACGGGGTCGCACAGAGCGATGCACGAGAGGTCCCCGAGGTCACCGGGCAGGCACACGTGGAACCCCGGATTGCTGCATGATTGCTGCGCGACCTCGTCGGTCGTCACGCTCGGCGTGATAGTGCAGCTGGCGACGACAGACAGCAGAACCAATTTCAGAACGCTCATTCGTATCCTCCGTGGCGCGCGAAGCGCCGCTTGATTACATCCCAAGCACGATCACGCCGCACGCCGGCGTGATCGTCATCTCCATCCATGGAAGGTCGGCGAACACGGGACCGAGACGAGCGCGGCGGTCACCGGGATTCCTTCTCCTGCAGCGCGTTTGACGTACGCGCCGCAGCGCACGCAGCTGACCTCTTCATCTGTGACCGAGAAGTCGTGTCCAAGGTTGTGCGCCCTTTTGAAGGCGGTCTGAAGGCCGATGGTTCGTGCTTTCGACATCTTACTCATTTGCGACCTCCAGGCATGATCTCGTGCACGCGCTTGAGCGCCTCACGGACGCGCGCGATCGCGGTGTACACGCCAACACCTGCCCACATCCGGTCAAGCTCCTCGCACGCCGCAACGAGGTCGACGAGCGGATCGGCGTGGTTGGCGAGCGCAGCGATGGCGGCGGCGGTAGCCGGCTCGTTGTCTCCGATGACGATGACACACGCTCAGACGTGATCAGGCCACCTTCGTTCTCTTCCCATGGCCCCGGCGTCATCGCGGCGACCAACGCTCGTAGCTCTTACCCATGGCGACCTCCAGGCATGATCTCGTGCACGCGCTTGAGAGCCGCCTGAATGCCGGCGATCGTATCGTCGACATCGCGCGGAGACCCGTGATTGAGTTCGTCGCACGCTGTCACGAGTTCGAAGATCCGCTGCGCACAGCTATCCGGCGGCGGGGCCAACTCTCCAGCCGTGGCACGACGCCGGCGAACCTCAGCGATCAGAGATATGACTCGGTCATCGCCGGACACCTTCTCGTGGCTGGACTTGCCGTAATGATCCCAATCGAATGTCGCGCCGGTCCCGCCGGCGTTGCTCGGCATCGACGCCTTGCATGCCCACGTCTCGCGACCGCGGCCAATTGCCTGGAGAGACCAGGCCGTCGCTCCGCAGACCACGCACGGCCTGGTCGGCTCGCTGGATCCGTAGCGCTTCTCGAGGTCCATCAGGTCGCTGTCTCCGAGATCCGATTCCATGATCAAGGCGATGAACGCCCGCGTCTCCTCGCGCTTATCCATGATTCCTCCGAATCGGCTGGCGAGCCCTCGCCAGCTTTGCGGCCTTGCGCTCCGCGTACCACCGCGCGCGCTTTGCAGCCCACAGGATGGCTTCCGTCACGGAGCGGGCCAGCGCGTCGCGCTCGGCGCGCGGGAGTCGGGCGACCAGCGCCACCGCGGCCACGTCCGCGGTCCGTTCGTAGCTCATCCGGCACGCCCGGCACATCGATACCCAACTGGACATCGGCTCTCCGCAGACCTCGCAACGGTTCGGCTTTGGCATCGGTCAGCCCTCGAGCAGCTTGGCCGCGGCGCCCTTGAACAGGTCGATCATCTGGGTATGCCGCTTCGAGATCGCGTCCTGGCACCCGGCCAGCGGGTTCGCCTGCACCATGTCGCGCACGTACGCGATCGCCTCCCGTTCTTCGGCGCTGAGCCGGACGCTGAGCTGAATGAACGAGAGCGGCTCCGGGATCTCCTCCTTGCGCTTGGTCATGTCCGAACGCACATCGTTCACCAGCTTGGCGATCCCATACAGCGCGCCGCTCTCGGATTCGGCGAGCCAGCTCAGCGAAGGGAACTCGACGCACAGTCCGACGAACTCATCGCCGGAGCGCATCACGCGGTAGGTGTACCCCCTCAGAGTGGGAGGCGGCTCGATCCCGACCATTTGATAGGTCCAGAGCTCGAACGTGAGGTCGCTCTTGGATGTGGTCTCATCGACCGCGCGGTCGCCCTGATCGCCGGCGGGTCGCTCCTCCATGAGGACCGCGACCATGCCATCTCCCACGTCGGGGCGGATCTCGATGTAGCGGTTGGGAGGGAGAGAGCGCGCGAGCTTGGCGATCATGGAGTGGTCTCCTGTGGGGTGTTCCGGCGGTGCCAGCAGTTATCGCAATGGTAGGGCATGTCGTCGCCGGCTCCGAAGCACCATGGAACCCACCGCCGGCACCCGTGACAGCGGTAGCGTAGCCGCTTCGGTTTGCCAGTGGCATCCTGGCAGACTAGGCCGCCGCACGTGCACTTCACCGCAACCCCTTGAGCCAGCAGTCGTCGCAGGGGCTGCCGTTGGGGACCAGCAGGATGCACCACTCCGGGTTGCAGCGCTGGCACCCGAGCCGGGCGAGCGCCTCGGCCATGGTGCGGCCATCGCCTTTCTTACTCTCGTACCACCCACCGGGGGTACCGTCCGCGGTGACCTCGAACCTTTGATCTCCGGTCCGACGGATCGTAGCGACGACGTAGTACCCCGGCCATCTCGACTCCGCCAACAGACATGCCTGCTTCTTGGTCATCGCGCGGAATCCGGATACGGAGGTGGCGTGCACGGCGCCCATGGGTACTTGTGCGAGCTCATCCGAGCGCCTCGAGCAGGCACTCCAGGTTGCACTCGGTGCCCTTCACCTGCCGGTAGTAGATCTGCGCCCACTTCTCCTTGTCGTCGACCAGCAGCCCGTGGGCGGTGAAGCCATCGACCACCGGCTTCATGCCACCGGCAAGATTGTCGCGGTCCAGGCGGCGCTGGCCGTCCGCGTACACCCGGGTGAGCACCAGGCGGCGGATCCCGGTCGCCTTGGAGATGCGGTGGTTGACCTTGGCGAGGCCGACCCACTGGAACCAGGCCTTGCGCTCCTTCTTGTAGTCGAACCGCGACGACCCGCGGTTCACCAGGTGGTCGTTCATGGACTTCACCGGGCGGTCGAAGGAGAACTCCCACTCGGCGCGGACCACCGCGTCCGGGTCGTAGTCGCACATGATGCAGCACGCCATCGGCTATCTCCCCCGCTCGTCTTTGGTGACGTGGCTGCGCCAGGACGCGGTGATCGCGGAGAGCCCGAGCGGCGTCATATCCGCCCACACCGAGCGCCAACCGCCGCACGTGCACACCAAGCACTGCTGTTCGACGCTGGCTCCTTCGATGGTGGTCATCCTGTCTTCGAACTTTGGCATGTGAGACTTGGTCTTCATCGTGATTTTGCGGGCGTGGTCGACGAACTTGATGGTGAGCAGGCGTTCCCATTTCTGCCGCACCCAGTCGGTGTTCCACCGACGACACGAACAGGTAGCACGAACCTTCGCGATCGGGCGGCTCTCGTACTCGAAGCTGACCCGGTGATCGTCGCTCACTCGGACCTCTTGGCGATGTCTTCCCGCAGCGCGGCGATCAGCGCGGGAAGGAGGCGATCGTGCAGATACTTCCACTCGACCGAAGGAACCAAGGTCATGCAGTCGAAGATCCCGGAATCGGTATCCGGCAGGTAGTCACCAAAATGGTCTCGCTTGATCCAGATGCGGTACTCGTCCAGAAAGCTTTCCCCGTCCGAGTGATCACCGAGCGTGCCGAGCTTCGACCAGATCCGCCTGGCCTGGTCCTTGGTGAGCAGGTACACCGGGCGGCGCCCGTCACCACTGGCGGATTCTCGCTTGGCGCACATGGGGAGACCGAAGTTGTCGTACTCATCGCGGCTCGACTTCCACCGCGGGTCATCGGGCGATTCCAGCCGCCTCGCGCGCATCTCGCGACAGTCCTCGAGCCGCTGCTGGCAGAGCCGCTGCCGGATCCGCTTCACGGTCTCGTACGCCGAGAACGACCGGCCGTCGCCATGGCAGAGCTTGCCGGCGAGGTAATCCGCGCCGGAGATGTCCGAGAGGAACGACGTGAAGGTCCCATCGAATCCTGACCTGTGCCAGCGATGCGCCCACCGACCATGGTTGCTGTTGATGGAGAGCTCGCAGGTGTCGTCGTTCACCGTGCAGAGCGCCCACCCAGAGCGACCCTCCTCTCGGAAGGAGTACGTGATGGCGGAATGCAGCCGCGCCGTGCAGACGAGGTCTCCCTTACTCATGTGTTGTCGTCCTTCCGGTGATCCGCTGGTACTGCTCCCACCGAGCCTTGGCCTCGCGAGCGGCAGCCTGCTGCTCCGCCTCGCGCTCCTTTGCGAGCGCCTCTTGCCGCGCGGCCTCCCACGCCGGCGGTAGCGCGCGATCGCATGGGAGGTACTCGTCGTGGCTGAGGACCCACTCGAGGCGCCGCGCGCACAGCTCGGCCTTGGCCGCGGGGGACAGGCCCTCCATGCAGGGCCCGCCGGCCTTCATGTCGGGGAAGAAGTTCTCCCGGAGGTCGCTCCAGAGCAGGCCGATGCAAGCGCCCCCCCCGCAGGAGAAGTGGTCCCGGATCTCAACGCACATCATGCAGGTGTGGTTCGATGACCACTCGCCGTCGTAGAGCATCTCGACGTTCTCGTACCGCTCGCCAGGTGCGATTGCCTTCCGGCACTCCTCGCAGACGTGCGCCTTCCTGGCCGTGCGGATCGCGCTCTCGTAGAGGTCAGCATGCTCATCCGGGCTGCTGAGCGGGCAGCACATGGCGCTCATTTGGCACCTTCATAGCGGCGGTTCCAGTCCTCCGCGCAGCGGACTCTGGCACCGATCACGATCAGCTCGCGGTCGATGCTGAGCATGGCGTCATCGGGGTCCCAATCGCCGAGTGCGATGTCGGCGACGCGCATGAAGGTATAGTTGCAATGGTACGCCGCTAGTTTTCTCAGCTCACGGATCTGCTCGTCCGTGATCGTCTCGGCGGTGACCTTCATTTGCCACCCCGGACGTATACGGTGACGCTGTCGACGGTGTCACTCTTGGTCCAGTCGCCGTACACGACAGCATCACCAGGATCGTCGACCGCGTATGAGTGCTCGAGGCAGCAGCCGTCGAGCGCGCACGTACACCTGCTGCGCGGCAGGTACTCGCGATCGCCGATCGGCTCGCCGTAGAAGGTCATGGTGATCACAGGCTGTCCTTGCTGCCGCGCGCTGGCGGCGGTGGCAGGGGCGGCGGCAGATCCACCTCCATCGTGTGGCTGACTACCACCTCGTCATCCTCGAAGTCCTGCCGCGCGAGAGGGACGGCGGATCCGCCGGCGCTGGTGAGCCGGAACCACAGCTCCATCATCGAGTTGCGGACGCCCAGGAGCTCGGCGCAGCGGTCGGCGTCGATCTGGCGGAACCGCAACGCCTCCTGCTGGGCGGCGAGCGCGAGGTCCTCCGCGATCTGGACACGATTCTCCAGGCGCTCCACCAGGAGCAGCAGCGCGTGGACGTGCCCCGGGGATGCCATCAGCGCGGCGAAGTCCGGCCCGTGCGCGGCGTTGTACGCCAGGTCGCTCAGATCGGCGTCCGTAAGCTCATGCGAGAGGTCCGGCAGTGGATCCCGGTGAAGCTGAGGAAGCGCCGTGGTCCCGGCCGGCGTGCGCGGCTGCAACACGCTACCCGGTGCACCAACGAACGTGTTGCCACTGGCAGACCTGGTCATCGGCTCCTAGTTCCTTTCCTCGGTGCGGTGGGCAACCACCTCGACCAACTCCAGCACCAGGACGCTGCCTTGCGTCTGGGTGGCGAGGTTGCGCGCGGCCGAATCGATGTCGGCCTTGGTGCCGCGCAGCGCGACCGGGTTCATCCCGGGCGCCACGATGACCCTCGAGAGGCGATCGCCCGGCTCCGGAGGACCACCCGCCCAGTCGATCAGCGCATCAGCGATCTTCAGGGCCATGTACTTTGCCAACAATGTCACCGACATCTCTAATCTCCTTACCCCGTCAGAACGGGTAGTCAGTCTCGCTGGGTCTGCGTGCGAGCGCGGAACGCGTCATCCTTCTTCTGCTGCGCGATCTGGATGTCCCGGGACAGTTCCCCGACAGCGAACACCCAGAAGATGCCGAGCACCACGAGCACCAACACCACGAACCACCTGGCGTGCTCGGTGATCGCGCAGAACATCGCCCCGAACGTGAGCGCGGCGACCACGCTGTAGGTGATTCGCTGCTGTACCAGATGCCGAACGCGATCGTCCGTCACTTTTCCTTCCGCATCAGCCCACGGAGGATCTGGATGCGAGCCCAGGTCGCAGGCGCGACCCCGGCGGCCCTTGCCTTGGCCACGATCAGCTCCTTGGTCCTGGACGTCACCCGCACCATGACGTGCGCATCCAGTCCCGGATCGTCATCGGGGCCATCCGGCAGCGGAGGCGGTCTCGTGTGTCGAGCCATGTTTCACAAAGATATACGAAACGCGGCTGAGGTCAAGTACCATGTGCGCCATGGCGACACCTTCGAAAGCAAGCGGCTGGAACTTCTACCTCATGGGGCGCGAGGAGAGGCGTCTCATCAAGCACGAGATCGACCTGGCGGTGGCGGCGGCGAAGTTCGTCGCCGAGAACGCCCCGCTGGATGGCAGCTGGAAGGGCTGGCTGCGGGAGGCATGCAACCAGGCGGCGAGGTCGGTATCGACGCGCAGCAAGAACGAGTGGCTGCGCGAGAATGCCGAGGCGATCGCCGCCTCCGGGATCGTCCATGCCTACGACCGGGCCGGCTCGACGAGCTCTACTACGCGCTCGAGGAGGAGCTCATCGGCGCGATCGCCAACGAGGTCGATGACGAGACCGGGGTCAGCGTCCACTAGGTGTGGACGGGGTCGGGCTCTCCTCGACCCAGCGGACGCCGCGATCCGTGATCATCCAGATGTCGTATTGAGCATCCAGCCGGACCAGCGGAGGGTCAGATGTCATTGAATGGGCGAGGCTATCTGCCAGCTCTCGACGCAGCCCGGTGATGCTCGAGATCTGGTCCAGGGTGAGCCCACACGATTCACCGAGCTCGCGCATCTGGTACAGAGCGTCGAGCAGTCGGTCTCGATGGAAGCTTCGCCAGTCGTCGATCAGGACTCGACGACCGAGTACGGTGGCATGGGTGAACGGCATGGGCCACATGGTATCCCATGCAGCATGGATTGAGTCTCCCTGGCGAGGAGCGGCTACTTGTGCGGAGTGCCCTTCGCGAACGTGATGTCGGTCTGGGCGCGCGCAAGCTTCATCGCGAGTGATTCGTCGGTGGACGAACTGAGCCACTTCGCCACGGTCTTCTCTGCGGCGCGCATCGAGAGGTGCTCGACGTGCCGCCACTGCTCGACCGTGAGGCCGCGAATCAACTCGACTGGGACGATGCCGTAGAGGGCCCGGCAGCAGACGGCGGCGGTGTAGCAGTCGCCGCCGGCTTCGGCGGCGGCACACAGCGAGATGGCGGTCGATTCGTCCACGATGGTTCAGGACCGGACGATCCGGGACGGCTCGGACGCGCCAGCAGATACCTCGCGGGCCACCACGCACACATCCTCGTAGTCGAAGAACTGCTCGACCGTCTGAGCGCCGGCCGTGGTCATCTTGAGGCCGCCCCACTCGGTCTCCGACAGCTCTCCTTGCAGGCTGGCGCCACTCCGGAACATCACCGCGCAGACGACGGACTTCCGATCGCCGAGCATCGACGCGACGGCCTGCCGCGTGCCATGCGCGATGTCGACCTCGTGGACGTGTCCATGCTCACGCTGGAGGAACGCATCGTACGCTTTCAATACCGCGTCCTTGTGCTCCTCTGGTACGTCCATCCGTTGGATGGATTCCAGCAGCATGTCCTGGATGTTGTCCATCGTGTAGCCGTAGGCGGAGAGATCGTGGAACGACTTCGCCACGCCAGCGATGGAGGTGCAGAGCTCGTTGAGAAGCTGGCGGGGGCGCTCGGGGAGGATGGGCTCGTTGATGTTCATTTGCGTTGTCCTAAATCGGCGAGAAGAGACCTGAGTTTCACAAGAGACGGAACCGACGTGACGCCGAGAGCCCGGAATGACGACAGCACGTCACCGGACGTCGGGATCATGAAAACTGGCTTGCCTCGCCCGGCTAACCATCCAGCTTCGAAATATCCGTATCCGATGGGACTGGTTTCGAGGACGCAGCAGTCGCATGCATTGATCAGTTCGACGTTGTCATCGGAAACTGCGCCCCCGAGGCCAGTGGGGACGTATCTGACCTCGTGCCCATACATGGACAGGTCATCGACCAAGAAACGACTACCAAAAATCACTATTCTAGCCATCTCAAATCTCCTTGGGGGGTACCGACGGCGACGACGTCTCGGGCGCAGCCCGAGCTACTTCGGGAACAGCACAGCGCGCATGTCATCCACCGCATCCGGTTCAATCACATGCGGCCGGCGGACGCCGGCCATCTCCCACAGCATGGCGCACGCGGCGTCGTGAACCACCATCGCCTCGTAGCGACCGGCGATCGCGGTCTGGTCCTGCTCCCGCGGGCCGGCGCAGTGGATCAGGACGTTGCGGACGTTCGCGGTGTAGAGCTCGATCCGGTGGTTGACCGTCTCGAGCGGCTGGTCGCCTCGGAACTGAGTCACGATGTTCTGGTTCCACGCCCACCGCGTGGGATGGCAGCAGACCACGTTGACGAAGTCGTCGCTCGCGACCGGCGTCGAGAACAGCTCGCTCCACGGCGCCCACTTCTCGGTGAAGACCCCGGGCGTCGTGGTGACGACCCGGGTCGGCGCGATCTTGATCAGGGTGCGGAGGTACGACCTCGAGAACTGGCCGTGCGCACCGTCGGTGGTGTCGGCGAAGTACCTGATGAACATCAGGACCGCCCGAACAGAAGCCACACGCCGACCGCGAGCGCGGCCGCGATCACGAGCGGGCTCGCGCCGCCGACAGGCGTGTCGCCGACGTACATGAGCTGGGAGACACCGCGGGCTGCCGGCTTGTGGGTGACGATCTTCACGGGTTCCCCTTCTGGTCTCGGCAGGTTACCACCGAGCTTGCGGAATCAGAAGCGCTCCCCAGGCCAGGCGTCCATGACGATGCGGACCGCGGGAATGATCAGGTGACGCGCCAGCACGACCTCATCGGCGGTGGCAAGATGTGGCACGCGCCCGGCCAGCGTGGCGGCGATCGCCTTGGCCTGGTCGGCGGTCGGGCGGATCTGCGGAAGCGATCCTCCGGTCGGCATGTGGGTAACGCTCCACCAGGACGCCAAGGTGTCCTGGTCCTCGATTCCACGGTGCGCCGCCCACTCACCGTAGACGTTCGCACGGATCTTGAACGGGACGCCAAACGCCGCGGCGCGCAGGGAGCCGGCACGCACAATCGTCGGGTGGACCATGACCTCGATCTCCACCACATCGCCCCAGCTCTGCCCGCTCCACCGGCGCAACTTTCCGAAGATGGCGTAGAACTCGGCGGTGTTGTTCGGGTACATGTACCCGGCTGCCGACTCGAGAAGTCCGATCTCCGCCTCGCTGAGGCAGCGGTGCGGCGGCTTGCCAGTGGCATCGTTTGAGGTGGTCATAGTTTGCACTTCGTGGTGAAGATGGTCCCTTCGTGACCGGACTCGGCGACGAACCCGGTCGCGTCGCAATGCCAGCAGAACAGATGGAGCTTCGCCCGCCCCACCTTGTGGCCGTTGGCTTCGGCGATCGGCAGCGTCTTGACGACCGGATCGATATCATCCGGCGTGACCGGCGCTGGTAGGCCAGCAGACGCCGGCGTCCATCGCTGGTCAGGTATCGGCGCTGGCTTGTCCTTGCGCCGCGCCATCACTCCCGGTCCTTGCCGGTCTCATCGAGCGTGGGGTCTCGCTTCTCCTGCGAGCGTTCATCCTTCCGATACCGAATCCAGTGGTACACCTTGGTGAACAGCAAGGCAGCCGCCCACTGCGCGCCCAGGATGACAAACCACGGAACGTGGATCACGAAAAGGATCACCGAGACGCTGGCAACGGGGATCATCGCGATGGAAGCGAATCTCATCGCCGATCGGCGAGCCCTGGCGGCCGCGTCGTCGACCAGTTGCTTGGCATCGGCGGGCGTCATTACCTCGACCGGGGGAAGTGGAGCGGGACGCGGCGGGAGATCCTTGTACTCGATCTTCCCGTCCAGATACTGCTCGTACGCCTCGAACCACTCTCCCAGCCTGTCGCTCATGGAGCCACCAGGCGGAGCGGGATGCGCCGCCACCAGGCGATCTGCTCCTCCTTGAACGCATAGAGGCCGGCCAGAACACCATCGTCGGTGTACAGCGGGATCGCCGGGCACCTGCGACCGAGCATCTTCATCTCGTTGGCCTCGGCGTCCGAATACTGGAGCTGGAAGGTCGCGTCGACCGACGACATCGCCTCGTTGATCTCCTGGCAGCAGCATTCGAAGCACAGGGTCGCGGACTGGCGGGCGAACGCCAGGCGGAACAGCTTCACGCCCTGCGCGCCGCATTCACGGCAGAAGTACCAGACCGGGACCTCGCTCGAGGAGTAGTCGAAGTTGCTCATGGGTGCTCCCGGAAGTTGCACAGCAAGGAAAGGTGGACGCGCTGTTCATACCTGTCGTCGGTCAGAGACCCGGTGATGCCGACGTCCCCAATACAGCTCGCCATCACGACGCGAACCGTCCGACCCTGTACGGTATGGGCAAACAGGTTCGGGTTGACGCCGGCGCGATTCAGCAGCTCCATGTCGGCCGCCGGCAGCCGGTGAACCAGAAGCCAGAACCGCAAGCACAGCGGCTGGGATAGGTCGTGGATGTAGCTGTCGCAGTGCCTCATCGATCCTTGCCCTCACGGTACGGTGCCGCGGAATCCGGAGAACCGATGTGGTCGGCCAGCGTCGAGCCGGGAACGGTGCGGCGCCAAGCTGCGGTTGGCTCCCCCAGCCGCATCACAAAATCGCCTGCATGAGGCGCAACGAACACGGTCCAGCCGACCGCGCGGTAGCGCTCGGCGGCGGCCTCCAACTCTGAGCGGCGCATCCAGTTGTCATCAAACATTCCGACTGGAATGGACAGACGGCCAGCACCGAGCTCGCGTTCGATCCGTTCGATCAGTATGTCGACTACCTCGGGACGCGGAGCGTTCGGATCGGGTCGTGCGGCAAATTCATCGGGAGTGGTGATCTTCATGGTGCCTTGTCGTATGGAAGGGGTGCGAGCTGGTGGCCGGACTCCTTGGTACCGGAACCCTGGCACCACTTGATCTCGCCGGCCGTGAGAACGTGACGACCATGCCGGCGGACGGTGCCGTCTGCCTTCACGCGCTGCGTCTTCTCGCAGTAGGCGCAGACCACCGACCTGGTGAGCATCATCGTCATCAGATCCTCCCGCCGTCGTCGGCCCAGCGCGACATCGCGACCCGGTCCGTGCGAGCCTCCTCGCGGCGGTAGCGGATCCCCTCCTGGATGAGGGCCTTCGCGGTCGGATCGGCATCCGGCCGACCCGGCAAACGATCTGCCATGTCGCCCCAGAACGCGGCGACCTCTTCCCAGGTCATCTCCATCTCAATCAAGCTGCCACGGGCAGCCGGTGATTGTCAAGCGCCGGGTTCTGCGGTAAGAGCTTTGCCATGGCGAAGACGAACGAGGAACTGCGTGAGGAGATCACCAACATCCAGCTGGCTTCCCGAGGGTGCTCGGTCGGGTCAAGCGAGTACAGGGAGGCGTACCGGCAGATCTCCGAGCTCGAGGAGCAGATCGCCGCCATCACCGCTCCGCGGGACCAGGACGGCGAGCTCTCCAGATGGGGGGCTGTTGCGGCCGCTCATCTGGCCGGCGACCTGGACCGCGCTCGCAAGCTCGCGGCGCGGTTCATGGCAGAGCCGATCTCGATGGTCACCTACCACGGCATCGCCTTCCTGGTGGGTGACGCGCTGTTCCCGCCTCCTGGCCTTGGAGCGCATCTGGTGGCGGAGATCGACAGCAGGTCGGGCACGGCCAGGAGCCACGACTGATGGGGATGGAGCATCCGCATCGCACATGGTGTCCGCGCTGTCGTTGCACCTTCTCGAGCGACAGGTGTCAGTGCGGGACGCCGTGGGACGGTACATTCAGCCCACATCGCTTCTGCGGTTGCTACTCGTGCAGTCCGCGCACGCGGCCGATGTACCTGGCCGATGTAGCGGCAGGTCGTATCACACGGAGGACATGATGAGGAAGAAGGACGAGCTATCTCTCGAGCACACCTGCATGCAGCACGCGCACCCGGAGGAGATGGTGTTCGTGCTGCTCGGTCGCGACCCCGCGGCGCCTCGCGCGATTCGCGCGTGGGCTACAGATCGGATTCTGCTCGGCAAGAACGCCTGGTCCGACACGCAGATCGTGGAGGCGATGGAATGCGCAGCCACGATGGAGCGCGAGGGCCGGAAGTGGGTGGATGCGCCGCCCGGAGGTGTGGTCGCGACTCACGCGAAGGCGATCCAGGAGATCGACGCCGCCCTGTTCAACGGCGACGCGTTCGATGATCCAGCTGTCCGCGCAGTGCTGTCGGCGTACGTGGACAGGTGGGCGCGAGAATTGAGAGATAGGCCATGAAGGGGAAGAACGACGAGTTCGACGCTCGCGTCCTGAAGGTGCTGAGCCGGGCGGTGCACCTTCGGTTTTCTGACATCGAAGAGAAGCTGAGCGGCCTGGTTGGAGTTGCTTACAGCACTCGTGAAATCGACCGCGCGCTGCAGCGGCTACGGAAGGCCGGCAAGGTGAAGTTCGTCGCGCGCCACGGCTGGATCAGGGTGCAGACCGGGTCATGACCTCGCGGAGCGGCGCGAGGCCGGCGTCGCCCTTGGACAGGTAGCGGTAGTGCATGTCCGCCACCTCCGGGTGGCCACCAGTGAGGAACGTGTAGCGGTCGACCAGCCAGGGATGGGTCGCCTTCACGAAGTCGAAGAAGTCGAGGCCGTTCGGCTGCCCGGGATGGAGATCGACGTCGGACAGGATCGCGGCCAGGTTCGGGTGGGCGGCGATCACCTGCTTGGCGGCCGCGACGCTGTCGACCGTGATCACCTCGGCGCCCGGGAAGATCTTCTTCAGGAGGCGGCCCATCCCGCGCTGGATGAGCGGGTCGTCCTCGAGATGCAGCACGACGTTCTCCGGCGGCTCCGGGTTCCGGCGCGCCGCGCAGACGATCGCCTTAATCCCGGCGTCCCCGAACGGGATGGTGCGGCACTCGGCGCCGTCCGGGTCGAACTGGCGGATGCGGTGGTACGCGCCCGTGGTGTCCACGCTGGCGTGGCGGTAGCCGTGCGCGCGCGCCCACTCCTTGGCCTTGGCCGGCGTGAATTTGAACGTGGGGAACAGCAGGCTCTGCACCCGAGCGCGCGGCCATGGCACCGCGGGGTTGCGCAGAAAGTCGCTGGCGTCGCCGACGCGCCACCCGGCGCGCTCCAGGCGCTCGCGCTTCCCCGAATCCATCGCGCTGTGCGCCTGGGTGGCCTCGCCATCCCACACCAGCTCGCCATCCTCGATGTGGACCTCGAAGTGCGGGTACGGGTGATCGACCGCCAAGTCTACCCCGATGACACCGAGGCACACCTTGGCTGCGAACTCCCCCCATGTCCGCGGATCGCCGATGGGCATGTCGGCGATGCTGCCGCCGTCCTCGGTGATCAGCTTCGCGAGGTCCTTGGCGGCGGCGAGCGCCGCATCCGGGGTCGGCGGGGTGATCTCGTCCCACGTCCCGGACATGTTGGGCGGCATCTCCACCCAGTTCATGTAGGCGTGCACCCAGAGGGCGCGCGCCATCCCTTGGAGGATCTCGCTCTCGACCTTCGTCATCCTCCGGATTTTACACGACGCTGTGCGCCGACGCTCGAGGGTCTCGCGTGACGCTCACCTAGCTTCGTGGAACCCGTCGCTCACCGAAAAAGTGAGCACCTGGATCGAAGTCCGAGGTCAGGTCAACCTCGGTGGCCTCCGCTGCGTAACGAGTGGCGTCATCCCTGGCTCGGTCTCCGTCCGAGTCGTAGGTCAGCAGGGTGACTCTCTGGTTGCGCGAGTTGGTCTCGACGACACGCCAGATATCCGATCCATCGCTGGGCATGCGAACGAGACGGACAACAAATGGTCCGACGTCTCGCTTGCTGACGAGCTCGCCAAGCTCTGCGGAAGTCTCGCGGATCGCGTCGTACACAACGACGCTTACGCGGTCTCCGGTGGTCAACTCTGATACCTGCGCCCTGTGGCACAGGATGCGATGGATGGCGACCATCGGTCGCGAATCGTTATTCATATCAAAACTCCAATGGGAGCCGAGCAGTCTACCTACGTCTCTGCCGCGCCGAGCTATATCCGATCGGTCTCGCTTGGAGGCGAGCATGTATGATCGCCGGTCTCGCCGGAAAGGCGAGCGAAGGGGGTAACCGCAGGCACAGTCTCGCCGAAGCGAGCAAGAAGTCCGCAATGTCTCGCCGAGGCGAGCGTGATCAGGCGTCCTTGGCGCGGTTGTTCTCGATCGCCAGGCGCTGCCGGCAGAGGCTGGCGCCCGTGTGCACGCCGCCGCGGACGTGCTTGTCGCCGCCGATCTCCCACGTGCATTCGAACGCGCTCACCGAGAGCTGGCCGGTCTCGGCGAGCGACGCGAGATCCCGACCGGCCTCGGACAGGACCTGGCCGTGGACCGGGTTCCGGGCCGCCGCGTCGAACTCGATGTGCTTGCGGTCCGCCGTGATCCGGTTCGTCTTGTGGCACTTCGGACAGATCATGTGGACCATGAGCGGCTCGCCCGGGACCTGGTAGACGTCGACCGTCAGGAACTTGCTGGGGTCCTTGTAGACCACCATCACCTCGATCTTGTTCGTGTTGAGGCGGGTGGTCGACGACAGCCCGTGCTCCATGTCGCCGGCGAGCTGGACGATCGGCCTCTTCTTGCCAGTGGCAAACGCTTCCATGGTCACTTCTTTCGCGTGATGAGAAGGACGGCCCCCAGACCGAAGGCGCCGATGAGCAGGAGGGTGCCGGTGCTGATCCCGCCGTGCTGGGCGGCCAGCGCGGCGGCCAGGTCCTTGTTCGCCTGGGCGGCGCCGGCCGACTGCTGGCCGGCGTTGTAGACCTTGAGGACGCCCGAGCCGACGTCCTCGAGCGTATCCCAGAAGTCGCCCACCCCGGAGTACCCGGAGCGCGCGATCAGCTGGTTGGTGCGTGCGTACGGCATGCGGCGACTCCTTCAGCGGGTGAGCAGGTAGACGGCGGCGAGCGCGCCGCCACCGAGCAGGATGGCCGTGGTGGTGGAGATCCCACCTGCGGGCGGCGTGATCACCGTGGTCGGCGGCTTGGGCGCCACCGCGGAGATGAGCTGCTCCCAGAAGCTCCCGCCCGACTTCGACCCCGCGGGGTGCGCGGGATCCGGGTCGACCGCGCCGGGCGCGCGGTACGTGCTCCCGTCCGAGTTGAACGTGGTCGAGCCGCCATCGGGCGTGGCGCAGTAGTTGCCCGGCTTGCGGTACGGATCGTTCAACGGGATGACGGAGCACTGATCATCGTCCGAGTACCCCAGGCCCGAGAACCCAGAGAGAGCACGCCGGCGGTGTTTCTTCACGTACATGGTCAGCTCCGCTTCTTCTTCCTGAGGAGATAGTATGCACCGACTCCCAGGGCGCCGAGAAGCACCAGGTTACCGATGCCGTCACCGCCGCCCGGCCCTGCGGGCGCCCCGTCCGGAGTCTTGCCGCCATCGACCGCGTCCATGATGATGTCGATCACCGGATCGAAGATGGTCGAGATCGGCGCGTCGGCGCAGAGCTCGCCGGGGCGCCGCCAGGGCGAGTCGCTCGGCAGGGACTTGCAGTCCACCCGGGTCGGCGGGACGACCGGCGGGTCATCTTCGCCGGGATGAAGCACAGGACCGTCGCCCATGGGTCGGATGTAGCTCATTGTCGCCCCCGGATGAGCAGCAGGTACGCGGCGAGCGCCGTACCGCCGGCGATCAGCAGGACTGGGCCGCTCATCCAGCTGCCGCTGCTCGCCGCCGATGGAGCCGATGTAGGTGGCTTCGGTGCAGGTGACGAGCCGGCTGGTGGCGTCGCGGCCGGCGCAGCTGGCTTGGACACGGCCGCCGCCAGCTTGGTGCCGAGACTGCTCAGCGCCCCCCACCCGCCCATGGGGTGGATGTAGCTCATCGTCGCCCCCGGACGAACAGCAGGTATGCGGCGAGCGCCGCGCCGCCGGCGATCAGCAGGTTCCGGGTGGTGTTGTCCTCGGCGGCAGCTGCCGGGATGTCCGGCATGGACGGCAGCGGCTCGACCGCCGGGCCGGCCGGGCCAGAGGTCGCCGGTCCTCGACCACCGCTGCTCCCGCCACCACCACCACCACCACCGCCGCCGCCGCCGCCTGAGCTGGTGGTCGGCGTCGAGGTCGGTGCCGGGGTCGCTGGCGCGGCGGGTGTTGCCGGCGGCGTGGGTGCGGGGGCAGCCGGCGCGGCCGGTTGCGCAACGATGGAGGCCAGCTGGGCGTTAAGATTGCTCAGGCCGGCCCACGGCCCGCCGGTCCGATAATCGTGAACGGTCACCCCGGTCTTGGGGCGCGCGGGTGCCGCAGTGGGCACCGGCCGCGGCCGGACCCCGGTCGGGACCGGAACCTGGGTGGATCCGGTCCTGTTGAACACCCCGCGGGCCGCGGCCGCCACGATCGGGTCCCGGACCGTGCCGAGCGCGCCCTTGGTGACCGCGGCCATGGCCCGGTCGTGCCGCTTGGTGTCCTCGAGTACGCGCCGGCGCAGCGCCTGCCGGTTGGGCAGCGCGTGATCGAGCGAAGCGATGGCGCCGACCCCGCGGGTCTGGCGGTCCTTGTCCTTGGTGTACGCCATGTCAGTGCCGGCCCCTGTGGCCTCCGCCACCGTGATGGCGATGGCCGCCGCCACCGCGGCGACCACCGCCGGGCATGATCGACACCCACGACGGGCCCCAGCCGACCGGGACGAAGTCGATCTCGTCGTAGCTGGTGTAATCGACGCTCGTCGCCGCGGGACCAGACACCGCCGGTCCGGCCGCGGCGCCGGCCGGGCCGCTCACCGCCGCGGTGGACGCTCCGGTCGTGGCAGCCTGCTGCTTCTTCCAGAGCGTGTACGCGACGTAGCCGCCGGCGACGAGCAACAGCATCGTGGAGGTCTTCATGGCTTGCTTCCTCTTCCGAGATGGTACCCGATCAGCATCGGCAGGCCGATCACGCCGGCGATCACCAGCGGGTAGACCCATGGGTTTTGTTGGGCGTACACGTACGCCCGCAACCCCGGCATGCCGCGGCGCAAGCCGACCCCGTTGCCCGAGCCGTCATCGACGGTGTACGCGCACGCGTTGGGCGCCTGGCCGTGATCGATCGCCTTGAGCTGCTGCACCCGGCAGACCAGCTCGGGGAAGTAGGGATCCGACGCGACGTCGGCGGCGATGCCGATCGTGTCGAGGACGCCGCCGAGGCCGCTGAGTTGACGTCGTCTGGTCCGCTTGTACATGGGGGTGTTCGTGTTCTCGCTGGGATGGGGTCGCCCGTCGCTTGTCTTTGACCGGCGCGTCCTGTCCGGGATTTGTTGGGTGGCCGGCCAAGAAATAGGTGGCCACCCGTTCACGTCGGAGGACCACCGACGAGCGACCTCATCCCAGCGGGATCACGTTCTCCTTTTTCTGATGAAGTCCTTGGCGAGGTCGCCGACGCCCAGCTCCCGCCACGCGAACCAGGTCAGCGCGACGATGCCGCCGGCCTTGAGCCAGAACCCGTAGTCCGTGCACGCCCCGGCCATGATGCACGCCTTCTCCTCCTTGTCCTTCGCGACGTCGGCCGCGGTCTGGATGGCGGAGGTGATCGTGAACAGGACTCCGGCGACGATGATCGCCGGCCAGAACCAGGGCGAGCTGACGATCGCCCCCAGGCCGCCGGTCGCCACCGGGCTCGACACGGCGTTGCCGGTCAGCGCGATCTGCGCGAGCTGGACGGCCGCGTTGGGGTTCGCGTGCAGGTCGGCATCGGGGATCTGCTGGCCCTGCATCACCGCGCTGAGCAGCGCGTGGAGCTTGTCGGCGAGGTCCTGCTCGAGGGCCGGATCGCGTGCGCCGGCGACCACGCGCTGCGCGTAGCCCAGCGGCTTCTTGGTGGGGTGCGTCCCGGCGAGCACGCGATCGTTGATCGACCGGAACTTCATCCACGACGCCAGCGAGCTCCGCATCTTGGCGAGCTCGGCGGCGGCGCGCTGCACCTCGGTGCTCGTGATCGCCGTCGTCATCGCTTCTTTCCCTTCATCAGGAAGAGGATACCGAGGCCCACACCGCCGAGCAGCAGCGGACTGATGCCGGTGTCCACCCCCGAACCGGCCGCGGCCGGGAGGCCGGCGGCGTCGGCGAACATCCCGATCGTCGATGTCACGTCGTACAGGTTGGCCTGGACGAAGGTGGTCGGGTCGGCGAAGCCCTTGTTCGCCTTGTCGATCGCGGCCGCCGACGCCGCGTCGTGGAACTGGTTGTAGGCGTCGGTCGCGCGGCGCAGGTAGATGGTGATCGCCGTGAGCGCGAGCGCCGGGTCGAGCACGCTCGACGGCGGAAACGGCGTGGTGGCGAACTGGTACGCCGCCGGCGCGCCAGGACCGAATCGGTTGACCTGCGCGGCGAGGTCGGCCACGGTCGCGTACCCCACGTCGCCCATGGCACCGCCGCGGCCGCGCGCGCGGCCCGGCCGGTGGGATGGGCGGAGGAACGACATCACATGTTGACGATGCGGTAGCCGATCAGGTCGACGTGCAGCGTCCCTTCGGTGGTCGCGGTCCCGGTCGTGTTGAAAGTGATCGACACGTACGTCGGCGTGAACACGATCGTCGATGCCGCCTGCCACTGGGTGGGGATCGGGCACGGGACGATGTTGTCCGCCGTCGACAGCACGGGCGCGCTGGCGACGTTCTGCAGCAGGCGCTGACTGCCGCCGTCGGTGAGCTCGTACTTGATGTCGATGATGTCGGTGGTCAGCTGCTGGGTCGGCAGCGGATAGCTCCGCACCGGCCGCCACCGCCCGAAGTTCGTGGCGCCCGTGTTCGACGGGTACCAGGTCGCGATCGGGTAGTGGGTCATGATGAACGGCCCATCCTGGGACACCAGGATGTTGATCGGCAGCGAGCGCTTGCCGGCGTCGGCGGCGGTGAACACCACCTCGCCGCCGAGCCGCGTCTCGATGCGCCGCCCGGGGATCGCGTCGATCTCCTCCTGGACGGTGGTGGGCCGGCTCTGCAGCGCGTTCACCATCCCAACGAGCTGGTTCACGCGGTCTTGCATCTGGCGGTACAGACCCGCCATCTGGTTGAACTTGGCGATCACGTCGGCGCTCATAACGATCTCCCTGGAACAAAACGGGGTCATCCCCGCAGATGAAGGCGAGGACCTCCGCCGGGCGGCGCCCGGCGGGTGTGACTGGCGGACGGCCGCGGTCGGTTACTGGACGTCGCGGGTCTGCAGACCGTCGAGCATGAACATGATGTTCTTCACGTCGTCGTCCGCGCCGCCCGTGCCATTCAGCAGGTTGAGCGCCGAGACCGCACCGATGTTGAAGAAGTCGGCGCGCGCCGCGAAGTTCTGGCGGACCGGGACGATGATCGGACGCGCCAGCTTCAGAATGGCAGCCTGCTCGGGCGTGCCATTGTTGAAGATGGAGTTGGTCGCGTCGAAGCCCCAGACGCCGCCGCCGGCCGGGAAGTACCAGCACGGCGCCTGGAACATCGGCTTGGAGCCGAGGGTCAGCGTCCAGAACAGCTGGCTCATCGTGTCGAGGTACAGCAGGCGGCGGTTGGTGCCGTCGAAGAACAGCCAGCAGCGGAGCGCCAGGATCACGTACGTCTGATCCGACGACAGCTGGCCGGCCGTGGTCATGTTGGTCTTGGAGAGGTCGCCGATCGCGCTGTTGCCGAACAGCTGGGCGCCGTTGATGATCGTCGGCGACGGGGTGCCGACAGTGCGGATCAGGGTGTCCCAGATCGGCTGGTGAAGACGCTCGCGGTATCCATGAAGACGAGGCATTGTTCGAGATCCTTTTTGTTTTGCACGTTGGCTTCGGCTCGCCCGGGAACCTCCCGGGGCCAGGCTGGTACCTCCAGCCTTGAATATCTCGGATCTCGTGGGCGCCTGGCGGGTGACCGCCTGGCGCGTATACCGGTGACGACGTCTCGGCTTGCGCCGAGCAGAGTGGAACGATCAGCTGCCGAACGAACCGCGGAAGATGCCGGTGTACACGTCGCTGGCGTTGTCGTACGCCGTTCCGGCCGCCGGGATCTGCTTGGTGAACGACCGCGCCGGGACCGGCTGCAGGAAGTTCTGCCGGGGGACCTGCTTCATCAGCCGGGGACCACCGGGCATGCCGCCCAGGTAGCCATCGGCAGCGAACGCGCCGAGCTCCTCTTCCACGCCGAGCTCCTCTTCGAGGCCCAGCTCCTCGGACACGCCGTCCGAGCCGACCGCGACGTAGTCGCTGAGGGTGAAGTTCTCGCGGAGCGGCGTGGCGCCGACCGCGACGTAGTCACCCATCTGGATGTAGTCGCCCAGGCCGAGCATCGAGGTGACGCTCGGCACGAGCGCCTTGAAGACCGACAGCACCGTCTGTGCGCCGGCACCGACCATCAGGCTCGTGCGGTTGCGCGCGACCATGGCGGAGTGCTTGGCGCCGAATCCGACGGCGAGGTGCGTGGCGATCAGCGACAGGACCGAGCTCACGGGCCCCTGGAGGGTGCCCAGCGAGGACAGACCCGGCACCATTGGCAGCAGCCGGCTATTGACGAGGTTCACCGCGGCGAACCCGCCCAGGACGGGCAGTGCGCCGACCGCCGCGTGCTTGAGCATCGCGGTGATGTCGCCGAGCCCCGGGTTGCGCCGGGACCGCCGGAAGCTCCGGCGCAGGCTGCGCCGGCTACGGCTCCGACGCGCGCGGTACGAGCGCCGGCTCCGACGCCGACGACGCCGGATCGGCGCGTGCGTGCGCCGGCTGCGCCGACGCCTGGTCGTGTACGAGCGCCGGCTCCGACGCCGGCGACGCCGGCGCGACGGGTTGGCCCGGACGGTGGGGGAGAGCGCCTGGAGCGCGCCCGGGTGGATCGCCAGCCGGGCACGGCCGCGGCTCAGGCTCAGTTTCCGGGTACGCCTGCGCGAGCGCGCCTTGCGCTTCGTGTGACCGGGACGGCCGCGCTTGCCAGCCGCACGGCGGCCCTCCCAGAACCGGCGGAGCCCCGCCGGCTGCCGGCGCTTGCGCTTCCGCGGCGTGGCGCTCTTGCGAGCGCGGGCCCGCTTGCTCTTGGGCGCGGCGCTCTTGCGACGGCGCGCACGCACGGTGCTGCCCAGACGACCGCGCTTTCCGGCCGCCCTACGGCGGGCCCAGAACGCTTTCATCGCCTTACGGCGCTTGGCACTGCCCTTGGCCATTTTCTTCTTGCTCCTGGATGGATTCTTCTTGGCGCGTCGCGCCTTCATGTAAGCGAGCAGCGGAGCCGCCCGTTTACGGTTCCGCTTGGACAAGCTCAGTGCGCCACCGGCAGCACGGCGCGCTCGCCGGGAGTGGCGACGGGTCTTCGGCCGCGCGGATTTCGCGGCACTTGCCAGGTACGCCCCCATCGAGCCCCGCTTGGTCGGGTTCCTCAACGGAGCCCGGCCGCGGACTCGCATTCCTCGACGGCGACCGTTGACGTACAGGATGGGCACAGATCCAACAGGCACGAACCGAAAACTTTAGTCAACTACCCATCGCTCGAAATCTTGCCACTGCCATGAGCCCCGTCTACCAGAGTTCGCACACTTGCGTCCTCCTCATCGCACTTGATCGCACCGTCGATCGCCCGGCACAGCCGGTCGGCCTTTTTGCCGAGGTCGATGTATGCGTCCACGGCGCGCACGCCGGCGGTTGGGTAGTTGCCTGAACCGGCGGGGCGGTTGCGGAGGCGGGGCATGGGATTCGGCATCTCTGTTCCTTTATTGAGTGGACCGCCGGAGGCCGGCGAATGCGTCGTAGACCTTCTCGATGACGACGCCCAGCTTGGCGGTCGCTTCGGCTGCCTTGTCGGCGACATGTTCCATATTATCAGCATACTCACGACGAGCAGCGCTCTCGTGCTCCAGTGTCTTCTCGTATAGCTCGGAGACCTGTTCGGCGTAATGAGCGACGATCTCTCTGTGACGCGTCTCATATTCGAGACGGTACTCCGTGCGGTGTTGCTCCAGTTTGGCGCGCTCTGCCGCCCACGATGCACGTTCCGCACACCACCCCTCGCGCTCTGCCGCCCATGCCTTGTGCTCCTCGGCGTGCTTCGCAGTCATCTGCGACAGCCGCTCGTTGAAGCCCGCGTTGATCTCCGCCATCTTCGCGGTGTAGTGCCGGAAGAGGTATCCGATCACGCCGGTGAGCACGACCACGGCGATGGTCATCGCGGCGATCAGCGAGGTCGGTGGCGAAACGTCGGGGAGGCTCGCCAGGATCGCAGGATCAGCCATCGATTCCGCGTGCGAAAACCCCGAGTCCACCGCCCCACATCATCGCCAGCACCCGTCGTTGCTTCTCGATCACCAGCAGGCACCGGCCATCCGGCGTCGCATAGAGATCCGGGTACGGCTTGATGCCCTTGACCTCGACCTCTTCGCCGCCGTCCTTGAAGGAGAACCCCAGGCAGCCACCCAGGCGAGCCAGCGCCTCGACGTTGCGGAACCGCGCGGGAACTTCGGTCCCGGACACGCCGCCGGCGTCCCTCGAGCTCGCCAGGTAGCAGCCGACGCCCGCGTCGTGGTCGTGGATGTAGTTGACCGGCTTGGACGGCTTGCGCAGCGTGGCCGGATCGACCTTGCCGGACTGGTACGCGACCCAGACCGCGGATCCGGCCTTGTACATGAGGCGCGGGATCTGAAAGCCGGCCGCGAACGCCCCAATCTTCCGGGGCTCGTAGCGGTGGAAGGTCTGGTAGAGCTCGACCGCGCCGGCGACCTCCGGCGGGAGGTCATCCTTGTTCACGCGCCGGCTCACTGGAAGTGCTTCTTCCAGATCAGGTACCCGCCGACCCCAAGGCCAGCGAGGATCAGGAGGTTGAGGTGTTCGAGCAACGAGAACGCCACCTTCACGGCGTTCTCGCCGACCGCGAGCACGCTGCCCGCAACCGACACCACGTGCGTGATCGCGACGTCGAATGCTTCCTGGTAGGCCTCGAGCGCCGAGAGCCACCATGGCTTGAGGCAGTCGACGGCCTGGCCAACGATCAGCGCAGCGGACGCCGCGTTCATCGTGTCGATGACCCACTGCTTGAGCCCGGGTGCGTTCACCAGGCGGATGCTCTTGCTGTCGGCCTCGCGCGCGGCGTCGAGGTAGTCGATCGCCCGCGCGCCGGCCCGGTCCAGGCCATCGCGCGCACGGTTGAGCAGGTCGGTGCGGACGTGCGATTCGGTCTGGACCTTGTCGATCGCGGCCCGGCCGATCGCCTCGAGCTCCATCGTCGAACCGATCACCGACCGGACGTCGTCCGGCGGAAAGAACCCCGTCGGGTTCCAGGTCGCATCGAGGTTGTCGATCTTCGCCTTGAAGCCCTGGCCGGCCGCGACCGCCTTGGTCACGCATTGGGCCTCGAGCACGACCGTCGGATCGATCGCGCCGCCCGGGATCTGGGTGCTGTACTGGTCGATCATGTCGTCGACCAGACCCGACATCGCCCGGGCCGCTTGTCTCGGGCGCCGCCGAGCGCGAATCATGTACGTCATCGCAGGAGCCTCCATGCTACGAGCGCGATCGCCGCGAGCGCCAGCGCGTTCACCGGGCTCGAGAACACGTCGGCGCCGTCCAGGCTGGCGATCCGCCCCTGCGGAAGCTCGCCCTCGCCCACCTTGGTAGCCCCGGCCGGCAACTTCCACGTGGCGCGCTCGGGCGCGGCGCCCAGGTCACCCTGGGACCGCGGCGCCGGCGGCGATCCGGCGTGCGTCCCACCCGGGCCCGGGGCCTCGTAGTAGTCGAACACGCGCCGCGTGTAGTTGTAGACCGAGTACCGTGCCATGGTTCAGGTGGTGGGTGGAACGCCCCACTCCTCGATACGAGGGAGCCACGATAGCACCGTGCGCGCAAGCGCCTTGTCGGGGTCCTTGATGCCAAGGGCGCCGAGCCCTCGCCAGCCGCTCTCGTCGTCAATTCCGAACAGGATCGCGAGTTCAAAGTCGGACAGCCGACGGTCCTCTGAGTCGCCGGGAACTGGCGAGCGCCCGAAGGCGCCACCGACAGCTACATCACCGATCTGGAAGTCCCAGTTGCGGCAATGATGGCGGATGCGATTGACCGACGCCCAGAACCTCCCGTCGTGGGCACCAGACATCCGGGCCGAACCAGAATCGAAGTCGTCGGCCGCGATCTTGGCATCCATCTTCGCGCCATCGACGCGACCATCTGCGTTCAGGCAGCCCTTCCACTCGGGCCACTGATCGTCCAGGATTCGGCGCGCAAAGCGCTCGAGGTCGCTCTTGCACATCGACACCACGAACGGGTCGGAGCGTGTGCCGTTCGGATGCACGACGCGTTGCGCGTGCGCCCATCCGGTTGCCGGGCTCACCTGCCACCTCCGATTGCTGGCAGCGGGTCATACCCCCAATGGCCCGCTTCGGGCAGAAGGCCATCAACGACTCGTCCGTAATGCGGCTCGACAACGCCGTCCCGGATATATATATGAACGTGAAGGTACGCCGACACCCTGGCGTTAGCCAGGGCAACGCTCTGGCCGTCACCGTAGAACCTGACCCGGTCTTCCGGACCGTACTCCGGAGCGAGGATGATCCGCGAGTCGGTTCCGTTTATGTGCGTGACGCGAGCTGGCCGGCAGCGCAACTCCGTGCGCCCAGTGAATCGCCACCGCTTGATATTCCCGAAGTTCTCCAGCGGGACGTCCCAGAACGCGTGCTCGAAGTAGTACCAGACGGGCTGCCCGACCTTGGGCATGACGAACGGCGCGCTCACTTGCCACCTCCGAGCGATGGCAGCGGATCGAACCCCCACGTACCCGGGATCGGGAGCACGCCATCGACGATCCGGCCGAGGATGTTCTCCGCTGCCTGCCGGCGGTGGACGTGGATATTCGCGCACGGCTCGCGCGGCGCCAAGCGTACGCGCATGCCATCCTTCAACCGATCGGTGGGGTCGTACTCCGGCATGACGTTGATCAGCCGTCCGTTGGTCGGAATGCGTGTGACGCGAGCGGGCCGGCCGCGGAGCTCCGTTCGGCCAGCGAATCGCCACTGCTTGAACTCGACTAGCAGCTCCCTGCCCCCGGACAGACGGAGCGACGCGATCGGATCGCCGTCCCAGAAGGCGTGCTCGAAGTAGAACCAGACGGTGTCCCCGACCTTGGGCATGACGAAGTCGTAGGCCAGAGCGATCGATTCCGAGGCACGGAGCGCGGCGTACTCGGAGGTCATCGCCGGCCTCCTTCGAACCCGGGCATCGGATCCCAGGCCCAGGTGTAGTGCATGGGCCACCGCCCTCCAATGATGCGGCCTTCGGGCTCCATGCCCGTGGCGTCGATATGGGCCATCGCGTCGATATGCGTCCCACCGATAACTGGGTTGGGGAATCGGGCTGCCAGTCCACCGCCGTGGAGGCACAAGTTCATATCGTCGTTCGCGAACTCGACGCGGAGAACCGGATATATCCCCTTGAAAGTGGGACACCCATCACCGATCACCACCGCCGGACGGCAGCGCATCTCGAACTTGCCAGTGGCACGCCACAGGACGCCCTGCAGCTTCACGTCCGTGAAGGCGTGCAGGAAGTAGAACCACACCTGATCTCCGATCTCGGGGTACTTGGGCATGGCTGCTATCGTCGCTTCTTCCGCAGCAGGAAGAAAGCCAGAACGGCGCCGCCCAGCGTCAGGTAACCGCCTGGAATGGCGTCCACGATGCCGGACATCGCGCCCTTGCAGCCGCCGCCGCACCCACATCCGCAGCCACCCATCGCCTGGGTGACGCCGATCGGCTCCGGCGCGCCGGGCAGCGGCAGCACGAGGGTCGGGTGGTCGAGCGACGAGCCGCCGCCGAGCGATCCGAGGCTGCGCGCTTCGGCGGACCGGGCCGGGGGCGGCGCGGCCATGCCCCACGTGAGCAGGGGGCCGCCCTGCCGCTGATATGCGAACTTCATGGACAGGGCTTCCTTTCGCCGAACCCCTGGGCGAGAGCCACAGGGACGGCCACCACCGGCGCGATGCGGCCGCAGAGGCCGTAGACCATCGCCCAGATGAGCGATCCGGTCCGGCGATAGCCGTGGAACGTGAGCGCGATCGCCGCGCCGGTCTTGACCGAGTCGGAGTGCGCGATCGTCGCCAGGCTGGTCGTGGTCGGCGTGGCGGCGTCGCCCAGGTTGCGCGTGTACATCAGCGTCTCCCCTTCCGGCGCTTGGCGCCGGTGTAGACCAGGTAGCCGATCGCGCCGGCGACGCCCACGATCGCCAGGCGCTCGAGGGTCGACATCGAGGCCAGGTCGCCGGTGATCCCGGCGTCCGGCGGGACGACGGTCTTGCCGCTCTTGGTGACGATCGACGGGTACGACAGCGAGACCGCGGCCGACACCTGCGCGGGCGCGTTGAGCGAGTTCGCGAACGCCTTGACCTGCTCGGACAGGACGTCCGCGTCCGCGGCCACGCCCGCGCAGCTCGAGGGATCGCCCATGACGGCGCCGGCCGCGGCGGTCTGCACCGCGCGGAACAGCGCAAGCGTGCCGGGGCCGATGGCGCCGTCCACGCCGATCTTGCCGAACTTCTTCACCTGGGCGACGCGGTTGAGCTGCGCCTGCAGTTCTTTCGCGGCGGCGAGCGCCGGGAAGTTGCGTGCCTTGCAGACCCCGTTGACGCTGGTGAAGTCGGCGGACGTCACCGAGCCGCCGCCGGCGGTCTGGTCGACGTTGTCATCCGGGTCCGCCTGGCTGGCGTTCACGGCGCCGCCGGCAAGGATCGCCTCGATGTCGGCGACCAGGTCGCCGACCGGCGCGGGCTGGAACACGGTCCCGTAGGTGTTGGCGAGATAGCTCATGCGGACCTCTTCTTGCTCATCACGCGGAAGATCAGGTACGCGCCGATCGCGTACGTGAACATCCCGCCTGGAACGGACGGCAGCGCGTCGAGCACGCCCGACGTCGCGACCGGGACACCATCGTCGGCCGGGTGCATCGACGGCGAGAGCTGGGTCTTGGTCGCCTTGGCGTCGACCACGGCGCCGACTGCCTCCGCCCACGACATGCGCATCCACGACGGCCCGAGCAGCTGCTCCATGGCGTAATAGGTCGCCGTGTCGATGTAGCCGCTGTTGGCGACGTCGGTCGCCCCGAGCTCGAACAGCGCTTTCTGGATGTGCCGGACCAGCAGGATGACCGCCGCCATCTTCGGGTCCGTGGTGGCCGGCGACCGCATCATGGTCTGCACCACGGACGTGGCGTTGAACCCGCCGATGCCGATCGCCAGCGCGAGCTCGCGCGATGTCCGTTGCTGCTTCATGGCTTCTTCTTTTTCTTGGTCAGGACGGCGAGCGCGACCAGCGCGCCGCCGCCGAGCAGAACGTACGGCAGGATCGACGACGGCGGCACCACGGGCGCCGTGGCCGGCGGCTGTTGACCGCAAGACTTCTGCGCGATCACCGCGCCCGCGGCGCCGACCTGAGGCGGCACCCCAGCGGCGGTGGCGGCCGCCGCGCCGGCGGCCTGGCCCTGTGCACCCGAGAGCGTGCTGTTGAGCACGTCGCAAGCGAGGTCCGCCAGATCCTTGACCGTGTCCACGACGGTGTTTCTGATCGGCATCACCACCGTAGCCGGGATCTGCACGAGCGTGTTCCAGATCGACGCCAGGACACCGGGGTCCGGGACCCTGGACAGCCAGACCTTGAGCACCAGGCCGTTGCTCGACGACCAATCCTTGGTCGGGTCGACACGCTGCACCATGACGTGCATGACCATGTCTTCGCCGGTCTTCGGGTGCTTCGTCCGAACCAGCGGCTGGATCCCGGTCATCAGGTACCAGGCGACGTGCTGCCGAATCGGGGTATCCGGGGAGATCCCCATCGCCGAGAACCACTTGTCCCAGTCGGTCGAGCCACCGATGCCGAGCTGGCTGACCATCTTCGGATACGTGGTGGCAGCGTCCGTCTTGCCGCTCGCGTCGGTCTTCTCGGTGAGTCGATCGCGCAGCCAGCCGAGCACGTCCGAGTTGATCGGCAGGAAGTGAACGACGCCGCTACTGCCCCTGGACAGCCCGGTCGTGGCAGACGGGTCCGTCGATGGGTACATCAGGTCGGGCGATGTTCCCCGCGTCGCAACATTGGCGCTGCCGCCGCCAGAGCTCGACCATACGCGACTCGCGAGCATGTCATCGAACGGGAACGGCCCCACGAAGAACTGGCCCGGAACGGTGTGGTCCCGGGAATCTACCTTGGTCGGGTCGACGGTCGATCCACCGGCAGGAGGGGTCTTGCAAAACGGGACATCGGTCGCCCCGGCCTTCGTTCGTTCCCAGCGGCCAGGAGTGCCCTGGGTGCCATAGATCCACGAAAAACCAGGCTGCGTCTGGCAATCCGCAGCCTCGTCCGCTCCCAGCGCCAGGATGGCGGCGCAGCCGTAGCACCCCAGGCCAAGGAGCGATTTGGCCTGGGGCGCAGAGCGTCGAAGCCCCGTCCCGACAACCTCCGCAGCAAGGCCGGCCGACATCGCCCGGCCGATCGCCAGCGGCAGCGCCTGCGCCGGCGTCTGGCCCTGCGCGATGTACCGCCGCCAGATCTCCTGCGCGCGTCCCCACAGCGACGGGTCGAGCTTGTTCATGATCTGCTTGAGGACCTCCTGCCGCTGCTTCGGCGGGACCGCCTGCACCCGCGACAGCAGGATCTGCGCGGCGCGCTGGCCGTAGTCCTCGAAGTTCGCGGGCAGCGGCGCCTCGTCGTCGCTCAGCGGCGCGATCGTGGCGACCGTGCCGCCGCCAGGCAGGCGCTTCGCCGAGACGAGCTCGGGCCGGCGATTCAGCCAGTTCGGCACGCGCGGCCCGGCGTAGCTGCCGGACGGCATCCACTTCGTGGTGTAGGTGCCCTGGCCATAGCCTTCGTCGAGCACGTACTTCGGCACGGCGTACCCGCCGGTTCCCACCGCCGGGTTGTCGTACGAGCCGCGCGGCTGCCACTTCGTGATGAACGCGCGGCGCTCGAGGCCCTCGTCGTTCACGTTCTTCGGCATGCAGAACCCTGGATCCCAGGGTGGAGGTAGGTTGTACGCCATGGGTCTCCTTCAGGCTGCCACAGGCCAGGCTGCGCCGGCCTTCACGCGCGCCAGCATCTGCTTGGTGTTCTCGGCCGCAACCGGGTCGAGGACGATCATCGTGCGGGTCCGGGGCTCGAGGGCCCGGGTGAACACGTGGCTGTATTGCTGCTCACCCTGGTAGAACATGTTCGCGAACGCGACCGTGCAGAACTCCGCGCGGCCGCCGACCGCGGTGATCGCGGCGGCGAGCCAGGTCGCCATGTCGTCGCAGTCGAGCGACGGCCGGTGCCCAGCCATGATCTGCCGGCTGATGATGTAGGGCGCCCTGACCAACTCGGTCCGCCGCGGGTCGCGCATGTACCGCGTCCGCTGGATCAGGAAGTAGTACAGCGCCATGTACTCGGAGGTGTAGTCCTTCGAGTCCAACCCCTCGCACACGATCTCCGCGAGCTGCCGCGTGTCGTAGTGGTTGGCGTCGTCGAGCGCGGACTTGCGCATGACCGCGACGGTCTGCGGCGCGCCCGAGTACCCGACCCGCGAGGTGGGCGGCATGTCCGGGATCCACGTGAGCTGATCCCGGCCGTAGCCACCGGCCGAGAGCGTCTGACGCGGGTTATGGAGCGATCGGTTCAACCACTGGCCTTCACCCGGACAAGATGGAGGTCTGCAGTCGCCCTACGGTACCATGACAGTGGAAGATCGCGCCATGGCGATGAGGATGTCTCGGAATTCCAACGGGGTTGCGGACCGCTCTTCCTGCTCCATCGGTTTCACCACCGATGGGCGGACGGACACCGAACCGTCGCCTCTACGGCCGAGCTTCGTGGTTGCCCATGCAACCGGGGATGGTCCCCGCCCCCATCTCAGCGCCGGGAGTTCTAAGTGAACCGAGTACAACCAGGTCGCCTTCCGTGCACGGTGCCCATACCAGCGCTGTTCCACATGACAGCACCATCCGCCATGCAAGTCGCCCTGCCACCCACCGGCGGGGTCCGGGTGCGGCAGATCGTGCGCGGACCATGCGTCCGACCATGCTGGGTGCTCCAGAACGCCGCCCCATTTCCTCACCGCGGCGAGCGCTGAAGAGAAGCACCCTCCGTCATCCCCCTTCTTGTGCCCCCAGCGCTTCTCCACCAGTCCAGCCAACCGACACCAGCGCGCGCATGGCGGATGGGCAACTACCGGCCACGGTCCGGCATAGAGCCGGGCATCGCGCGCTTCATCCCATGGGTCAACACCGGGGAGATCCCAGTAGACACCGCCACGCTGGACGTAGAGAGCCGCGATCATCAGGTCCCGTCGATCAGCGCCCTTCCAAGGTCCCGCAGCCACTTACGGCCCGCCTGCGACGCCAGCGGGCTGTTGGATGGCAGGTTCACCACCCGGCGCATGAACAGGTCGACGCCGGAGGTCTGCTCGGTGTCGTTCTCGCGGATCCACTGGATGATCTCGGCCGGGATCACCGCGCCGGCGGAGCGTACGACGACCGCCGGCTCGGTGTTCCCGTTGAACGCCGCTTCCAGGTAGGCCACGAGCTTCTTCGCGTTCTCCGGCTCGACCACCGGAGCCTCCACCTGGCGACCGTCTTCGGTGGTGATCTCCTTGGGCTTCTTCCGCGCGGGCCGGAGCACGCCGTCGGGCCCCACCTTCATGATCTGGCCGGTCTTGGGGTCCTGCACCATCTGGCCGGGCGCGAACCGCTGAGGCCTCGCCGGGATGGCGGCGGCCTGGGCCTGCACCGCCGCCTGCGCCTGGGCGGCCGCCGCCGAACCGCCGCGGTTGTTCATGATGGCGCCGACGCCTTCGATCACCGACGGGACCATCGCCGCGATCTGGCCGATGGTCGATGCATCCTGGCCATCCTCGTCGCCGGTGAACGCTTCCTTGATCTCCTTGAATTTCTTCAGCTGCGACAGAGTGTCCTTCTCATCTCTCGCGGCGGCGCGAAGCTCCTTGAGCTCAGCCCGAGCCTCGGTGTTCTCGCGCTCGAGGCGCCGCACCTCGCTTTCCAGGGAGGCCTTCAGGACGTTGGCGGTGGTGTTCGCGGAGGCCAGAGCCACCGCGTGGCTGTTCTCCATCGCCTTGATCTCGCGCTCGAACGAGCTCTTGTAGTTGTCGACCTGCCGCGCGTGGGCAGCGTTCATGTCGCTGATCACGCGATCGTGACGCGCCTCGACCTGCGCGCGCTCCTGCGCGAACCCCTCCTTGATGGTCCGGATCTCGGTCGCGTGCGCCTCGCGGAGCCGCGCCGTCGTGGCGGACTCGCCCTCGAACATCGAGTTCATCAGCTTGTCGCGGAACGGATCGGTGTCCGGCTTGCGGGTCCGCTCCGCCGCGAGCTCGGCGCGGAGCGCGGTCATCTCGCGGCTCTGGCTTTCGGTCAGAGCTCGCATCTGATCGAACATCATCTGGACGACCGGATCCATCCCCTTGGGGGCTCGATCCGCGTAGGCCTCCTTGACCATCTTCATGGCCTCGGTGATGACGCCTGGGCTATCACTCGCCGCCTGCCCCCCTGCCATCGCCTGGGGGACCGGCGGCGGCGAGCTGCTGGGCAGGCGGTCGAGCCGCGGCTCGCCGGCGATCTCGACGGTCCGGTGCGCGGCATACTGGGCGTTCCCCGGCCGCGTGACCTTGAGCCGGAACGTTCCACCGCCGAACTCGCGCTGCAGGTACTCCTCGTCGATGTTGTCGAGGTCGGTCACGGTGGCCAAGTGGCCCTTGACGGCCACGTTCCGCCGCGTGGCGGTGTCCCACGCCACGGACGGCGACGACCGGGAGATCTGGATCTTGTAGGCGCCCTCGGTGCCGAGGGTCTCCATCCACTCGCGGAGGGTCCGGTCCTCGGCGATCCGGATCAGCTTGAGGTCGGACGGCGGCTTGTCCTCCTTCTTCTCCTTGTCCTTCTTCTCTTCCTTCCGCTCCTTGGGAGGGGCGCCGGCCGCGGCCGCGCCCGAGGCCTCGTCCTTGTCATCGACCAGCGCGACCTCGACGGCGTCATCGGTGGTTGGCTTGGCCGCATCCTCGCTCGATGGATCGCGCTTGACTTTGGTCCCGATCTTCACTTCTTCTCGTCGGCCTTGGTCGACTCCTCGTCGTCCGGATTCTCGTCTTCGTCGTCCTCGGGATCGTCGAAGGTCACATCTTCGAGGATCTCGCGGCCGTCCGCCGCGAGGCTTTCCCATTCCTTGACCGCCTGGGCGAGCTCTCCGGTGACCGTGCCGCCGAGCTCGACGATCTTCGCCTGCAGGTCGGCGATGATCTTGGTGCCGCCCTCGATCAGGGTCAGGAACACCGCCGAGTTGTCGGTGTGGAGCACATCGACCGCCCCGGTCACCATCTCGGCGAGCGCGGCGTCCATCTCGCCGAGCTCGTCGACAAAGTCGGAGAACAACGGCAGGAGGTTGTTCTTCATATACGCGACCATGTCGGCCGCGGAAATCAGCGGCCCGGACGGCAGCGCCGCCACGACCGCGGCCGCATCACTCTTCAACTGCTCGATACTCATGTGTTCCTCTCCTTCATCTCGGCGATCTCCTGTTCGATGTCGGCCGCCTCCTGCGCCTCCTTGGCGCGGGCGTCCTTCCATGCCTTGACCTTGGCGACGTAGACCTCGGCGCGACTCGCTCCGGTCAGGTTGTCGTCAGTCGACTTCCGTTGCTGATGCCAGCTCTCGGGCGGCTTGAATCGGTTGCACCGGACCATCGACGTGGAGCCGAGCTCGAGTTCGATGCCCGGGGATGGGTAGCAGTACCGATCGACCCGGGTGTGAAACACCGGGAGCGGTCGGTACACCTTTCCGCCCGGTGTCGTCTCGACCCGTGGGCCGTCCGGAAGCTCAATCGGGACTTGCTGGGCGATCGGCGAGGTCGCCTCGACCTGGATCTCGAATCGATGGAGGTTCTGACACGGGCCAGCCTCGCAGAGGCTCGGGTAGGGAGGCACGCTATCCACGCTCGGTGGGCCGATCGCCAGGCCATCGGGCCCGATGTGGGGCGGAGGACTCGGCTCCCACCCCTCCGCAAGTGCGTCGTTTGGACGGAGTGTTTTCATCGGGCCCCATGGTATGCGTTTCTTGTGGGTACCGCATGGCTCCACGATGGGTTTCCGGTGGAGTTCTGGTGGCCAGTTGAGGGTGGGGGTCCAGGTAGGGGGTGGCCGACCCCGGGGTCAGTCACCCCCAAGTCATGGGCAGGGCACCCTCACGGAGGTCAGTTAGAGGCCCCTACCGGGCTCCGTGAGGTCCCCGTGAGACCTCACGGAGGCCTCACTCACCCACTCCGGAGTGGTGAAAGTTGGACATCTGACACTCCGGAGTGGTGGAGCCCTGCCACCTCTACCACCCGGGCCCATGGGAGCCTCCCAACCCCGCGATTCCAGGACCTCGGGGCCCGTCGTGACAGTGGCACCCCCCTCGCATTACCCTAATTCGCCCGGGCGAGGCCCCGGGGCGAGGAGACGACGATGAGAAAGCAGAATCTGAAAATGGGTCGGGTGCGACATAGTGAGCGTTACGCGCTCACTATATCGCAGGCGCAGATTGACGACCTGGCTGTCGTTACTCGCGACGCGAACGCGAAGATCGCAGCCTCGCTACGCACGTACACCACGGGACCTCGCGCTGGCTCCGCACAAGCACACGCCACCCTAGAGATCTCGCACCGTGAGATCAAGCGCTGGCGCCGCACGCTTATCGCACGTGCACTCAACCCTGGCGCCCCCCGATGAGGGGCGACCACTGCGGCGCCTTGGCCGTCGGATCTCTGGTCACACTCACAGACACGCCCGGCGGGGCGGTCTGGCGAGTTCTCGAGATCGATGGTGATGACGCTCTCATCGAGAGCGAGGGTGGTCGCCGATTCTGGCGCCCGGTTGCCAGGCTCACCACGGTACATGGGGCATTCCGCATACTTAACCCGTCGGCACTGTTGAAATGCGACCACTGCGCCGTCGCGTCCATCAACGGACACTTGTGTCACGAGATCGGATGCCCCTACATGGGGGCTCGCTGGGACACGGAGTCCGGGACCTGGGTCAAACAGCGCAAGTGTCGCGAATGCGGGTGCCAGGTAGACAAAGGAGAGGTGTGCTGTGAAGACTCGGGAGGCGTGGCCGTCCGAAATCGGACGTCTGACACTCCGGAGTGCCGAGTCCTTGCCACTCCTACCACCTCTGGGGGGCACAACCCAGCGATTCCTAGCCAGCGGCCAGTGGCCCACCCCTCGCATTACTCTAATTCGCCTTCTGGCGAGTCCCGAAAGGAGCCCCATGTGGGTTATCGTCTACTGCAACGAAGGTCCTGACTCCGGCCTGGTCTACATGACTCGGAGGCTCGCCGACACAGAGTTGCTCTCCGAACGGCCTATCGCAGACCGGGTGGCAGCGTCACTTGGTTTTCTCGTAGCCGATCCAGGTGGCCACATCTCGAATTGTTCTGGGGATATCCGAGTCGAGTTTCTTGACCACGAGCCATTGATCATCAACGAGCGCTACCAGGGTAGCGTTCGGATCTGGTCTGGCGAGTCCTATTACTTCGCATCCGAGTGACTAGGCGAAACCGCGATGCAATCGCGGTCTGCGGGCCCCCCCCCCTACCCGCACTGAGGATGCCAGGGGGTTTACACGGAATTATTAACGGATGGCAAGTAGCATGTCCACCACAAAGCAAAGTAGCATGTCCACCACAAAGCAAAACCTCGTTGGATTCACCTCATGGTCCGATGTCATCGCTGCAGCCAAGCGCGGCGATCGGCTCTGGTGTACCGCTGCCCTAGACCTCTACGCTACGCAGGTTATCGTTCGGCGCGTGTTCAAGAATGGCAAGATCCGAGTTGCCCCACTGTCCAATCAGGGCCACCCGTTCACCGCCGACAGCTCCCACCTCGGCCGCTTCCGTCGGCGCACTACCGTCGCACCGACTCCGCCCGACCGCATCGAGTTTGACGCCGACGAGATCCAAGCCGCATCTACCTGGCACGGTGGACAGGCCAGCATGCTCTACGCCATCGCGTCGACTGGCGATCTATCGCGCGGCACCAGCCGACCGCAAGCCGACGACGACCGGCCGATGACCGACCACGAGTGGCTCGCCGATCTCGCAGGTCGGCTCGCGGATGAGGCAGAGATGGCAGCGGCATCAGCCATCGAAAGTTTCGAGAGCGCCACCCATGCTCATGCTCTGGACTCCATCGCCACCAAGTGCCGCGCGGCGATCGCGGTTCTCACGTCGGACGAATAGGCGAAACCCGGACGCGATCCGGGTCTGCGGGGGTTGCCCTACCCGCACTGACGATGCCAGGGCAAACCGAGAAGGAACACCATGAGTAAGAGCAAGTCCGATGCGGAACGCAAGGAAGCCGTCGAGCGACTGCTGCAAGCCGTCGAGCCAGGTGACACCGTGTACACGATTGCGAGGCACGTATCCAGAAGCGGGATGCAGCGAGAGATCTCGCTCGTTGCCATCGACCGGAGCGCGATCGTCCTTCCGGTAAAAGGCCGCGAGGCCATCGCCGAACTAGGCCGCAATGCATTCACTACGATCGACTACTGGGCCGCCCGCGCACTGGGGTACCGCATCGGCAAGCACGGGGGGATCGTGGTCGGCGGGTGCGGAATGGATATGGGGTTTCACCTGGTGTACAACCTTGGCCGCACGCTGTGGCCGACCGGAACGGACAATCCACACGGACGCCGCAACGGTCATCCGGATAGCGACGGCGGGTATGCGCTCAAGCATGGGTGGCTGTGATGCAACGCCATACGCACACGACGATGCTCACGCTCGCTATCTCCCTGGCCGCTTGCACCGAAGCAGCCCCGGCCGATATGCCCCGTCTTACCGCCTGCGAGGAACAGGCTGCAGCGTGGTGCGGCTCGGACTCGGGCGCATGCGCTCGAGTCTGGACCGACCAGTGGTGCGACCCCCCGCACTGGACCGACCCGGTACCCATGGGTGCGCAGGATGCCTGCCTCGACGCGATCGCGGATCGCAGCCCCGGGGCCGGGGTCCCGGCCGCATGCTGGCGGACCTGGGTCCGCCAGGACGGGTTCTGACCCATGCAGTCGCGATGGACATGCCGCTGCGGTACCGCCGGATGGTACACGCCGGCCGCGACGCACATTCTCGATCCACGGGTCAGTCACGACCGCCCGGACGGGCGGCGCTGTCGGATATGCCGACGAGAACCTGACACCGCCAGTCCGGTTTCCACCGGAACCTGACACCCCGCAGACGGAATCATGCGGGGTTAGAGTTGGCAAGAGGCTCGCATTACCACACGGAGGAGGAAACGATGAAAAGAGCCGACTACGAAGTCATCGATCGAGCCAGCATACCGGACGCGGTCCGGTTCGACGTCCCTGGTAGATACCAGGGACAGGGCATTGAGTACGCGTTTGGCGGCTTCGGCCGCGCCGAGCACGACGAGGGCGCCCCGTACATGCGCGTCATCGATCACGGCCTGGCGCCACACCAGGCCGGGTACCGCACCTACTACAAGATTCGCAAGTGAAGGCGAAACCGCGCCGAGAGCGCGGTCCGTGGAACTCCCCCTACCCACGCTGATGCCAGGGGTTCTACACACGCACACCCGGAGATGACGATGCTGATCGCGACCTCGATGCAGGCTGCTGCAGCTGTTCCACCACCGACCACGCCCGCGACCGGGATCGCCGGCCTGACCGGCATGATCACCGGCGCTACGGTGCTGGTATCCTCGCTCGCTGCCCTCGGCACTGCGATCCGCAGCGCCGCTCGCTCGCGACAGGCGAGCGAGTCCGCCGGCAAGGCTGAGCTCCGCGCCACGGCTGCCCTCGCCGCTGTGCGCGCAACCATCGTCGGCGGAGGGGCGTAGCCATGTCGCAACCTCCCCCGCAACCCCGCCGGACCATGCCATGCGAGTGCGGATCGCATGACGCGTACTGGCATGGCCCAGGGTGTGGACTCCGTGAGTACGCATGCGATGCATGCTGGGGTGCCCGCCGTTTGCGGGTGGCTGGACTGTCGATCACCGGAAAGTGCCGAGACGGCGCGACCGGGCGTGTCAGCGTCACGGTCGCGCTCGTGGACCCTGGCGACATGACACCGGACGATCAGGTTGCCGATATCGTCGAACGGCTGCATCGGCTTGCAGCCGACTACGAGATGTAACGGTGACACGCAAGTAAGGGCGTTGTGCCCATCGGCTCCGCCACTCACGGGAGTGGCGGGCTGACCGACACAACGAACGCACAGGAGATTATCATGTCATCAGCTCTGACACGTAAGGATTGCGAGGATCAGCTTCCCCCGGGCACCGACCCATTGGTCGCGGCCATGCACATCGCCGCCACGAGCGGCGAGCGTGCTGCGTCGCGCCGCGCCGCCGCGCTCGACGCGGTCACCACGTGGCTCGGCACCGACAGCCAGCCCGCGTTGATCGCCGCGGCACTCACCGCCGAGCTCGGCGGTGTTGGCGGGCGGATGGGGCTCGGCATGGACGGTAGCGTCCGCACCTGCCGCATGCGGTGGGCCACCGCGTGCGGCAAGGGTCGCCGGTTCGCCACCGACGGCGCGGCCTGGGACTCTGCCATGGAGGCTGCGCTGGCCGACCTCCATGCGGAGGTCAGCGCCGAGTGGGTCATCCGGCTCGCCGAGCGCTGCGACAGCAGCGACATCGCATGGCCGCTGGCACTTTGTCTACGCCGTGCGTACATGTACCGCGACACCCCGCCCGTGGCGGGAGAATGGGCGGCAGCCGCGCGGCAGATCGCGGCCCAGTGCGAACCGGACACCGCCGCCGGTCGCCTGGCTGTCCGGTATGGCCTACCGACCAGGGCGCTCATGCGCACCGTCCACATCCCGGTCATGTACCGGGATGACGAGTTTGTCGGATCGGAACTCTCGGAGGGTGCCGCCGGGTACCTGATCGAGGAGCTCGTAGAGGACATGACCGGATCTCAGTGGGAGATGCCCGGCATCGTCTGGGAGGGCGGCGAGTGGCCGCTGGGCGACGAGTTCGACACCCGGCTGTGCATCACCCACAGCCAGGGCCTGAAGTGCTTCGACGTCACGATCCGGACCCGCCGGCCCCTGCACCCCGCCTGCATGCAGGCCGTCCGGACGGCATGGGTGCAGCGGGCCCCGGCAGACGCGGCACTCGAGGCCGCGATCATCGCGGCTCACGAGACGCTGTCCGGGACGCACCCGGACGCGCTCCCCCGGATCCGGGAAGAGTGGGACGCCGAGTTCGGCAAATGATGCGGGTGCGGATGCGGATGCGGTGACCGGCGAAACTCCGCTGCGAGCGGAGTCTGTGGGGCTCCCCCTACCCACACTGAGGATGCCAGGGGACCAGGAGAGCGATTATGGACCGTAACGTCATCAACCACCACGAGGCCGGCTGATGTTGGCCCCGGGCACCTACCGGCTCGCCGCCGACCTCGCCAATCCTCAGTCGGACCGCAGAGAGCGGTACGACTGGCGCAAGAAGGCGGTTTTTACCGCCGGAACGGAGTTCGTCGTCGTCGCAGATACCGTAGATAGGGAGACCATCGATAGATGGTCAGCATCCGGTATCGATACGTCGACATGGACAGTCATCCGCATGGTGGGATCCAAGCACACCTACCAGGATGTGCACCAGCACGGTGTATGCGCCGAGCTGTACGCGGCGCTCGAGGGCGCGCTACAGCCGGTCGCTGAGAGCGTGGCGGCGTGTCTCTCCAGGCTGGAGGTGCGCGACCACTTCGCCGAGTGGCTTCTGGACAGCGGCGCCGTGACGCGCGAGCTGTTCGAGCGCTTGTGGCAGGCGTACTCCGACCGCACCGAAGACCAGGCGTCGGCTATCCGGCTCGTGGAGCGGACATGAAGGTCACCAGCGAGACGATCACGGACGAGCAGATCCGACATCTACGCTCGGTACTCATCAAAGAGTCGGGCAACCAATGCACCTCCGACACGGAGGCAACCGGCATGGCTCTTTCTGACCCCGATCAGTGTTCTCTATCCATTCGGGGGGATGCCAAGATCATCAGGGCCATCGCCAGAGAGCAATGCGCCGCCCTGTGGAACGCCCGGCATGGAGAAAAGCCGTGACGCACATCATAAGCGACGCCGACGCCGATGCGGCCGACATCCACACGCAACGTCAAACTGGTCACGCACTCAGTTGCGACTGCACCGAGTGCTGTCTCGTACGCACAGAAGCTATCCGCGCCACCGAGGAATGCATTCGACGCGCTATCAGCGCGCTCATCGCGTGGGGATCGGAATACCCGGAGTTTCCCTGGATCGACGACTTCGAGCGGGCGCTGCGGCGCGCGCTGGATGATGACGCGCGCGCGCTTCACGCAGTGAAGCCCGTCATCAACCGGGTATGCGACGAAAGCGGCAAGCTGAAGCTGCCCGACAGGGACATTCTGGCCATCGTCATGACCTGGGTGTGTGACCAATGACGCGCGTCCGGTGGCGTCACGCCACAGACCATCGGGTGGCCATCATCACCCATTCGGCGCCGGCGCGCCGGCCGCAGACCACCCTCGACTCCATCGGAATCGACCCATTCTCGCGGGCGCCATTCCCGGAGCACGCATTCACCTACCGGATCGTCATCCTCCCGGCGCGACCGTTTACTGCGCTCGCGCGTGAGCGCGCCTTCACCACGTCTCGCCCGTCGGCTACCCGACTCGTACCCCGACGCGTGAAGCAGCCCACCTATGATGGGACCGTCGACTGGACTTCACCCCAACCTGGGTTGCTCGTTTGGGGGCTCATCTCGATGGCGTTCATATGCGCGGTGGTAGCCGTCGCATACTGGGCGTCGAGCGGGGTCACGCTGTGACCCACAACGGAGGTACCATGTTCAGCGCAGAGGACGCTCGTCGCATCGCGGCGGCACAGCCGGATGTCGCCTTCAAGGCCGCCGTGGCCGAGATCGATCAGTATCTGCTACACCACGCCAGATCCGGATCCTGGCCTATGGAGGTCCCCTTGGTACCGATCCAGGTCCGCGATGACGGCCCAACGGTGAGATGGCTCTCCGCGGCGCTCGTCGACTCGGTCGCCGAGCGACTAGCCGATGCGTACCGCGCCGCGGGCTGGCGATGCGAAATCAAGGTGTCTGATGAGTCCGACTACCCCGAAGGGACCCGATGCATCGAGTTCCAGGCCCCGGAGGTACCATGAGGGTTGATCAGGTAGACGCGGCGATCGACAGCGCCGCCGATGACACGTCGGTAGGTACGGTGCTGGCCGATCTGCTCGACAAGCACGGGGCATGGGACTGGTCCCACGACTCCAACAGGTACGCTGCCGTCGAGTCGTCCGGGGCGTGGTGGCTTGTCTACCGCGGCACTGCGCCCGATCGAGCGTGGAGATTCTCCAATCAGGACGAGGCGACCGACCGACTGTCGTCGGCCAAGTTTCACGCCGAGGGTTGCTAAATGACGACCTACTCGATCACGCGCACGGTGTTTCGCTGCGCCGCGCTCGACCTTCTCGACCTGGAGTCCGGCGGAGGGACCATCTGGGGCCAGACGGCCAGAGATGCCGCCGATCTGATCGGTGGCAGGGACTTGCCTGATCCGTTTGGCCGTCCCTCCAAGCGCAGGATGGGCCCGGAGTGGCTTCGCATCAGGGCCATCGTGCGGATCGCCCGCGCGTGCATGGCGGCGTTCTCCGCGCCGTACCCGGTAGACCATGCCGTCATGAAGGACGTCCTTGGCGACAACGTGACAGCGGCATCCCTGGTCGGCACGCCGTTCGCATACTACCACAAGTGGTGGAAACCGCCGGCTGCGGCTGGCGTGGCCACCACGCGCAGGATGACCCCCGAGGAGACAGCGCGCCGCGCTGGCCTCGAGCTCGCACTGAAGGCGCAGCGCAAGCAGGCGGAGGACAAGTGGCGGAACGCCCATGAGGACGTGACCAAGGTCCGCACGGACGAACCGATCGCGACCGAACGGCAGACTCGGCCGTACGAGGCGGCGCGCCCGCCGAAGTAGCAGCAACGATTTCGTCGCCGCGCCAGGGCCCTCCCTCCTCTCTGGCGCGACGCTGGCGAAACCGCCGCTCGCCTGACACCCACAGGTTAGAGCGACGGTCTGCCGGAGATGGCCTACCGGCACTGACGATAGCCAGGCCCCACAAAGGAACCTACGCACATGAAACTCTACGAGGTCACGCTGCGCTACACATGGCCCACTGCGAAGCGGGGCAAGGAGCACGAGTTCGCCTGTGTGGCCATCGGAGCATACGCGTCGGAGGCGTACGATCGCGCGCAAGCCGCGTTCCGGCGCGTGTACAAAGACGCCGAGATCACTGGCCACGATGCCATCATGGAACTCACCGACGGCGTTAGGACGATCCCATGAAGCGCACCCCGTACCCCCTGCAGTGGCCCGATGGGTGGGCCGTCACCCCGATGCCGGAACCGAGCAACTTCACCGTTGCGTTCACGGATGCACTGCGCTCCCTCGAGCGCGAGCTCGACCGGCTCGGCGCCGTCGAGCCGGTGATCACCAGCAACCTGCCGACGCGCCGCGACGGTCGCCCGTACGCCACGGGGATCCAGCAGGGCCACAGCCCGGGGATCGCCGTGTACTTCGTGCTCCATGGCGCAGAGCGCGTCATGGCGTGCGATCGCTGGGATGACGCCACGAGCAACATCCGAGCCATCGCGTGCGCGATCGAGGCGATCCGCGGACTGGGCCGCTGGGGTGCAGCCGGCGCGGCGCTCAAGGTGTGGGATGGGTTCGCCGCGTTACCCGCGGCGTCAGCAGATCCCGCCGACCCGCCGCACTGGTCATCCGTTCTCGGTGTATCACCGAGGGCAGACATGTCCGAGATCAAACGCGCTTACCGCAGCCTCATTCGGGATGCCCACCCGGACGCTGGGGGTGACACGGCCAGGGCGGCAATGATCAACGCGGCGCTCGATCAGGCGATGCAGGACGCGACGCTCTACCAGTGCTACCAGGCGTCGGGGGACTGAGCGGGAAGCCTTGCCACTGTCATGGTGGCCGTGCAAGATGCACGGCGAGATTCGAGATGTCCCGGGGTCACGAGATCAGAAGCGCAGGGCAGATCGTCCGCGATCGGATCCGTCATCGCCTGGCCTCTCAGAGGAGAATGAGAATGCTCGACGACGACATGGACACCGCCCTCGATGACGACCTCGAGATCGTCCCCGACAATGAACTCGCCGACGAGGACGACGAGGACGACGAGGACGATGAACATCACGAACCCGAGGACGGGGACATCGATCCCGACCCGGCGCTCGTTGACGATGGCGGTGTGGTCGCCAGCGCGGCGGCATCGGCTCCGGTAACGGAGAGTGAAACAGCGCCGACTCCGAAGACCCCGCGCGCGCCGCGGTCGATCAAGTCGCGCGCGGCGAAGCGAACCACTGTCGCCCGGCAGGTCGTGGCGGACACGACCACGGATCCTTCCGTGGCCCCGGTGGACGCGTTCGGCCAGACGCGGTGGGTTCCGTTCAAGGAGCTCCGCCTCGAGTACAAGCACTGGGTAAACCCCAGGACGACCACGGGGTTGGACGATGCTTCGATCGCGGTGCTCGCGAACAGCATCCGCATGGGCACGACGTCGGATGACGTCGGCGTGTACGCCGGCGTCAAGCAAGCCCTGAAGGTCGTGCAGATCTCCGCCAACGGCGGCGTCGACCTGCTCGTGGTCGATGGCCAGCGGCGGTACCTGGGCGTGAAGGCCGCGGGGCTGCCTGACGACGTCATGGTCCCGGTGGTCGACCTCGAGCCGGCCCCCGTGGACTGGACGCCGGCGGTCGCCACCACGTACCTGCTGCAGGCGCTCGAGGAGGTCGGTACCCGGTCGGGGTTGTCCGGGTTCGAGCTCTCGGAGAACGCCCTGCGCCTGCGCGCGCAGACCGACCCGACCACGAAGAAGACCTACACGATCGCGGTGATCGCCAGCGTCATCGGCCGGAGCGAGTCGTGGGTCAGCAAGATCCTTAGCGCGCGCGAGAACGCATCGCCGGCGCTCCTCCTGCAGTGGCAGAAGGGGGAGATCCCCGAGGAGATGTTCAAGGACCTTGCGGCGCTGCCCAAGGTCGACCAGCGCAAGAAGCTTGCGCAGGTCCAGGAGCTCGCCAAGGACGACAAAGGCGCAGCGCGCGCCGCCGTCAAGGAGGCCAAGGAGATCGTCCGCCAGAAGGCGGCCGATGCCAAGGCGAAGCCCGAGAAGGAGTCCAAGTCGGCAGCGAAGGCCAAGCCGGTCGTCCGCGGTCCCCAGCAGGAGATCCCAGCCACGGCGCCGAAGAAGGCGCCGGCGAAGACGGTGATCGAGGACATGCTCGGCCTGCGCACGGCACACCCGCCGACGAACGACTACGTCAAGGGCGTGATGGACGGCATCCGGTGGGCGACCGGCGACATCGACGCCAACGGATTCTCCAAGGCTTGGCGCGACTACATGGACCGGATCGTCCGGGCGAAGAAGTAGGCCATGGCGACCCTACCGAGACCTGAACCGATGGCCCGCTTCTCGTACGCCGAGACCACCGTGGCGCCGCAGTACCACTGCGGTCAGTGCGGTGTACATGGCGTGAAGCTGTGGCGCGAATACTCGACGTTCCTAAATCACCAGTCGCTGCTCTGTGCGATCTGCTCTTGCGAGGAGCAGGCAGCGAGCCATGACAAGCATGGCAGCGGCCAAACGTACAGCGTCGACCAGGGTGATGACGGTCAGGTCTGCGTGACCTGTTTCTACGACAAGGAGCGAGATCCCAGGCTCTATCAGAGCTATGGGGGCTCATCTCGCGATGGTGTTGCGATCGGCTGGCGCGTCCCCGCGGTCCCCACGGGGGATGGCACCACGTACTGGGGATCCAGATCGGTTCCGCCTGATGGCGTTGCGTGGTGGAAGCGCCTGCCGCTCCGCCTGACGTGAGACGATAGAGAGAGCGGACGCGCTCGAACTAGCCGATGACCTGGAGTGGTTGGTTGGCCAGCAGTTCATGTGGTGGGCGCTCGTCCTCATGACGCTCGGCATCTCGTGGATCGTCGGCGTGTCCATCGGCTGGATCAGGGTCATATAACCACCAGAAACGCCTCCGCTTACCCGTGGCGAAAAGTCGTGGCGGCAGAGCGCCACTACCTGACCGGGGCGCAGCGCTTCAAGCAGAACTCGCGCTTGTACCTCAAACTCTCGTGCGGACACGAGATCACCAGGAAGGGGGCGATAGCGGAGCCGTCACGCGTGCGCTGCACGCTCTGTCCACCGAAGGCGCGGTGACACCCACATTGCATCGAACGAGAGACGAGCGTGAGAACGAATGCGGTCGAACGACGGGCACCGTACAAAGAGCACATGACCGAGCGCGCTCAGCTGCCCCGCATTGTCAGGTTTTTCGGAGAGGACGACTGCATCGGCGCGTCGTGCCCTCACTGCGGAGCCACCGGGAGGTACATCTGGCGGTTCCAGGTCGCCGACGGGCGGGAGCTGGGGGCGATGCGCGGATGCGTGAAGCTGTTCCCGGTCAGCCGAATCGCGACGGAGCAGCAGCGGCTCATGCGCAAGGCCCGGGAGTTCCTTGCAAAGGGATGGAAACTGGGACCGAACGACTCTGGGGCGCTCGAGGCCCTCGAGAAGTTCTATCAGGGTGAGCTCGATGAGAAATCCGCGCTTTTCGAGGTGGACCGCGCCAAGTCTGCCAACACCGCGAGGTACCGGCGCCGGCGGAGGTGAGCACTCGGTGCGCTACTACGTCACGTTCCGTAGTTCATTCCGTTCGGAATCGACGCCGTGTATCTCGCACGAGACCGTCGACCGGAAGCGCACCCTGTGCGGTCGCAGCGTCGACAGCGCAGAAACGATCGAGCCTGACAGCAACGATCTCGAACCCGACTGCATCACCTGCAGTCGGGTTCGACGGCGACTTAAGGCGACTGTCGAGGAAGCCCCGATAGCGTGCGAAACGTGCGTCAATGGTCATCCCATTGGAGTGCTGCGGCGGCCGTGTGGCGTGCGCGGCTGCGAGTGTTGGTGCAACAGGTAACACCCACATTGCGCCATCCTGTCGAGCTGATCCAAGATGGCCGCATGTCAGCAATCCTGGACCTCCTGAAAAGCGAGCGCGGCATCACGATGCTCGCGCTCATCATTTCGGCGACCGTACTCGCCGGTCTGCGCATCGTGACCGCCGACCAGTGGGTCACCTACACGCAGTGGATCTTCACCGCGTACGCCTCGGCGAAGACCATCACCGGCGTGGCGCAGATCATCACGAGCGCGAACGCGAACGGGGGTGCGAAGTGATCCGCCGGATCAACCCCGCGGTCGCGCTGCTCCTCGCCTCCGTGTGCGCGCTGTTCGCGTGCACCATGGTCGCCGCCTGCTCGGCGGCCACCCGCCGAGACACCATCCGGGACACGTTCATCGCGCTCAACGGCGCGCGGGATGCGTTCGTCGCGTGGGACGCCGGCCACCAGAAGGTGATCGTCGACCAGGCGACCACGCGAGAGCAGGCCGAGGCGCAGATCGGCGCGTACCGGCAGACCCAGGCCAAGACCCAGGAGGCGTTCACCGTCGCCTACCAGGCGCTCACGCTGGCCGCCACGCAGAGCGATTCGCCGAGCCTGGACACCGCGATCAAGATCTCCAGGGACCTGATCGCCGCTATCACCGCCCTGATAGGAGGCAAGTGAACATGTCGTTCTCCGACACCGCGAAGCGAGTTCTCGACGTCGCTCACACCAGCCTGGTGGCGCTCGAGGCCATCGGCGGCGTGCTCAAGGGCCTGGTGGCGCAGTACCCGGCCGAGGCGCAGCCCATCATCCAGGGCATGATCGCGCTGATCGAGGCCATCGAGAAGGCTGGCCAGGGTGCCGTATCCGGAGAAGATGTCCAGGCGGCGATCCGCGAGTTCAAGGACAGCATCGCCGCGAACAACACCGCCGTTGACGCGGCGATCGCGGCGAAGTTCGGACCTCTACCACCGTGAAGGCTACCATGCGCAAGCTCAAGCTCAAGACCGACACCATCCGCACGCTCACCCGCGACGACCTGACGCACGCCGTCGGGCAGGGTTGCTCGGGGCTCAGCATGACCGGAAACACCACCACCTACCCGTCGTACACCTGCGTCAAGACCAGGTAACCATGCCCGTTCAACCGCTCAGAGAGGGACGCGAGAGCATCGCTGCCCAGGCAGCCCGGCTGGGCACCGACGTCCCGGTCGGATCGACCGTCGAGGAGCTGCGCAACATGGGGTACGACGTCGATCCGGACTGGCCGCTCTGCGCTGTGTTTGGCGCGTGCGATGAGAGTCCTACCGGATACAGCATCCGCTTCCCGGTATCGATGTTCCATGGCGAGTACGCGCTGGCCTACTAGGAGGAGTTGATGCCACCTCGACCGCGCGCGCCGCAGAAGCGGCAGAACACCAAGTGCGCCTACCAGGAGGGCCGGCGGCGGTGCCCGTACGACGCGGCGATGCCCATCACCAACCCGCCGCTGTGCCGGGCGCATCAGCTGTCGGTGGCCGAGACCGCGAAGCCCAAGGCGCCGAGCGAGATGCTCGCCGGGATGCTGGTCGACCTGCTGAATGGCGAGGCGATCGATCGCGACGCGGCGGTCAACGCAGCCCGACAGGTGTTCGCTGACTGGAAGACCGCCCAGGCTCGGGCGCGGACGGTTCCCGGCGGGTGGGCGCCAAGACCTGGGCCTGGATCATGGCGCCCACCGCAGCATCCGCCGCCCCAGCAGGAGGATCCGGAGCTGCGGGCGCGGATGATGGCCAGGAAGGTGATGGGGTTCGGTCCCACCGAACAACTCACCGCCGACAAGATCCGCCAGCGGAAGCGGACGCTCGCCCAGCGCTACCATCCAGATCTTCCGGGTGGCTCGACCGAGAAGATGGCGATGATAAACGACGCGGCCGACATCCTGACGCGGATGCTGTAGCATCCGCCCAATGGCCAAGTTCATTGGGTACTCCGAGCGTACGGCGTTCGACCACTACGACTGTTTCAGCCCCAGGGACCTCGAGTCCCAGGAGGACAAGAGGATCAAGTTGTTCGGCGGCCATGCCGCCGACCGGAGCAGCACCGTGGTGGTCCGCGACTGGTACGCGCGCACCAACCTGTCCGGGTTGCCGGGCAGTGATCATGGGCGCTCGGCGTGGCACGCGTGGGCCTCGATCACGACCGTGAACCTGGTGGTCGGATGCATGCCGGTCCTGACCATGCCGCTCGGCAACCTGTTCGCACGGCAGCTCAAGGCGCCCGAGGATCTGACGCAGGCCAGCTGCGAGCAGTCGTCACACGAGCTGGCCGACCAGCTCCGGTTCGCGCACAGCCCTTCCCTTCAGAAGGACCATCGGCTGCCCATCACCGAGCGCTCAACCGACATATCAGACGAGGAGCGGGCCAGCTGGCTCAGGGTATCCCGCGAGGCGCAGCGCTTGCTCAAGGCGCCGGAGTACGCCCGCATCCCGGCGCGACAGAGCTACGAGGTGGTGGTTAACACCGACGAGCGCGCGCTGGCCGCCATGATCGAGGTGATGCCCGGTAACGTCGCGCCCAAGGTTCTGGTGTGGATCCACCTCGCGGGGTTCACTATCACCGACGTGATGAACGAGCCGGTCCCCCTGGGGCCGTACAGATGAACCAGTGCATGGGGTGCCAGGCCGGCTGGCCGATGCTGCCCGGGCGCCAGGATCTGCACGTCGATCGCGTCCTGGACAGCGCCCAGGACTTCAGGTTCGGGATGGAGATGGTCGTATGTACGCGTCACCTGTACGACACGCCTCGTGATACGCTCCTGGCATGCCCGATGCCAACTTCGACGCCGCCGTCGCGGTAGCCCGGGCTGTCTACGAACAGCTCGGACCCTGGATCAACAGGTACCGCGGGGGCATGCCGGCCGGGTTCCTGGCGGCGGTCATCGCCCACGAGAGCGGCGGCAACTTCGACTCCCCCGGTGATCCATCCCTCGGGGAGGCCGGCTACCTCCAGGTCGCCGCGAACGTGCCGCCCATGTTCGGGCTCGACCCGAGCGCGCGGCTCGACCCGGAGAGCAACATCGCGATCGGGGCCCTCGAGTACGCCATGGAGGCCATCATCTGGGCGGCGACCTACCCCGAGGTGAACCTCGGCAGCGCCGACAGCTGGAAGCTCGCCCGCCTGGCGTTCGCTGTGGGCCGGGGTGGAAGCCACCAGCTCGCGGAGCTCGCGCGCGCCGCGCAGGGAGGCTTGACGTCGGGCGACGTGTACCACGACATCGTCCGGTACGTGGTCGCGACCGGCGGCGTGCCGCTCGGCAGCCAGAGCGCCCAGAAGGTCGCCCAGCGGGTGGTCGACATCGACCGGCAGTACGCGATCGGGCAGGAGGTCGCCAACACGCCGGCCGGGCCGCCGGTCCGGGTTCCGGATCCGCCGGCCGGGCCGGTCACCATCCCCGCCGACATCGAGCCCTACTTCGTGGAGCCGATCCCGGCTACCATGCTGATCGTGGGCGGTCTCGCGGTGTTGCTGTACATGATCATCATGAGGCGCAAGTGAACAAGATCCCTCGTCCAGGTCCGGTGTCCAAGATAGGCCCGATGCCAGCAGCCCCGGGTGGGGCGGTTCAGGCGCCACAGCCGGCCACCACGTTCGCAGACGGCGCCAACCAGATCCAGCTCTCCACCTACACCACCCAGGCGGTGTCAGGAACGCAGACGCTGTACAACGCGGACCGACAGTGGGCCCGCGTCACCCTGACGCTCACGACCGCGGGGCCGGTGCAGGTCGGCGAGAAGCAAGACCTCGGCACGGTGACCGCCGGGCAGGGCATCTCGCTCCAGACCGGCGTCCCCGTCGTGCTCGACGTCGCCCGAGGGAACCGGCTGTTCGTGCTGTCGAGCGCGGTGAACCGGATCACGGTCGTGGTGGCGCCATACCCCTGGCTCGAGGTCATCACCGGGTCGGTGATGCGCCTCGTCTCCAGGATCGTTGGATCCTGACACTGGCAACCCGGAGTACGCATGTCCTACCCACAGCCTATCGGGAGCGGCGCAGTCCTCAGCGGCGCGTCGATCTTCCGCCTTCGCACGCAGCTGTCCTCGCCCGGCGACATCTACGAGTCCGATGTGAGCGGCCTGGCTCTGGCGATCGGTCCGGACAGCGACATCGCGAACATCCGGTTCGCGTACTTCGACCCGCAGGACGCGACCCGGATGACGACCGGGACATTCTCGCCGCAGCGGGCGTTCGCCGGCCTGGTCGCCTCGCAGAACACCTCCGACTACCCGACGGCGAAGCGGGCCGGCCGGATCCTGTTCTGGGCCGATGACATCTACGATCCGAACTACGTCCCCAGCGGGGCGGCGCCGGGAAGCACCGTCCAGTTCATCCCGCCGATCTTCGACATCATCCAGTACCTGACCACGCCGACCGCGCTCACGCCGGCGCGCGCCGACAAGAAGTACCTGTTCCAGAACTACACCACCACGTACTTCGTGGTGCCGTACTACGGCCGGAAGTACGCGTATATCCAGTACACGAACAGGAACGCCACCAACCCGTCCACGTACGGGATCCGCGGTGTGAACTTCGCGATCACAAACAGCTCCGGGCCGGCCCCGTACCACCAGGAGACCACGATCGTCGCCGCGGCGGCGGTCGCGCCGAACGCGTCGGTGACGACGATTATCACGGCCAAGAACCAGGGATGCTTCGACTGCCTGGTGTTCCAGGTCAGCGACAACCCGGGACCGCTGGTGGTTCTGATGTCGGACGTCGACCAAGGATGATGCCATGACCGCAGCAGCAACTCTCCAAGAGGCCGCCGGATCGGCGTTCGACAACCTGCAGGTGTGGTTCGCCATCAGCAACGGGCAGGCGCAGACGCGGCTGACTGCGTTCTGGTCGGGGATCATTGGCCAGTTCCCCGTGGCCAACGTACCGTCGCGGCCGATTCAGAACTGGATCGCCGTGCTGGCGGCGCAGACGACGCAGATCCCGACGACTCCGGCCCACGACCTCGTCTCGCTCGACGCCGCGGCGCAGGTCGTGTACCGCCTGTGCTGGAACGTGAGCGATCTGCGCTCAAGGAACTCCATCGACGCTGGCCAGGCGGCCGCGGTCCTGGCCGCATACAACGGCCAGCTCGCGGCGCCGTAGACGGTCCTCACGGTCGATGCGCCGTTCCTCGATTGCCAGAACGGCTGCTCTCGTGTATCAATACTGTGCTCAGGGCCGCTGAGACCGCCAGTGGATTCGTCCATCCTGCTCCTCGCAAGACATGCTCAAGGCTGATTGCCTTGAGACTCGTTGATCCCGACGCTCTGGTCTTAGTCCAGAGACAAGCATCGCCACTGCTCGACGGATATCCCCGTCGAGACGAGTACGCCGTAGTACGGGAGTCCTGGGACTCCTACCGGAGCCGGCCGGTTCCCACGAGAGACGACAGGATGACGCAGAAGTGCTCGTTGCTCAGGCAGTGGGCGTCGCGGCGCGCGCGCATGAGCGCGATCAGCTCGTCCGAGCTCATGCGCGTGACCATGGCGAGCGCCAGGCTCGCGACGAGCGCCGAGCGGTTCAGGCCGGCGTAGCAGGTCACCAGGACGCTCTGCTGGCGCGCCAGCGCTGAGGCGACGGACCGGGCGGTCTTGGTGACCTGGAACAGCTCGTTGGCGTCCAGGACGTCGTCCGGGACCGCGCAGCGCAGCACCAGGCCGTGGTAGGACGCCATCCGCGGCTGGTACTCCTCGGCGCAGAGCGCGATCACGTCGAACGCAGGGAGGTCCCGGTCCGCCGGCGGCCTCGAGCCGACCCAGAGGCGGTTGAACACGCAGGACGCGTCGATCAGGATGTCGTGGTTGGCGCGCTTCTGGCGCCGCGCGTGGGCCGAGATCCAGCCGCCGCGCTGGACCGCCGGCGCCAGCGCGTGGCCGGCGCAAAACATGCTACCCTGGGCCCGCGCGTTCGGGCACCGGACGCGATCGCCCGGCGTCCGCGGCGCGATGCAGGTCATCGGCTCGGCGGCGGCAGCCAGAACAGCCGCGCCGCCGTCTTCGGGCCGATGATCCCGTCCTCGACCAGGTGGCTCTGCTTCTGGAACGCCTTCACCGCGGCCTCGGTGTCGGCGCCGAACACGCCGCTCTGAGTGATGCCGAGCCGGCGCTGCACCCACGACACCCGGCCAAATTTGCTTCCCAGGCGCGCGGTGTTGAACCTGTTGATGTCGACCGTGGCCGAGAACCCGGGGCAGGGCAGGGCATCACCCTGGTACTGGTAGAACCAGTAGTTCTCCTGGCCGCCCGACTCCCACTGCGCCGGGACGGCGGGGGGGCCGTCATAGGCCAAGTGCGCCGCCGTGCGCTCCTTCCAGGGCCAGGGCTTGGTCACCCAGAGCGGGGAGTCCGCGATCCCGCCGAGCGACAGGCCGCCAAGCACCTCGGTCCCCACCCGAGAGGAGAGGTACACGATCGGGCGCGCGCCGTAGATCTTGCTGAGCTCCTCCCACGCGCGCGTGGACCACTCGAGGGCCTTCTCGGGCGGGAACCCCGCATCCTCGATGTCGAGCGCGGGCACGAAGTCGTCCGCGTTGAGCATCCCGACGTGGTCGGCGAACGCATGAACCTGATCCTCCGGCGGCTGGCTGTTGGTCATCCGGAGGTACAGGTAGGCGCCGACGGTCAGGCCGGCGCGCTTCGCGGCGACCCAGCGCTGGTCCAGGAGCGAATCTGGCCAGGTGCCCCACGCGCCGCGGAAGAACGCGAACCCCAGCGAGGATCCGGCCGCCTGGCACGCGGCCTTGAGCGCCGCCAGGTCCGGCGGCGCGTTGCCGTCGACCGATGCCTCGTCGATGCCGACGATCACCGCCGGCCCCGCTGAGTGGCCCGCTGGCGGTCGAACTCGAACTGGTTCCGCTCGCGCGTGCGATCGCGGTCGAGCTTCCCCTTCCCCCGGCCGCCGGGCGGGAACGGCAGCTTGGTTCCGTTCACCGCCCAGGTGACGTTGATGTCCTCGAGCGCTGCCTTCGTCTTGGTCGCGTGGTCGATGTACTTCTGAACCATCTCGGCCAGCACGAACGATGTGCGGTCGCGCGCACCCTGGCGGTCGAACTCGCGGAACATCGCGAACGTGATCGCGCCGTCCTTGCTGCGCTGAGAGATCACCGTGACCAGGCCATCTTCGCCATCCAGCCTGGCGATATCCATGAACCCGGGTTGGGACCCGGGGGGCCCCTTGGGAGGGGATGCGGGGATCAGGGAGCTCAGTGCTCGGGTCATCGCTGGTCTCGTGTCTTGCATCTGCCAGATCATACCGCAACCATGCGGCATCATGGTACTGTTCCGGAGTGCTCGGCCGGATCCGAGACCCCGCCCGCCAAGGAGATTCGAGTTGCCCAAGCTGCCCAGGACCGCGATCACCAACGAGCTGCTGAAGGCGGAACTCGCCAAGCTATCGTCAGAAACCCTCGCATACATCGACCGCTGCCAATACGAGGTCACCGGGCAGCTGATCAGCGAGGTCATCGAGTCGATCATGTGGGACCGCTACTCGACCGCCGGCGGTGCATGGCCGACGTCAGAACCGGTCCCAGACGACGACCTCGGCCGCCCATTCAAGTTCCAGTACATCACGTACTGCGCCAAGGCCGTGTCGCCGGACGACCCTGCGCACCAGGTCGCACGGTCGCTGCGGGTCGAGATCAACGGCGTCGACTACGGCAAGAACGACGGGTTCCTCTGCTCGTGCGGAGAGCAGCTCAAGGTGTGCGGTAGGAGCCAACCCCGCCAGCGCCGGGTCAGCAGCGGCGAGCCAGCTCGGGTATGGCCGTCGGTGACCATGGGCGGCGTCCACTATCTCGCGGTCTGCAAGGCGGCGCCATCTCCGGTCGACCTGGACCATGGCCCGCTGTTGTTCATGGAGCGGTGCATTTGCGGATCGCGCTTCCCCGATCCGACCGACATCGACAAGAGCAAGACCACCCTGGAGAAACACTACCGCCTATGGGACGCCCAGTAGTCACGAGCGATGGGCGGTTGTCGGTCAGCATGTTGCTGATCCCGGCCGATGAGTACGTCGCCGCGTTCACAACCGCGCACGGGGTCAAGCCGTCGTGCTGGTCTCTCCCCGGCGCCGAGACACCGGACACCATCGACGCCGTGTCGGTGATATTCGCTCGCCTGCCTCAAGGTCATGAGCACGCCGGCATGTTGGCGATGTGGATGAACTGGACGTTCGGCGAAGATTTCACCTCGATCATCGCCTGTCACATCGACACGATCGAAGACCTTCCGCTGATCTTCGAGGACAAGAAATGGCGCCGCGATGACCGAGAGCTGTTGAAGTTTTGCTTCGACCAGGGACTGAAGCAGGCCATGTTCGGCGAGTCAGCCAAGGTCGTCGACTAGCTCGCTGCCGACCCGGTCGAGATCTTCCTGCTCGACGTGGTCGACGTACCGCGCGGCGGTGGCGAGGTTCTCCCACCCCATGAAGCGCTGGAGCTTGTTCAGCGCGTTGGGATCGCCGGCCAGGCGCTCGAGGTAGCGGGTGGCGAACGTGTGGCGGTAGCGGTGCGGGTGCATGCCGTCGATGCCAACCGCCTTGGCGGTGCGGCGCGCGGCGCGCCAGATGCGATTCGTCGCGACCCTCGGGTCCGGTGACTTCGTCACTAGGTCCTGGACGCTGGACCAGCCGCGGATCTCGGCCAGCGCCTGGAGCTCATGTCGAATCGGGCGGATGTCGATCGGGGTCCGCTTCCGGCCCTTGGTGACCGCCATCAGCCTTCCACTGGCAAGCGAGCGCACGACCTCGGCGCGCTGGATGCGCAGGACGTCGCTCACGCGCAGGCCGCGCAGCGCCATGATCAGCAGGATCTGGCGAACGGCCTCGTTCGACATGTCGCACGACCGGAGGTGCTGCACCACGCGGCGAAGGACATCGACCTCGAGCGGCGGCTTGGCGCGCACCCGTCGCGCCGGCGGCAGGCGGATGTCATCCAGCACTTCGGCGAGCTCGCGGTTCTTCGAGAACTTCGCCCAGGCGCGCAGCGCGGCCGCGTTTGCGTGCATCGTGTTGGGGGCCAGGCCGCCATCCACGAGCCTGGACGTGAGGGTCCGCTCACGCGAGCAGGACCGGAGGTTCGTCACGTAGAGCTTGGCGGATCCCTCTTGGCGGCCGCGCTGGATCATCCACTCTCGGAACCTGGTGAGATTCTTCTCGGTGATCTCCACGTGGAGTACGATACCAGGCATGGTGCGCAACATGATCAGCAACCCACGCCGGAGCCGCGGCGGACGTCTCGGCGGAAGGATCGACGAGCTGATCGCCCGCGGGTTCGAGGCGCTCGAGGACACGATCCCGCCGAAGTGGATGCCCAAGCTGGTCGGCGTCAAGTACGACGGCCGCGGCTCGCTGCGGGCGTCTACCCGGCAATACGGGTGTGGCGCCTACGGATGCGTGTTCCCGACGCTCGACCCCGGTGTGGTCCTCAAGGTCACCGAGGACGACACGGAGGGCGAGTTCGCCGCGACGCTGGCGCCGCAGCTGGTGGCGCCGATTTGCGTGACGTACCACCACGTGATCAAGGTCGACCCCGACCAGACCACGCACCCGACCTACCTGCTCTGGCGCGAGGCGGCCCAGAAGGTCGGGCAGATCGTCGAGGCGGTCGGGCAGCACGACGAGTACGACCGCGCGCATGCCGACGCCGTGTCCGCGTACGCCAAGGAGCTCATCGACACCCAGCATCAGGCAGCCCAGGACGCGTATCAGGCGATCCAGGACGGGGCCCCGGTGAAGAAGCGCGACGCGCTGATCACCAGGTGGTTGGAGAGCTGCGAGAAGATGGCGCGGCAGATCAAGGTGCCCGAGCTCCGCAAGCTCGGTGACGGCCTGGTGGAGGTCTACGGCGCCAACCGCGTGTTCTTCGGTGACCTCCACGAGGGGAACTTCGGACTGGTCACGCGCGAGGACGGCCCACAGTGGGTGATCACCGACCCCGGTCACATCGCTGTCATCAGCTACTGAGCCCAGGTAGACCATCCTCACGTGAGGACGGTTGATTGCGCTGCGCGCCGGCGTCACAACGGGGATATGCCGATCGCACGAAAGCTCGACCGCGACACCGTCAACGCCCTCCGCTGCAACGCCGGTGGGACGAACAAGCAGTTCATCATCCACCTCTGCAACGTCTGGCTGGCGGGCCAAGCCGCGGACGGTACCTCCGTGGAGTACGCCGCCAGTGTGCTGCAGGAGATCGCGGCCAACGCCACCCCGAAGTTCAGCCGGCTGGACCTGAACACCGCGAGGTTTTCGAAGATGACGCGGCTCAGCGACCGCGTGTCGCCCGAGCGATGGCAGTGCCGGGTTATCGACATGGTCGCCGACGACGACGAGAAGTCGGCGACCGTGACGATCACGGTCGACGGCACCACGGGGGGTGTGGTGAGCCTCGTCTGGGACGAGAAGACCAACCGCTGGGAGCTTCCTGAGTCCACGGATCCGTCACCGGGCGACTGGGCGTCGAGGGGGCTCCTCCAGCTTTCGACCGCGGAGCTCGGTGTGGTCGCCAAGGTCGCGGTCGAGTTCGCCAATTGGAGGTAGCCGATGCCAACCATTTACAAGGCCAAGGAGCGAGGGCCGATCACCGCCCACTCCCCTCCGAATGTGATGGGCGACGGCGCCAAGACGACCACGGTCTCGTACATCGTGATGATGTACGAGGTCGGCGGAATGGAGCGGCCGATCGCCTCGCACGATGACTTGGCATCGTGCGAGGAGCACATCGTTCGGCTCGTGCGTGACGCGAGCGACCATCTCCTCAGCGACAGGTGGTACTACTCGTGGGTCGCGGTGGAGCGGTACCCGGGATGATGAAGCCTGACCAGGTTCGCGCGTACAACGACCTCCGGCCTGGCGTGAAGGCGGAGGCAGACATGGTAGAAAGTGCGGTCGACAACGCGATCGAGGACGCCGATCGAGCCGGGTCGTGGCCGGCTCACATTCATGTTGCTGGGACCGAAATCTGGAGAGCCCTCGGGCGCCGGACCCCGCAAGATACTATCGACGAGGTCATCCGCAGGTATGCCGCGGCCGGATGGAACATCCGACAGGGCGGAAGCTTCCTGATCATCGAGCAGCCCGGGATGCCGGCACGTAGGACCGTTCTGTAATTACCCACACCTGCTCGCGCGCTCAGTGAGCGCCGACTGGGCACTTTTGGTGATCCGGAGCGGGCGCCTGGGACATACTCTGCCGACCATGTGGCGGATGTATCGACTGCGCCGTGTCCTACGAGAATACGAGCTCCTTGAGGTCGGGCTGGCGATGTTGGATGGCTCGTACTGGACTGACCCGTACTGGGCCGACACCCACTCACCGGAGCCGTACTGCGACGGGCCCTCCGTGATCTGTGGGGGCGATTGATGACGGACGTCATCGAGTTCGCGCCGTTCCTCAAGAGGAAGAAGGCGTCAGAGTGCCGGCACCTGACCTACGTCGTCGGCATGAAAGAGGCGTCGCTGACCTGCTCGGACTGCGATGCCGAGCTGGATCCATGGTGGGTGCTGCGCTCGCTGGTCGAGCGCTCTGAGGAGCTCGAGGCCGCGGATGCCGAGCGTCATGCGCGGGCCCTGGCCGCGTTCCAGGAGTGGGAGGTGAGGTGCAAGGATGCCATGCGCCACCATGAGGCGTGGGTTGCCGGCGCGAACGCCCGGATCGAGAAGCTCACCGCCGAGATCAACCGCCTCATGGCCCAGAAGCTGCGCCTCGCGAACGACCCGGAGATCGCGCAGGCTCGCGCTACCCGCCGATCGAAGGGAGCGAAGTAATGCCGCGCCTTCATGGCTACCGCGATCCGGGCTGGCGCGAAGAATCGAAGGCCTGGAACCGCTACTGCGCGGCCGTCAACCTCGGCGCGTCCGACGTCGTCATCCAGCGGTACCGGGACAGGTATGAAAGAGTGGTCAAGGACCGCGAACGCCACCACGACGAGGAGCGGAAGTGGAAGGAGGAGTGGAACCAGCCTGTGGCGATCGTCCTTCCGACGCCGCGCCGGGTAACCTCGACCGCCATCGCGAAAATGAGCTTGCATGGAATGGTCGCGCTCTGGCTCACGGCGATCTCAATGCTTTTGACGTCGCTTCCTATGTTGGCCGTGGGCGGCATCGTTGCCCCATTGCTGATCTACATTTGGTGGCGGGTTACCGGCGCGACCATCCGGGTCGCCGCCCAGTTCGACGAACATCCGATCCCGCCGGCGCGCGTGCTGTCGGAGGGTCCGAGGTGACCGCCTTCACCAGGTTGGGGTCGGCGATCTGGGATTGGGAGCCATTCACGAACCTGTCGAGCGATGCCCGCATCCTGTGGCTCGCCCTCTTCACCTCCGGCGAGGCCAAGAGGAACGTCCCAGGCCTCTGGCAGGGCGGCATCGCGTCGATGGTCGACGCCGCGCGCATGGAGCGCGATCCGGTCGTCAAAGCGCTGGACGACCTCCTGGTGGATGGGATGGTCGAGTACGACCAGAAGGCCCGGGTCGCCCGGCTCTGCCAGCTGCCGGACGCCGGCGAGTACCCGCACAACGGCAACGTGGTGCGGAGCTGGTGGAGGCGCTTCAAGACCGTCCCGGAGTGTCTGGTGAGAGACGCTCATGTCAGGACCATCCGGTGGCTGATGGAGGAGGGGGCCAGGCAGAAAGGTGAGACCTTGACGCCTAATCACCTCGCCGCGTGGGAGGTCACGTTCGGCCGCGTCCAGATCCCGGAACCGCGGCGCAGAGGTGTGCGCAGGCTCGCCGACTCCGACACGAGCACACAGATCCAGCCATCCCTCTTTCCATCCGGAGCCCTCCCCTCCGAGATCCTGCCACCGGCAATGAGCACGGCTCTGTTGCCGGATCGGGATTACACCTACGCAGAGGTCCACGCTGTGGATAACTCTGCCTCTCTGCGTCAAATGAACAAAATCAGGTACTCTGAAACCGTTTCGCAAACGGTTGGGATACCGGATACAGGATCTAGGAGTCCGGATCTGGATCTTCTTCCGGAGAGGGGGATGGGGGGAGGGCACGATTCTGGCAAACCAGTGCTGGCGGTGGTCCAGACGTACTCCACCGAGGACGTCGTGTCGGTGCTGCGTACCGGGCTATGGGATTCGATGTTCGACGAAACGCACCAGGATGCGCTCAGCGCGCGCGTTGACCAAAGCCGCCGTCTCCACGTGACCATGGAAGATTGGCGCGTCCTGGCGAAGCACAGCGCGCTTTTCAGGCGAACCTGGGATGCCCGCCGGTTGGCCGATTCCGACATCGCGGCCAGCGTGGCCATGGCGCGGAAGCAAATTCAGGACCGGGAGGCCAAGCTGTCCATGCTGGCCGAGTTCGGGATCGGCTCGGCTGGCGGCGGCGAGAAGTAATTGGCAGCCACGAGCAGCCGCGTGCTAGGGTTCTGCGCGATGGCCATCCAACGAACCTGCGATATCTGCAACGCCAAGATCGACTGCGCTGGGCGCGACATCGGGGACCCTCACTCGACGCCAGGATTCGTGCTTATGGCGCTGGGGGTTGGTCGCCCCATCAGCGAAACATGCGTGGGCTGCCTCAAGACCATCGTGGGGGTGATCGGCGAGCGATTCCCAAACGCACCCTCGAGCTTCACCAAACGCATGCAGAACTTCCTGCGCGGCCTCTCGGAACTCGAGAAGGCGAACGAGCAGTGGCGCCGCGATCACCCCAACGCCGAGGAGGGATAGGAAGATGGCAACCCACACGACCTGCGACTTGTGCTCTACCGTCCTGACCAAGCCTCGTGACAGGCGCCCCCGCCTGATCGCGATGTGCCCCAATCCGCTGGCAGGGTTTGGCGCCGACGACGCCGACGATTTCGATCTTCACATCGACGCCTGCAAGGCGTGCCTGCGCCGGGCGATCGGGATGCTCCGCGACTGCTTCGGCCAGAAGTGCTCCACCGAGTTCGTCGAGGCGAGCGCGAAGTTTCTGCTCGACACCCAGGACGCCTAGATCAAGTCGTAAGCGATGCCCAGCTGCGCCGTCTGTCGCCAGCCGATCACGAAGCCTCAGCGCATCCTGCTGGTGGAGTCGGAGGTGATCCACAAGAAGTGCGCCGGCGGCACCACGATCGGGCAGCGCAACGCGCAGGCGCTCGCCGATGAGCGGCTTGCGATGGCGCGGATGACACGGCACCACCAGGAAGCAGTGGACGCGCTTCGGACGAGCGAGCATCGCCGCCAGACAGCCGAGGTTCTGTTTCGCACGTCCCAGGAAGCCATCCGCGGATACGAGGCTGGAGCAGATCGCCGTGATGCCCAGCTCGCCGCGGCGCGCAACGCGCTGGCCTCGGTCACCCGGGAACTCGAGGAGCTTCGGAAGCGAACCGAATCACCGGCCCCGGCCGGTGAGGAGCAGCCAATGGACGACGCCGAGGCGCGTTTTAGGTTGCTAGAGCTCGACCCGCTGTGATACAAAGATTCACGCGGTGATGGTGGATCCAGGAGCGCTCAACGCCGCCATAGGCGGCGAAACTTTCCGTGCGATGTGGTGCAGCAAGAAGAAGAGTTCTCCGGCAGGATCCATTATCACCGCTCCTATCGACGGAGGGTTTGATGACAGGTCGTCTGTTCGTGGTGCTGGCGCTCGGGATCGGTCTGATTCTGTCGATCCCGTTCGTGATGTTCATGCTCGCCGGTGACACCGACCATGCATTCGCGTTCGCTCGCGTCGCATACTCCGTGTGGGGTGGGCTCGTGACACTGGTCGTGTTCCTCTGGTTGATGGCTCCATGAAGCGGAGACAGTGATGAAGAAGGACGCCCGCATGGAGGAGTACCGTCGAATCACGACTGCTGAGTATCAGCGCCGCGACGACGAGATGTATCGTCTCAGAGTTCGTGTGGCTGACCTCGAAGATGAGATTGCCAAGATGACGACAAGAGTCCAGCGCGCGGAAGCGCAGAGCGCCGCCTTTCGTGCGAGCGTCGAGGCCATGGCTGCGCTGATCGCCAACGTCGGCCTTGCCACTGGAAAGTGAGCGACGATGTCCGAGTCTGACCAGTGGTGCACCCCTCCGTTGATCGCCGATCCGCTGGAGGAGCTCTTTCAGGGCCCGGTGGACGTTGACCCGTGCTCGAACACGCGGTCAATCGTCCGTGCTCGTCTGGCGTACTTCCGTGGCGGTCTGGTCCTGCCGTGGTGCCTGCCCGACAACAGGCCGGGGCGGCGTACCGTGTACGAGAACTTCCCGTACTCTCGCGGCGAGGCATGGACCGCGAAGGCGATCGCGGAGATGGCGTGTGGCAACGTCGCGGAGCTGGTCAGGCTGTCGCCGATGTCGACGTCCACGCAGTGGTGGGCGGACGCGTGCATGAAACCAGAGCGGAACCCGCGCATCCTGGCCCTGAAGAAGTTCGCCTTCATCGTGCCGGGAAGCACGGACCTCGGCGACAACACCTGCCGGTTCGATCCGGTGATTATGTACTTCGGGCCGTCGGCGGAACGATTCACCAAGGCGTTCGCATCGCTGACGCGGTGGACGGCTTGGGGGAGGTAGCCATGGGAGAGAAGACCGCTATCAGTTGGTGCGACCACACGTTCAACCTGTGGTGGGGATGCGCTCACGCGGACCGTCTCATGGGTCCGAGCTTGACGACCGCTCCGGAGTGCGACAACTGCTACGCCGAGGCCTTCGACAAGCGCCTCGGCGGCAACCACTGGGGGTACGGATCGCCTCGGAGGTTCTTCGGCGAGAAGTATTGGGCGAAGCTGGAGAAGTGGAACCACGACGCGCTCCTGGCGTGCGAGCGCCGGAGCGTGTTCGTCTCGTCGATGTCTGATATCGGCGAGATCCACCCGGATCCGGTCGTGATGGCGGAGATGGACGCCGCGCGCTCGCGCTTCTTCGAGGTCGCCAAGCAGCTCGACTGCCTGGACTTCCTGCTCCTGACCAAGCGGCCCGAGAACCTGGCGGAGATGTTGCCGTGGCAGTTCGACTTGCCGCCGTCCAACATCTGGCTCGGGACGACCTGCGGTGCTCGGTCGTCGCTGTGGCGGATCCGCGAGCTCCGCCGGGTGCCGGCCGCCCACAGGTTCGTGAGCGTGGAACCGCTCCTCGAGCACATCACCACCGAGGAGTGGATCGCGGCGCTGCGCAGCGACAACCCCGAGGAGGACGGGATGGAGTGGATGATCGTCGGCCACGAGAACGCGCCCAAGAGCAAGATCCGGACGGCCGAGTACGAGTGGGTGAAAGACGCGCAGGTCGCCGCACTTGCGTGCAATATGAAGTTCCACTTCAAGCAGTGGCACGACGGCAAGAAGGTCGTGCACCTGCCCATGCTCGATGGCCGGCAGTGGACCGCCACGCCGAATCGAGACTAGTGCAAATGAAGCCCCAGACCACCGATCAGCACTGGACGATGTTCGTTCGCATGTGGCGAGATTTACCGCTGTGGCCGCGTTGCACGTGTGGCGGGTGCTTCTCGTGCTACCTCGGCGGCCGATGATGATGAAGCTCAGGTAGCTGAGACCGGTACTCCAATAGGACACCAGGAGATGATGATGAAGAAGCAGGTCGAGACGTCCGTGAACAGCTGGCTGGACCGCCTCCTATCCGAGGTGGCCCTTCCCGCGATCTCTGCGCTCGTTGTGGTCGGGCTGTGGAGCCACACCATGGAACATGATCGTAAGATGGATGACATGAATCAGACCATCATGATCATCTCTGCGGTCTGCGCGTGTACGCCGGCCGGCCACAGCGTGTCGACCACGAGCGCGATCGGCGATGCCTGCTTCGACCCCGTGACCTACGGGGCGATCCCGAACGACGGGGTCAGCGATCGGCAGGCGATCCAGGCGGCGGCGGACGCGGCCGCGCTGGCCTCGTTGACCTCCGGGATGCAGCGCGTGTGCTTGGGGGCCGGTACCTGGGACTGCTCGCGGGCCCCGATCGGCAGCTACAACCGGGCCGCGTGCGTGAGCGTGCACGGCGGCGCGGTGATGTTCGCCGGTGTCGGTCCCGGGACGGTCGTTCGCCTGGCCGGCGACCAGGACCAGGGCGACATCGTGGTGCTGTCCCATGACCCGGACTCGAGCGGCGGGGTGCAGGACCTGACGATCGACACCTCCGCAGCGTTCGACACCAGCGAGCAGACCCACGCGATGGGGACCACCGGCGCGTGCCAGCTCAACCACTGCCGGCCGATCACCAACCTCTCGTATCGGCGAACCGTGTGCGTCCATCCCAAGCGCGCCGGAGAGCGCAAGGGCGACTGCATTCGCCTGCTCGGGAACACGGCGCCCGGGGCGGACGGCTCGCCGGGCACCGGGATCTACGGCGTGACGATCGAAGACAACGTGTTCAAGCAGTGCGCGAGGTCCGGGATCCAGCCGCAGCGCGGCGTGCACGGCCTGGTGATCCGGAACAACGAGTTCTGGTGTGACCAGCCGATCCACGGCGAGGCGACCGGCGGCAGCGCGCCGCACGAGAACGTCGGCGCCGACATCACCGGGAACGTGTTCCACGGAGCCGAGCTGGATGGGGCGGCATTCCCGAGCGACTACGACATCGCGCTCTCCGGGCCGCCCGGGTCGGGCCCCTACGAGGGGATCCGGATACACGGCAACACCGGAACCCGCGGGTTCTACCTGTACCGGACCTCGGGTGCGGAGGTGTACGACACCGCGCTGTTCGCGACCATGCGCGGCGCCGGCGGCGTGCTCGAGGTCGGGAACAGGTGCGACGGGCTCGACCTCCGCAACCTCGTGGTCGAGCGCCGCGGCGCGGATGGCCCGATCGTGCGCCTCATCTCGAGGCCGGGCGCCCTGTGCGACGGGGTGACGGTGGAAAACGCCACGCTGATCCAGGCCACGCACGGCAGCGGCATCTACGCCGAGTCGGTCAGTGACCTCGTGGTCGACCGCTCGCTGTTCGCGTGGGCCGCACCCGCCGGTCCCGACCTCGCCGGTGTCTACGTGCGCGGGACCGTGGCCCCGGTGACCGGCGTGGTCGTGAAGTCGACCTGGTTCAGCGGACCGCTCGACGTCGCGGTGCGCCTCGCGGGCGCGCCGGCGGCGATCGAGACCACTCACATCATCGGCAACCTGGCTCGAGGGCGCGGCGTGCTGGCGTGCGGCGGCTCGGCCGGCCTGGTGGAGTACACCCAGAACGACTTCGGGCCGCTGTCGTGCTCGGCGGTGATGGTGCCGTGAACCTCGGGGCGAATCATGTGCCGACCGCTCGCGAGCTAGTGAGGTCTGCCGTCGGACTCGACCGCCCGGAGCGAGATCCCGAATTTCCGTGTCCATCGCGCGAGTTTGAGCCGGGCGAGCCGGCTGGCGACTGCGACACGGATGGGCACTACATGTGCGCCGAGTGCGTGCACTGCCGGCCCGGCGCTCCGGAGGAGAGGTACCAACCATGAGTGATGGTGCCGTGAATTTCGCCGCGTACTTCACGCCGCAGAACCGCACGCGGCTGTACACCCTGCCGTTCGGCGGGTTTCGCGCGATGTTCCTGAGTTGCACGCTCGGCGTGTTGTTTGCCGACGGGAAAGACTCTCGCATGTTCTGTCGGTGCGTTTGCGTATGGGACGAGGAGGATGACCGTGAGCGAAAAATCTGACTGCCGTCACCCGTCGGACGGGACGTGCTCGTGCGGCGCGACCGTCGCGGTCGATCGCGTCGCGCTGTGGGAAGAGATCAACAGGTACGTGGCCATTTGCGGCGGCGATCCGTCGAAGAACATCTACGGCAACACGCCGCGGATGGAGGCGGTCTGCCGCATCGAGAACGTGATCTCGAACCGCGGCGTCGTCACCGACGAGATCGGCCGGTGGATCCGGACCGATGCCTCGGACCCTCTGCGTGGCGCGATCGAGGCCGATCGTCGCCAGAGCCAGCTCATAGCCCGCGCCAGCGCGCCGCGCGCTTGGTGCGGGACGTGCGGATCGATGGTCGGTATATCCGTCGACAAGGACGAGCCATGAAGGTGATCGCGATCGTTCTGTTCCTCCTGCTGCTCTCGTGCTGCAAGCCGCACTTCCGCGGCGGTCGATACGTCGGGATGGATCGCGCGACCGCCGTCTGCAGCGGTGACCGCACGGCGTATTCCGTTCCCATCACGTACCGCCAAACCTGCATCTCGGCAGGCCACGTCTACACGTGCATCAGCGAAGGTGACAACGTGTGGATGTGCGCGCCGGCGACCACTCCGCTGCCCATGGAGAAGACCGAATGAGCGACCAGAAGATGAGAGTGGACCTCACCAAGCTGAGCGAGGTGTTGCTACCCCGTTCGAACGTGCACATCCGCGGGTACTACGGCGACGGAGGGGAGAACGAGGGTGTGCTGTCGGTCATCGCGATCAAGGACATGACGTCGAACTATCCAGAGCACGGTGCGATCATGGTCGGATCTCCGGCGGTGTCACCGCTGCTTCTGGGGTACATCCCAAGTCTCGGCGGCTTCTCCTGCAGCGTGGAAGGCGCCGAGCGCCTGATCGCCGAGCTCCAGACGGCCATCGAGATCGTCCGGGCGGGGTACAAGCGATGAACGACAGGACATCGACGCGTTTGAAGCTGGCCGCGATGCTCGCCGTGGCCGGCGTGCACATGCCTACGCTGCCGGCCCAGCCATCGACGGCCGCGCCGGCCCCCCCGCGACGGGCTCCGCGGCAGGAGCTCGAGATCAAGCGCGTGATGATGCTGCCGCTGCCGGAGACTCGCCAGCAGCGCAGGAAGCGCGAGCGAGACCTCGCCAAGCGCGCTAGGAAATGAGCATGAACGACCTCGAGCACATCGTCGAGATCCACCGGATGGAGGAGCGCATCGCCCAGGTGATATTCGACGTCATCATCACCGTCATGTTCGTGATCGGTTACCTCGTCTACAGCTCGGTGTTCTGACCCGAGACCCAGTCGCCAGCTCGGTGTTCTGACCCCGAGACTACAGCTCGTGGCTGACCACGAGACCCAATCGGGACCAGCTCGGTCCGTCCGAGACAGCTCACGGCAGTTCAAGCTCAGGTGAGACCTGAGACCCGACGACCCGCGATCCGAGGACCTTGCGGAACTCTTCGTGATGTGGCTAACCTGTTGCATGTGGCGCAGTCCGGGCGCCTGGAGATAACAGGATGGCCCGCACACGATCTCGGATTCATCGCAGGTACGCGCGCAACCCGGCCCGGAGCAACCCTCCGCTGATCACCGACCTGATGGAGTTCGTCGTGCCCGGGTTCGCCGGGTTCGGCGCGACCAGGCTTCTGAGCTACGTGGCGGCCACCCAGGTGGCGCGCCGGAAGCCCTCCTGGGGCAAGCACATCGGCGCGATCGCCGCCGGCGGCTCGTTCCTGGCGGCCTGGCTCCTGATCCACCGGGTCAAGTTCCTCGAGAAGCACCACACCCCGATCGTGGTCGGGTCGGCGATCGCGGCGATCCAGTCGCTGGTCCAGCTGTACCTGCCGCAGCTCGGCTGGATGCTGGCCGATCCGACCCTGCAGGTCGAGCAGGCGAAGCAGGTCGCCGCGGCGACCTCGCAGCTCGCCGAGCTCCATCCGGTGAACCTCGACCCGAACGAGTACACCTACAACGATGCCTTCGACCCGGGCCGGTACGCCGAGGTCCCGCCCGCGCAGCGGCAGACCAACGGCAAGGTCGGGCCCGCGACCAGCGGACCGGCGCAGCAGACCGAGCAGATGTCCGACGACGACATCATCAACGATGCGATCGGCGGCGGGAACGAGTACGGGGACGGCCTGGGCGTGTTCGCGTCCTCGAACTGAGGAGTCATCCGAATGTACCTCATGAAACACCGGCCGCGCCGTGCCGCCCTTGGCGGCACGACGACCAGCTTCTCGCCGCGCGTGCCGCGGCGGATGCCGAACCTGATGCTGGGGTCGCTGGGGGATGATCCGCCTCCGGACACCACGCTGAGCGATCCGACCCTGAAGTGGCAGGCAGAAGTGATCGCCCAGCTGAGAGCGGGCGTGGACACCATGAAGACGGCGGAGCTCCAAAAATGGATGCAGATCGCCGCGACCGTCGCGATCCCGGTTCTGGGCTTTGCCTGGAAGGCCGTGTTCCCGGCGCTCTTTCGCAAGGGGTTGACGCAGACGGGGGGATAGCCCCGTGTCCGACCGCGTATTCAACGTTCTGAGCTTCAGCGGCATCGCGATCGGCGCGAATCAGACGATCGCCCACGGCATCCAGCTCGCCGGCAACCCGTACAAGCCGGACATCGTCTGGCTGCAGTACCAGGACACGTTCGAGATCGTCTCGGCGACGACGACCCAGCTCACGATCAAGAACACCGCGAACAGCACCGGCGCTTGCCAGGCGCTGGTGATGGCGATCGCGCCTGTGATCCGGATGCTTGGCGTCCCGTACGGCGACGGCAACATGTCCGATCACCTGACGCCGCAGCCGTTCGTGCCGGGATCGCCGAACGCCGGCGGCGGTGGGACGGGCGTGGTGATCGAGGACGAGGGCACGCCGATCGCCAACAATCCCCACACCACGCTGGACTTCACCGGCGCGGGCGTGACGGTCACCGACGTCGCCGGCGTGGCGACGATCAACGTTCCGGGCGCGGGCGCCGGCGGGATCACGGTGCAGGACGAGGGGACGCCGATCGCCAACAACCCGCACACCACGCTCAACGTGGTGGGTGCGGGCGCGGCGGTGACGGACGTCGCCGGCGTCGCGACGCTCAGCGTACCGGGCGGGATCACGCTGCAGGACGAAGGGTCGCCGGTCACCGGCAACCCGCACGCCACGCTCAACTACGTCGGCGCGGGCGTGACCGTGACGGACGTCGCCGGCGTGGGCACCGTGACCATCCCGGGCGGGATCGCCGGGATCACGGTGCAGGACGAGGGGACGCCGATCGCGAACAACCCGCACACCACGATCAACGTGGTGGGCGCGGGCGCGACGATGACCGACGTCGCCGGCGTGGCGACGCTCAGCGTACCGGGCGGGATCACGCTGCAGGACGAGGGGTCGCCGGTCACCGGCAACCCGCACAGCACCGTGAACTACGTGGGTGCTGGCGTGACGGTGACCGACGTCGCCGGTGTCGGCACCGTGACCATCCCGGGCGGGATCACCGTCCAGTCCGCAGGGTCCGGGATCGCCAACAACCCGCACAGCACGGCGAACTTCACCAGCGGCCTCCAGGCGGTCGACGCCGGGGGCAGCGTGGCGACGGTGTCCCTGTCGCAGGCGGGCGCGATCACGGTGCTCGGCATCACCGGGGCCGGCGACTTCGGGCCGGCGAGCGACGGGTCGGTGACGTTCGACGGCTCGACCGCGGTTACCGGGTACAGCCTGGGCGGTTCGACCTACACCGCGGCGCGCGACACGTACTTCCAGAACGCCACCATCAACAACGGGATCACGGTCAATCAACACACCTACATCCCGTCGGCGCGCGGGAACCTGACGTTCGTCGGGACCGGGAAGATCAGCGTCGATGGCGCATCGGCGACCGGCCAGACCGCCGGCCAGCTCAACGCCGCGACCGGCCAGCTGCCGGCCGGGAACTCCGGCGGCAATGGCGGCGCCGCGAACACCAACGGGACCTCCGGATCGGGTAGCGGGCAGGGCCCACTCGGATTCTCGACGACGTCTGTCCCCGGTGGAACGGGCGATCCAACCACGCCGACGCCCGGCGGCAACGGCGGCACCGGCCACGGCGGCGGCGGCGGTGCGAGCCTCGCCAACGGCGGCGGCGGCGGCGCGATCGTGATCACCTCGACGGCCAACGGGACCGGCGGCAACTGGATGGCCAAGGAGCAGGCGATCACCGCACGCACGTTCAGCGCGCAGCAGATGAGCGTGTCGTCCGGCGGTGGCGGTGGTGGTGGCGGCGGTGGCGCAGGGGTCGGTGGCGGCGGCGGCGCGGGGGGCGGCTGGCTGGTGATCAAGGCGTTCAACGTGGTGGGCTACGTGGCCGGATCGATCACCGCGGCCGGCGGCAACGGCGGGAACGCCACCGCGGCGACCGGGACCAACCAGCCGGGCGGTGGCGGCGGTGGTGGCGGCGGCGGCGGCCTGGTCGTCCTGGTGACCGCCATGCCGACCCCGCCGTTTGCGACCGGGATCGGGACGGGCAGCGCGACCACGATCTGCCCCGGCGGATCCGGCGGGAGCGGGAGCGCCGGAACCGGCACCGGCGCCGCGGGGTCCGCGGGCGGTTCTGGTGGCACCGGCCTCGTGCTTGTGCTCAACTAGCGCTGCTCTGGCGGTGAGGCCTGAGACCTCATCATCCAGAGACGTGGCACCGTGGCACCTCTGCTGTTGAACCGACAGACACCCAGGAATCCAGGTATGGCAGCTCAACACGTTGTGACCGGAGACCTGATCCGGTGCTGGCCTGACAACATCAAGCCGCCGGAGCTCACCGCGACGGTGTCGTGCGTGGGGATCGTGACCGGCGTCTTCGAGGACGACTTCGCCGTCCACTACTTCCTCCCCGAGGGATCCAACGGGTACACCCGGTTCCACGGTCCGCCGGTGGACGCCCCGGTCCGCGGCGGGTGGTGGCTCCCATAACGCTCGGCGCTGCCGAGACGTGCACGCTCGGGGATGCCGAGACTGCATATTTTTCACCCCCGCTCGGCGCGGCCGAGACGTCGACTGGCTCGCGCTCCGCCGCCATCGGAGACATGCGCGAATTGACCATCTTTGCTCGGCGCGGCCGAGACCAGATGCCAGATGATTCACTCGCTCGGGAGATTCCGAGACAGCGACGGATGGCGTTCTGCTCGGCGCGTCCGAGACATGCACGAGCTCGGGCGTAATCCCGAGACGGCCACCGCTCGCTCGGCGCTGCCGAGACACGGTCTCCCGGCTCGCCTCGTAGACGAGACCTCCGTAAGCTCGGCGCTGCCGAGACGGATGATATTTGGGATCGGCGCTTTCGAGACATGCACGAGCTCGGGCTCGGGTCAATCCCGAGACATGATCTCCCGAACTCGCTTGTAGGCGAGATTCTTCGTATTTTAAGCTCGGCGCTGCCGAGACTGGCCTGATTTGCTCGGCGCTGCCGAGACGTGTGTGGACCGCGCGAGCCGCTTTCATTCTCGGCGGCCGCCAAGGTACGATCGCGGCCATGCCGAACAGCACCGTATCCGGGGTCACGTTCTCCCCCAACACCCGGGCCCCGCAGTACATCGAGGTGGTCGTCACCGCCAACGCGGTCGACCCGAACACCGGCGCGAACCCGGGCGTGGTCGACACTACGACGCCGCTAATCTTCACCTACAACCAGGGCGGCCCGGGGCCTGGCGGGGTGCCGCCGGCGGTGGTCACGTTCGCCCAGACCAAGGTGACCGCCAGCGGCGCGCGCGTGGTGCGCATGACGCCCGGCGTCCTGCAGGTCGGTGATACCGATCAGCCGTTCTCGGTCCGGATCAGCGCCGCCGGCCGCACCGCGATCACGATCGTCACCGGCAACGTGCCGGCGCCGGCTGACATCTCGGGCGTCGCGTTCAATGGCGTGGGCCCGGTCGACGTCGAGCCCAGCTGATGGCGCGCCCGAAGATGAAGGCGGACTCCCTCGACAAGCTCCTGGCGGCGCTTGACGAGGAGTACACCAAGCAGATCCTTCAGCTGAAGGAGCTCGCCAAGATGGTCGCCGAGGTTCACAACTCGAAGGTCGCGAGGCGCCTGGAGCAGCTCCAGGCCTTCCGCGAACAGCTCCTCGGGCAAGCGGTCGACGACGATACCGGAGAGGTCATCAACCCGGACATCGAGGAGGCTGTCGATTTCTTGGAGAACGAGTCCATCCCCGATCCCGAGGAGGCCGCCGAGTCGGTCAAGGAGCGCCTCCAGGAGGCGATCGACAGCCTCCAGGAGCGCTACGAGTCCCTCAAGGCGATCCGCAAGGACCTCCCGCCGAACGCGTTCCTCCTCGTGGAGGACGACGAGGATGACGAGGAAGAGGACGGAGCGACCGATCGGGACTGAGTTCGTTCGCATCCCGGGATACAGGTCCGTATCGGAGTGAGCTATCCTCTGACATATGGCGTTCACAGGCACAGCCGTCGTCGAGCAGCTCAACGACCACATGGTCAGGATCACCGGCGTCACGTTGGCGGCGTCGGTGGCTGGGACGATCGGTCTGACCGGAGCGACCGGGACTCCGCCTGACATCACGCTGCCGGCGGCGTTCACCGCTCGGGTGTACAGCTACAACGGCAGCAGCGTGTCGCTGCAAGCGCAGATCATCTGCTGGACGCCGATCCCGAGTACCACCGGTCCGTTCACCAACCTACCGTGCTCGGTCGACAAGACTGGGACAGCCGTGACCGACTTCCGGATCACGATCTCCAACACGAACTCGGGCCTGGCGACGCAGCCGCTCGAGATCATCATCATGCACGCCATTCCGTTCGTCGGCAGCCCGACGCAGGTGGCGTAGTATCGACGGATGCGGACAAGTCTCAGCGGGGTAACCGCTGAGCAACTTGGGTCTCAGCCTGGGCTGAGCATCAGGCCGCGGCGCGTCTCAGCGGGTGGTCCGCTGAGCAGAGGATCGTCGAACCCGAGCGAGCTCTCAGGTATCATCGTGCAAGAACCATGTCCACCGACAAGTTGTTCGCTGCGCTGCACTTCACCGGACTCGCGATCGGTGGGTCCGCCGCGCTGGCCCACGGCCTGAAGCTGTCGGGCAGGGCCCTGGTACCCGACCTCGTCCTCCCCCAGTACCCGGGGTCGTTCGAGGTGACCGCGACGACCACGTCGACCATCACCCTGCGCAACACGTCGGACACCACCGGCGACTGCGTCGTGTGGTGCCAGGTGATCCACCCGGTGGAGCGGATGTTCGGGATGACGCTGGACGACGGGACCTTGGACGAGTTCCTGACGCCGCACCCGTTCGTGCTGGGCAGCCCGAACTCAGGTAGCCCGTCCGGCGGTGGCGCGCTGACCATCTCGGCGATCCTGACCTCTGGAACGGTCCTGACCGATGCCAACCAGCTCGTTCGCGTGAACCCCACAGCTGGCGGGTTCACGGTGACGCTGCCGGCGGCATCCACCGCATCCGGCGAGGTCGTGATCGTGAAGAACGTCTCCGCGAGCGTGAACGCTGTCACCGTAGCCGCCGGGGGCGGCGACACCGTGGACGGCGCGGCATCGGTGGTGCTGAGCGGCAACCGTTTCCACTGGCAGGTCGTGAGCGATGGCGTAAGTCAGTGGATGGTAACGGCTTGATAGCTCGAACCACGCGTCTCGCCTCTTGGGCGAGCAAACATCGAGACAGTCTCGCCCCTTTGGGCGAGCGAACAGCGACAAGTCTCGTGTACGTCCCAACTGGTGGTCTCGTGGATCCACGAGCATGCGATTCCTCGGTCTCGGACGGCGTCCGAGCAGATAGCTTTGTCGTCTCGTTGGCCGTCTCGTGGGATCCACGAGCGTGTGGCGTCTGAGCCCCACCGTTCCCCCAGTCTCGGACTGGTCCGAGCAAATGACGAGACGTCTCGTGACGATTACGAGCGTGCGGTGGTCGTCTCGCACCTTGTCTCGGACGAACCGAGCGGGTACCGCTCGCAGTCTCGGACGATTTCCGAGCATGCAACATGATGCCTTGGTGGGATATACACGCATCATGCGTTACGAAAATGTGCGGGATCGATTCGATGCCTTTCAGGCAGCCCGAGCCGCCTGCTCCCGGGAATGGGAGCTGTCGGACAACACGGTGATGTGCCTGGAGCTGGACGTCGGCGCGGCGTCGGTCCGGGTCGACCTCGAGTCGTCGTTTGTCAAGAGCGACGACCTGGAGCTGTTCCGGATCACCTACTACGACATGGCGCTCTCACCGCCGGCCGGGATCAGCGGCGCGCTGCTCTCGGCCAGCGAACGATCTCGCGCGGATGCTTTCCATGCGCACATCTCACGCTGGTCGCGAGGCGAGGGCGACCTCCCTGCGAGCACCAGCTCCAAGATGGCGAATCGCGTCCGGCGAGGAGTCAGAGGATAGCTATTCGGTTGTCACGGGCGGTCGCGAGCAGCCGAATCATGGACCGGGCAGCGGCGATTGTCCAGTGCGACATGGTAATCTCGGTCGAGATGACGAGACGCATCCCCCCTCCCCCGAATCCTCCGAAGCAGTCGGTCAACATCGCGATCGGTCGCGGCTCCCCGCCGCCAGGTCACGACCAGGTCAAGTGGATGGTCGTCGATGCGGCAGGCGAGCGCCTGCATGACGACGATCTCACGTTCCCCGAGGCCTGGAAGCTGAAGGAACAGCTCGCCGGCGGCCGGAAGGTGGTCAGCCCGCGCATCGAGCAGGCAGCGGCGGTGGAGGTGACCGCTCCGGTCGATGTGCTCACGCCCCTGGGTGTCCCGCCGGGCGTGCCACGCCCCAAGTCCGACCTGACGGCCGCCGCCGCGGCGAGCGCCCTGGACGATGTCCCGGAGGTCGCGGCGGCGGTCCTAGCGGATGAGGAGCTCGAGGAGATGCTCAAGGACATCGGCTGATGAACCGCGAGAAGTGCTGCATCCTGGTCCCGTCGCGCGACGGCATCGACCAGTCCGTGGAGAAGGCGCTGCACGAGCTGGCGCGGCGCGGCTACCGGCTGATGATCATGCGCGGGGTGACCTCGATCGACCAGATCCGGAGCCAGATGGCCACCGACGCGCTCAAGGCCGGCTTCGAGGAGCTGTTCTGGATCGACGACGACGTGCTGTTCGATCCGGATGACGTCGACCGCATGCGCGAACACGACCTGCCGATCGTCGGCGGCGTGTACCCGTGGAAGGGAAAGCCGCAGCTGGCGGTCCACTGGCTGGAAGGGACGAAGTCCATCGTGCTCGGCACCAGCGGCGGCATCGTCGAGGTCAAGTACGCTGCGACCGGGTTCCTCCTGACGCGCGCGGAGGTCTACGAGAAGCTTCGTCGCACGACGTTCTGCACGCCCGGTCAGCCGACGCACTGCCGGGAGGTCGTCGGGCAATTCGACCGGATGATGTATCCGTTCTTTCAGCCGATGGTTCTCGAGGACGGGGCCGTGGATCGATACCTCGCCGAGGACTGGGCGTTCTTCCACCGCGCCCGGGATTCGGGGTTCAAGGTCCACGTGGACACCCGGATCCGGCTGTACCACGTGGGACGCTACGCGTACTCGTGGGAGGATCTGGCGCCGCGCGATCGGGTGGACTCCGCGGTCGTCCACCTCGGGTAGTCCAGATGGTCTCGCCGCAGCGAGCGTCTCGCATGCGCTGGTCTCGCCGGTAGGCGAGCGGGCTGGAATTCTTACCCCAGTCTCGCGCGATGCGCGAGCGATCAGTCGTGGAAGAACACGTACAGCTCGACCTGGCTACTGGCCGACCCGGTCGTGTTCGAGACGGTGATCCGGAAGTCGGCGGCGGTGGTCCCGGTCTTCGCCACGATCAGCGGAACCTCGTCGGCGGTCGCCTCGACGTAGTTGTACGAGAGGCGGATCGAGCTCGCGAGCGCGACGTTCGACGTGCCGTAGTCGTAGACGCTGGCCTGGAACGCTGCGGGGAGGGTGACTCCTGGAGCTGTTCCGGTCGCGCCGGAAAGCCCGATGGTTCCGCTGGCCCCGCCGGCCAGCGACAACCCGGAGATGCGGACCTGCCGGTCCGAAACCTGTACGACAGCTGCTGTGCCGGTGAATGCCATGGCCAAGAGCATATCCGGCATCCGCCGTGCATGGAAGGGATAACGAGACCTCGTCTCGGCCCACGGCCGAGCAACAGGTTCCAGGCCGTCTCGGTCATGGCAAGCGGCCGAGCTGATGGTGGGTGGCGAGTCTCGGACATGATTGGGTCTCGGTCATGGCCGAGCATCGAAATCGTCTCGGCCCTACGGCCGAGCAGGCAGAGTGAATCGGGTCTCGGTCATGGCCGAGCAATCGGATACCTGTCTCGGCCGCGCCGAGCTCAGTGGATGACCGCCTGCCACTCGGCAGGGTCGGTCTCGGTGGCCCAGAAGGCGAGCGCCGCCTGGACGTACTCCTGGGTGGACTCGCGAAGGAGCGCCGCCGCCGTCGATGCCAGGGAGACCGCAAGAGGAGAACCGGAAACTACCTCCCATGTGGATGGAGGAGTCGCAGCCAAAAACGCGCATGCCGTGCGCATCTCGCCCTCGCTGTGCCTGGTCGACGCCGCGTAGATGTACGGCCACAGCCGGCGTGCGACGCCGCGCGCGGACAGCTGGACGCCGGCCCGCGCCGGCCACGGCTGGTAGACCTGGTACGCCTTATTGCGCAGGGTGTTGATGGCCTCGTTCGTCATCTCGGGATCTCTTTGATGTAGGTGGGCTCACCATGCATGGTCACCATGGTGTGGTCAACAGGGATTTCTCGGATCACCGCGTGACCGCGCGGTCGAGCCGAATCTTGGTCCACGTGTCCACGCGGTTGGTCCGCCCGAAGCGCTCGGCGAAGCTCATGGCACCGCCTGGCGTCTTGCGGACGGCGACGCGCACGCCGGATGCGTTACACGGGAACCGTGCGAACACGTCCCAGCGATAGCCGTCACGGGCCATCAGGCGCTCTCCGGTCATCTGCGCTTCCTCGGTTTCGCGAACGCGCCTGTGGGGAGCCGGCGTTTTGATTTGGCGCGCCATCCACGGCCGTGAGCCATCAGCTCCGCATCGACCATGGCCTCGAGCTCGGTTACCCGGTCTGGCGTGCGCTCGAGAATGTCACGCCGGTCCCGCGGCCTGGCCCGAGTCAGGATGAGCGCGTACCAGCGCGTCCGCGCCCAAACGGTCCTGATGTGGACGTCGCGGGTCATCGTCGACCTGCGCCGCCGAGCTGCCTCGTGGTCGACGAGGACTCGAACCCATTTGAAATCTTCTGGTTCAAGATCGGCTCCTTCATCACCAAACACGCGCACCAGCCGTTCAAGACAAACATCTGGTATTTCATGTGGCTTCGTCACCCTGCTCCTGGTCCAGGTTGTGCGCGATGGTCGCCGCACAGCCGGCGTGTGCGGCCGGGTCCTCTTCAGGGGTCGTGCTGAGTGCCCGGCTGCACAGCGAGGCTGTGTACCAGTCACCGGACGCGACAGAGTCAGCCTGCAGCCTGCAGATCCGATCGCGGGCGAGCGGCTTGCTTTCGAGCACATCGACGATTTCCGCGTGTTGAACGGCGATCAGATACCTTGAGGGCGTGTCCGTCATCCCTGCTCCTGCTGCTGGTCGGCCGCAGCCGACTTCTTCTTGCGGGCCTGATCATCCCTGGTGAGGGTGTCGGCGGCATAGCTGGAGAGGTACTCGTCGAACCCGATCCATCGTGCCAGCCGGTAGTAATAGCGATGGGTGCTCATCCCTGCTCCTGCTGGTCGGCCGCAGCCTTCTTCTTGCGGCTCTCGTGGAACCGCTGCGACCTGGAAGGCTTCGCGACCTTGGCCTCCGGCGCCTCCCCTCGAGCGTACTCCTTGAGCAGGTTGCGGCAGAAGTTCGCGTCCTGGTCCCAGATCTCGCGGCAGGCGCTGCATCGGTGCTTCCGGAACCCGTCGGCGCGATCCCACGACACGTCCCGCGCGCCGCACCCGGAGCACGTGACCGTCATGTTGCTCGGCTTCATCTTGACCACGTTCGTGCCACCGAACGCGTTGATGAGCACCTGCCGGAGCTCGCTGCCGGCGGCCAGGCGCTGCTGGTACTTCACCGCGGGGATGTCGCCCTCGGCGTCCTCGGGCTCGGGGCCGTCCTGCAGATGCTTCAGGTTCGTGTCGTCGATCAGCAGGGTCTTGTACCGCTTCGCCAGGGTGGCGGCGACGATCCGGTACGCCTCGCGGCGGTCTCCGAGCGCCTTGTTACGGAGCGAGGACTCCTTGACCTCCGCCTTGGTGTCCTCGTCGACCCAGGTCGACATCATCTCGAACCCGCGGCTGTCCGGCCAGCGCGACTCCGGGTCGTCAAGCTCGGCCCACCTGTTGCTCGCCCAGTGGAGCATCATCTCGCGAACCCGCGCGGGGCTCCGCCACATGTGAAAGTGCTCCATCCGATCGCGGAACCACTCCGGGATCGCGTCCTCGCCGAAGGTCGTTGCCTTGGCGATCTGGTACCACTCGAGGAACCGGGTCTTGAACTCGGCGAGGCTCTTGTCGCGCGCGCCGCGGATCTCGCTCGACTCGGCCAGGCAGTCCCGGACGTACGTCATCGCCTTCTGCTTCTGCTCCGGGGTCAGGTCGCGGCCGCGGTACAGGTCGGACTTCGCCACCAGGATCTCCTGCTCGAACCCGTCGTCGCCGACCAGGTAACCGGCGCGGATCGCGCCGGAGTCCGTCTGGCTGAATCCGAGGTTGCAGGCGACCACGCCGTACTCCGGCCGCTGCCTGGGCTTGCAGTCGGTGGTGTCCAGCGTGAACTGGACGCGCCACCACCACTGAGTGCTGTTGCACCGCCGGCGCGACACGGTGACGACCTTGATCACCGCCCCATCCGGGATGGGGCGGTGCATGGCGATGCCCCACTCGGCCCACACCGGCTGACGATCGGTCGACCCGACCCTCATCCGCAGGGTGGTCCGGTACAGCCGGCGGCGATCGCCGCGGCGGGTGACCTCGTGGTCGTACACTAGCGAGTCGATGCGGGTGGCGATCTGCACCTGCCGGCTCTCGCCCCACAGCCCCTCCTTGGCCAGGCCCTGCTGGATCTGCACCGAGACCCGGCCATCGCCGTTCCACCGGGTGAACTTCGGCGGCATGGGCTGGTCGCGCGCCTGATCGGCAGCGGCCTCCTGTAGCAGGTACGTGCCCCAGTAGACCCCGGACTTGGCGCGCTCGTCCTTTCGCCGCTGGACCGCGGCATCCTGGATCGCCTTGAGATCCGGCGCGAGCTCGGCCGCGACGCGCTTGCGCCGCTCCTTGATCTCCGTGCGAAGCTCCCTCGCGCGCGCCGCCAGGGTCTTGATCCGCCTGGACTGCTCGGGCGTGGATGCCCGCTTGCGCGCCGCCATGCGGATCGCGTTGATCTCGCCACGTAGCTTCTCGATCTCCGCCTGCACCTCCGCGAGCTCGGTCTCGAACGGCACCATGTCCGGGTGCGACGCCATGATGGCGCGGATCTTCGTCCGCCGCTCCAGCTCGATCTCGGTCAACATGTTCCGGTACTTGTGGGCAAGCCGGAACTGCTCCTCGACGAGAGCAGCGTTGACCTTGGGCGGCGACAGGCCGTACTCGTACACAATCACAGGCATCTCAAATCTCCGTGGGTCCTGTTGGTGCGTGTCTCGGCAGCGCCGAGCATGACGGGAATGTGTCTCGGCGTACTTGCCGAGCGAATAACGCGATGTGTCTCGGCATCGCCGAGCGTTGACGGGAATGTGTCTCGGCCGCAGCCGAGCGAATGACGGCCCGTCCACCGACGAGCTTTATGCTTGTGTCTCGTCAACCGACGAGCAATGCGGTCTCGGTGAAACACACCGAGCACGGGATCGTCACGTCTCTGAACTCCAGAGCGATCAGGTCTTGCGACCGGGCTTCTTCATCACCCGCTCGGCGAAGTCGTTGACCGCGAGCCGGATGAACGTCGCCTCGTCGATGACGGGCATCCCGGATCGCTCGGCCATGGCGCGAGCGGCCTGTCGCCACGCCTCGCGCTCGCGCGTGTGCATGCGGACCATCGCGCGTTCTGGCATTCGTTCCTTGGCCATGATCAGTCCTCGATGTCCTGGTCGACCAGGATGGTTAGCTTGGGCTTGGATGGACGCGGCGGTCCGTTCATCTCTCGCTCGCGGGCCAAGAGCTGACTCTGGACGAGCTTCGCGGCGACGATCTGGGCATCGGTGAGCGGGTGGATGGCATATCCGCGCCCGCCCTCGATCGAGTTCCGGTTCTGATGCCATCGCACCCAGCACGTGTAGCGGTCGAGTCCGTCGACCGTCGCCACGACCGTCGCCACGCCTCCGGAGTCCACAAACGTCACAGGACCAGACACGAACTTCATCTCAACGTCACTGACGGGGACCTGGATGGGCGGCGCCAGCTTCAGCGGGTCGCTGGCGACGACCGTATTATCCACGCCATCGATGGGCCCATAGCGGAGCGGTTTCTGTGGGGTACCGAGCGATCCGATGGGCTGTTCGATGATCTTGATCGCACCGTCATTTCCGCTGCCAGCAGCGGCGTCGGGCCAGCCACCGCAGACCCGACATTCATAGCTGGATGGCGCCTTGGCGTAGTGGTGCGTGGACTTGCAGAACCCGCACTCGAACGAAACGGGTTTCTCCCCGAAGGTGCCTCGGACGATTCCTCCTGCAACCGGAGTTACCCAGCCCATCGGCTGATGGGCAAGGGCCGCTCGCTGGGCGGCGTGTACCGACCCGATGCCGCCGCCATCGCAGGCCTGGCACACCAACGTAGTTGGCATCTCTGGAGTTGGTTGAGTGGTTCCGCAGGTCGCGCACTTGTACTCGAATCCGGTCACTATCCAGGTTGATTTGTTGTCCTTCAGCTCTACTGGAGCTGGATTGGCCCGGCGCGCGTTCTCCAGAAGGAGCGTTGCTCCATCGACGTACTGGTCAACCGAACCCATCATGGGTGCCATCCGGAGATTGAAGACTCGAGCCATGTCCCATGATGTACCCGACCGAGCAGCCCTTGTCAACCGCGAGCAGCCGATGCCCCTGTCTCGGTCGCCCGAGCTATCGGCGTTCCAGTGGCAAGATCACGTAGGCCGGTCGACCAGGATCGGGCCACCCTGTCCGTCCGGTCGGAGGGTCATGCCCCACCCCGCGGCGGTGTACCCTGCCACGACCTGCTCGATCACGTCGGAGTAGCCATCCGGCAGGTGGATGACGAGCGGCCACACAGTGTCCTGATTCTCGCGTGCGCAGGCGAGTTCCAGTTGCTGGTCGATGAATCCCTCGAGCGCTTCGCAGCGTCGGTAGGGGTTGACGGCGATCGCGGCCTTGGCTTGAGCTGGTGTGAACATTGGTTGGTCCTCTCGAATCATTGCACAGCTTCGAACGTCCGCTCGAAGACGTACTTGTCCCATCCGTAGCACTGGCCGGCCAGACGGAGGACATACCCGCCGACCTCGGTATGCGACCAGTCGCCGTCCGACGTGCGGATCGATACGGTGGGCGGGTTCATGCAGAGGTTGAAGCTGACGCAGCGCCCGCTGCTGTACTCCATGAGCGGAAGGCTGGGCCCATCCTCATCCGTCGTCGTGGTCATGGGGGCCAACGGGAACCCAGCGACGAACTCGCTGACCTCCTGGATGTTGGTTCCAGTCCACAGGACGGCGTCGATCTCGGCGGACTTCAGGCGGAACTTCATGCGTCCTCGTTGACGGGGTCGTAGGTCATCGCGAAGATGTCCGGCTTGCAGGGGTAGAGCTCTCCCTTGACGCCGCGAATGATCCAGTCGCCGGGCGATGCGATGTGGTCGCCTTCTAGCGTTGGAACATAGATGCCGGACGCTACGGCGGAGCAGGGTGGAAAGTTCACCCCAGGCGCGAACTGGCATACCCGTTCGTAACCGGCCGGGGTGCCGTCGTACTGGACGGCGCTGATGATCACAGGCTTCTTGCGGAACTTCATGTCGTCTCCCATGCGATTTGGTGTCAGGTCAGATCATCCGATGATGAGATCTACTTCTCGGGTGATGTCTCCATTGGTAATTTCAAGACGAAACCCGCCGGTTCGTTGCTTCAGTAACCATTCGTAGACGCGAAGTGCGTTACGGACGACATCGCCCTTGGTTCTGGCTCCGGTTACTTTTCGCAGCTCCTCGAGCTTTTCTATAGCCTGGTCCTCGAAGTCGAGTTGAAGTCTAGTTCGGGGTTGATGACCCTTCATGTCGTCTCCCATGCGATTGGTGCCAGGTCTGCGGGAATTCGGTGCTTGCCGCGCGCCAGCGGGTGCTTGGGCGCGCCGCTGCTCGTCCGGCCGAGATGGTGCAGCCGGATGTTGGACAGGCTCAGCAGGTAGATGACGCGCGCGGCGCGGTCGTCGAGGTCGCCGCCGTTGCCCCATGCGGCGATGACCATGCTCGCTCCGCAGCACGCGGTGATGATCGCCGCGTCGTTGACGTGGTCGTCGCCGCGTGAGCCGCGCGCGGCCTTGCGCAGATCTTCAGGGTACGGCGACCGGAGCGCGAACAGGTTGACCACCTCGAGCACGTCCGCGCCGAGCGCGATGGCGCGCTTGCGGCACTCGTTGACCGTCGGGTCGAGCTTGAACGCGTCGGCGGTCGATGGGTTGAGCATCAGGAAGACGACCCGGTCCAGTTTGCCGTAGGGGATCTGGTGATCGTCGCTGGCGAAGATGAACGTCTGCGGTTTAAGGCACCGCACGAGGCGGTAGCGCATCGTCATGTCGTCAGAAAAGAGCGCCCACCCGGTCTTGTCCAAGCTGTGTTGATTGATCATCTCTCGCTCCTCTGTTTCGCCATCCATCGGTCGTGTGACCGATGGTCATGTCCGGTGCTCGCGATGCCGAGCGCCTTGCATGTCCTGCACTTCGCGGTCGGCGCCGCGCCTTCGGATCGCCGTCGAGCGAGCGCTCGCTCGGCCCCGTAATCCAGGCATCCTGTGCACTGCTTGCGTCCGGGCTGTGGTGGATGCTTCTTGCAACGAGGACAGAGCCCAGCCGCCGCCGCGGCCGCGCGCCGTTTGTTGGCCCTGGTGGTTTGCTTCGTCGTGCACAACCTGCAGCGTCGCCGCCGTCGGACACCGTTGCCGCAGTCCTCGCACTTCCTACCGATCCACGTGACCTTCACCGCTATGACGCGGTCCACGCATTCAGTGCAGCTCCGCCGGCCCGGCTTGGCCGGCCGGCAGCGGCAGACGTAACAGTCCCCGCGAGCGACCGCCTCCTGGCGAAGTCGTCGCAGGTAGGCGGCGTTTCCCTCCGTCTTGGCCGACATCACGCCTCCCACGGCCAGTGGCCGGTCGCGATCAGGACGGCGACCGACCAGGCCACGATGAGACCGGCCAGGCAGACGCCGCCGAGGATCCACCACCAGATCATTGGTTCTCCGTGAAGTAGGGAACGGTTTCGTGGTCGAGTTCGGCAAGCACCTCCATGCCGATCGGCCAGTAGTCGTCTGGACAATGCTCGACCTTGAGAACCATTGACCTCCGGTCATTGGCGAGTCTGATACAGACCCCGCGTAGACCCCACCACCTCCACCCGCCTCGCTTTTCCCTCAGGACGACGCGCCGTCCATCATACGGGGTGTTTGCGTGAAGCTCGTCGATACGACGCAAGATGTCGGCTGACAGAACGGGCGTTGGTCGGGTCACGGCAGCCTCTGGAAGGTGATAGCCCACACCCACGGGTTACTCGTCCACGGAGCGCGGTCGCCATTGAGGCTGTCCCACAACGCCAGGAAGTGCGCACGCGGACATGGCGCGCTGCTGCGCCCCTTCCACGCGTAGATCGTCCCGCCCTGATCGACAGGCCCCGGGTCGTGGCCGGAACACCCTTCCGCCCTTGCGTCGTCCTCGCTGATCTCATGCAGGCGATGGACGCGAACCTCGGTGATCTCGAGAGTGATGCGCGACAGCTTGCGCGGCATGAAGAGGCATGGTCGCCAGCGCAGACCGCCGGCGCATGCGAAGCATTCGGCCACTGGTTGGCCGGTCGTCCCTGCATCGCAGCCCCGGCTGTGCTCTCCGTCCGACGGGTCGTCATGCTTGCCGAAGTCGGCTCGGTACCAGACCGGCGGGCACGGGTAGACGCTGCGCGCGTCGGTGCTGAAAGTCTCGCGCACCCACAGGCGATCGCCGGGCACCCCGTGCGGGCAGGCCAGCCGATGGTCGGTGTACTTCGGTCCGACCGGGACGCAGCAGAACGGGGATCCGGTCAGCATCGACGGAGGTGGTCCGAGGTGGAGCGCGTGCGTGCCTGCGCCGTTCATCTCGAAGCGGCACAGCGCCGCCGGCTGCGGGTTCACCACGCGCCTGGTCTGCGTCTTCTTCCCGGCCAGGATCGCGCGCACCATCGGCGCGCTGAACAGGATCCCACGCTCGCGCGGTGGTAGATCCTGGGTCACAGCCACCCCGCATGGTCGAGCTCCGCCCCGTCCGGTCCGATCACGTGCAGCCGGACCAGCTTGCCGGCCCGCAGCGCGCGCAGCGCCATGCGGATCGTCATCCAGGTCCCGCCGGCCGGCTGTGGTTGAGACTCGCGCGGTGTCGCGATCATGACGCCGCTCTCGTCCACGATGGCCTGGTTGCGCACGTGGTAGGGCGCCGCCGGCATCAGCTCGCAGCATGCCGCCACGGCCCGTGGCGACTCGAACGCCTTGATCAGTGGAGGATGGCCGACGATGCGGCAGCGCTCCCAGCACATGTCACCGAACTCGTCGTCCGCACCGATGCAGCATCCGTGGTGGACCGTGATGATCTCCTGGAATTCCGCGTCGTCGATCTTCGCGAGCAACGCCTCCACCGCGCGGTACTGCTCCGCGGTCATCCCGGTTCGCGGCCCGGTGAACCCGACGTGCATGGTCATGGCGCCTTCCCGAGCACGAACAGGATCTCGCGCAGGCGAGCATCCCACCGCTCGACCTCTGCGATCCTCGAGTCAGAGCTCATGTCATAGGCGAAGCTGTTGCGCATCTCGTCCAGGATGCCGATGGCCTCGGAACTCAGGGCAGCGGCGGTGGGCTCCGGGGCTGGTTCAGCGGAAGGCGTCGCAGGATCCGGCTGGCAGCCGTGCACCGCCGCGTCGCGGCGCTTCGCGATCTCGGCGCACATCCGAATCAGCTGTTCACCACACGCGCGGTCACGCATCGTTGCTCCGTAGATGATCAGGTCCATGCTCCGGTCGACCACGC
>Ga0207709_10000175_pt1 | contig 86180 bp, 73 predicted proteins | sample KBSM34metaG_FD_184397 | JGI IMG/M metagenome (GOLD analysis project Ga0207709, IMG submission 184397) | Miscanthus rhizosphere microbial communities from Kellogg Biological Station, Michigan, USA - KBS M3-4 metaG (SPAdes) (version 2) | ecosystem: Host-associated > Plants > Roots > Rhizosphere >...
TGGCAACCTCCGGTGGTTGAGCCTCCAGAAAATATCCTGGCTGGATTTAGCGTGCGCCGAAAGCAATCGTTCAGCCACCCGTTCCAGATTTACCGACTGCCGAACAGAGCGCACCTTAATTTTAACGATTGTTGCCGTGTACCAATCTATTGATTCGTGCTTCACCCAGACTTTTGCAAGAGGCTCTAAAGCTTGTCGGACATCAAACGCTTTTCCATTTTATGATTAGAAAATTTAACTTCATTCTGTACTTGATCGCTGTGACAAGCATTTCGGTCACGGTTTGTGCCGGCACGCATCATCGCGATGCGAACCCTCACCCTGCAGCGACGCCCTCAGCGAGTCCCAAGGCTGATAACGGCAAATCGAACAAGGACAACAAAACGGATCCGCCCAAGGCTGAAAGCAAGACCGTAGTCATTCCGCCCGAGAAATCAAAACCCATCACGGTGCCGAAGTTTGAAAAGGCGCCGGTGATTGACGGCCGGCTTGATGACGAGGTCTGGCAGAAGGCCGCGGTGCTCAAAGACTTCTACCAGATTCAGCCCGGCGACAATTCCGCGCCGTCAAAGCCTACGCAGGTCCTGATTGGCTATGATCCAAAGTTCCTCTACATCGCTTTTCGCGTGACCGACGAACCAGACAAGATTCGCTCGACCGTGGCCAAGCGCGACAACATCTTTAACGATGATTACGTCGGCTTCATGCTCGACACCTTCAACGACCAGCGCAAGGCATTTGAGGCGTTCTTCAATCCTTTGGGCATACAGGGCGACGGTATGTTGACCGAAGGGCGCGGCGAAGACATGAGCGTCGACATCCTGATGGATTCGAAAGGCATCACTCATGAAACCGGTTGGGACGTGGAGATCTCAATCCCTTTCAAGTCGCTCAGGTTCGACGCGGGCAAGGGAAAGCTCTGGGGCGCGCACTTCTTCCGCCGCATCAAGCGGTTCGAAAATGAACTTGATTCATGGATGCCATTCAATCGCAGCATCTCCAGCAATCTGAGCCAGGAAGGAAAGCTGGCCGGTCTGGACGAAATCGCCGTGGAACGCACGCTCGAAATTATTCCCAGCGCCACGCTTTCTGAGACGGGCCGTTTTATTCGCTCGTACAACCAGGCTCCCGGGTTTCAGGACGTCGGCCGGATTCTTAACGAGCCGCTCAAGTTGGAACTCGGTCTCACGGCGAAATTCATTCCATCTCCGGGCATGACCATCGACCTGGCCATCAATCCGGACTTTGCCCAGGTCGAAGCTGACCAGATCGTGGTGACGGCGAATCAGCGTTTTCCGATTTTCTATCCCGAGAAACGTCCATTCTTTCTCGAAGGCATTGATGTCTTCAAGACACCTATCACGGTCGTGCACACGCGCTCGATTGTCGATCCTGATATCGCGGTCAAAACTACCGGCAAGAGTGGAAAAAACACCTTCGGGCTGATGGTGGCCAGCGACAACGGCCCGGGCAATTTGAACGCCGACGATCGTTCATCGCTTAGTCTGTGCCTGGAGCGGAGGGCCGCTGGTTCCGGCGACGTCTGCAACAACGAACGTTTCCTGGATAAGAACGCTTACATCGCAGTGGCGCGACTTAAACGCGACTTCGGCAAAGAAAACACGGTCGGGATACTTGCGACCAGCTACAACTTTATCCAGAAGCACAATCAGGTCGGCGCCATTGACGGACGTTTTCGCCTCAACAAAGAAACCACGGCGACCTTTAATCTGATCGGCACCACGTCGAGAAATTTCTTTTTCGATCCGGACGAAGGCAAAACCCGCTATCGAACCGGAAACGGATTTGGCTATTCGGTTGACTATAACGTCTCAGGCCGCAACTGGGGTTGGGAGCTTTACGGCGAAGGGTTCACCCAGGACTATCGCACCGACGTCGGCTTTGTGCAGCGCACGAATTCAAACTTTAACTACGCGTTCCTGCGCTATAACTCGGAAAAGAATCCCAAGAAAAAAATCATCTCGTATCACCTGCACAACCTTACCCACATCGATTACGACTGGCAGGGCCGGTTGTATATCTGGGAAAGTGAGAACCTCGCGGAGCTGACCTTGCCGCGCAACAGCTATGTCGGTGTCTGGTGGGAGCCGGCTTACGAGCGGCTCTTCGAGCGCGAGTTTGGGCCCACACGGGCGGCGAAACCCTGCGACGCTTTTAAGGATTGCACCTTCTTTGGATTGGACGATGAGCGTTCAACCATGAAACAGCACATCTCGGTTTATGGCGGCTCGAACTACAACAAAAAGTGGTCCTTCAACGGCCAGTACACTTATCGCTTTGGCCATCTCGATCTCGATTTCGGCAATGGCCCAAAGTACCCGCGCATCAGTCCGGCCGCGTTGCTGCTGGGACAGCGTGCGCCCCTCGATCCGGGGCGTGGTGGCTTGATGCAATTCAGCGGCGGCGTTACCTACCAGCCGACCAACGAATTGCGCATGTCTCTGAACCTGACGAAGCAACGTCTGCGGCGATATGACACAGGTCTGGTCGCCTTTGATGTGAACATCCTGACCTTCCGCGGCACGTATCAATTCACCAAAGCGACATTTGCCCGCGCGATTCTTGACTATCAAACGATCAACTCACGTCTGCGCAGCCAGCTTTTGTTTGGCTGGACCCCCAGTCCGGGGACAGCTTTCTATGCCGGCTACAACGACGACATGCAATACAACTTTCAAAATCCCATCACCGGCGCGTACACCCCGGGCCTGCGCCGCAACGGCCGCACCTTCTTCATCAAGATGTCTTATTTATTCCGGAAGAGCTTCGGCTGATCGGTACGCACGCCTCCGGCGTGCAATCGTCGGATGCGAATTTGCCGCCCGATGTGCGGAAGGCGGCATTTGTTGGGGTGTCCCTCCGTGGGCACCCCTCTTTCATTGTGAACGCCTTAAAAAACGAGATGGGGTGCCCACGGAGGGACACCCCTACAGTCAGCAAATTTACAAATCCGGGGCTACGACCCGACTCCGGGCGTAGCCCAAAAGAATTCAACAAGCGCTTGCGGAAAGGCAGAGCCTTTCCGCACATCAGGCGGCAGAGCCGCTCCCACTCCCTCAAGGTCCGACCCGCTGCTGATACTCGATCGACGACAGAAATGCCTTGACCATCTCGGCATCGAGGTAATTGCCCTTGAATTGATTCAACTTCGTCACCCAAAAGTCGTAGCCGGTGTAATCAGCATCCGCCTCGTCGTTCGGGTTCCGCCGCAAATAACCAAAGTATTCTGTCAGCACGAAGGCCCGATTGAACTCGGCCCGATAAAGATCCGAGTCCTCTGCAACTTGTCGCACTGCCTGCGCCCGCGCCGTTGCGTTGCTGATGTCGTTTGCGCCACCGAACAGGTTGATCGCCGACACGCGCTCAAGCGTTGACAAAACGTTACCGGCGTTTTGATTCAACTTGTCCACGAATTCAGTCGGAGTCAAAGTGCTTGGGAAGGCGTTCATGAACCGTGGCGTTTGCACGAATTCGCCGGCATAAGCCTGCTTGTTGTTCTCCATCTGCCGTTCCCAGTCAGATCGCAAAACGATCACTCCCTGACCAATCCGTTGCGTATCTTTCAGGAATTCACTCAGCCGCACGATAGGAACCGCCAGCTGGTGGCGACCATTGAAGCCCGACGTGCCCGTCGCATCTCCATATGAGACTTTGTAAAAGCGCTCAACCAAATAGCCGATCTGCTGACCTTCGATCGAAAGGAAGAAGGACGCCGATACGCCAATGCGGCTGAGTTCCGCGCAATTGGGCCTGGGCGTGCATTTATTGATTTGGCCCGTCCAGAAATTGAATCCACCCGGGTCAGGCTCCCGATTCAGGAAATCCAGATAATGCAGGCGCACCAGGACGTTGGCCGGATGAGGGCATTGGCCCAGGACCCTGAACTGCGGCCCATCGTCAATCGCTGCGGAGCCGTCTTGTGAATGAGGCACGGTTACTTTCGCCGTAGCCGTACCGACATTGCCCGCCACATCAGTGGCGATGAACGTGAGGGTGTAAACGCGTCCGTTGCCACCGCCCATCCGTTCAGCGCGCAGTTGCACTGATTTGCAATCGGGCGCAATCACGATGTCATTAGATGTGTTGCCATCTCCTCCGTCGTTTTCAGGCTCGTCACTGGTGACCCTCGGGATCGACACGCTGTCGACGTCCACGGTGGTGTCGCAGTTATCACTGGCTGCCAGAACCAGGTCGGATACCTCGAAGGTTGCGTACTTATGATTAGGCGGCCATAAGGTGACCGGCCGCGCGATAGTTGTAATTTCGGGCGCCTGGGTGTCCTTGACGGTGACTTTGAAGCTGCAACTCGCTGTTGGATCTACCGAGCTCTTGCAGGTCACCGTCGTCGTTCCCACCGGGAAGAAAGATCCCGTCGGATGGTCACACGTGACTGTGCCGCAGTCGGGTCCGGAAGGTTCCGTGTAAGTGACGTTCGCTCCGCAGGCGTCCGCGTCATTCGGCACAGTGATGTCGGTTGGGCAGGTGAGCACGCAGGGCACCGAGGCGTCCAGGGCGCGGACATCGCTCGTCTCGCAATTGATCAAAGTTTCCCTGGTCTCAGTACCGTTGAAGGCCAGGGCCTCAGCGGCAGCAGGTTGGTTAAATGAACTCGAAGATGCGCTTTGGGTGTACTTCAGAGATGCGCTGGCTAAAACGACGAACGTTACCAGCGCCCAAACGAAATTTCTTCTCATTGCAAACCTCCAATTTCATGAGGCTTTGCGGGGCGGTTGATTCCAAATTTCGTCGGGACATGCTCATCCCGCCATTGCGGGCGAACACGTTACTAAAAGTGGATTTTTAAGGGGGATTTGCAACCTCTTAATATACCTTTCGGCGCTGGACGGCAAGTGAAATTAACGCGGTACCACGGGTCCCGCGTGCTGTCTTTCTATTCCCCCAGCCCGGCGTATGAATAATCGAAAGTGATAGCGTTGCGCCGAGCGGGTTATTTTGACAGGATTAGGAACCAGGAATAGGTCGTAATGTGGCTCGTGTTTTTCAAAGCGTTGATGCTCGTGCTGGTCGCGCTCGCTTTTATGGCGGCGCCGGCGCGGGCGCAGGGTTCAACGGAAGCATATTTTGTTTTTCAGTCGTCTCCCTCCGAAACTTTTGTTTTCAAACTTACCGATCCGGCCACGATCCAGGAGGCCCGCAATCTCATCGCCGCCGGACAGAGAAAAATAATCGCCGGCACAATCATCAAGCAACCGGTCTATTACAATCCCGGCTGGAGTTTTCATTTCGATCCGCAAACGATCGGCTTTGTGGATGTCGCCATTGAAATTTGCGACTCGACAGCGCAGGGAATAGAAGACCATCTCGATAGTGCCTGGCCGCATTGGTGTCCCTGGGGCTCTGAACTCGTGCGCGAGATTGCGCCGCCGCCACAGCCGGGCCCAGGCAATCTCAGCCCAACCGTTTCGGTAACCTCGCCCTATCGGAACGACGCGATCAACCCCGCGGCGCCGGTGAGTCAAACGCTGTTGGTAAATGCCGACGACCCGGACGGCACGATCGACAAGGTTGAGTTCTTTACTCAATCACTTCGCATCGGCGAGAAACAAGCGGCGCCATACAACCTCGACTGGATCAATATTGCTCCGGGAACCTATTCGGTCTTTGCCGTGGCCACTGATAACGCCGGGGCAGTAACGACTTCAAAGAGTGTGACTTTCACCGTAAAGCCACCAGCGTCGGGCAATCTAATCGATGAAACCGACCTGTTTGTGCGGCAACACTATCGCGATTTCCTGAACCGCGAGCCGGATGACGCCGGCCTTCAGTTCTGGAAAAATAATATCGAACGCTGTGGTCTCGACGCCCATTGCCGCGAGGTTATCCGCATCGATACATCCGCGGCGTTCTTCCTCTCGATAGAGTTCCAGGAGACGGGCTATTGGGTCCACCGGTTTTACAAAGCCAGCTTTGGCCGCCGGCCTTTGCTGACTGAGTTTCTGCCGGACACAAGGACGATTGGCCGTGGGGTGATAGTCAATGCGCCCGGATGGCCACAGCAACTGGAAATCAATAAGCGCGCGTTTGCCGATGCGTGGATCAAACGCGCCCCGTTCAAGGCCGTTTATGATGCGCTGACTAATTCGCAGTATGTTGATTCATTGCTGGCCAAAACCGGCGCCGGCTTTAGCCCCGGCGATCGCGATGCGTTAATTACCGCCCTCGACACTAATGCTAAAACACGTGCGGAAGTGCTGCGGGCGGTGGTCGAGAATGAGGCTTTTTATAACGAGGAGTACAACCCGGCCTTCGTCGAGATGCAGTACTTTGGCTATTTGCGGCGCAACCCTCAGGACGCACCGGATAACAATCTGGATGGTTACAACTTCTGGCTCGATAAGCTGAATCAGTTCAAGGGGAATTTTAGAGAAGCAGAAATGGTGAAGGCATTCCTGACGTCATTGGAGTATCGCCGGCGGTTTGGGGCGCCGTAGGCGGAAAGGGAAAGCAGAAAGCAGAAGGCAGTAGCAGTAAGCAGTGCGATTCCAAGAAAGTCGATCGATGCCAACAGACGGCCTTTGCAAGCGCCAACAGCGCGTAATGTAATAGCCTGGGCCAACGGCCCAGGTTAACGGCTTTCAGCGGTTGATCTGATTGAATTGTGTAACCCTTCCCGGGAGAGGGACAAGCGAGACGAGAGATCAGACGATGAGGGGCTGGAGAAGAGTCAGAGATTTGAGATTGCAGATTCAAGATTCAAGGACAGGGAACGGAATTCGGCACGCGGGACGCGTGCGTACCCATGCTTCGCACACGTCACCTGGACACCAGCGAAGTTTTTGATGAAGACTGACAACAAGGAACTAAATACCCTTTGCCCAGGGTCTCATTCCCATGGTGCTTCGCTCTAAATAACGGGTCACAGCCTTAAGGGCAGTTTCCGGCTGCCAAGCTACTCTTATTAGCAACCATCCATGCCTCGAGCAAACGATTGTTTGGCTTGGTGAGCGCTCCCAGAAATTCCGTCTGCGCAATTTCCAGCCAGCGCTGTCTGTCCTGAGGTGTGGCTACGCCGGTCGGAACACCTTCGTTGGGAAAGTGCGCCGCGAACATCGCCGGGGTTGTCCGCCAAAACCTTGTAAGGCCGGTGGGGATCTTGATGATCTCGCTATTCGCCATGAGCGCCAGTTCCTTTTGCCGATCAAGTGGTATCTGCTGAGGCGAGTTGTTTTGTTGATTGGGCATCCTCACTGTCATGCCGTTCCGGAAAAACCAATTTTTCCAGGTGGTCCCGTCCATGTCCTCCATCATGTTGCCACTAATGGGGAACATCATTCCGGAGTTATTCCGGCCGCAACGCAAAACCCGCTTGAAGCATTGGCTGGAATTCGGCAGGATTTGCGCGCAGGACGTCTCGATCCATTGAGCAATGGTTTCGGGTTTGACGTCGAGGAGCAGCACGTATCCCTTCAGCGCTCCTCCCTTATAGATACATTCCCGTACCTTCGACGAAGGCCATCCCAGGATGCCTGTAGTCATGTGAGGACAGCCATTGGTCGCGTTGCCTATCGCATATGCTGAGGTCTGGGCGTCGGCGACCGCAGCGACATGGGCGGGGGTCGGTGATTGGGCAAATGCGGCAGGTCCCGAAGCCATCAGAAACAAGCCGAGGGCCAGAAAAAGCATCTTGTGGGTCATAAGTTTCTCCTTCCTCTCCTTCACTGGGAGGGACAAAGCGGGTCAGGTTTAGGTGCGACTCTAATCCAACCGTCAGACAGCGGCAACGAATTGCCGGCTGCAAACTTATTCATTTTGACGTTCTTTGACGGCGAATTTTGACCGTGTCGCTCCAACTGATTACGAACCGTTGAGTTCAAGCAAATAGCATCGTGACGCTGGGCGCTGCGGTGCGCGGTTCGGTAACCTTGTTTCGGACCCCGGGTAAAGGTGACGCTCTCTCTCAAATCCTTAACATCCCTTAACAAACAGAGCAGGACAAACCTCAATTCGGCCGGATAAAATGGAACATGCGGGCGGGCAGCGTCGTCTAAGTTTTCGTCATCTGAATTTTCACAACTGCAGGCTGACGGCTTGCGTTACATGAACGAACGTTTTTCGCAGGCTCCGACAGCCTGCTCTACGTCAGAAAGAGTCCGCAGGCTGGACAGCCTGCGGTACATAAACGCAAGCTGACAGTTTGCGCTTCATCAAGCAGGACAAATTATCGATGATTCCGAGGCGACTCACTTCGCTGGGGTGGCTGCTCTGCTTTTGCTTTGCGGTCTTCGCGCAGTCGTCTTCGTCTCAAGCTGACAAGAATTCCGCCAAAACGGCCGCGGCGGTGAAGCATGCTGTCGTGCTTCCTCCTGAGAAAAGCAAGCCGGTTGTGGTGCCGCGGTTTGAGACGGCGCCAGTCATCGACGGGAAGCTCGACGAAGCGGTCTGGAAGCAGGCCGCGGTCTTCAAAGATTTCTATCAAACCAACCCGGGCGACAACGTCGAGTCGTCAAAACCGACGGAAGCAATGATCGGATACGATGCGAGGACTCTTTATATCGCCTTTCACTGTTACGACGAGCCGGGAAAAATCCGCGCCACTGTGGCCAAGCGCGATCAGATTTTTGACGAAGATAACGTGCGTATCTATCTGGACACCTACAACGATCAGCGTCGGGCTTACCTGCTGGGTTGGAACCCTCTCGGTGTACAGGCAGATGGAATCATGACTGAAGGTGCGGGGACGGATTTCAACGTCGACATCGTGATGGAATCAAAAGGCATGCTCACCAGCGACGGTTGGACCGTCGAAGTCGCCATCCCCTTTAAGTCGCTGCGTTACGAAGCGGGGAAGGGAAAGCTTTGGGGTATTCAGATCTGGCGGAACATCGATCGTCTGAACGACGAGATCGATTCATGGATGCCTAATTCGCGCGACATCTCGTCGCTGTTGAGCCAGGAAGGACACATCACCGGTCTCGAGGGCATTTCCACTGAACACACCCTTGAGATTATTCCCAGCCTCACTGTCTCAAAAGGAGGAAAGCGAGTGAACGCGCTGACGGCTGAGCAGCGCGCGGCGAATCCGAACCTGCTTGATCGCGGAAGATTCGAAAATCAGCCGGTTGGTTTTGAACTCGGCGTCACGGCAAAGTACAGCCTCACGCCGACGATCACTCTCGACCTGGCCATCAATCCCGACTTTGCCCAGGTCGAAGCCGACCAGACCGTCGTCACCGCAAATCAACGTTTCCCGATCTTCTTTGAAGAGAAGCGGCCCTTCTTTTTAGAGGGCATCGATATCTTTCAGACCCCTTTGACGGCGGTGCACACGCGTTCGATCGTCGATCCGGACGTGGCGGTCAAGCTCTCAGGCAAGCGCGGCAAGAACACTTTCGGTCTGCTTTTGGCGAGTGACAATGCGCCGGGCAATTACTCGGAAGAGGAGCGGAGGGATCTTAATAACTTGCCGCTCATTGAACGCTTTTTGGATAAGAATGCTTACGTTGGGATCTTGCGCGTAAAGCGTGACGTGGGGAAAGAATCGAACCTTGGCTTCATTATCACCAGCTACAACTTCATCGAGAAGCACAATCAACTGGGCGGCATCGACGGCCGCATCAAGATCAGCAAGCAGAAGACTTTTAATTTTCAGGTGCTCGGCACAACCTCGCGCATGTGCTTTTTCGAGCCGGGCGCCGAGCCGCACCGGCCCAGCCTTTCCGATGGATGCTTTGTTGGATTCGAGTCGGTGCCGGGCGTTGGGGTGCTCCCGGGCCAGAGTCAGAATTTTTATCGCACCGGGAATGGCCTGGGCTATCAACTCAACTACAGCCGGGATGGCCGCCACTTTTACTATGGCTTTAATGGCAACGGCAGGACCCAGGACTACCGGGCGCTGGTCGGTTTCACGCGGCGGACGAACACAAAATTTTTGGGCGGATACATGGGCTATAGCTCGGAACCAAAGCCCAAGGCCAGGATGATCTCCTGGGGGATTAACGAGAACTACGGGATTAACTTCAATTTTCAGGGCCTCAGTCAGAATCTCTACAACGAAGTATCATTCAACGCCAACTTTCAAAAGAACACTTATTTCGGCACCGGGTTTAGCGTTAGCTATGAGCGTTTGTTTGAAGAAGAGTTTGGTGTCAGGCGCACCGCTAAGCGCGGCGGCGCTTTCTTTGGCAGTCCGGAACGATCGACGAACCAGTTCAATCCATACGTGTACGGCGGGACCCGGCCCAACAAAAAAGTCACTCTCAACACGTTCATAGGTTATGGAGTGAACTCTTTCGATTTCGATTTTGGCGCGCTGCCTAAGTTTGTGCGCGTGAGCCCGGCAGCGATTGCGAATCCGCTTGCGGCCCAGGATCCAGGGCCCGGCAAGTCATTTAATGTAGATTTCGGCGTTAACTATTTGCCCACCAAACCCTGGAGCATGTCGATGAGTGTCAATCATAGTTACCTGCGACGAAATGACACCGGCTTGCTGGCTTATCAGGACAGTATTTATTCGTTTCGATCGACCTATCAGTTCAGCCGTTTTGTTTTCGCGCGCGCGCGCGTTGACTACGATACCTTGTCATCGAATGCGCGCGGGCAATTCCTTTTTGGTTACACGCCAAATCCGGGCACTGCTTTCTATGTCGGGTACAACGACGACTTGACCTACAACGGAAACAATCCGTTCAGCGGCGAGTTTGAGCGCGGGTTGCGGCGTAACAACCGGACGTTTTTCATCAAGCTGTCTTACCTGTTTAGGAAGAGTTTTGGCGGGTAGAATCCGCAGATTACGCGGATTACACAGATAAGAAGAAATCGAGACTCATTAATTCTCTTGAAGTATGAAGAAAAACCGCGCCAACCTGGCGCAGTTTTTCTTTATGTCCTATCTGCGTAATCTGCGTAATCTGTGGATTCGTCAGTAACTCCTTCTGCGGCAGGGACGTATTAACAATCAGCGTGCTAAACTAAGGTTCGCTTTGTAATATTCAAATGTTTTTATCAAGATCGATTCAACTAACAAGACTAACTCTGCTCAGTATTTCCGCAGTTTTGCTGGCCGTTGCGGCCGGCTGCAAAAGCGATTATCCGGCATCAGGCAAGGCCGCGAGCCCGGACAGCAAGGGCGCCGCGCGCCAGGTCAAAACGGTCAAAGTCGCCGAGACACCCATCGGTGAAACCGTCACTGTAAACGGTAACCTCGCTGCTTATGATCACCTCACTGTGGGAACCAAAATTCCGGGCCGGCTCCAGACTATCTCGGTAGATTTCGGTAGCGTGGTTCGCAAAGGTCAGGTCATCGCGCAGCTGGAACCGCAGGAGTACAAACTGCGTGTGCAACAGGCTGAAGCCGGGCTGGCCCAGGCGCGAGCGCGACTTGGTCTCTCGCCGGATGGCGCGGACGATCGCGTCAGTGCCGAAGAAACCGGAACCGTGAGACAAGCGAAAGCCGTTCTGGATGACGCAAAGTTGAGACGCGATCGCGCCGCCAGGTTGGTCGAGCAAGGCGTCGTCTCGCGAGCGGAGCTCGACACTGCCGAGTCCGAGTACAAAGTTGCGCTCAGCCGTTACCAGGACGGTCTGGAAGAAATTCGGAATCGTCAGGGATTGCTGGCCCAACGTCGCACCGAACTCGCTATGGCTAAACAGCAGTTGGCCGACACGGCGGTTTACTCTCCCCTGGATGGAGTCGTACAGGAGAAGAAAGCCAGCGCCGGTGAATACCTCGCCGCGGGAGCGCCGCTCGTCGATGTCGTTCGCATCGATCCGCTGCGGTTGCGCGTGGATGTGCCCGAACGCGAGTCGCACAACATCAAGATGGGGCAGAGTGTACGGGTGACAGTCGAAGGCGACCCGGATTCATACCTCGGTTACATCAAACGCCTCAGCCCGACGATCAGCGAACAGAATCGGGTCTTGTCGGTTGAAGCAGATGTGCGCAACAGCGGCCGCCTGCGACCCGGCGCTTTCGTGAAGGCCGAAATCGTGACCAATCAAACCGCTTCGGCAGTGACTGTGCCACCGAACGCGATTGTTACTTTTGCCGGAATCGACAAAGTGATTTTGATCGAGAATGGAAAAGCGATCGAGAAGGCCGTGACCCTTGGTCGGCGCGGTTCAGATTGGATCGAGATCAAAGCCGGCGTTAATGTGGGGCAAAGCGTGGTCATTGATCCGGGGAATTTGCAGTCTGGACAGGCCGTCACTGAATTTTAGATTTTGGATTTTTGATTTGCGATTGACCTCAGCTGGAGTACCGATGCATGACTGAGGATGAATTAAAGAGACGAACCAAGCAATTTGCGCTTCGCATTCTCAAGCTGATCTCAGCACTTCCGAATACGACTGCCGGAAGGACTATCAGCAATCAATTAGCGCGCTCCGGTACATCCGTACCTGCAAATTATCGCGCGGCATGTCGCGGCAGATCCAAAGCGGAATTCATTTCCAAACTTGGTGTCCTTGAAGAAGAAGCGGACGAAAGCGCCTTTTGGTTGGAATTGATAATTGAAGGTGGCCTACTCAAGAAATCGCTGGTGGAGCCTTTGTGGTGCGAAGCCAATGAGTTGGTCGCCATCATGACTAGTTCGAGGAAATCAGCTTCCAGATCGATCGTATCGGTTGCTCCTCGAAAGGGTTTGCGAGGGCGCACGGTTGCGCCGATCGCAAATCAAAAATCAAAAATCTAAAATGCAAAAGCTCGCTGAAATTTGTATCCGCCGTCCGGTCTTCGCCGCGATGATTGTTTTATCGCTGGTCGTAGTCGGCTCGGCGAGCTATTTCAAGCTGGGCGTCGATCGTTTCCCGTCCGTTGATCTTCCCACCGTCAGCGTTCGCACAAATCTGCCGGGCGCTTCTCCGGAAGAGATGGAGACGCTCGTTTCCCAACCGATTGAAGAGGCCGTCAACACCGTCGATGGCATTGATCAATTGCGTTCAGTTTCGGGGCAGGGAAACTCGTTCGTAATGGCCACCTTCAACCTGAATCGCGACATCGACACTGCCGCCCAGGATGTTCGCGATCGCGTGGCTTCGATTGTTCGCGACCTGCCACCCGACGTTCGCCCGCCGGTAATCGCAAAATTTAATAACGACAGCTCGCCGGTCCTGACGATCTCGCTTTCAGGGCAGCGATCGATTCGCGAGCTGACTGAGTACGGGGACAAGATTGTTCGCCCGCAACTGGAGCGGGCCGAAGGTGTGGGCGAGGTAGATGTAGTCGGCGGACTACAGCGCGCGATTAATGTCTGGATCGATTCTGAGCGGCTCGCCGCATACAAGATTCCCATCACAGACGTGCGCAATGCTCTGGTCCGGCAGAACGCTGATGTGCCCGGAGGTAACGTCGAGACCGGCAAACGCGAACTCGTGCTGCGCACTCTCGGCCGCTTCACTGAGCCGCGCCAGATGGAAGAGCTGGTAATCAAGAATATCAACGGATCACCGGTGAAGATTCGTGACATAGGCCGTGTCGAAGACGGAACGAAAGAACAGCGTTCGATCGCGCGTTTGAACGGCGTGCCGACTGTGACCCTTGAGATTCGCCGCCAGTCGTCGGCAAATACGGTCCAAGTGATCCACAACGTCAAGACGCAACTGGCCCGCGTCTCGTCGCAGCTTCCGTCCGACATGAAGATGGAAGTCATCCGCGATCAGGAGCGATACATCGACGCGGCGCTGCACGAAATCACGCGTCACCTCGTGCTGGGCAGCATCCTGGCCAGTCTGGTGGTGCTGCTGTTCATGCGTTCATGGCGGTCCACCTTAATCGCAGCCATCGCTATCCCTTGCTCAGTAATCTCGACCTTTGGGATGATGCGGGCGCTCAACTTTACGCTCAACGGCGTCACCATGCTGGCGCTCGTTTTGATGGTCGGCGTCGTGATCGACGACGCGATCGTGGTGCTCGAAAATATCTTTCGCTTTGTGGAAGAAAAGCGCATGACCGCCATGCGCGCCGCCAAAGAAGCTACGGCCGACATTGGTCTCGCGGTGATGGCGACGACTTTTTCGCTGGTGGTGATCTTCCTGCCGGTGTCTTTCATGTCGTCCGTTTCAGGTCGCTTCCTGTACCAGTTTGGGATCACGGCAGCGGTTGCGGTGCTGGTGTCTTTGCTGGTGTCGTTCACCCTCACGCCGATGATGAGCGCGCGGCTGCTGCGCACGGAGGACGCGGCCTCGAGCCACGGCGGAGTCGGGCACCATCATGACACGGTCAGCGATGCGTCTTCGCGGCGGGGCTTCTACGTCTTAATCGATCGTTCGTACACGTGGCTTTTGCGTCTCTCGATGCGGCACCGGATAGCCGTCGCTCTCGTCGCGGTTGCGGTAGCCCTGTCGAGTATTCCGCTTTATCGAGTGGTCAAGCAGGAGTACATCCCATCCGACGTCGATGAAGCCGAGTTTGAAGTTTCGGCCAACGCTCCGGAAGGTACCAACGTCGACGCGATGATCGATACAATGAACTCGATTGAGAAGGATTTGCTGGCTACACCGGGTGTTCGCCTGGTACTCGCTCAGGCCGGCGGCAGCTTTCTGGGCGGAGTAAATCAGGGCCAGGCTTATGTGCGCATCGCGCCGCATGAAGAGCGCACTTTCTCTTTGACGAAACTCTGGAATTCGATCCGGGCAGGTCATCCTCTGGCAGCATTCAAAGGGAACTACACGCAACGCGATGTAATGCAGGAAGTTCGCCGGCGGATGGCGAAATACGCGCCGCTGCGATTCAGCGTGCGGAACGCGCCCTCGTTCAACATCGGCGGCGGGCAGCAGGACATCGACTTTGTGATTCGCGGTCCGGGGTTGGAGGCTCTGGCCAAGTATGCCAACGATCTGCGCGCCAAGGCTCAGGAGATAGGCGGTTTCGTCGACACGGACACTACGCTGAAGCTCGACAAGCCTGAGCTGCGCGTGCAAATTGATCGCGCCCGCGCCGCTGATTTGGGAGTTGATTCATCCGACATCGCAACGGGATTGCGTTTGATGGTTGGCGGTGACGATCAGGTGACTCGGTTTTATGATCCGACGGTTAATCTCGATTATGACGTGCAGCTCCGTCTGACTGAACGCGATCGTGCGGACAGTGGAACAATTCAAAGGCTTTACGTTCCGTCGGCGCGGGGTGGACTGGTGCGGCTCGATAATTTAGTCAAGATCAGCGAAGGTATCAGTCCGTCTCGAATTGATCGACTCGACCGGCAGCGGATGGTGGCGTTGCGAGGAAACGTGGCGCCCGGATTCGCGATGGCCGATCGGATCGACGCGCTGCGCAAAGCCACCGCAGCCATGAATTTGCCGGCCGCGTATACGACCACGATTGCCGGCCGCGGCCGCGAGCTGGAGCGCACCTTCGTCGAATTCATCTGGGCTTTTCTGCTCTCGATCATCTTCATGTACATGATCCTGGCCTCGCAGTTCGAAAGCACGATTCACCCGCTGACGATTCTGTTGAGCCTGCCGTTGTCGGTTCCCTTTGCCTTGCTCTCGCTCTGGCTTTTGGGGGACACGCTTAATCTTTATTCGGCCCTCGGTGTGCTGGTGCTGTTTGGCGTGGTTAAGAAGAATGCCATCCTGCAAATCGATCACATGAACAACCTGCGGACGTTCGGCATGGAGCGCGACGCGGCGATCATTCAGGGTAATCGCGATCGCCTGCGTCCGATTCTGATGACGACGCTGGCGCTGGTGGCGGGCATGGCGCCTTTGGCTCTGGGTACCGGGCCCGGCGCGGAAGAACGCCGCTCGATCGCGATCGTCGTGATAGGCGGACAGTCATTGTCTCTGTTGTTGACGCTAATTGCTACGCCGGTAGTTTATTCGTTGCTGGACGATTTGCGTTCGACCGCGCGCTGGCGACGATTCGCCACCGCCGCCGGAAGAGTAACAGCGCCGGTCACAGGCGTGATCCGCAGATTGGCTCCGACCCGCCGCGGAGAAGCGCCGGCTGAGGCTGAGCCGCCCGCAACCAATCTTCCTGCGCTAAAGGCTGACGACTAGACCTTGATTTAAGCGCCGAAGGCGCGCGATGCTGCCAAAGCCTGGGCCAATGGTCCGGGTAGCCGTCAGAAACCGATTTCCCAAGCGCTGAAGGCGCGCGATGTAAAAGCCTGGGCCAACGGCCCAGGTAACCGTTGGAAATCATCCTCAAGCGCTGAAAGCGCGAAATACAATTCAGTCCCAAACGTAGCGTTCATCAAATTCAATCCCGTACGCCCTGAGGAACTTTCGATACTCGTCCTGAAACGTGACACGTCGATGGTGTTCTTTCTGATTGTGAATGTAACGCTTCAACGCCGCCACGCTGGATTGACCGATCGAAAATGCGCCGTAGCCTCTTTGCCAATGAAAGTTTCTGAACTCTGCGCCTTTGGTCTTGATCCATTTTGAAGAATTGGTTTTGACCTCTTCAACTACGTCCGCGATCGTAATTACTCGTCCAAGCGAAAACAGGATGTGAATGTGATCGGACGTGCCATTGATAGCGAGAGAGGGTGACTTTACCTCTCGAAGGATTGTCGCCATGTATGGATGCAATTCTGGTTCGATTTCCGGAGTGATGAAGGGCTCGCGATTTTTCGTACTAAAGATCAGATGGATTAAAACTGAGGACAAGGATTGGGACATGCGACATTCCTTCCTCTTATTGCGCGCTTTCAGCGCTTTTTTTTTCGAATCGACGCCTGACCTGGGCCGTTGGCCCAGGCTTTTACATCTCGCACCTTCGGTGCTTCTGAAACACGCATCGCCAAGTTCGCAAACTAATTCTACCGTCGTATGCAAGGTAAAAATTCTTGCATCAGGTTCACACTGCTACGGCGCCGCGTTGCGGACGGCCAGAGGGCGAAATGTTTTTTGGAAGTATTCGTGAGGATCGTCGCCGTCGCGGACGGAAGAGCTCCTCGTATTGCGCGCTTTCAGCGCTTGGATTCCAATCGACGTCTAACCTGGGCCGTTGGCCCAGGCTTTTGCATTCCGCACCTTCGGTGCTCAGGAAAGCACGCATCGGACGACCTTACTGCCAGGCATCGCACCGCCATTGACAAGCTTGTCATCTGACAATACCTTTGCCACGCTCCGAACAAACGAAAGGAAAGCTCATGCCTAATCAAGCAAAATCGTCCTGGCGATTTCGCGCCGGATCTTTCTTGTCGCTGATGCTGTTACTGGGTGTTTTGATCGCATGCTCCCGGTCTTCCTCGAACTGCACCGCCACACTTAATTATGACGGCAAGACATACGTCGGGGCGGGCAAGTCGCAGGATGACGCCGAACACTTTGCCTGCAACAAGTACTGCCGTGAAGATGATCCTGAGTACGATGCCATGTACCGGATCTGGCTGGATTCGGCAGCCGGACGATCCGCCGGCAGACCGTCGAAGCAGGAGGCTATCTTCAAAGAGAAGAGACTGATGGATTACGTCACCGTCACCTGCGCCAACAAATGCGTTGCCTGGAGCAAAGACGGAAAAGCGAAGATTGAAACAAAGTGTGGCTGATCGGCCTATTTGATCCGGAACGTGGCCATGTCGGCAGGCGAGTCGCCGATCGGAAGTTTTGCCGGGCATCTCTCATCTGGGCTTTGCTGCAAAAGTCTTTGCCACCTCCGGAAGCGGGGCTGAATGGAAATAGCCCAGCGCTTCAGAGGCGGTGTCAAAACTCAGAATTTCAGCGCCAAAGGCGCGGAAATGTAACAGCCTGGGCCATCGGCCCAGGTCGAGGTAGTTTGCAGGACGCAAGCGCTGAAAGCGCGAAATAGCGTCAGCGCCACTAGTGCTGTCTTCGTTTAACGGTTCTATTTCGCGCCTTCAGCGCTTTCTAAATCTGACTTGACGCTCACCTGGGGCGTTGCCCAGGCTATTACATTTCGCGCCGTTGGCGCTTGTTCGCCGACTTTGCAGCAAAGGCGCTCATCTGGCTATTTGTAATTCTTCCGGTACGTCCTCCGGCAGCTGCAGGACCTTTTCCCAGCCTGAATTATCGGCGCGCATCGCGGCGGTCAGTTCGTCTCGCAGCTTGGTCAAACGCGCGCTTAAGCTGTGAGGATAGTTGTGCAAATCGGGGAAGTGCTTCATCTGTTCGGCGACGAACGCTTTTTGTTTTTCGATCGAAGGGATTGGCGAATACTGACCGCTCTTCCAGAACGGCTGTAGCAAACGCTCGACGGCGGTGGCTCCGGGAATCTCGACCTGCTCATCATCCAGGCCGGTGACGTCGGCGACATAATTCCCGTCGCTGTCCGTGCCGCGAAAGACTTGCAAACATCCGGGCAGAGTCGTCTTGTCCAGAGAGTTCGACGCCTTGAGGGTGGGCAGCCCGTCAATCATGCAGGCCTTGAAAATTACGCCCGCGACGTGTTTGACTTCGCTGGAAAGCTTTGTCCCGATGCCGAAACCAGCCACCTTGGGAAACACCTGAACGATTCGCCGCACCTTTTCAACATCGAGATCGCCAGTGAGGTTGGCCCGCAGGCCAAGCAATCCGTTCGCTTCGAAAAACTCGAAGCACCATTTCCCCAGCTCCGCCAGATCGCCGGAATCAACGCGAAAGCCTTTGAAGGCACTGCGCCGGGCTTCGGTCGAAGTTGCCGCCATCGCCGCGTGCACCGCACCCATGTACACGTCGATCGTGTCGAGCAGGAGCGTCGTGCCGTTGGGATTCGCGTCGAGCCAGCGTTCGAAGGCGACCTGCTCGAAGTGTTTTGGCTGGCCGGTGCGGGGTTCGATCTCTGGTTCGGATAAATATTCGAGATAGGCTTGCTGCCAGTAGTGGGCTTCGGTGCCTACGGCCGGAATGTCCAGACGATGCGCGGCTTCCATGTTGGACGTGTCGTTGAATCCGCCGATGAAGGCATAGGTGGCGATGTCCACGGCGCGCTCGATGTCGCCGTTGCGTCGCAGAGAAAAATCCGAAAGCCAACGGTGGCCGGCGACCATGCGAAACTGCATGGCCACACTGGCGGTCGTCATCGGCAGATCGAATGCATGTTCGAATTTGATTTCCTGTGCCTGCGTCAGTCCGAACTTTCCGGTGATGTCGGCGACCGGTTGATGGGGAAACATGATCGTGCCCGGACGCACCGCCCGGATGGCCCCGGCAAACTGAATGTCTTCAATAGCTTTGGCAAATCTTTGCAGGCCGCCGCGATCCTGTTCGAGAAAGCGCAAACGTGGACGATCGATTTGACTGTCAACCAGGAGGCGAATCAGACGTTCATGACCCAGCACCGGCGCGAAAGGAAGCTTGCGCTGCGTCACATAAAACGTTGCCGTCATGTCGCTGAGCGGCTTGCCGTGAACGCGCGTCACGTCCTTGTACGACGCGTCGCCCATGGCGGCGTGGTAGCGGTCGAGATTCAGGGTGCCCATCGCGCAGCATGATACTCCCGCGTGTGGCCGGTACGCACGCCTCTGGCGTGCTGTTGGCGCAACACTCCGGATGAGTGCGTACCACACCCATTCAGTAGTATTCTTACTTCACCCCTCAAACTCTTCCCTTAATAGCGGTGGCGTTGGAAGACGATGCCACCGACCAAACCAATAATCGAATGGAGGAAGAAATCATCGCCGTGAGAATCATTAAAGCATTCATTTTGTCGTTGATTGCGGGAGCAGTAATGTTTCTGGGTGCAACGTCTGAAGCAGGGAATCGATGCACGGATCACTGTGCCGATCGTTACAAGGTCCAGAAGGACGCCTGCAAACTGATACCTCTTAAGAATGAGCGGAAGATTTGTGAACGCCGGGCGAAGGAAGCCAAAGACGATTGCAAACACCGTTGCAGATAGGTATGCACGCCTCTGGCGTGCTCCAATCACAGATCTCTTTTATTCGAAGATAAAGGTAGCGGCACTCCGGAGGAGTGCGTACCGATGGTAAGGAGTGCGTACCTTACTGTCCTGTTCCGGCTGCCTTACTTTCGTTGCCCACTATTTCCGCGCCGGCAGCGCGCATCTCGGCGATCGCTTTGGCGCCGTCGTTGGGATTTACGTTCACGGCCCGCATGGCGTCGGCCAGGGCTTTGACTTCGAATCCTTCACGCAAGGCATCGAGCACCGTGTGTTTCACGCAATAGTCCGTCGCCAATCCTCCGACCCAGACTTCGTTGACGCTTTCTTCGCGCATCAGTTGGGCCAGGTTTGTGCCGTCGAATCCCGAGTATCCGTCTGCGCTTTCGTCCATTCCTTTCGAAACGATTGTCGCGCGCGGGTCAGCCGACAGATCCTCGTGAAATTCTGACCCGTGCGTTTCCTGTACGCAGTGAACGGGCCAGACCCCGCCAAAGGCTTGAAAGTGTCTGGTCTTCGCCGGATGCCAATCGCGAGTTTTGTAAACCGGTTCGCCGCGTTCGAGAAATTCGCTGATTAGTTTGTTCAGCGGCGCGACCACCTCGTCTCCATGCGCTACGGCCAAAGATCCGCCCGGACAAAAATCATTCTGGACATCGACGACAACCAGCGCCTTCTTATTTTGATCTGACACTTGCTCTCACCTCGGCCTTAAAGTCCCTTGTGAGAACTTAGATTACCGCTAGCGGTCAGCGCCTGCAAACGAGGCGGAAGTTGTCAATCGGCAGCGCCGACGACCGCAAAAATTCGGTAGTGGCCCAATTTTGTAGGGGCGTCCCTCCGTAGGCGCCCCGCTCTTCTCGAGTGGTAGGCAATGAAGCGGGCGCCCACGGAGGGACGCCCCTACAAATTACCACCACCCAGAAATTCGTTGACTTTGGCCGGCTTTATCGGTAGAAGCATTTTCTTGAATTAACTTCAGTAGCAGCTTGACGTATCAGTTAGCCTCCGAGATTTCCTTATGAGTGATCCAACCCTGAAGGCCACACTCTGTCCGCATTGCGGCGCACCAGCCGCGCCGGGAGAGAGCTTCTGCCGCAACTGCGGCAAGCAACTGTTCGCGCCGACGATTACGGCGCCTCCTCCGGTCGTGCCCCAGCGGCAAGCTTCACCATACCCGCCGCCGATGCCGCCGCCCATCAAAAAGGGTCGCAGCAAATTGATGATGGGCTGCCTGATCTTTATCTGTCTCATTGTGGTGGTGGCCGCGGCCGGTGGCATCTATGTTTGGCGAAAAACTACCTACACTCCGCCGGATCGAAAAGCGCCTGACATCCCTCAACGCGCGGCGGGAACCATGACTGAATTTCCGGTAGATAACGATCCGAATTCGCCGGCGAAACCGACTTCGGTACAGACGGAATCGTTGACCGGGGTGACTGGCAAAGCCGATTCGTCATCATCGACGAAGCTGCCGCCGGGACTCGATAAAGCAAAACTCTCAAAGGGCGCCACGACGATGACGTCGGCGACCTATAAGCCGCAGCCCAAGACACCGACCTCCTCATCTTCGTCAACCACCACTAAGAACAACATCTACATCTGTGTTCTGACGGCGATGCCCGGCCAGACTGATTTTGGTGATGACCTGGCAACCTCGATCGTTGACGCGACCAGCGGGACGAAGACCGGCGTTAAGGTGCAAAGCCCGAAAGGCGCAACCTACATTGGATCCAAGGTCGGTTCATCCCAGTCGAATATTTACGTCCTGACCAAACAGGGCGCGGACATCGTCATACTGATCTTCGGCGAAGATCCGTCAACCCAGCAGGTTGTTGATCGCCTGGCTCAAAACGTCGGCAACGGCGAGGGGCTGGTTGATTATCCTGAAGTAAAGAACTCACTCTGGACTTTGCCGGCAACCACGCCGAGCGATCTGACGCTGGTTGAAATCAAAACGCTTTCGGGCGAGCAGCTAATCGGCTCCAGCGGATCCAGGGGCGATCTGCCTTCCGAACTGCGGGTCTTCATTCCTGACAGAATGAGCGGTTCGCGGTACATGGATTCGGGCCGGCGCGAATGGATCGCGCTGAATCTGGAATACGGCTCGTCATTTCAGGCCTGGCGGACGTGGTTATTGGCGCGCGGCGCGCTTGGTCTGGGCGGAGCAGAGACAACGACTGTCCGTGATGTGGATGCCCTTTACATGACAAACGACGGAAAGCGAATTCTCGTGTTTCAGAAGGGTCCGTACCTGATCTTGCTGAGCGCACCCGGCGACGCATCGGTCGAGCGTATGGTCGCGTTGGGAAACCAGATTCAGGTTTAGATCAATTACTTTCCTGTAGCCCAGGCGTTCACGCCTGGGTGAGAAACGGCAGGCGCTATTAAAGCCCATTAATGGGGCTTTTGAAACTACCGCTTTTCGCTTCCCAGGCGTAGACGCCAGGGCTACAGAAATGCCAGGTTACAAAAGAAGAAGCCGGAATCGGCCACTCATTTGCTCTCTTAGGAGGTTTCCCCAAATGTTGATTGATAAGCGAATCGTGTCGGCGTTAGCCGCGACCATTTTCTGCCTCTCTTCAGTTGTTGCGCAGCAACTGAACACCGAGGCGATGCGCTGGCGTTATATTGGGCCGGTCGGTAACCGCACTACTTCAATCGCCGGCGTGCCGGGTCAGCCTTACATCTACTATGCGGGTTCGGCTTCGGGCGGCATCTTCAAAACCACGGATGGCGGCATTCACTGGGATGCGATTTTCGACAGCCAGCCGGTTTCTTCAATAGGCTCTGTCGCGGTCGCGCCTTCTGATCCAAACGTTGTCTGGGCGGGGACCGGCGAAGCCTGGATTCGCAGTCACATCTCTGTAGGGCAGGGAATCTACAAATCAACTGATGCCGGCAAGACCTGGAACCTGATGGGCCTGGAAAAAACCGGCCGCATTGGTCATATCGCCATCGATCCAAAGAATCCTGACATCGTTCTGGCCTGCGCCGTCGGCCACGCTTACGGGCCCCAGCCAGAGCGCGGCGTGTTTCGCACGACTGATGGTGGAGCGCATTGGGAGCGCGTGCTGTTTGTGGATGAAAACTGCGGCTGCTCAGACATGGTGATGGACCCCAACAACCCGCGGATTCTGTTTGCCGGCATGTGGCCGTTTGAGATTCACACCTGGGGTCGTGAGAGCGGTGGCCCAGGCAGCGGGCTTTATGTTTCGCGTGATGGAGGCGCGACCTGGCGAAAAATAACCGGCCATGGATTGCCGACGCGCACGACGGGCAAATGGGCCCTGGCGATCGCCCGCTCAAATTCAAATCGGATTTACGCGATGATCGAAACCGGCGATGGTGTGCCCTACAAAGGACAGGAAACTGATCGCGGTAAGCTTTGGCGCTCAGACGACGGCGGCGAGAATTGGCGGCTGGTCAGTTACGATCGAAGTCTCGGGGGCCGGACTCATTATTATTTTCGCGTCGAGGTCTCTCCGGCGAATGAGAACGAAGCTTACTTCCTGACTGCGGGTTACGCAGTCACGCTGGATGGCGGCGAGACGACTCGCCCTGGAGGCGGATTTGGCACAAGTCCGGGGGGTGACAATCACGATATCTGGATCGATCCGACGGACGCGAACCGGATGGCAATTGCCAATGACAGCGGTGTTAGTCTCAGCGTCAATCGCGGCCGCACCTGGCAAAGGATTCAACTTCCAAACGGCCAGCTCTATCACGTTACGACCGACAATCAAATTCCTTACTACGTTTATGGAAACCGGCAGGATGGACCTTCTTATCGTGGTCCCAGCCGTACCGGAGGGGGCGGCGGTGGGGGCGGCGGCATCATTCCGCGCAGCGCCTGGATCAACGTTGCGGGAGGCGAAAGCGGTTGGGCCACGCCCGACCCGACGGATAACAACATCATCTGGTCGAGCGCTTCCGGATCGGGAAGCGTCGGGGGCATCGTGGAAGTTTTCAATCTCAAAACCGGCCAGGCGCGCAACGTTGAAGTCTGGCCCGATCAGGCGAACGGCAATATCGCTGCCGATCTCAAGTATCGTTTCGTCTGGACCATGCCGCTGACAATCTCGCCGCACGATCACAACAAGGTGTATGTTGGCAGCCAGCTTGTTCATCAAACGACGGACGGCGGCAACAGCTGGCAGGTGATCAGTCCGGACCTCACTTTGAACGATAAGAGCCGACAGGGATTTTCTGGCGGGCTGACTGGTGACAACATCGGAGTTGAATACGCGGGTGTGGTAATAGCAATTGCTGAATCTCCCAAACAGGCCGGTGTGATTTGGGCCGGCACGAACGACGGTCTGGTACAAATTACCCGCGACGGCGGCAAGAATTGGACGAACGTTACGAAGAACATTCCGAACATGCTCGCGTGGGGAACGGTGAGCAACATCGAAGCTTCGAGGTATAACGCGGGTGCGGCCTACCTTACCGTCGACGGCCATCAGGTGAACAATCGCGATCCTTTCATTTACAAAACGACCGACTTTGGTCAGACATGGAAGGCAATTACCAACGGCATTCCGCACTCGATGCTGAGTTATGCTCATTGCGTGCGCGAAGATCCGGTGCGGCCGGGACTGCTCTACGTGGGCACCGAGAATGGTCTCTACGTTTCATACGACGACGGCGCGAACTGGCAGCCATTGCAGAACAACCTGCCACACGCGCCCGTCTACTGGATTACGGTACAGGAGCACTTCAACGACCTGGTCATCTCAACCTACGGGCGCGGCTTTTGGATTCTCGACGACATCACGCCAATTCAGCAGATGACCACGCAGGTAATGAACGCGAACGCGCATCTCTTCACGATTCAATCGGCTTATCGCTTTCGCGGGCTCAACATTCCCTACGCGTCATCCGATGATCCCACCGCGGGCCAGAATCCGCCGTACGGCGCGTCGATTGACTACTATTTGAAGTCCCCGGCTCGCGATGTCTCGATCAAGATTACCGACGCACAAGGCCAAACGGTGCAGACGATTCGCGGTACGCGCACGGCCGGTATCAATCGCGTCTGGTGGAACCTGCGGACTGAGAACTCAAAAGAGATTCGCCTGCGCACCAGTCCGCTGTACGCTCCTGAAGTTCGCGTCAATAACGAAGGATGGCGGCCTTTGCCCGAGGGCGGTCGCATGACTGTGTTGGTGCCGCCCGGGACCTATAGCGTGAAGCTTTCGGTCGATGGTCAGGAACTTAGCCAGCCGCTCACCGTATTAAAAGATCCCAACGCCGGCGGGACGGACGCTGACATTCAAAAGCAGACGACGATGCTTTTGGATCTGCGCAAGGATCTCGAGTTTGGGGCCGACATGGTAAACCAAATCGAGTTAGTTCGCGGTCAGCTGGATCATCTGCGACCGGTACTGTTTGAAGCTTCGCTGAAGACAGCCGCAGACGGCCTCGACAAGAAATTGACCGAGCTCGAAGACAGCTTGATTCAGCGCAAATACACCGGGCAGGGCCAGGACACGACGCGTTTCCCGCAGCGATTGATCGCCAAAATTACCTATCTGGCTGGTGGTGTGGGTGGTGGCGACTATCCACCCAATACGCAACAGATGGAAGTGCACGCGATGTTCAAAGCGCAATTGGCCGACCTGCGCAAACGGCTCGACGCGGTAATGACGACGGACCTGGGCAACTTTAATCGAATGCTGCGAGACCAGAATATCGGAAACGTGATTTCGTTGGATCAATGAGGTAACCAGGAAATGTCTAGACGTCTTGTTTGTTTCTGTTTGTGTCTGATCAGCTGGGTGTTTGCGTTTGGTCAGAAACCCGCACCGGCCGTCAATTCCTCGCCGAATGTAGTCGGAACCTGGGAAGGTACGCTGGACGCGGGTGCGGTCAAAATAAAAATGGTCCTTCACATCGACGCCGCGAAGGATGGTGCGCTTGTCGGAAGGTTGGACGTTCCCTCTCAGGGAGCCTCGGATCTACCGATCGACTCACTTTCAATCGCGGGTAACACTCTCAAGTTCGAGATGAAATCGCTTGGAGCGACGTACGAAGGCAAACTTGACAGCAATGGGAATCAAATCAGCGGTGAGTTCAGGCAGGGTGGCCAGGCGCTCCCTCTCGTTTTTAACAATACGTCTCGCACTGCGACTAAGGCAGTGCTGGCCATTCGCAAAGTAGCTGCCGGTGGACACGCTCTGAGCCTGCTCCTTGGCGGTGAGGGAACCCCGACTATCGTCTTCGAAGCTGGATTCGGAGCGGGTCTCGCATCCTGGTCTACCGTTCAAAGCAACATTGCAAAGTTCGCCCGCACCGTGTCCTACGATCGGGCGGGCATTGGTCAATCCGAAGCCGGACCAAAACCTCGAGCGGCGAAACAGATTGCTGAGGAGCTTCATTTGGCTTTGCAGAATGCCGGCATTGGTCCGCCTTACGTTTTGGTTGGACATTCTTTCGGCGGTATTTATGTGCGCGTGTTTGCCGACATGTATCCGAAGGAAGTGGCCGGGATGGTTTTGATCGATCCATCACAAGAGGCATTCGAAGACTGGACTCGGACCCATAAAGAAGCGCAGCGGGCTGGTCGTGACGAGGAAATGGCGAAAGCTTCACAGGCCGTGCGCGATGAATCCGCGCAGGTAAGCGCGTCGTATGAGCAAGCGCGCGGCGCCCGAGTTCCGGCAGGCATTCCCGTTATTCTCCTGACTGCGATGAAAGATGAAACCATGCCGGAGGCGGCCCGAAAGGTTTGGGCCGAAAAGCACGTCGAGTGGATTTCCAAAGTGCCCGGTGGGAAACACGTGGTGGCTGAGAAGAGCGGTCACTTTATTCAGGCAGAGCAGCCGCAGTTGGTGATTGACGCGATTAAGCAAGTCTTTGATCAGGCGCGCTCTGCAAAGCCATAGGAGTCATTTGGAGTGCTGCGACTTGTCGCAGCTTTGAAAAGCGGTGACAAGTCACCGCACTCCAAAATGGAATCGTCGCCTAAGGCTTTATGCTGACGACTTCTTTCAGCAGCGTCTCGTCAGGATCAATTTTTACAGCCGTGGGATTGCCCGGCAGTTGAATGGTCGCAGTCGTTAGCTTGCCTTTCGGGTAGATAGTGCGTCGCTCTGGCTTGCCGTTGACCGTAAATTCGATCGGCACGGGATCAAGAAAGGGCTCGCCGTCCTGAAGTTGATTGAGCCGCACCACCAGACTTGTCGTCGATGCCCGCTCCATTGAACCCCAGGACAGTTCGTACCGGGGATGTCCGGCGCCGTAAATCCAGCGCGCAAAGAAGTCCTTCAGATTTTTCCCGGAAGATTTCTCGAGAGCATTTCTCAGATCTTCGGTCGTGGCGTTAGCCTCGCGGTGATCGTTGTAATAGTTGCGCACTCCTTTAAAGAAGGCTTCATCACCGAGCTGCCGGCGCAGCATGTGCAGGACCCAGGCGCCCTTCTGGTAATTATTATCGTTTAGCAAACCCATCAGGTCCTGTGTCGTCGTGTCGTGGATCGGCACGTGGTTATGTTTCGCATAACTGAGATACTGTCCCGCGGCGTCGCGCATATATTCGCTAAAGACTGCGTCTCCTTCGTACTTTTCGATGAATAGTCCGGCGAAGTAGGTAGCAAAACCTTCACTCAGCCAAAGGTCGGCCCAGGTTAATTCGGTGACCGAATCACCAAACCACTGATGGGCGATTTCGTGCGCGACCACGTTCTCGATGCGAACCGGGATGCCGAAACGGGCGCTCATCTTTTCGCCGCCACGCTGGGTCAGGAGATTATTCGCGAAAACGATCGCGCTGGAATTCTCCATCCCGCCAAAACGAGTCTCGGCGACGATCAGGGCCAGCTTCTCGTATGGGTAAGGAGCAATGGTCTGGTTGAAAAATGCGAGAGCCGGAGCAGCCGTGGAAAAGCCTTTGACCGCGTAGTCGCGATCCTTCTGCGGAACGTTGTAAATGAGATTCGTAATCGTCTGATCGGGCGAGTTAATGACTGCTCCTTCATTGACGGTAACAATCATGCAATAGGGCGGAATTGCCCTGGACTCTTCAAATTTCCAGAGTGAGGTGGCCGTGTCGCCCGTGGTGTTAATGAACTTACCGTTAGCCAAAACCTGATAACGCCGGGGTGCCGCAATCGTGAACGAGGCGGTCGCCTTTGCCGACGGGTGATCGAGTGTCGGAATCCACTGATGAACACGATTGGGCCAGTTATCTCCGGTGGCTGATGGTTTGCCGTCGCGGTCCCTGGCGAAGATCAATCCATCTTTGGGGCGGCCGTGGTAGGTGATCGTAACGCTGAGTTTATCGCCGCGGTTGGCGGCGCGCGGCAGCGTGATGTTGAGCTGCTCGCTGGTGCGATCAAATTGGACCGGCGCGCCGGCGATCACAATAGAGTCGATCGCCATCTCACCAAAATCCAGATCGATCTTCGTTACATTCTGCTTGAGAACTTCCAGAGAGATTTCCGTTCGCGCCGCAGATATTTCCGTGAGTTGTTCATTGAAGGCCAGATTAACGTCGTAGTGCAAAGGCTTCCATGATTCGATGGTCCGTTCGCGCCGTTGCGCGAAAGTTGATAGTGTCGAGAGAACAACGAAGAGCGCGACCAGTGCGGCGCGCTGAGTATTCCGGAGCTTATGATTAGGAAACATTCTCATCTCACCAATAAGTTGTTCATCGCAGTCCCAACATCAACAACGCCGATCGATCCGACACTTTGCCGTCTTCTTGAATCCATTTGTCGTAGGGCGCGCGCTCAACGTCACTGACCGGACGGTTGCCGAGCCGCGCCGCCGGAGTTCGCTCAAAGGCCCGCTCGGTCAAGGCCATGTGTAGCTGTCTAATATGAAGGAACGCAGGCTGCGCCAGCGCCCGTTCGGCTGATTCAACGTCGGGAAAGAACTCCTCATAAGCCAGTAAATGCCAGACCGATTTACCTTCGCGTTCATCAATGGCGATAACTCTCAGCAAACCAAAGCCACTTTCAAGTTGAAAAATTAGATCATCTCCCGGCGCGAACGGCTGATTCATGCGCTCAAAAATATCAGCATCTGCTGTGCACCCCAAGCTCATTCGCTTCCTCAGCGGTGGGGCCAATCTGTATTGCTTGCCAACGGGGCGGTAGCCCGATCGTAAGGGAGGGCGTGATTGGGCCCTTTTGCGCCCTCCCTTACGGTCAGGCTACGGCCCCGCTGATCGTCAGGTTCAATCATGGAATATTCTTTGAAAATCCGTGATCGCAACTCTACAATGGCGACTCATCTTGAATGCCAAACCTGATTACTATGCGATCCTCGGTGCGAGTGAAGACGCTTCACCCCGCGAGATTGAGCGTCTCTACAAACGTTTGGCCCACCAGCGGCACCCGGACCGGGGCGGGGCCGAAGAGGACATGAAAGCGCTCAATGAAGCATATCGGGTGTTGCACAACGAAGGCGCCCGCCGCGAATACGACACCGAGCGGCGCCAGCCTGCGAGCGGGCTTGCAAACCAAGGTGCAGTTCATGTCGCGGCTGCCGTTCGCGAGGTTGGCTTTTACGGTCAAGCCCTCAACGCCCTGCTCTCGGTGATCCTTGGTCTGTTGTTACTATTCCTGGTTCGCTTCAACGGGCTCTGGTTTCTCTGGCCGCTCTCGATTCTGGCGGCGGGCGTGGTTGGTTTTGGTGTCTTGATGGCCCACTCGGCGGTTACGCGCGCGCGCGAGTCTCTGAATCAGTCACACCCTTTGCGACGGTTTCGCGCCGCTCAGGAAATTGCGTTCTGGTTGATTCTCGGGTGTGGGGCTTACGGAGTTTATCTGATCTGGACCTTCAAATAAGATGGCGGCGCCAAAGATCTCGGGACTCGATCTCCTTTTTCTCGAGGTGAATAATCTCGCAGACTCGCTCGAGTTCTATGCGGACGTGCTCGGATTTGAAATCGAGTCGAGCAACGACCAGGCTGACCCACCCATCGCCTCACTGAAGTCGGGTTCACTGCGCATTACGCTGGTCCAGCAAGTCGAGACGATGCTTAAGCGCGGGCGTGGTGTTCATTTCGTTTTGGGCGTTGACGACGTAGACTATTTCTACGAGCGACTTAACGGCCGAAGTGTCGATGTTAGTGAGCCCCGTGATGAAGGCTGGGGTGGCAGATTTGTTAACTTGCAGGATCCGGACGGGTATCGTCTTTTCTTCGTCACCTGGACGTGAGAAGGCTGCCGGCAGGAACACTTAATTCCCCTTCCCTGGCGAAAGGACTTGAAGCCGATGAATTATCAACACGTCGAAAACTTGCTAATCAGATATCGAGGCGGCAGTGCTCAGATTAAGACGATGTCCGGCGAAATTTACGAAGGCACGATCGCTGATGTGACTAACGATTATGTGGCCCTCAAAGTGAAGGATGACGCCGGCGAAGACGCGTTGAAAATTGTCCTTTTGCACGCGATTGAATCGCTTATTCCGCAACGTCGCTGATGGCACATATCACTAAAACTGATTATGGTATCTGTCATAGAATTTCTGACAGAAAAAAAATATTATGATTGTTGCATATGAACCTCGACTTGTGCATAATCACCTTGCGTCCGCCTCCCCGGTGGACGAAGTGGTCGCGTGGGGTGAGGACACGTGGCCTTAGGGTGGGGCTTGTGGGAGGGCCCCGCCCGCTTTTATTTTTGGGGCCCTGTTTTTATCTTCGCGAATCCATCCGATCAGCCCGCTATTTACTAATCACGCAACTGCTCATTGACTTTCAAAAGAAGTGGCTTAATATACGGCACGGACTAAACCTCGGTACTTATTTCGAAGAGAAAAGCAGCGGGAGAGCGCGCAAGCGATTCGCCACAGTTGGCATGTTCTCAACCAGCCATGCTGTGGCATTTTTAGCGTCGCAAAATCGCAAGGCACTTTCGCTGAGATGACACGATGGCCTCTCTAAAGCGTCTGCTGGTGGGCAGTCCGATCAGGACGGCACGCTTAGCACACGAACGGTTAACCAAGAAGACCGCGCTCGCGATCTTCGCGTCGGACGCACTATCTTCGACCGCCTACGCAACTGAGCAGATCCTGCTGGTACTGGCGGCCGCCTATGTCGCCGGAGCGGGCGCTGCTTTCGGGCGCGTAATCCCCATCTCGATTGCGATCAGCCTGCTGCTGGTAATCGTCGCAATCAGTTATCGACAAACAATCTACGCTTATCCTTCCGGTGGTGGGGCGTTCATTGTTGCCAAAGAAAATTTGGGGACGTTACCAGGACTCATTGCCGGCGCGTCGTTGCTGGTCGATTACATCCTGACGGTATCGGTGTCGGTTGCGGCAGGGGTCGAGGCGATCACGTCGGCAATGGTAGGCACCCGATTCGCCGGATTGCATAATCACCGGGTCGTTCTGTGTCTGTTCTTCATCGCGTTTATCACCGTCGCTAATCTTCGTGGCGTGCGGGAAGCGGGCGCCATGTTTGCCGCTCCGAGCTACGCTTTCATCTTTAGTTTTCTCTCGTTGATTGTTTATGGCCTGGTTCGTTATTTTTTGGACCCGGGCATAGTACCCCCTCACTCCGATGTCGAGACAAAAATTGCTGAAGGCTACCATTCGCAGTCACTAAATCTGTTTCTATTGTTGGGAGCGTTCGCCAACGGTTGCGCGGCCCTGACGGGAATCGAGGCGATTTCAAACGGCGTACAGGCCTTCAAGGCGCCCGAATCGAAAAACGCGGCCACCACGTTATCCTGGATGGCGGTCCTGCTGATCGTCATGTTTATGGGCGCGAGCATTCTGGCTTACCTCTTCAATGTCCATCCGCTCGAACGTGAGACGGTAATTTCACAAATCGCGCGTGCCGTATTTACCGGGCCGATGACCTGGTTCTATTACGTGGTGCAGACTACGACGGCCGCGATCTTAATTCTGGCAGCCAACACGTCGTATGCCGGGTTTCCTCGTCTCGCATCACTGCTGGCGCGGGATCGCTTTTTGCCGCGCCAACTGGCCAACCTCGGAGACCGTCTGGTCTTTTCCAACGGGGTCATCTTATTGGCGATATTCTCCGGGTTTCTGGTGTGGGCTTTTGGAGGTGATACCAGCCGCCTGATACCGCTCTATGCGGTGGGAGTCTTTCTCTCGTTCACGCTATCTCAAGCCGGGATGGTGGTCCATTGGTGGCGCGAAGGCAGGATGAGCAAGGCCCCAGTTCAAGATGCCGCTGCGACCCCCGGTGGAACGGCAGAAGTGCGGAGGAAATCACACTGGCGAAAATACCTGGTCGTCAATGGGGTCGGAGCGTTGGCCACGTTTGTGGTGCTGATGATCTTCATCGTGACCAAGTTTGTGCACGGCGCCTGGATCGTAGTTGTCGTAATTCCGGTGCTGGTATTGATGTTTCTCAAGATCCACCGCCACTACGTTGAGGTTGCGCAACAGCTATCGACCGAGGGGTTGCAGGGATTGCGGCCGATTCATCACGAGGTGATTGTGCCCATCTCTGGAATTCATCGGGGCGTAATTGCCGCGCTTGAATACGCGAAGTCAATCGCACCTCATCATGTGACCGCGGTTTACGTAAACCTTGATGACGAGGCTACTCAAAAACTCCGCGAGAAGTGGCAGCAGTGGGGCTCGGGAGTGAATTTGGTGGTGGTGGCTTCGCCTTATCGATCGTTGGGACGGCCGCTATTCAATTATGTCGACCGGGTGCGCCGGAGTTCGCCTAACGTAATCATTACGATCGTGTTGCCGGAGTTTGTGCCGGCAAAATGGTGGCAGAATTTACTGCACAACCAAAACACTCTGTTTTTGAAAGGCCAACTTTTGTTCAAGAAGGGTGTCGTCGTCACCAATGTTCCGTACCACCTGGAACACTAACAACTAAACAGTTGCGGCCATGGTCCGCGAGGCCAGAAAGCAAGCGCGGCAATAGACGGGACGGCCTTGTGAAGGATAAAAGGGCACGGTTGTTTGCGCCCGGCACTGAGCGCAGGTAACGGTTACTTCAATTCGTTGTTTGATACCGGCTGATTGGGCCGCTGAGATCGCGGCGAGACGTTCATTCTTTGCATGCTTGCACGGCTTGCAGCGCTTGGGCTCGTTCTTCAAACCCTTGTCGTGAAAAAATACTTGCTCGCCCGCAGTCCAGGTAAATTCCTCGCCGCAATCCACACACGTTATCGGCCGATCTTGATATTCACATATCGGTTCCGCGCCGTTTTGTTCTGTGTGAGTGTCTGACATAGTTTTCCTCCCGCCGCCCGCTAGTCGCCAGGGACAGGAAAGCCCGATCGGTGGTGCGTTGAGCTGTACGAGGAGGCCGCGGAAAAACTACACTAGCGGTGGTTCGCTTAACGTTTTTCCGGAGAGCACGAAAGCAACAGCCACAGCGGCTGCACTTATATGACTATGATCCGGCGCTGTCAAGCATTTTTTGTGGAAATTCTCGGGCCGGAATCTGCTGAAAGTTAGCGGGGGAAGTGGTCTTTTGACGATGAGAGTTTTAGTGGTTGGATCCGGAGGTCGAGAGCACGCGCTATGTTGGGCGTTACAAAAGACTTCTGAACGCCCCTTGGCGTTATTCTGTGCCCCGGGAAATGCCGGTATTGAACAAATTGCCAGATGCGTGCCCGTCCGCGTAACTGACAACGACGCGCTTGCTTCTTTCGCTGAGGAAGCAAAAATTGATTTAACGATGGTGGGACCGGAAGGCCCTCTGGCGGCCGGCATCGTCGATTATTTTCGCAATCGTGGCTTGCGAATTGTCGGCCCGACCCAGGCTGCGGCGCGCCTGGAATCGAGTAAAGCTTTTGCCAAGGATTTCATGCAACGGCATGCGGTGCCGACAGCTCGCTATCGAATCGTCTCGTCGGCGGAAGAAGGCGTCAGCGTCTTAAACACCGGTGAATTTGGTGACAGCGAAGCTTCCGTCGTGATCAAAGCTGATGGACTGGCGGCAGGTAAGGGTGTCTTCGTGGCGACCAATCGCGCCGAAGCCGTCAACGCTTTGAACGAATTGAAAAGCGGAGTGGTGGGGGCGGAAGCTGCGCAACGAATCCTCATCGAAGAAGCACTCAGCGGGCGCGAGGTGTCTTTGCTGTTGTTTTCCGACGGCAAGGACTTTTGCCTGATGCCTGCTGCACGCGATCACAAGCGCGTCGGAGAGAACGACACCGGCCCCAATACCGGAGGAATGGGATCGATTACGGATGCGACCATCCTTGACGATTCAACCCGCGGTCTGATCGTGCGCGAAGTAGTCACACCGACCCTTCAAGGATGCCGCGCCGAAGGCCTGCCGTTTCAGGGAATCTTATTTGTAGGTCTGATGCTGACTGCTGAAGGACCGCGCGTCCTTGAATACAATGTTCGCTTCGGCGATCCCGAGACTCAGGCGATTCTGGTAAGGCTGAAGAGCGACCTGTCGGAAATCTTCCAGGCAATGACTGAGACGCGACTCGGCACCGCCCAGGTAAACTGGTCGGAAGAATCTTCGGCCTGTGTCGTACTGGCGTCCCGCGGCTATCCGGCCGGCGCGGAAACTGGAGCAACGATTCGCGGACTCGATCTGGCGGCGCAACGCGATCGCACGATGATCTTTCACAGCGCTACCGCTCGCGGCGCAGATGGCGAATGGCTTTCGTCCGGCGGCCGGGTTCTGGGCGTCACCGCAACGGGCGAAACCCTGGACCTCGCCCTGTCGCGGTGTTACGGCGCCATCGACGACATTCACTGGGACGGAATGCATTACCGGCGGGATATTGGACGGCCGGTTGGGGCAGGCGCGTCAGCAAAAGGCTGAAATCAGCAGACCCGGCCATTCGCTCGTCAGAACTCACTGCGAACCGTCCCCATTTCTCTGCTATACTCCGTTCAAAATTGGTCGAAAATGCAACCGTGCGCCTTGCTCTTTCGTACTATTCGACGGTGCGCCGGGCCTTTTTGACGACCGCTGGGGTGACTAATCCGATCTTCGATTCTGAAATTGGCCGGAGGATGAAATGGGACTGTGGACTAGGATATCGCGTTCGCTGCGCGCGCTGTTCGGCGGAATTGTCGAGGCAACAGAAGATCCCGAACTGATTTTGCAACAAACGATCCGCGACATGCGTGATCGTATTCCGGACCTGAACAACTCCGTGGCCCAGGTGATGGCCACTGAGAAGCTGCTCGGCAAGAACAAGGAGCGGCTGGAGACTCAGGTTGTTGATCTGGATTCGAAGATTAAGGCTTCGGTGAAGATGGGCCGCGATGATATCGCGACTGCTTACATTGGCCAGCTACAGCAGGCCCAGGTCGATTTGCAGCGGACCGTCCACCAATACGAACATTCACAACTCGCATCAAAGCAGGCTCTGAAGGCCCGCGACAACTACATGCTGCAAATGCAGCGGCGCACGGCCGAGGCGATGCAGCTCATCAATCAATCAAAGCAGGCCAAGCTCCAGGAGCAATTGGCCCAGACGATGGCCTCGTTCCAGATTGGCGACGATGCTTCGACTTTCGATGAGATGCGCGACAAAATCGATCGCCGGGCAGCCGCTGCCGAAGCGCGCATGCAGTTGGGTTCAACCTCTGTGGATAATCAGATGCAGGAGATTGAGAAGGAAGCGATGGACATGCAACTGCAGGACAAGTTACTTCAATACAAGAAAGAGATGGGACTGCTTCCGGCCGGCGCCGACGCCCCTTCTCCGCAGGCATTGCCGGCACAGGGAGAGACAACGCCGGGAACGTAAGCGTTCGGAGTTCCGCCTTCAGGCGGCCGCCGCATAAATGGGAACTCCAGGTTCATCATCGCAGACTTTAGAAGATTTTATTCATCAATTAATTCACGCAGCTTCATGGAATTTCCCAAAATCGATTTCCGATACGTAAAAGAGGCATTCAAGGAGCCGATTAATTTTTGGGGCATGGCGGGCTTTGCCATCGGCGCCGCTTTTTTCCAGGACGTGACGCCGTTGCTGCTGGCGCTGGGCTCGGAAGCTGTCTATCTCGCGGTTGTGCCAGCCAGTCCAATCTATCGCCGTCTGGTTCAGCGACGGGAAAAAGAACGCGCGCGCAAACTTCGCGAAGCGCAACGCGAAGCCGTGATCAAGGGATTCGATCCGCGCGAACGCGAGGCCGTTGAGTATCTGCGCTGGATGAAGAACCAGATCTACTCGAACTACAAAAAGTTCACCACCAGTAAAGAGATTCCCGCGAACCTGCAAACGCTCGATCAGCGCTGGGAAGATTTCGTCGATTTGCTCGATGTCTATCGCCGGCGTAAACACCACCTGCGCTCGACCAATCGGCAGGCCGTGGCCAATCAACTGAAGCAGGCGGAACACGCCGTTCAAACCGCAACCGACGATAAGCAAAAGCGCATTCAACAAGCTAACGCCGAAATTCTCAGGCGCCGGGTGGCCGCATTTAATGATCTGGAACGGTCCGTAAAGCTGGTCGAAGGTCAACTTCAATCGATCGAGAATTTCTTTGGTCTGGTAAATGATCAGGTGGTCACCTTGCCTACTCCTGAGCGCGTTTCTTCACTTCACTTTGAAGAGCTGAGCGATTCAATCGCCATGACTCGTCAGATGCTGGAAGAAACCGCCGACACCTTCGGGATGCTCGATAATCAGAACCGCGAATTGGACCTGCTGCTTTCCAGCGGCTCGAAATAGAAAAAGCTGGAACTGCTCCCTCCCTCACGGTCGGGTTTCCGCCCCTTTGGGCCAGCCTAAAAGCGTGATTTGCGGTCACTTAGCTCTTAAGGTAGAGCCTCAGGAAACACACTCTATCGTGTTGAAAAAAAAGATGGCCACAAGATATTGACATCTAGAAAAACTAGGCGTATAGTCCGTTCTGCTTTGGTTGAGACGGCTGGCAGCGGCGGCAGGGGGGTTCCAAAACCCAACTCCGCAGGGTTGTAGTGACTTCGCAATACCGACCGTAGTACCTGCAAAACATCAAGGGTTTTTTGGCGTAGGCGATCTCGAATCGTCTCGGTCTTTCTTTCCCCTAAAATCGGCTCGCGTGGCCCTGGTCGCGCGGGAAAGGTAAACTAATGAACGTAGCGAGCGGCGCGAAAATGACAAAGGTGTCTGAAAAAGAAATGACCGAATCGACCTCCTTTGAACGGGAGGTGGCGCCCTTGGGCTTGAATGCGCGGCGGGTCATCGCCAAGCGGTATTCACTGAAAGATGCCAAAGGGAATTCTCTTGAAGAGTGGTCAGATATCGTTGCTCGCGTGGTCGCTCACGTCTCTGTCGCTGAAACCGATCCGAATCAGCGCGACCAGTTCTTTAATGCGTTGACCGACATCATGATGGCGCGCGAGTTCGTTCCCAATACGCCGTGCCTGGTGAATGCCGGCAAACCCAACGGCCAGCTCGCAGCCTGTTTCGTGCTCGACGTGCCGGATTCGATTGCCGGCATCATGAAGACTGCCACTGACGCCGCGATTATTCATCAGACTGGCGGCGGCACCGGCTTCACGTTCGAGAAGCTTCGTCCCAGCGGTTCAATGGTGAGTTCGACCCACGGGGTGGCGAGTGGTCCCGTCTCGTTCATGAACATCTTCAATACGACGACCGACACCGTGAAGCAGGGCGGCGTGCGGCGTGGTGCGAACATGGGCATGATGCGGGTGACGCATCCGGACATCCTGCGCTTCATCCACGCGAAGAATGATCAGCACTCGCTGACCAACTTCAATATTTCAGTGAACGTCACTGACAAGTTTCTCGAGGCAGTTGATCGCAACGAGTGGTATCAGCTCGATTTCAAAGGCGAGTCCTGGGACGATCCGGTTTTCGATCCGGTCACCGGCCGCAACTATGTGGTCTATCGCCGTCCCGATGGCTCGACCGTTACCTTCCGGGATAAAGAATCATTCGACACGGCCGATCTTTCGGATGCCTTGATTGAAGAACCGCCGGCGCCGGGATTTGTCTACGCGCCGGACATCTGGAACCGGATCATTGCGAGTGCTCATAAATACGCCGAGCCGGGGATCGCTTTCATCGACGAAGTCAATCGCCACAATCACATGATCAACTCGATGGGCCCGATCATGGCCAGCAATCCCTGTGGTGAGCAGTTCCTGCACTTTGCCAACTCGTGCAATCTCGGCTCGATCGATGTGAACAAGTTCTATGATCGCGAAAACCGTCTGGATTGGGACCGGCTGGCCAAAGTCACGCACTGGACTACGCGCTTTCTCGACAATGTGATCGACACTTGCGCCTGGCCTTTGCCGGAGATTAATGATGTGGTGAAGCGCACGCGGCCGGTGGGCTTGGGCATCATGGGTTTTGCCGATCTCTGTCTGAATTTGAAGATTTCCTACGGCTCTGCCGCCTCTATAGATTTAATGGATGAAGTGATGGGCTTTATTCGCCGCGAGGCCTGGACTGAAAGTCTGCGTCTCGGAGCGGAACGTGGTGTTTTTCCTGAGCTCGAAGCTAATCGCGAATCCTATGCCGACTTTCTCTATAACCAAATCGGCATCTCACGTGAAGTTTCGCTCACCCCGCGTAACTATGAAGTCACGACGATTGCTCCTACGGGCACGATTTCCCTGGTCGCAGAAACATCGTCGGGCGTTGAACCCAACTTCTCATGGGCGTACGTGCGAAAGGACACTCTCGGCACGCGCACGTACGTTCACACCCTCGCCGCGCAAGCGCTTGGTTTGGATGTCGATCAAACCGAGGCGGATTCGATCGATGCCGCCGCCGCTTACGTCGTTGAGCATGAGCACGAGCTGCCCGGTTATTTCATTTCCGCCATGTCGATCAGCGCCGAGCAGCACGTGCACGTGTTGGCTGCGGCACAACGGAACGTCGACAACAGCGTTTCCAAGACCTGTAACGGCGCCGTCAACGACACCATCGAGTCGGTCGATCATCTCTATCGCCTGGCGCGCCAGCTCGGCTGCAAAGCCGTGAGTTATTACCGTGACGGCTCGCGCGAAGGTCAGGTGCTTACTTCGATGAAGTCCGAAGCCAAGACTGAGACGCCGACCGTCGTGACCACGACTACTATCATCGAGCCTTTGGAAGAAACTGCTCCGATTGGCACCGAGTCAGAGAACGAAGCAGCCGCGCGGCGTCTGGCTGAAGCCGAAGCCGCGGCGCGCAAGCAGGGCGCAATTCGCCTTGAACGTCCGCGCGAACTGCGCGGCGCGACCTGGCGCATTCCCTTCGACGGCCAGAACCTCTATGTCACCGTCAATCACGACGATCAGATGATCCAGGAAGTGTTTGCCACAGGCCCAATCTCCGGGGGTGTGGGCATGCTCGCTTCCAAGATGCTGCGCGGCGGATTCGACGCTGCTGAGGTCGCTTACAGCTTAAACAAGGTCACCGGCACGCACGCCGTCTGGTTCAACGAGCGCCTGCTGACTTCACCCGAACAAGCCGTCGCCGAATGCCTGATGATTACAAACCGGCGCTTGAAGGGCCATCCCGATTCCGCGCGCTCGCTGGGCAAACAGACCCACGCCGCCACTTCATCCGTGACCGCGCAACCGGTCGTTGGCGCCATCATGTCCACAATGATCAGCACCTGCCCCGAATGCCATGGGCAGTTAGAGCATGCGAGTGGGTGTGATTTTTGCCGGGATTGCGGGTACAGCAAGTGTAAGTAAGTAGACACTAGAACAAGGAATGTTGGGAGGTAAGAACAATGCCGAAATATACACGGAATGCAGGCAAGCCTTGGACACCAAGTCAGGTATCGCAACTGAAACAGCTTGCAAAGCAAAACACGCCGACCAGAGTGATCGGATTAAAGCTAGGACGACCTGAAGGCGGGGTTTATGCGAAGGCCAGCGAAAAAGGAATCTCGCTGAAACCGACCAATCAGTCGCCCTACGGAACGAAGAAATAAGAGAGAATCTTAAGTCTGAGCGTTAAGCTGGAAAGAGATTCCTCGCAGATAGCAGTAAAGCGATCTTTCGTAAGACTTAGAAGTAAGCCTTGTCAGAATCTAGCTTTGCCGTCGTGAGGTTCGCGACGGCTTTTTTGATCTGTACTCAATTGAGATCAGAAAGAGGTAACAGGGGATGGAAATTGACTTGAGAAACCAAATCAAGGAGACACGGGCAGCTCATGCCAAACGTCACAACGAGACACGCTTTGAGGATCTTGGCGTTGAACTTGGTCCCTTAACGGGGGCAATGCGCGATCAGAGTCGGTGGCGTGAGTCTGATCACTTGTACCCAGCTTGGCAGGTATATGCAAATGAAATCGAAGCTGTGCTGGAATATGCCCAAGTTGCCGGACAACTCGGCCGTTATTGGCCTAGACTCATAGCCCGAAGGACCCAGCATGACTCTGCTTTAGACGAGCTTCGAGTTGCTCGTCATTTTCAGAGCAAGCGATTTCAGATAGCAGAGTGGGAACCCACCGGTCAAGACGAACGGAAGGGCGAATACTTGGTGCGGGGGCCACTTAACAGAGACGTGTTTGTGGAAGTCAAAGGTCCCCGATGGGAGGGCGAACTCAAGCCTGAAGAGATTCAGGCTGGTAGGACAAAACAACCTAAGGATCTATATCTCGAAGCCAGAGCAATTGCTCCTTGGAAGCAGATTCAATTGGAAGTGGATAAGGCATACGAGAAATTCGTTCCTACAATGACTAATCTTCTTGTCATTGCCGGACATAGGTTGTTCGTCAGCTTGGAATACGGGTCCGACATTCACGCGCAACAGGCGCTTTATGACGTGGTGCATTCAGGGTGCTTTGCGACGCCGGCCTATATGAAGCTTGGGGGCGTCGGTATTTTCTGGTTGGGGACAGATGGGAAGGAGACTTGGTATCAAATGGAGTTATTCACAAATCGGTTTGCACTAGAGCCCCTACCTGGAGATTTCATCGAAGCATTCGTCAAGAGGTCGGATTCATGAATGTCTGAATGCTACTGCACCGTTTGCTATCTCGAACCAGTCTTAGTGACGCGCGCGTACTGTGGTTGCGAGGCCAGAAGTGCGCAAGGGCAGGTCTTCAAAGGCTAGTGGTTGTTTTGAACGCAGCGGTATAGAATGCGGGGGATGAGCGTTGCTGAGATTACATATCAACCTTCATTCTCCGCCGAGATCTTGTCAGCAGCTCACTTCCCGCCGTTGGTGGCACAACCTCAGGACTCGTTGCTTGCTATTGATGTCCCAGCCTTCGGTGCTCACATCCAGGGTGAAATTGCTGATATGCGTATTGGTAATGAGTATAGGGAAGTGACGTTTGAATCGTTTGTTGATGTTGGAGTATCGGCTTTGCTGGCGCTACGGAATGAGCGGTCGAACGGCCTCAACAGCGATCTTCAGATCAAAGGAGCGTCGCTGAGCTTCCGGGTTGGTGACCAAAAGCCGCGTGCCCACTTCATTGCCAACACGCTATATGCAATGCTCGGCCTTGCGGGCCCGATCACCGTCTCAATACCTGACTCTAAGATTGAGTTAGGCCTGAACTTTGAGATAGCGCCGTCAAAGGTTGGAGAACTCCTGCAACTGCGGCAGACGTACGTTGGGTTAATGGCAATTGAGAAAGCGGCCGGCGTTGAGTTTGACATACCTCCGTACATCTCAGGTGAGGAGATGAACTCAATTTCTTTCGCGTATCACGCTATCCTTATGCGTCAATTCGCCTGGCGCGTGAATGAGATAACGTACCAGACGCCGGCAACCGAGGAGATGTTAGGCTGGTTCGATGACCTAAAGAGCATTGAGCCGAATGCATCCGTCTATAAGTTACAGGACGGTCCCAATCCAATTAAGCGCACAGTTCTCGGTCGAGAGATTTCGCTTGGGGATCAAACGATATTCATAAACGACGGAGTCATTGAGCACCGTGATGCTGTGCGTAGCGAGCTTGCCAAGAACGACGGAAATATCGTTCCGATAAGAGTCATACCCAGAAGTCGCAAAGGCCTATACGTCTTTGCCAATACGCCGCGGCTCCCGGAGGTTCCGTGGGATGAGAAGGTTGAAGCCTTTATTAGACTAGAAGATTCGCTCAATGAGCGGCTGGCCGGTCGCTACCATGAACTCGCAGCATCGACCGTCGCTGATCTTACGCGGAAAGAGATTGAAGTATTGATTGCGCGTCCGAATTTGAGCGAAGACGCATATCTAATCAAAGACTAGCCAAGTCCTATGGCAATTGGCCCAAGATCTCCCGATGTCTTTGTCGCCCTCGATAACGATGTTCTAAACAACTGGCGATCCGGAAATCCGGCCATTCTCGCCGCGATCAGTGAATATCTGAGCATTGTTAAGGCCCCTCCGGCCTTAACTTCCATAACGGTTTTCGAGATGATGCACGGTTTCGAGAATGCGGCGCATAAGCATGGGACAAACGACCGCCTGAAGCGTGATCGAGAGCACGCCCGAAAGCTAACAAACGAATGCACCGTACTCCCGTTCAATCAAGAGGCAGCGGAGATCGCCGCATACATATTTCCGCGGCTATCGCAAAAAGATCGTAACAGACTCTGGGCCGACGTTCTTATCGCAGCTACGTCTCTTGCACACGAGTACGGCGTTGCCACCCGCAATCAAACCGACTTCGAACTCATCGCCAACCACACGCCGCCGCATTACCCACAGCTCCGAATCGAACTTTGGAGATAGCGAGAATAACGCCTTCGTCGCGTCAACGATAAGCTTCACCATGTTGTCGCGGATCACCACTCCTCCGTGACGCCAGCGGACTTCGACTTTCTGCGTCTCGTAACTGGCGGCGCCAAAGTGATCTGCGATTTCCAGGACTGCTTCGGCGAGCAAGCGGGCGGGCTCGTCACTCTTTCCTGAAGGGCGTCATTGAACTGAAGTGGGAGCAGGACCTCGAATCGCCGCCATTTGCTGCTCATAAGTAGTTCGCCCAATCACAGAGAAAGGAATGTTTTGATCAGCAAGTGCTTCGAGTGCGGCTTCGGGAACGATCTGCTCGCCCGATCGCAGAACGCGGCCAGAGAAGCGGCCCTGCAGAAATGCCGGTGCGCGTTTTTCAGTTTCGAGATCGGGTAAGGTAATCGTCACCATGGGTCGTGATCGTAAATCTCTGCTTAGTGAAAGGCAAGAACCTTAGACTCTAGGCCTTCGCTTCCGCCTCGGGGCTACCGACTTGTTCGCGCTGCCGCCAAGTGCGGACGAGGACGTTCGCACCCCAAGCCGTCATGAACTCTTTTATCGATCCGAGCGACTCTGCTATCCTTTGCGCATGAGTTCCAATCTCGATCAACTCACGGCTGATGCGATGAAGCTCCCGCTAAGGGAGCGCGTGCAGCTTGCGCAGCGTTTGGTTTCCAATCTCGACGACGAGGTCGAATCCGGTGCAGAAGAATTGTGGTTTGCTGAGGCGGAGCGACGGCTTGAAGAACTTCACAGCGGCGAGGTTAAAGGCATCGATGCTGATGAAGCCTTTCGCAGTGCGCGTGAAGCTCTCAAGCGATGAGGAGCAAATCCAAAGCGGTGACAAAGTTACCGCATGCCACATCTGTCGTTGCTAAAGCGGGCGCTATCATTTTCAAATAGTCTTCAACCCGGTCCCGATCCGTTGGAATCAATCCTGCACAGACGTAGATGGTTCTTTCCTCTCCCGGCTTTGTCCTCGAAACCTCAGTCTGTGTGATTCGTACAGCAATCAGTAGGGACCGAAAGAACTATCACAGGGCTTCTTTTAGCTCCAATCAATAGCGACACCGATCGTGTCTCACCGAGAGGCACACACGTCTTACAAGGAGAATTTCAGATGAAGAACAGCAATATGTTAACCATCACGTCACTCCTCACATTCCTCCTCTTAACGTTCCACCTGGCGGGTGACATCGTCTATGGATATGAGCCGGGAGGTCTCGCCAACCTTATTGTGACCGTGCTCATTTCCGGCGTCTGGCTGTCCGGGGCGTTGCTGCTTGCCGGGCGGCGGTCGGGCTACATCATCATCCTCCTCGGCTCGCTCCTGGGGTTATTCGTTCCCTATGTCCACATGAGTGGTGCGAAGGGTGTCGGACTCGCGAGCCGCCTCGCCGGTACCAGCGGACATTTCTTCTTCGTTTGGACGCTGCTCGCGATCGGCGTGCTCTCTCTCTTTTCAGTTATCCTCTCGGTGCGCGGACTCTGGAGCCTGCCATGGCGCAAGTCCCACCGGAGCGCGTCGGATGAATCTTGAGAAACCGCAAGCGTCGTTAAAGGAGTGAAGTGCGAAGCTCGCGGAGGAATCGTACGCCTAAACCGGATTCGCGGTCCTCGTACCACCGCGCCGCTTCTCTGATGTCGGTTTGCGCCTCCGGGCGGACGAAGGTGCGTCGCTTCATTACGTTGTCCGTTCGCTTAGCTCTGCGGTGAGATCCTTTTCAAACTCTTCCCAGTTCTTGCCTTGGTTTTTGTCTGCGCGATGTGCCGCTAAACGTTCGGCCAAAATCTCGCGATGCCAATCGGGAACGGGAACATCTTCAGGCCGAGCAGCGATGTGATCCCAGAGAGATTGAACGTAATCGATCTGTTCATCGACTGAAAGAGCGTCAAATCCGGGCGGCGGCAATGGCAATGCTTGAGACATCGGTTTGATGTTAAATCGCCAATATGCGAAAGGCAAGAATCTGTCGCCAGCTTAAGGAAGCGGGCTTCGTTTCTGGTGGAACGTAATCCTGGGCGCGCCGATGCGGCGCTTACTCCAGGCTAATTCATTTCATGCTGGCAGCGTTAAGAGGTGTCTCTAAGCCCTCACCCCAACCCTTTCCCAACAGGAGAGAAGCAAGGTAGGGATGCCCGAACTACAGCACTCCGCCCTGCCTCCCCAAAAATATTGATTGACTCCGGCGCGGTTCAGTTCTAAAACTCTCTACGTTGCCTTCTCATAATGCCGCCCTTATGTATGAGAGGTTCAAACAGCTGGACGGTACTCATCCCTGGCGGGACGTCAGCCCGGATGGCTTTGTTGACTATCAGGTGCGCTGCCGCTCACAGGGTCGCGTCCTCTACTTCAATTTCCCGCTCGCCAAAGAGTTAGAACTCATTCCTCCGGATCACCCGTCCATCATTAATAAGGAACTCGAACAGGCCATCCTGGAAACATTCTCGCTGCGAATCATCAACGAACACGATCTTCAGCATGGCAAGAAATTCCCGCCGGAAAGCATTAAACCCAAACCTTACATGGCGACGCGCTACCTGCAAACCCAACACCATAATAAGCAGGGCAAAACTTCGGGCGACGGGCGCAGCATCTGGAACGGAGTTCTGAAAACGAAGCAGTTGACGTTTGACATCTCCAGCCGGGGAACGGGCGCGACCATCTTAAGTCCAGGCGCGCAAAAATCGGATGGCGCCGTTAAGACAGGCGACGACAGTTACGGCTATTCATCAGGCCTGGCGGAACTGGATGAAATGCTGAGCAGCGCCGCGATGTCGGAAATCTTTTACCGCCAGGACATCCCGACTGAACGGTGTCTGGCGGTTATTGGTTTTCCGGATGCCACGGCCATCGGAGTCAGAAGCGCTCCGAATTTGATCAGACCGGCGCACATCTTCCGCTATCTCAAACAGAACCGGCATGCCGAACTGAAAGCGGCGGTTGATTATTTTATTGAAAGACAAATAGCAAATGGGTTCTGGCGATTTCCCGCCGGCGGGAGCGAGCGGTACGCCACTGCCCTGGAGTACCTCGCCCGGTCTTACGGGAAAATGGCCGCCGTGCTCGAGGAAGATTATATCTTCAACTGGTTGGCGTGGGACGGCGACAACATGTTGGCCAGCGGCGCGATCCTCGATTACGGATCTATCCGGCAGTTTGCCGCGAAGCATGATAAGTATCGCTTCAAGGATGTCGATCGATATTCAGCCTCTTTGCGGGAACAGCGGCGTTGGGCCCGTCTGCTGGTGCAGGTGTTTGCGCAGGCAATGGCTTTCATCGAATCAGGTGAAAAGCAGAACCTGCGTCGCTTTAAAGAGGCGAATTGTTTGCGAGTATTTGATCAGGCGTTTGCGGCGGAAAGAGATCATCGACTCCTCTGGCGCATCGGTTTTCCTCCCGAACAAATAGATCATCTCATGCAGAGTGCGCAGGAAGAGATCAAAGAGTTTCACCGGGCGCTGAGCTACTTTGAAGATCTGAAGATTTCCAAAGGCATCGAAAAAGTTCCCGATGGCTTCACGCATAAGCCGGTCTTTCTCATACGCAATCTGCTGCGGCTATTGCCCGCCTACTACGTCGCGCAGGCCATCGGCAAAGTGGACGAGGAAACCGCCTACATGCCTGACGATATCTTTTGCCAGATCATGGCGGCGTCTTACGTAGGGAAAAGAGATCTACAATTGACACCCTCGCGCGTCTCACACATCAAAAACTTCCAGGAGCGCTATCTCAAATTGGTTTTGGCGGTGGGTGAGCCTTTGGACAACTTGCTCAAAATTATTCAGGAGAGATCGGCCGTCATTAACCATCGACACCGGATCACCGGCGACGCCGTCACTTTTATCGTTGAAGAGATTATTGCCATGAAAGGGAAAATCAACATTGAGGGTTTGCAGGACGCACTTGACGCCTTCATCGACTCGCAAATCTTAATCCCCGGGAAGTGGCGGCCGGTGCCACCAGATCAACTCGAACAGCACACTTTAAAAGCGCGGCTCCTGAATAAGATTCAGGAGAATCTGGAGGAATATAAGGAGTCGATCTAGCGCGCGGGTCGGCGCCAGGGGTCAGGCCTGTGAGATCGCGATTTGCGTTTCGACCTCGCCCACCATATCGCGCCTCGGCTAATTTCGTTTAGCGGTGCGAGGACACTTTAAAGCCCTGCAACGGGCCTTCAGCGTGTTCATAATACGAGAGGAGAATACAAAACCTGCGCTCTTCCGGACGGTCGCGTCAATGCGTCGATCAACCGCGACCGCAGGAGGTTCTGACCAGGCCGCGCCGCTCCTATCTTCGCATCGAAGATCTGTCCCGCGTTTGACTTACCCTCTCCATTAGCCTACTGTTATTCGGAATCGAGTCCAGCGCACTCCTTCTCAGGCTCCTCTGGAATTAACCAGATCATCTGACCCCAACAGCTCAAGAACAAAGGCATATGTATGTTTGCTCGTCACGTAGTAGTTAGACTCAAAGCCAAGGCCGCCCCGGAATTTACCCGCCTGGTTGAGACGCAGGTAATCCCCATGCTGCGCAAGCAGAAGGGATTCCTTGATGAAATTGTCTTTATCGCCCCGGATCTCACCGAAGCCGTTGCTAACAGCTTCTGGGAGACGCAGGCGGACGCGGAGGCCTACAGCCGCAAGGTTTATCTCGAGGTAGTTAAGTCTCTGGAGACAGTCGTTGCGGGCAATCCGACGGTGGGAACCGCCAATGTGTCCAATTCAACATTCCACAAGATCGCGGCTGGCAATGGAGCATAAGCGCCTGCAGATGCTGAGGAGGGCGGGGAAGTCCTCTATCCACGATTCACCTGTTCCGACCATCTTTCTTCAAGGCGAGCCTTTGACTCCAACAAAAACACGAGTGATGCAGAAACTAAGAGAGCGCGGGATCTATTCTCTGGCCGACGGCAGAGAGTTTGTCGTGCATGCAGTCTTCCGAGGTGGTTATGTCTTCTATACGCCCGAGGATTGGGATCGCTTTGGCGGTCACGCATACGAAGCCAACGCGGATGGTCATCTCCGCTGGCAGGGTGAACTCGATCAATGGCGCACCGAAGATTTGATTGATACTAGCCGGACGGCTCGGGCTCGCTCACGGAATGTTGCCTGAGCAAAACCTGAAGTGATCTTTGGAGTAGCGTCCGCGAATCGGGGCGTAGCCCGAACTGATTAACCAGCTTGCCGGAATCCATAGGCTTTCCGCACATCAGGCGGCCAAGCCGTATGGCGGATCGAAATCGTGGATGCTGGGAACGCGGACGTCCCCGTCCGCACCGTTTGCTGTATTACACGTGGTCTAACCGAAGAGTTCGCGCTTCGCGCTCATTTGCGGACGAGGACGTCCGCGCTCCCAGCCAGTGCGAATCGACTTTTCGGGCAAAGCCGCTTGAACTCTAAACTGCATCCCTCTCATCCTTCACGCATCATCCCCACTCACTATTGACTTTTCCTTCCCTGGGAGAATATCTTGCCGCGCAGTTTACTAACGGCTGAATTCTGCCGAGCCTCTGCCTCAAAAGCAAACTCCGACGATCCAGCCATCTCTTTAACCAAACCTGTGACGCTTGCTGGTGACACTCCGGGCACCAAGCCAGGAATCCCCCGTTGATCGGCAGCGTCGTTTGAGGACGACCTCATCAACCATAAGGAGGCACAACCATGGCATTTCAATGTTTCGAAGATCCGGCGGCGATTCTCGAGAAGGCGTTCTGTGTGACGCAAACTTCCAAAGACCTGAAAGGTGAATTACAGCTGAGCAGCAGCAAAGGGCAGAAATGCAAAGAGCCTGAATGCAAGACACTGAGAACCAAACACGCTCTGAAAGTAATTGTAAAGAAAACGATTTGTGACTCGGATCCGGGCCATTTTTTGGATGGTACCCTGGGCGCTACGCTGGCCACAGCCTTCGACACGGATGGAAATCATCGCGGATTTCACTCGGGGGATTTCACCTGGACCGGTGTGGGCGGCCTCACGATCACCGGGCGGATGTCCGGCATAACCAACTCAGGCACGCACCGGAAACCGATCAAAGACTGTCAGACATGCAGAGACCGCGGCATCATGGAAGGCAAGCTGTGCGGGGAGATCATCAAGCCCGGCGATACGAAGATGAAGGGCTGCCAGGTAATCGCCGCCTATCGCATTAAGTTTGATCCTTCGGAAAAGGGTGGCAGTGGCGGGGTCGTGGGAACGATCGAAGGTGTGATCGTTTGCTTCTGTAAAGCTTAGGGTATCAACCGCAGAACGTTGCAGAGTAGATCGAGGGGCTGTGCCGCAGCACGGCCGGAGGGCTCTGCCTTTCCCCTCAGCGCCAACAAATCTTAATCGAGCCGATGCATCCGGCGCGTGTAGTCGCTGATTGGCGCGGCCGAAGACGGTAAGCCGGAGGTTTACCGCAGTGTGCTGCGGCGAAGCCGCAAACGTAATGTCCTAATGATATTAGTCGGCGAAATGACCCGGATATTTCCAGGTAGAGTTACTTGAGGATGTTTACCAAGCAGGGGAAGTCGGTGAGTGACGTACTTAGCACTCAAGGACTTCCCCTTATTGCGTAGCCATGCGACTTCTACGCAAAATTGCTGCACAAAAGGGGACGCGTCAAGATTAAATCACTTATCTGGGAGACTGTCTGTACGCTGCCGGGGTAAGGCTGCCCTTCGCGGGAGAAAAGTCGCTGGCGCAATGGGGAAAGTGAATCTCGGATTGGGATTAAGGGTGAGTAGTCGGCGGCCCGTAGGCCCCCACCCCAACCCTCTCCGAATGGAGAGGGAGAAAGAAAAATTGCCTCATGCACTTTTCTCCTCCAAACCTGACGATCAATCTTCCCGTTGACACATCCCTCGTATTAGCGTACGGTCGTTGTGAACAAAGTCGAGCTTACTCTGCTCTCAGCCGCTCTGGTCACACTCCAGTCCAACTGATTTCCACAGCTCAAACCCAGTTAGAATGCCAAGGCTTCTCTCTGTTGGATCATTAAACCTTGGAGAATTGGGAAGCTCGGAAGGCTTCTGTTTGTCCCCAAAAGGGGGAAAAGGTAAAATCACAAATGTCTATGAAACTTTATGTAGGAAATCTCGCGTTTGAAACGACGAGTGACGATCTTCAGAGTCTGTTCGCGCAGGCGGGCACGGTTGAAAACGTCAATGTAATTGAAGATCGTGAAACGGGTCGCTCACGCGGCTTCGGCTTCGTCGAAATGCAGACGAAGGAAGAAGGCGCCGCAGCGGTCGCGCAGTTTAACGGCAAGGAAGTAGCCGGGCGCGCCCTGAAAGTTAACGAAGCCAAACCCCGCGAAAATCGCAACGGCGGCGGCGGTGGCGGCGGACGTTACTAACCAGCAGTTATTGCTTCTCACCAAAGCCTCCGACGGATTTATTCGTCGGGGGCTTTTTGATTTGTGCGCCCGGCAGGGCGCACTCACTAGGGAGTGAAAGTCTCCTACAGACCCGACAGGGGGAACTGTTAGCTGGACGGCAAGGGTGTCCATCGCGAGGTGGAATCTGAAGGAAGCCGCAGGCAAAACGCTGGCTCGACGAACAGAAATCGCATAGGAGGCGTGCAAGCTGGATGAGGAGGCGAATATCTTCAAAGTCCGATACCTGTACGGAAAGCTTGGGCGTAGATGCGGCGGGCATAAGCGTGAAGGTGAGAGCGCATTACCCGGGGAGGTCTGCAACTTTGTCCCGAGTAGTCGGGACTACCGCCGCTGAGAGGCGAGGGGAAGAAGATGCAGAAGTCAGCCGAGGGCATAGTAGCTCCTTTCGACCGGAGCAAAGGCCCGAACTTGAAGTAACGGACTGGAGACTCGAGTTTCGATGACCAGCGGAGATGCAGAAAGAGGAGCTGAGAAGCTCGAAACCCACCCGGCGGTTAGCCGACGGAATCGGCGAGAGGAAGGCTTGGGTGCGTCAAGGGTCACGGCAAGGAGAGAATACTCTGGACCGGAGACAGAGCAGTTGATGGGAGCAGTGGTCGAACGAGAGAACATGAAGCTGGCGCTCAAACAAGTGGAGCGAAACAGAGGCGCTGCGGGAGTCGATAAGATGACCGTTGAGCAACTGCGAGCATACTTGCGGGAGCACTGGCTGAGAATCAAAGAGGAACTGTTGGCAGACGACTATCGTCCGCAGCCGGTGCTGAAGGTAGAGATACCCAAGCCCGGAGGGACAGGAATGCGTGTCTTGGGCATTCCGACGGTGATAGACCGACTGATTCAACAGGCAATGCATCAAGTTCTAAGTCCCATCTTTGAACCAGACTTTTCTGAATCGAGCTACGGCTTCAGACCGAACCGGAGCGCACAGCAAGCGGTGCTTAAAGCCCGTGAGTACGTGCGCGAAGGAGGGCGCTGGGTGGTGGATATCGACTTGGAGAAGTTCTTCGACCGAGTTAACCACGACATCTTGATGTCGCGGTTGGCGCGGCGAATCAAAGATAAGCGCGTATTGCGGCTGATTCGCAGATACTTGCAAGCTGGAATGATGTCAGCAGGACTGATGACGGCGCGGAGAGAAGGGACGCCACAAGGTGGGCCACTATCACCGTTGCTGTCGAACATCCTGCTGGATGAGCTGGACAAAGAACTGGAACGACGCGGTCACAAGTTCTGCCGGTACGCTGACGACTGTAACATCTATGTGCGGTCGCGCAGCTCCGGTGAGCGAGTGATGAAGTCAATCACCAGTTTCCTCGACCGGCAATTGCGGCTGAAGGTGAATGTGGAAAAGAGCGCCGTGGCGCGACCGTGGGAGCGAAAGTTCCTGGGCTACTCGCTGACGTCAAACCGCGAGCCGCGACTGAAAGTGGCAAAAGAATCGGTCAAGCGTTTGAAAGGGAAGCTGCGGGAAATCTTTCGTCGCGGGCGAGGACGCAATCTGGGCAAGTTAATCGCGGAGGAACTGACACCGCTGTTGCGTGGCTGGATGAACTACTTCCGGCTGGCCGAGGTGAAAGGAATCTTCGAGGAGCTTGATAGCTGGATACGACGCAAACTGCGTGGTCTTATCTGGCGACACTGGAAACGCACCGTCACTCGCGCTCAGGGACTGAGGCGGCGTGGCTTGGATGAAATCCGGGCTTGGGAATCAGCGACGAATGGGCGCGGACCCTGGTGGAATGCCGGGGCTTCCCACCTGCACGCCGCCTTTCCCAAATCCTACTTTGATCGCTGTGAACTCTTGTCGCTGCTGGATCAACGGCGCCGTCTCCAGCGGACTTCTTGAACCGCCGTATACGGAACCGTACGTCCGGTGGTGTGGGAGGACGGCGGAGGTGACTCCGCCTCCTACCCGATTCGAATCCTGAATATTCCAGATTAGTCGTAACCTGAGTAGATGTTCTAATTTTCAGTTCTTTTCTGCGTAGTGTCTGCGACCTCTGCGTCTCTGCGGTGAATTGAGTTTGGAAACACTCACCGCAGAGGCGCAGAGAACACAAAGGAAAGCCGCAGAGAATTTCAAATCAGGACTCTAGTCCTGATTCGTCGCCGCTCGCGGGTCATCGCGCAATCGCGCTACAATCTTTCAAAACTAATTTCATCAAGGGAGATAAAACATGGCGAAACGCACAGCAAGCGCAGTTTGGGATGGTACGCTCAGAGAAGGTAAAGGCACGGTCAAGCTAGGCAGTGGCGCGTTCGAAGGTCAGTATTCATTCGCGTCGCGGTTCGAAGAAGGCACAGGCACGAACCCGGAAGAGTTAGTCGGCGCAGCGCACGCCGGATGTTTTTCGATGGCCCTCGCGGCAGGATTGACCAAGGCCGGTCATAATCCGAAACGCATCAGCACGAATGCTCAGGTTAGTCTCGAGAAAGTTGGTGAGGGATTCAAAATCACGACAATTGAGCTCAACACCGAAGGCGAAGTGCCGGGAATTGATGAGCAGACATTCCTGGAGGCTGCGGAATCGGCCAAGAAGAATTGTCCGGTGTCACAGGCCTTAGCCGGAGTCGACATCAAGTTGATTGCGACGTTTGTGAAAAGCGCCGCGGCGTGAAGACCGGCCGCAGGTAACGCGGATTTACGCGGACGTTGTCAGGTGTCTTATCCGTGTAGATCCGCGTTAGTCCGCGGCCAAATACGGTTCGGGGCAATCCGGAATGTGGTCCGCTTACGTAATTTGAATCGATGAACCGATACTCGATATCATCGCGAGGCAAATTATGAACAGACGGTTGTTTATCTCATCTTCAATGGCCCTGGGCGGAGCTGCGCTGTTGTCGAGGCTGCCCAGTTGGGCGAACGGCAATGGTTTTGGATTAAGAGGTGAGGCGGGCCTAAGCCCTCACCCCAGCCCCCTCCCAAAGGGAGAAGGTGCCAAGTCAAAAGGAATCAAGAAAGTGATCAAGACAGACGCAGAATGGAAGAGCCAATTGACGCCGGAGCAGTACAACGTTTTGCGGCAGGAAGGCACTGAATACGCTTTCTCGAGTCCGCTGAATGACATTCACGATAAGGGAACTTTTGAATGTGCCGGCTGTGGGTTGCCGGTCTTCAGTTCGGCCCAAAAATTTGATTCAGGTACCGGCTGGCCAAGTTTCTGGGCGCCGATCAAGAAAGAAAATGTCATAGGGGAGATTGACAAGACCCTGGGCATGACGCGCACCAAAGTTTCCTGCGCACAGTGCGATGGCCATCTCGGCCACGTATTTGATGATGGGCCGCGGCCGACTGGTCTGCGTTACTGCATGAATGGCGTGGCGCTCAAGTTCGTGAAGCAGAGTTAACCAGATATATCCGCAGATTACGCAGATTTAGAGCCTCATCTGCGAAATCTGCGGATTACGGTTTTTGCCGTTGGTCCCCCTCAGGATTTCCACGCAAGTTTTGCTATGACCTCGCGTTCATCACAGCGGAGGTCGAAATTCCAATGAAACGACTAATTCTGCTGGCGCTGGCGATTCTCGCTGCGGCGTCGATTGCCTGCGCGCAAACCAGGGCCCAGGCTACCCAAACCAAGGCTGACACTACCAAAACCGCAAAGGCCGGCATCAACAATCCCGCCATAGACATGAAGGGCTATCTCCTTGTGGCTGCCGAGGCGGCTCGGCATCGCGAATCGCGCCGTTTGACGGAAGACGAGTTCATCGAGATGAGTCGCGATTTCGGCACCATAATTTATGATGCGCGCAGCCAGGAGAAATACAACGAGTTGCACATCAGGCGCGCGATCAATCTCAGCTTTCCGGACATTACCGTGGATAGCTTGAAGGCGACCTTTCCCGACAAAAATGCGCGGATACTGATTTACTGCAACAACAACTTTGTCGGCGAGCAGAGGGCCTTTCCGACGAAGGCTATGACGGCCTCGCTTAATCTCTCGACTTACATTGCGCTGTACAGCTATGGCTATCGAAACATTTATGAACTCGGGCCACTGCTTGATGTGAAGACATCGAAGTTAGACTTTGAAGGCACGTTAAAGCAGTAGGAAGAGCAGATAAACGCGGATTCACGCGAAGTTTGGTGATTGATTTTCATTAGCACCGTGGCTTTAGCCCGGTGACCGGGCTGAACAACTCACCGGGCTAGAGCCACGGTGCTAATAAGACCAGAAAAGATCTAATCAGTACCACCATGTGGGGTTTGGAAACTCTGTTCCGCGTACATCCGCGCTAATCGGCGGCTGATGTTTGGACTAGCGCTCGTTGGCGGCGATGGCTCCAAAGACCGCAGCGATTGTGACCGCCGCTCCGATCCCGACGACGATCAGAATATTTCTCGCTACCGAATGTCCGCGGTTGTCATCAACTGATTTTACCTCGGCGTAGCGAACAGTTGTCGGGGCATCGGTGTTCCGATCTCTGATGACGAAGTCCTCATCACTCGCACTGTAAACGTAACCCTTAACCTTCATCCCATCGTTGAGTTTGATGGTGGCGCGGGCTTTCGAGCCGACGCCGAGTTTCGCGACCTGGCTCTTAGCTTTGTCGATAGATGATCTTTGGGTCTGGCCGGAGGCCGTCAGTTGCGAAAGCGGCGTGAGTAAGAGCAGCACCGCCAACAACCCTGAAATGTGTTTCATGAACCTTTTCCTCTTTCTAGTGTCGAACCGGCAACGGAACACAAATCGGGCTGTTGCTGTCCGTATTTTCTGAGAACGGCAGTGCAACGATGGTGCCACGCGCGAACGGCTCGTTTTCATGAGGAAACAGGGTTGTTTCGCCAACGTTGTCTCGCCGTATCGCCGGATTTGCCGCAGGATTTTTCTGACAGTTACAGGATTTCCCCACATTTTGGGGAAGCGGGAAAGGGAAGCGGTTGATTATCCGAGATTACGCAGTGCCAGGACTTCTTTTGCATCGGTGCGATCGCCGGTGCAACTGATCCGGCGCGGCGCGGAAAGCTTTACCAGTTTGTAACCGAGACCCCGGTACAGTTTCATGATCCTCGGTGTTGCCTGGTTCGCCAGCACGACGGGGCCGCGATGTTTCGCCAGCCATTCCGCGGTGCGGACTTGTTGATCCCAGCTGAACCCACCTTTCGAGTACTGCGTGAAAACGACGTCATAAGGTGGATCCGCATAAACAAAATCATCAGGCCTCAGGAGAATTTGGTCGAAGCTGGCGCGCGAGAATTCCCAGGTCTTAAACAGCGGACGGTAATCGACAAAGCTTCGTCGATAGTTGATGTTTGCATAGCGACCGAACGGCACGTTGAATTCGCCGCTGCGATTGAATCGACAAAGCCCGTTGTAACCGGTGCGATTCAGATAATAGAAAAGCGACGCTGCCTCGCGCGTTCCACCCTTGCCTGCGCGCAGGAGTTGATTGAAGCGATCGCGATGCTCGTAAAAAAGTTCCGCATCGTTGGCCATCTCAATCGAAATTCTCAAGCCGCGTTTCAACCACTCATAGAAATCTATCAGGTGAGGATTCGCGTCATTGAGCAGAGCGTCTTCAGGTTGCAAGCCGAGCGCTACTGCCAGACCGCCACAAAACGGCTCGACCAGCCGGCGGTGGTTTTCACGATCCCAAAACTTTCTGAGATGCGGTACTTGCCAGCGTTTTCCGCCTGCCCATTTAAGTGGGGGCGACATCGCAAACTGAGCGTCACCGTTTGCGCGCGGATTGTTCTGGACAGCGTCTGCCGTGGGTCTCATCAGATTGTTGTGATTCTATCATGATGATTTTTCAGCATTGATTACTGGCATAAGACGTGCGCTTGTTTACTGATATCGCGTCACTTCTTCCCGGGAATAGCAGGCGTGATGTCGCAAGAATTGCGTGGCTTTGCCACGATTTAGAACGGAGGGAGTATGAAAAAAGGTCTATCGGTTTTCTTATTATGCGCACTAATTATGGGGACATTCGTGTTCGTGGCGCCGTCGATTAACTCAGGGCAAGCTTTTGCACAAACGACTGTGAGAACCCGTTATCGTCGACACAAGCGCACATTCTGGCAGAAGCATCGTGACAAGTTAACCCTTGCCGGAACGACGGCCGGGGGCGCCGGCGTCGGTGCAATCGCCGGAGGTAAGAAAGGTGCGGCGATTGGTTCGCTGGTTGGCTTAGGAAGCGGTGCCTTGTACACGTACAAGATTCGCAAACGCCATCGTCACTATCGACGATACTAAGGAGCAAAGGGTAACAATAGAGAGGTAAGAGGAGGTTACTTGAGAGGTGCCGCGACCGGGAGGTCGCGGCCTTTTTTTGTAATCTAATCACAAGCTATTGACATGCGTTCAAGGGCCCGATTCTCGAACTTTCCCCCGGTAGAAATCGTCTAAATTGTTAGAGAGAACAAGGAGGGTTAATTCCCATGAAAGGAAGATACTTACGTAAGTTTGGAGCATTGGTTTTGACGTTGTTGGTTCTCCCCGGCGTTGTCGCGCTTGTATCGAGCACGACGGTTGAAGCCCAACGTCGCGGTCGCGTAATCATCGTGCGTCGGCCGATCTTTCGGCCTTTCGGTCCGTGGGGTTGGGGTTATCGGGGCTACAGTCCGTACTTCGATTATTACAGCCGTTACGGCCACTACGTGTTCGATGATTCGGACAAGGCCTATAACGAGGGCTACAAAGATGGTTCGAAGACGGGCCGAGGCGACGCCAAAAACGATCGGACCTACAATCCGCAGAGGTCTCACTATTATCAGGAAGCCGGCTTCGGAAATTTCGGAGAAGTTTATCGATCAGGTTTTCTGCGAGGCTATGAAGACGGATTCAGATCATAGTTAGAATAGTGCGGGCATAGTCACCCGCCGCTAATTCTGACAGAATGCCGCGAATGAAAGTTCGCGGCATTTTGCTTTTTCTGCGAACAAGCTGGACAGATTGAGCGTAGAATGTTCCGAAGTCGGGAGTGAGTATGTTTTGTCCTCAATGCGGCCTCGAATCGCAGGCCGAACTCAAATTCTGTCGATCTTGTGGTGCCAATCTTAAAGTGATTGGCAAGGCCGTGATGCTCAGCGAAGCCATCGCGCGCAGCGACGGCGTGCCCGCGAAAATCAAGGAAATGGTCCAAAACCTCAAGATTGAGAAGGTTACCGAAGAGGTTTCCCGGGCTATGGACAAGATGAATCGCGAGATCGCCCACACGTCCGAACACTCACGAGAGAGACGGTGGCGTCGCAAGCAGAAGACTGCGGCAGAACGTCGAGAAAGTATGCTTACCCGGGGGTTCATCAAACTTGGGTCGGGCGCCGGTTTCATGTTGTTCCTTTACTTTCTTTCTCACGCGATTGTCCTCAGATTTGATCCGGACGTCATCAACAAGGTTCCGTTCGACATTCCGTCCGTCGTCCGAGTGGCTTGGTTGATTGGATTGATTCCGGTTTTGTCCGGACTGGGTCACCTGTTCGCGGGCCTGACCATCAAACCTGCCCCAGAGAGGCAAATCGAGTTTCCGGCGGATGGACCCTTGCGTCTGGATCCGCCAGTGCCCGATCCGAATTTGATGACAGCCTCTGCGCGTCAGCCTCTTACCAGTGTCACTGAGCGGACGACTAACATACTGGATCGCGATCAGCCGCTGCGAAAAAGCGAAGCGCGTTGAAGTCAGTACCGGGAGCCGTAGCGACCGGGTCGGTACGCACGCCTCTGGCGTGCCCGCTTTACACCGATCGCTCCCTCAATAGCACGCCAGAGGCGTGCGTACCGCTGTTTGCTGAAAGCGAATCGGCGTATAATCCTGCCACACTCTTCCGTTGAATCCTTTTTACAGCCCAGAAGGAGGCGACATGAGATCCCAGGCCCGCATAGTTAAAATCGCGTTCTTAGCTTTCGCTTTGGTGTCGTTTGTTTGCGGTTCGGTCCTTTGTGCAAGTGCGCAGGACTTGAAGCCGGAAAGACCCGAACCCTCCAGCCCACCGCCGAGTGCCCCACCGCCAAGTGCCCCCGCGCCGAGCGCGCCGGCACCAAGTGCGCCAGCGCCGAGTGAAAATCGGAGCAGCGATTCCAGTCGCAGCTCTGACAACAGCAGTCGCAACAACGATAGCGGCAGTGGTAATCGCAGAGACGAAAGCCCGCGAGACAACTCCAATCGTGGCCGCGACGACAGCGGCCGCCGTGGTGATTCGGAGCGCCGCTCGGCGGACAACTCAGCACCAGTGCGCCGCAGTAACGATGGTGACGGCAGCGAGAATCGCAGAGAACGCGTCATTCTGGACAACTCGAGCCCCGTAACCCCGACCGCCGATCGAAATAATGATCGCAGCCGCGATCGCGGTCGCGATAACGATCGTGGTCGTGATAACGATCGCGGTCTTGATAAGGAGCGTTATGGGGACCGCGAGAAGGTTGGCGAAAAAGGCAGAGACGGTGATCGTGATTGGGGCCGTGACCGTGACCGCGACCGTGACAAGGACGGCGACAAGGACAAGGATCGTTGGCGAGATCGCGATCGAGACAAGGACAAGGATCGAGATCGCGATAAGGACAAAGATAAAGACCGAGGTAGATATCGAGATCGCGACAAGGATAAGAACAACTATCGCAGACACTATCCAGTCTACGACAATAGTTTTTACTACGATTACTACACCACGATTTACGACCCGGGAAACTATGGCGGTTACAGCTACGGCCTGGGTGCGTATGATCAGGGATACGAGGATGGCTTATTCACCGGAGCGAATGACGCGCGGCGCGGACAGGCTTTTCAGCCGGAGCGTTCGCACTTCTATACCGGCGCCACGCACGGCTACAACTCGTCCTTCGGTAATAAGGACATCTATAAGCAGGCCTATCGCGACGGCTTTCTGCGCGGCTACGAAGAAGGCTACCGGAACTGGCAAAAGTATTTCAGTGGCGGGACGTTTCGTCGCGGGCCGTAGGGTCGCAACCTCGACCATCCGCAAATGCCGCGAGTCGAAAGCTCGCGGCATTTCTTTGTTTATGTGGCACAGACTTCAGTCTGTGATCTCATGCAGGCCAAACACAGACTGAAGTCCGTGCCGCTTTGCCTGACGATCTCGTGCATAACCGATTTTCGTTCACACGAAAACGTAACGGAATTTCCTGTTAATTTGCTGGATTACTAGGGCAAACCAGCGCACTCCGGAATTGGCTCACAATCGGCACGGCAGTTGCCAAAGCCAGAGCGGAGGGTTTTGAAATATGAATTCACATCATCTCAAGAACAAAGTCGGGAGAATCTTGCTGGGGCTGGCGTTCGTCGCCGGTATTGCAATCGCGTCAAGCACGGCAGTTCAGGCTCAATATTCCCAGTGGCCTTACGGCCAGGATCCTTACCGGGGTGGGGACAATCGACGCGATCGCGATTATCGTCGAGACAGCCGGTACGGCAATATCTCTCAGATTGCAATTAATCAGGGCTACCAGGACGGTATAAACACCGGTTCGCGGGATGCCGAACGTCGCCAAAGCTATGATCCTCAGCGCTCGCACTTCTATCGCAACGGGCACGGGAATAACGGCGGCTATGGACGAATCGACAACAGTTACCAATTCCAACAGGCCTACCGATCGGGATTCCTGCGTGGTTATCAGGAAGGCTACCAGCGCTTCGGCGGTTACAATCGCGGTAACAATCGTAACAATGGACGCTATGGTCGTTGGCCGTTCTAACGTTAGGTACTCAGTCCCGACCTGAGACAGTTTCCAGGCGATGTCGCTGACGGTGTTCAGCGGCATCGCTTTTTTGTTGGTGCAGGGAGTCAGTACCGGTCGCTATCGCTCCCGGTACTGACTCCACTCGCCTATTCGGCAGTCTTTGTGATATTTAGAAGTCCCACAAATCTGACAAGTCTTTTTTGATTCGGAGGAGCCAAATGAAAATTCGGGCAGGCAATCGCCAGAAAACAGCGAGCAGGATCGTCTTGATGCTTTTCGCGTTAGTGTTCTGTGTCGGGAAAAATTCCGCGCAGGACATGAGCGCGCATCATCACGTGACCAGCTCCGCTAATGTGAACGAAGAGGCAATTCAGGACTGGGCCAAACAAAAGTTGGCAAAGTCTCCGCGTCACAGCGAATGGGTCAAAGTGAAGAACGGCGACCGCGAGGTCAACAGCTTTGTCGTGTATCCCGAAAGTAACAAGAAGGCCACTGCGGTCGTGGTGATCCATGAAATTTTTGGCATGAGCGATTGGGTGCAGCAGCTCACCGATGAATTGGCCGAAGCCGGTTACATCGCGATTGCCCCGGACTTGCTTTCGGGCATGGGCCCAAACGGCGGCGGCACCAGCTCTCTGGAAGGTAACGCAGTGCGACAAGCTATCGGCGCGTTGCCGCCGGCCCAGCTTGCTGCCGATCTAAACGCAGTCGCAGATTACATTGCCAAGGTCCCGGGGGCTAACGGCAAGGTCGCGGTGGCCGGCTACTGCTGGGGAGGATCACAAACCTTCGCTTTTGCGACCAACCGGCCAACTCTGAAAGCCGCCTTTGTGTTCTATGGCCAAGCGCCGGGAAGCAGCGCCCAGGGACAGCCGTTCGCGCCAAACAAAGAAGCTTTGGCGAAGATCGGCGCGCCCGTCTATGGTTTCTATGCCGAAAACGATATGCGGATTGACGCGACCATTCCGCAAACGACAGAGGCGATGAAGGAACTAAAGAAAACGTACGACCCCGTGACTTACGCGGGCGCTGGTCACGGTTTCATGCGTGCGGGTGAGCCCAACGCGCCGGAGCCGAAGCCGGCGGCGGCTGACGCTGATGAAGCAGCGGTCAAAAAAGCCGCGAGTGATTTGGCAATGTATAAAGCCAACCGCAAAGCCCGCGACGATGCCTGGGTCAGGTGGAAGGCGATCCTGGCGAAGCTCTAAGTCGAAAGGAATGAATTAGACAGGATTACAGGATTTACATGTAAGGCAGAACCCGGTCAGATGAAGGTTTCCTGCTTGTTTCATTAATCGAGCGGAGACAAACTAAAGGAAGCTCTGATTAAGTAGATTCCCCTCCCTCTGGGAGGGGTTAGGGGAGGGGCGCACAGCTGCGAGTCGATACCCAAAAAAGACCACACGGGTGATTTGGTTTTTTCTTTGCCGTAGCCGCGCCCTCCTCCGGCCCCCTGCCAAAGGGAGGGGAGCAAATGCTATTTTCAATCTGACCTTGATCAGAGCTTCCTTAAGCTTGTCGGACATCAACATTCAGCACGTAAATCCTGTCTATTCATTTCAGGGGAAAGACACCACATCATGAGACACAAATTGATTGCCGGCATCGCGATGATGCTCGCGGTGTTTGCCGGAACGGCTTATACGAGGTCGGACAGCATCACTCCGATTCCCAAAGCGGAAGATGATTTTCAACTCGTCAAAGTCGCCGAGGGCATCTACGCGGCGATTGCCAAGCCGGGTGGGCTGGCTTCCGGCAATGCGGGTTTCGTGATCGGTGATGACGGCGTTCTAATCTTCGATACTTTCTCAACTCCGGCAGCGATCGAGGAATTGATTGCCGAGATCGAGAAACTCACCAAACTTCCGATCAAGTTCGCGGTCAACAGTCATTACCACCTCGATCACACCGGCGGGAATCAGGTGCTCGCCGCTCGCGGCGTTCCCATCATCGCGCACGACAACGTTTTGATCTGGCAAACTACGAAGAACAAGCGTTTTCTACCGGCCGCTGCTGATTTGGAAAAGCGAAAAGCAGACACCACCAAACTCCTGGCCACCATCCCTGAAGATCAGAAGGACGCGCGCGCTCCGTTGGAAAAAACGCTGCGCCGTTTGGACGCTCTGATGACCATCACCCTGACGAATCCGACCAGGACCTTCAAATCGGGAACGATGGAACTGCAACTCGGAAAACGGAAAGTTGTGCTCGCTACGTTTCCCGGTCACACGGGCGGCGACGTCATCGCTTTCGTCCCTGACGCCAACGTTGTATTCACCGGTGATCTTGGTTGGTCAAAGACTCTGCCTAATTTGGTTGACGCCACGGTCAACGATTGGATTCCCACGCTCGACGCGATGTTAAATCAAAACCCGAACGCCAAATATGTCCCGGGTCACGGCAATGTCGCAGAGGCTGCGGACATCAAAGATTTTCGCGACTATCTCGCTGACCTGAGATCGCGGGTAAAGGCGGGAATTGCCAAGGGCCTGACCGTCGATGATGCGAAAAAGGAGCTGACTCTGCCGGAAAAATACAAAGGATTGGCGTTTCAACAGTTCGCGACCTCAAATGTTGAAGACATGTACAAGGAACTCAAGGGGACCAAGCAGGTTCAGTAAGGCAGGTCGTGGCCTAATCTCAGAGTGTCTGTGAATCTCTGTGGTCCTCCGATGTGTCTCTAAACGAGATTCATGTTTAGCAACTGCCGAGGGAAATGACTGAGCCTCCTCAGAGAGAAAACAGATTAGGGCAATGACATACTTGAGTAAGCATCGGCAGTTGAATTCCAGCAAGCGCCAACGGCGCGTGATGTTGTACAGACAGATGTGAAAGCCTGGGCCAACGGCCCAGGTCGAGAATGGAAATGTGGTTAAAGCGCTGAAAGCGGAATAAGAACTGAAAACTCGTGAACTGTTCGCTTATGTCGCGCTTTCAGCGCTGGGGATTTGTGGGCTTGTTACCTGGGGCGTTGCCCCAGGCTGTCGCACCTTTGGTGCTGACTCGCGGTCCTAAGCGTCAATTGATGCGCGAAGAACTTGATTGCCCGAATTAGAATGGCACGGTTTGGCGGATGAATTGGTCTGCTACTTAATCGTAACTTTCAACGCATAGTGCGCTCTCGGGTGGGCCACGACTTCGATAAAGTAGTCACCGGTCCGGGGAACTCTTCCACTCCACTTTTTACCGTCCGCGGATTCCTTCCCAAAAGTTACCGGTTCAAATTCTGCATTTGTTCCCACGCCGAAACTGGCCGTGTTGTTGTCTTCGCTGCGCCACGAAATTTCGACCGTCAGTAAGCGTCCTTTCGGGACGCGGATCACGTAAGCTTCGTGGCCCTCGCCTCCGGTCAAACCTCGGACTGTCGCGGGAGCATGCAAACGTTTCGGTTTCGGCTCGGTTTGTCGGGCTGACACAGTCGGTAGCAGAGCTACGATCGAAATGATTATTGCTGCCGTACGCCAACCCGAAAAGTTACGCCGCATGTGTTTCGCTCCATTCCGAATAAAGGTGGTATGAATACTGTGTTGTTCATTCGGGGCAGTAGCCCGACTGTAAGGGAGGGCGTTGGATAGTTCGCTTTTGCGCCCTCCTTACGGTCGGGCTACTGCCCCGCCTCCCGACGTTTGGATAGCAACCAGCCGTCCGCCATCACTGAAAAACTCGCCGGTGTACAAAATCAACCGATGACTGAATAATAACATTCTTCCGAAATGACTCTGACTAACTCTTCGCAGACCCCTGCCAGCCCTCCCGGAAACGAGCGTCAGACCGCCTTCTCATCTCTCCGCCATCGCGATTTCCGTCTGTTATGGGCCGGTCAGATCGTTTCCGTCACGGGATCACAAATGCAGTTGGCAGCGATCAACTGGCATATCTACGTGATCACACATTCGGCTTTGGCCTTAGGCCTGGTCGGCGCGTGTCGCGCCCTGCCCATCATTCTCTGTTCGTTGATGGGCGGCCTCGTCGCCGACGTCGTTGACCGGCGGCGACTAATGATCGTCACGCAAACGTCAATGCTCATTTGCAGTGGAGCTCTGGCGCTCGTGACATCTTCAGGATTAACGCACTCATGGCCGATCTTTCTCCTGACTGCGATTGCTTCGGCCGCCTGGGCATTCGACACGCCCGCGCGGCAGGCTTTAATGCCAACCCTGGTTCCCGCGAAAGACTTTCCCAACGCGGTGAGTCTCAGCATGCTGATGTTTCATATCGGATTAATCAGCGGACCACCTCTGGCGGGATTTCTTTTGGCGAGTCATGGACCAGCTTTGGTTTACGCGATCAATGCGGCTTCGTTTGTGGCGGTCATTGTCGGTCTCGCGCTAATGCATACCAGCGGCAAGCCCGAGAAAACTGAAAACGCATCCTCAGAAATAAGCTTTGCTGCTTTGATGGAAGGACTGCGATTCGTCTGGCGCACACCCATAATCGTGCAGACCATGACCCTGGATTTTGTAGCGACGTTCTTTGCGTCGGCAAATCAATTGTTGCCGATTTACGCCAAGGACATTCTGGATGTGGGCGCGCGTGGCTACGGATTTCTGGCGGCCGCGCCGGCGGTCGGCGCTATCGCCGCGGGGCTGATCATGGCGCGCCTGGGGGTTCTGAAAAAGCAGGGTGTCACTGTGATTGTCTCGGTGGGATTTTATGGCGCTGCGACAATTGCTTTTGGTTTGTCACGGGCCTTCTGGTTTTCACTAGTAATGCTGGCATTGACTGGTGCGGCGGATGCGGTCAGCACGATTCTGCGGCAAACAATTCGTCAACTTATCACGCCGAACAATTTGCGCGGGCGCATGACTTCGGTCAACATGATCTTTTTCATGGGTGGCCCACAATTAGGCGAAGTTGAAGCGGGCACCGTTGCGGCGCTGCTTGGCGCGCCGCTTTCAGTCGTCACCGGCGGCGCCGCTTGCGTGATCGCCGCCGTCTTTGCTTTCATCAGAGCCCGCAGCTTGAGGCAATACGAGCGATAAGGGCGAAGGTCCAAAATTCAAAGTTCAAAGTCCAAAACATTATGAACTGGCCCGAAATTGAAACTTCAACTCATCAGGATCATGTAATCAAGCACGTCCTCGGCGCCACGGTGCTGGGTTGGTTCACAGCGGGTGAAGCCGCCCACATGCTTTTAGACATCGGGTTCCTTTGGACCATTTATCTGGATGCGGAAATGAATCTGCTGCCTCAAGGAGTGGCCATCGCCGAACTTGAGGGTAACGACATAACCAGCGCTGACCGGACAGAGTTGGCATTCGACGCCGATCAGCTTTTGCAGCAAGGTCCTGAGACTCAGGGCTTGAAACGGCTTACTCCCGCGCCGGTCGAATGCCTGATTGATTCGGTTGAGGTATTTGGCAGCGACGGTCAGCGATTGGTAGTCATCAACGGAGAGTCAGCCATTATCAAGATCGAAACCTCAATCGAAAATGCCGAGGTTGGGATCACAGCGAGTTGAGGAGTGACTCTTGATGCAATCGTGAAATGACAAGCCTTAACCCTGATAGGGTCTGGTCAGATTAATCCCGTAGGGATGAAACGTTTATAGACACCTGGATCCTCGAAGTCCCAGAGCTCCGTAGGAGCGCAATGATTTGGAGGGATCATTTCGCTCCTACGGAGCTTGGACCCTTTTCTTCGTGGCTGTGGCTATAAACATTCTGCTCCTACGGAGCTTAAGCCGTTTGGCCACGCGGTGTCGCCAGACCCTACGCGTCCCATTCCTTAATTATCTTTCCGTTTGATGTCCGACAAGCTTCAGCTTGTCGAAGTCGCGCGACAAACTGAAGTTTGTCGGACATTAAGTTTGAAACTGACTTGCTACCCCTTCGCGTTTGGTCAGCGTAAAAATTGAGTTTTCTCTGCGTAGTCTCTGCGACCTTGGCGTCTTTGCGGTGAGTACTGACTTCAAACACATTCACCGACGAGACGCAGAGAACGCCGAGGTGGCGCAGAGAATTTCAAACCAGACGGCTACCAGAAATGAAAATTCGTTTGGCGGATTTGCCGCGTCGTGATAAATAACAGCCCTCTCTGATGAACTGGTCCCAAGTTTACGATCCGCTCGGCAACGCTTTCTTATCAACTGCCCTGGCAGCCCTTCCGATCGTAGTGCTGCTCGGCAGCCTCGGTGTGTTCCGCGTCAGGGCGCACTATGCGGCTTTGATGGGCCTGGCCGCATCGCTGCTGGTGGCCGTCGCGGTATTTCGCATGCCGGTCGGGATGACTCTGGCCAGTGCTGGTTACGGCGCGGCCTACGGTTTATTCCCGATAGGCTGGATCGTGCTCAACGTGATTTTTCTTTACCAGCTAACCAACGAATGTGGCTTGTTCGAAAAGTTAAGACACAGCATCACTGGTCTGACCGAAGATGCCAGGTTGCAATTGCTGCTGGTTGCATTCAGCTTCGGTGCGTTCATTGAAGGCGCGTGCGGATTCGGAACGCCGGTCGCCGTCACCGGCGCAATCCTAATTGGATTGGGTTTCACTCCGCTGGCGGCCTCAGGCCTTTCGTTGATAGCCAATACGGCGCCGGTCGCTTTCGGAGCGCTGGGTGCGCCGCTAATCGGATTGCAAGGTGTAACCGGTTTGGATCTAAAGTCGCTTAGCGCGATGGTCGGACGCCAGCTTCCGTTCTTTTCGTTGTTGGTACCGTTCTGGTTGATCTGGGCCTTTGCCGGGTTTCGCGGGATGCTCGAGATTTGGCCGGCGATTCTGGTGGCCGGGATTGCGTTCGCGGTCCCGCAATTTCTGGTTTCGAATTTTCATGGACCCTGGCTGGTTGATGTCGTGGCGGCCTTTGTTTCGATTGGCGCGTTGGCATTCTTCTTAAAATTCTGGCAACCGAAGAAGATTTGGCGTGTGACAGGCGAGCAGGCCACAGAGGCACAGAGACACGGAGAAGATGAGAAGGAAACCAACGGTACTCTTGAAGGTGACGATCTTACGCCTTCAGTTTCAAACTCTGTGTCTCTGCGTCTCCGTGGCAGTCTTCGTCCGTGGATGCCCTGGATAATCCTCAGCGTGGTTGTTTTTGTTTGGGGTTTGCCGCAGACAAAAGCATTCCTCGACGGGATCGCGTTTCCCAGGATTCCGGTTTACGGTTTGAATAAGCTGGTGTTTCGCGTGCCACCGGTCATCGCGCAACCGACCGCTGAAGCCGCCGTCTTCAATTTCAACTTCTTGTCGGCTTCAGGCAGCGGGATCTTTCTGGCGGCAATTATTGCCGGCTTTGCGATGGGGTATTCACCTCGCGGTCTTTTGCGCGTTTACTGGAAGACGCTGAAGCTGGTGCGCAACTCGCTGCTGACGATCGCGGTGATGATGGCGCTGGGTTTCACGACGCGCTACTCGGGCATGGATGCGACTCTGGGCCTGGCTTTCGCGAAGACGGGTTGGTTTTATCCATTCTTTGGTACGATGCTGGGCTGGTTGGGTGTAGCGCTGACGGGTTCGGACACTTCGTCAAACGTTCTCTTCGGAAGTCTGCAAAAAATCACGGCGACGCAGCTGGGCCTGAGTCCGATTCTGATGGGGGCCGCCAACAGCTCCGGTGGCGTGATGGGCAAGATGATCGACGCGCAATCGATCGTAGTCGCCAGCACAGCCACGCGCTGGTTCGGGCACGAAGGCGACATCCTGCGCTACGTTTTCTGGCATAGCCTGGTGCTGGCCGCCCTGGTTGGCGTTCTGGTGATGCTGCAGGCTTATGTGCTTAAGTTTATGATCGTGCATTGATGGTTCACTTAAGGTTCATCCGCAGATTACACAGATTACGCAGATTACAACGATAAGGTCGCATTACCTGGGGGACTCCTCTCTGAATTGTTCCTGCTATCTGCGTAATCTGCGGATGAATCTTAACTCTGATCGCTGCTTCGCAGCTTCTTTGAAAATGTTTCCCCGTCTTAGGAGTACACATGATTCGACATCGCCTGCTATTCATTCTTGCTCTTGTCGTTACCATCACCTCTACCTATGCACAGTCGCGCCAGGCGATGTTGGCTAACGTCGATCCGTCTGTTTTCAATGGACTCCGTTATCGGCTGGTGGGGCCGTCGCGCGGGGGACGCGTGACGACGGTGACCGGAGTGCCTTCGCAACCCAAAACTTTCTACATGGGCGTGGCCAGCGGCGGATTGTTCCGGACAACTGATGGGGGCGCGACCTGGGTCCCGCTTACCGATGGCAAAGTCCCCGTCGGTTCCACCGGCTGTGTCGCGGTAGCCGATTCTGATCCGAACGTGATCTATCTCGGCACCGGATCGGACGACGTGCGCAGCAATGTCTCGACCGGTCGCGGCATCTACAAATCGACGGACGGCGGAAAGACCTGGAAATTCATCGGGCTCTACAACGCAGGTCAAATCGCCGGCGTGCGCATTCATCCGGCCAATCCGAACATCGTCTGGGTTTCCGCCCAGGGCGATACGTTCAAATCAAATGCCGAGCGCGGTGTCTTCAAAACCACCGACGGCGGACAAACCTGGCGCAAAGTCCTCTTTCTTTCGGACCAAATTGGCGCGATGGATATCGAACTGCAACCGGGCAACCCCGACGTCGTCTACGCCTGGATGTCACGGCTGGAGCGCAAACCCTGGACGATCATCAGCGGTGCGCGGGACGGCGGCTTTTACAAGAGCACGGACGGTGGCGAACACTTCACGAAAATCACGAGCGGCTTGCCGGCCGAATTGATCGGCAAAGCAAATCTGGCGGTGACCGCGGCGAAGCCTGATCGCATTTACGCTTTGATCGAAGCAAAGCCCGGAAGCGGGCTCTATCGTTCAGACGATGCCGGGCAAACCTGGACTGCGGTGAAGTCTCAGCCGGCGCAAATCGCTGCGGCCATGATGCAGCGTCCTTTTTATTACGTCGCGCTCGGCGCTGATCCGACGAATGCCGACGTCGTTTACGCGGGCGCTGAAGGCTCCTGGAAATCAACGGATGGGGGCAAGACTTTTACAGTTTTCCGCACGCCGCACGGCGACAATCACGACATTTGGATCAATCCGAAAGACGGAAACACGATGATTCAGTCGAACGACGGTGGCGCTAATGTTTCGTTCGACGGTGGGCGCACCTGGTCTTCACAGATGAACCAACCCACAGCAGAAATTTATGGCGTCTGGGTCGACAATCAGTTTCCTTACAAGCTGTACGGGGCTCAGCAGGACAATACGACCGTGATCATGTCCAGCCAGCCCGATGCCCAGGGACGCGAAGACTGGCGCCCGGGTCCCGGTTGCGAGACCGGGCCCATCATGCCTCATCCGAAAGATCCGAACATCGTCTACGGATCGTGCAAGGGGCAATACGGCGTGATGAATCTGAGGGTCGGCCAGGAGAAGAGCTATTGGGTCGGAGCTCAGTCCTTGTATGGGAATCCCGCCACTGATTTGATCCTGCGTTTTCAGCGCGTCTCGCCCATGGCCACGTCGCCGAATGATCCGGACGTGCTCTATTACGGTTCGCAGTACCTGCATAGGACACGCGACAAAGGACTGACGTGGGAGAAAATTTCTCCTGATTTAACTGCCAAACCGTCCTGCTGTCAGGGTGCCAGTGGCGAGCCGATCACGCGCGACGTCACTGGTGAAGAGTTCTATTCAACGCTTTATGCAATTGCCGAATCACCTTTGGAAAAGGGCGTGATTTGGACGGGCTCTAACGATGGGCCGTTTCATGTCACGCGTGATAACGGGAAGACCTGGACGAACGTCACACCTAAAGATTTGCCGGAAGGCGGACGCGTGCAATACATCGACCCCTCTCCGCATCGGAAGGGCTCGGCCTACTTTGCCGTCTATCGCTGGCTGCTCGGTGATTACCAACCGTACATTTATCGCACGAACGATTATGGCAAGACCTGGACGCGCCTGACCGATGGTAAGAACGGCGTTCCGGCAGATTGGCCCACGCGCGTGGTGCGCGAAGATCCTGACCGCGAAGGACTGCTCTACGCGGGAACCGAATTTGGCATGTTTATTTCGTTCGATAACGGCGCCCACTGGCAATCGTTTCAATTGAACCTGCCGAATGTTCCGGTTACGGATATCAAAGTGCATCGGAAGGATCTGATCGTTTCGACGCAGGGCCGATCGTTCTGGATCATCGACGACATCAGCTCGTTGCATCAGCTGACGACGGAAAAAATCGCCGACGTTCGTCTGTTCAAGCCGCGAGATGGGTTCCGAACTCGCACCGGTCCCGCCAACCTTGGACCGACCGTTGAATACTTTCTTCCAACCGCCGTTGCGGAAGCAGTAGTTTTGGAAATCCTCGACGAGAAGGGAACTGTAATCAATTCCTATAACAGTGAGACGCCCCCGGGCCGCGGCGGACGCGGGGCTGGTGGCGGCGGAATGCCGGGAGTTGGTGGAGCCGGTCCTGAGTCACAGCCGGACGATCCCGATGCACCGGCCGGTCGAAGATTCGGACCACCGCCTCCGCGTGTGACGAAAACCGCGGGGCTTAATCGCGTGGTTTGGGACGTAAGAAACAAAGAAAGCGTGATTGTTCCGCCGGGCCGTTATCAGGCGCGCTTGAAGATTGGCAGCACGGCGCTAACCGAAGCCTTCAACGTGTTGATTGATCCGCGCGTGGCTGAGGATGGGGTTAACGTCGCTGATTTGCAGGGACAGTTTGAGCACAACATGCGCATGCGCGAACTGGTTACGGGCGTCAATCAATTGGTGACACGAGTTCGCGATGCTCAGACAAAACTGCGCAATGCGGCGACCGCCGACAGCGAAATGACCACGAAAGTTTCCGCCTTGGCCGCTAAGCTTTTGACTGAGCCGGTGCGCTATGGAAAGCCGGGTTTGCAGGCGCACATAACCTATCTGGCGAGCATGACCGCGAATATCGATCAAAAGATCGGGCGCGACGCGATCGAACGATACGCGATTCTGAAGAAGGAATTCGATGCGGTTAGTGCTGAAGTTGATCGGGTGTTGGGACCGGCGCAGCCGGCTAGCGATCGCTGACCGGAGATTTATCCGCAGATTACGCAGATTACACAGATAAAAACTGATAGTCAGTTAGCCGGGGGGATTGCCTCTCTGGTTCTTCTTCCTATCGGCGTAATCTGCGTAATCTGTGGATTATTCTTGTAGCGGTATTCCCACTGCGCAAATCTGCCCGCGCGTAACCACGCTGAATAGTTAGATTGATATCGTGATCGCTGACAAAGCCCTGCTCGCGCGCTTCGTTGAAATAGGAAGACCAGAGTTTCCCGAAAGGATGGTCCGAATATTTCCAGGGCTGAGTAGACAGGTTCGTGTAATGAATTAGTTTCGTGCCGGCGGCTGCTCGATCAAAAGAGTTCCAGGAGGGATCGAGTTCACCTATTTTGTAGGGCCGTCGCGTCTGAAAGTTCTTTCCCATTTGCGAGAACTCGGTGTAAGTGTAAAGGCCTTGATTAATTTCGTTGAAAATTTCCGGCAGAGGAAATCGCGAACGCTCGCAATCGATCAGCATCACACTCAGCCCCCACATCTTTCCGCCATCCCGCTCCGCATATTCTCGTTTCGCGAGAAAATCGCAATCGCTTAGCGGCAGATCAAAGAGGTCGCCAACATCGGCCAGACAAATCGTGTCCGAATCGACATAGATCGCGCGTCCCTGGTAGGAACAGAGTTCCGGAATCAGATACCGGTAGAGACTGAATTCGGTCTGATTTCGATACTTCAGTTCAAGCGGCAAGGGTGCGAGCACAGGAGCCTGGCCCTCGCGTTCGATGGCGTTGTGTGTGCCGTTAAAGACGGAAATGTCCAGCTCTCGGCCGGTGTGTTTGTACAGCGAGTAGATGAGGACTTTTCGTTCAAGCAGACTCTGCTCGCCGGAGCCGATAAAAATTTTCACCGGTTGCGGGGCCATCTAATCTTTCAGCGCCTCTTCCAGCGAGATGCGCTCAAACACTTCGAGCTTTCCGCCCCGGGTGGCATTCCAGATTGTTCTGCCGTTGGCTTCGTAGAACCTGCGGGCACAGAGCATGGCGCGTTGGGCACGGCTGAGTTGGGGAGCGTAACGTTGTTCGCCGGGCGCGAAATATTCGGGTGTGAAATGATCCGAGGGATGAGCGGCAGCGTGAACAATTGTGTCCGAACCGTTGTGGCTCAGGGTGTAATCAAAATCAACGCCCAGCAAATACACACGATTGAATCCCATGAAGTAAGCAAGTTGCAGACTGATGTAGGTCACCATGTAACCGCAGAAGACATAGCGGCTGGCATTGCCGGAGAAGCGCGGAAATCTGTTCAGGTCCAGGAGTGTCCGCGGATACATGACGACTTTGTGGTCGCCGCGAAAGTAAGATCCCCAATCATCACTGACGAATTTCACGAAGCCATTCAATTCGCGGATGGTCTGGTGATGTTGCCCAATCATGTGGTCATCTTCGACGACATAGTAAGCCGGCCGCCACTCAGTCTGATCAAACGCGAGATAGATTTTGTTCGACGCAAAAGAGGTTTCAGATTTGAGTTTCTCGAGATCGCCAACAGTCAGGCTCGGCCCGTTGCCGATTATGAAACAGCGCTCGCCCCGATGACGGTTCCTGAACTGCTTAAGCTGCCGGTTCCGAATGAAATTAGAGCTGCGCTTCTTGAGAAAAGGCAGCATCCGCTCGCGGTTGCGATAAACGTAAAGCGGATTGAGACACTGATCCAACGTCATGGTGATTTACAGCCAGTAGCAGTCGGGTCTGCCGGAGATAAACCAGGAACTTAGGTTGAGAAAGCCGCTCTTGAGTAGCGCAGAGACTATCACAGAGAACGATCGGTACGCACGCCTCCGGCGTGCCGAGTGGCACAGACTTTAGTCTGTGAACCACCTGCAATCACAGACTAAAGGAAGCTCTGATCAAGGTCAGGTTGAGAACAGCATTTGCTCTCCTCCCTTTGGGAGGGGCTGGGGGAGGGGCGCAGCTACGGCAAAGAGAAAAAGCAAATTACTTGTGTGCGCGGGCTTTCAGCCCGCGCGGGATCTGTTTTGGGTATCGACTCGTAGCTGCGCCCCTCCCCTAACCCCTCCCAGAGGGAGGGGAATCTAGGCTGTCTGATACAATTCGCCGTATGAAGAGAAGATTATTTTCCTTGTTGGGGTTGTTGGCGCTCTCGGTTTGCGCGCAAGCCGCGCCGCAAACTATGCGGGTCGATTACTTTCATACTGGTGATGCAAAACAGGAATTATTCAGCTTCGACCGCGCGGTCATTGAGCCACTGCCGTGGCCCGGCGACCCGAATAAGGGAATCGACGACACCAATCTCGGAAAATATTTCTTCGAGGTGCGCGACCAGAAAACGCAAAGGGTGCTGTACTCACGCGGATTCGCCTCAGTTTACGGCGAGTGGGAAACCACCGACGAAGCGCAGAAGATTAAGCGAAGTTTCAGCGAGTCGTTCCGTTTTCCGGCACCCGATGCGGCCGTCGAAATTCTCCTGAAAAAGCGCGACGCGAAAAACGATTGGGTGGAAATCTGGAAGTTAAGCGTCGACCCCAAAGACATCTTCATCGATCGATCGAAATCGCGCGCGCCCGCGCCGCTGATTCCAATTCAGAAAATGGGCGACCCGGCGAAGAAGGTTGATTTGCTTTTGCTGGGTGATGGCTACACTGCGCGTGAAATCGGAAAGTTCCAGGCCGACGCGCGCCGCTTAATCGGAGTCCTGTTCTCTACCTCGCCTTTTAAAGAGCATCGCTCCGATTTCAACGTCTGGGGACTTTGCCCGCCGGCGATACAATCCGGAATCTCGCGACCATCCACGGGAATCTATCGCGACTCGATCTCGACGTACGATGCCTTCGGATCAGAGCGTTATATTCTCGCCTTCGATAATCAGCGGCTGCGCAAAGTCGCGCAGTTTGCTCCTTACGAATTCATCGAAATACTCGCCAACGGCCGCACGTATGGCGGTGGCGGAATCTTCAATCTCTACAGCACGGTCGCGGTGGACAACGCTTTTGCAAATTACGTTTTTGTGCATGAGTTCGGACATCATTTCGCCGCGCTGGCGGATGAGTACTACACCTCGCCGGTCGCTTACGCGCCGGCGCCGGCTGAACGGGTTGAGCCATGGGAACCGAACGCGACGGCCCTGCTCGATAAAGACAAACTCAAGTGGAAAGATCTGGTAGCGGCCGACACGCCGCTGCCGACGCCCTGGGCAAAGGACGCGTTCGAAGCCTACGAGCGTGAATACGGGGCCCGTCGCGCGAAAATTCGAAAAGAGAACCGGCCTGAGAGTGAGATGGAAGCGCTGTTTCGCGAAGACCGCCGGATGGTTGACGCGATGATGGCGAAAGAAAAATATGCGGGTAAGGTGGGCGCATTTGAAGGCTGCAATTACGAGGCGAAGGGCTATTACCGGCCCCAGGCGGATTGCATTATGTTCTCGCGCACAGATTATTTTTGCGCCGTCTGTCGCCGGGCGATTGAACGCGTTGTTGGTTTGTACGCGCGTTGATCAATCTCAAATCTGAGATCTGAAATCAAATGATGAAGGGCATCTATCGAGCCGTAGTCATAACCACGGTGATCGCGTTATCGTTGTATGGAGCGATTATTTGGAAGATGAAATCTCCGGTAGACAAACGCTGGCTCTGGCTGGCGTTTTTGCTGGTGCTGCCGCTCCAACCCCTGGCCTTGACCGCCGGCTCTGCCGCCTGATGTGCAGTAAGACTCCGTCTTACCGTCGCGACTCTGTAAGTGAAATTCGGGAGGCTACGCCTCGCGACAGACTCGAGGCGTAGCCTCAAGTTCAATAAAACGTGCGCTCGGAAAGGCACAGCCTTTCCGCACATCAGGCGGCAAATCCGTATCAACAGCCAGTCTCACAGTTTCCACTTTGGCAAATTCACATTAGAATACCGCGGCATCGCAATTCCGCTTCCGAAAGGAACTCAAATGAAATCTCGTCTGTTGCTCTTGTTTGTAGCGATCACTGTACTCGCCGGTGCGACTTTCGCTCAAAAGCGAAACATCACTGAAAAGGATCTATTCAATTTTGTCTGGATCGCCGACCCGCAGGTTTCGCCGGATGGATCACGCATAGCGTTTTTGCGCGTGACTGTTAATGACAGGAAGGACGGCTATAACACCTCCATCTGGACAGTGTCGACGGGCACCGGAGATTCGCGGCAGATGACCGCCGGCCCCAGAGACTCGCAGCCGCGTTGGTCGCCCGACGGCAAGTACTTATGTTTTGTGCGCGCACCTGAGCAAAGCGGAAGGGTCGAGCCGCCGCAACTCTTCATGTTGTCGATGGAGGGCGGCGAAGCATTTCAATTCACCACGTTGCCGCGTGGCGCCGGCAATCCGCAATGGTCGCCGGATGGCAAGATGATCGCGTTCGGTAACGGCGCGACTGCCGAAGAGTTGGCGAAGGCGGCGCCCAAGCCCAGCCCTGCTCCCGGTGCGAGTCCGGCGCCGGCCTCGTCGCCTGAGCGTGAGAGCGACGTGCGGGTGATCACGCGCGCGGTGTATCGCAACAACGATGCAGGCTATCTCGATTTCAAACATCCCGCGCACATTTGGGTGGTAACAGCGCCGCACACTGGTGACGAAAAAGTGACGCCGAAGCAGCTGACCAGCGGACGTTACGCAGACGGCAACGGCACCTGGGCCAAAGACAGTTCGCGGATCTACTTTGTTTCCGATCATCGCGAGGAGCCTTATTATGAGCTGGGACAGACGGACATCTATTGGGTCGCGGCCAGCGGTGGACAGCCGGCGAAGCTGACCTCGGTCGACATGGGCGTAGGTGCTTTCTCAACGAGTCCTGATGGCAAACAGGTCGCGTTCTACGCTTCGACAAACAAGCCGGTAAATTCCTACACGCAGCCGGACCTTTGGGTGATGGACCTGGCCCCGGCCGCGAAGCCAAGGAACCTTACCGCTAATCTTGATTTTGATTTAGGCGGCGGCGTGGGCGGCGACAACACAGCGCCCAGAGGCGGCGGTGGATTCCCGCCAGTGTGGTCAGCCGATGGCAAGAGCATCGTGGCGTTGGTGGGTAGCCAAGGGAAGGCGAATCTCAGCAGATTCGACGTGGCGACAGGTAAGAGCACGGACGTAACCACCGGAAATCAGGCGGTGGTTAGTTTCCGCGCCACGCCCGACGCTGCGAAAATGGCCCTGCTGATTTCGACCCCTACACGCATCGGCGACCTCTTCTGGTTGGATAAGCCCGGCGCGCCGCCGAAACAGCTGACGCATATCAACGATGAGTTGTTTGCCAAACTCAACTTAACTGAGCCGGAAGAAATCTGGTACACGAGTTTCGACGGTAAGAAGATTCAGACCTGGGTGCAAAAGCCTCCTGACTTTGATCCGAACAAAAAGTACCCCCTGATTCTGAATATTCATGGCGGACCACACGCCGCGTACGGTTTCATTTTTGATCATGAATTTCAGTGGATGGCGGCGAAAGGTTATGTGGTGCTGTACCCGAACCCCCGCGGCAGTACGACCTACGGCCAGGAATTCGGCAACATCATTCAGTACAACTACCCCGGCGATGACTACAAAGATTTAATGGCCGGAGTGGACGAGTTGATTAAACGCGGTTACATCGATGAGAAAAAATTGGGGGTGACCGGTGGCAGTGGTGGCGGCCTGCTGACTAACTGGACGATTGGTCATACGACCAGGTTCTCGGCGGCGGTTTCGCAGCGCGACATCGCGAGTTGGACCAGTTGGTGGTACACGGCGGATTTCACACTGTTTCAGGCGACGTGGTTCAAGGGTGCGCCGTTCGAAGATCCGGAAGACTTCAAGGCCCGCTCGCCCATCACCTACATAAATAATGTGAAGACGCCTTTGATGTTGATTCTGGGCGAAGCTGACTGGCGCACACCGACCTATGCCGGCGGTGAGGAGATGTTCCGCGCGCTGAAGTACAAGAAGATTCCTACCGTCATGGTTCGATTCCCCAACGAGTCACACGAGCTTTCACGTTCGGGCCAGCCCTGGCATCGGATCGAGCGCTTGCAACACATTGTCGGATGGTTCGATAAATGGCTGATGGGCATGCCCAAGCCGGAATATGACATCGGCACGCCGGATACGGTGACCACGAGTAGCAGGCAGTGAATAATTCAATAAGCTGCGGAGCAGCGATCAGAGTTAAGCCCAAGGCGAGGCTTTGTGAGCCTTGGGTCAACGCCCATAAGGTGATCGAGCCCCGAAGGGGCGTCAGGAATCACCTTCAAATCAAAGCCCGTTATGGACTCTGTCGCCGCCTCGCGGCTCCCAAATCTAACGAACGATTACCCCAAGGCTCACAAAGCCTCGCCTTGGGCTTAACTCTGATCGCTGCTCCGCAGCTTGTTGAATGTTCACGTCTTATGCCAGACCCTGCCAAAGAAATCATCAAGGCCGCCAAGTCCGGCGACGCCGCACGAGTCAGTGCCTTGCTGGCTAACGACAAGTCTCTGGTTAAGGCGCGCGATAAGGATGGCTCAACGCCTCTGCACTGCGCGGTTTGGAAAGGCCATCAACAAGTCGTTGCTGTGTTGCTTGAGGCCGGCGCGGATGTCAACGCCCAAAACGAAAATGATCACTGGGGCACGACGCCTTTGCACGCCGCCGCGCATGCGAACCAGGGCGCGATCGCGCAAATGTTGATCGATCACGGCGGGGATGTTCAGGCAACGGACCGTGAGGGACGGACGCCGATGTTCCACACCACTTTTCACAAGGCCCGGGCTGTGGTGAAGGTGTTAGAGAAATACAATGCGCGCGCCTGAAGCCTTAAAGGTGACGCACTTTGCTTTGTCAGAATGAAAACTCATGATAACCGACTTGTTTACACAACTGAAAACTGAAGAACTGATGGCAGGATTGGACCACATCCGCCGTTCACCCACAGACGAAGGCGTTTTGGAATTGATCGTGCGCCGGCAAACTGTCGACGATCGAGAGGTACTGGACCAGGCTGAACTTGATCTGGCCCAGGGCCTGGTTGGTGACAGCTGGAACCGTCGCTGGAGTAAGAGCACGCCCGACGGTTCGCCTAACGTCGAGATGCAGATCACGGTCATGAATTCGCGCGTGGCGGCCCTGGTGGCGCAGCACAAAGACCGCTGGCCACTCGCCGGTGATCAGCTCTACCTTGACATGGATTTGAGCGCGGCGAATCTTCCTGCAGGAGCCCGCCTGGCCGTGGGCTCATCGGTAATCGAAGTCACCGCGCCCCCGCACCTGGGTTGTCAAAAGTTCGTTGCGCGTTTTGGAATGGAAGCCATGAAGTTCGTTAATTCACCGGTTGGCAGAGAACTGCGGCTGCGGGGGATTCACGCCCGGGTCATTCAGCCGGGTGTGGTTCGCACGGGTGATCTGGCTCGCAAGATTGAGGGTTGAGGTCAGTACCGGGAGCGATAGCGACCGGGTCGGTACGCATGCCTCCGTCGTGCCTGCCGTGACACTGATCGTTGCTAATAGCACGCCAGAGGCGTGTACCACCCGGTCGCTATCGCTCCCGGTACTGACCTCAGGTCCACTGTGGTAAATCATTGAAATGAAGAAGGCGAATCAGATCATTTACGGAATATTTGGCGCCCTGGCGATTCTGTTTGGCGTTGTAGCGCTGCTGTTTCCGGGGACGGTGATTTCTGAGGCGGACCGCACCGGCCTGGTGATGCACCTCCTTCGGGAAGAAGGAGCTGCGGGAATCTTCATCGGACTGATGGCCATCTGGTGCATCTTCAATTACGAAAAAAGAGTTGTCGTTCATTACTTCCTGATCGTATTTGCGTTTCTGATGGCGGCGATTCACTGGTTAGATTATTTGACCGGACACCGGCAGCTGATGTCGCCGCTCATTAACACGGTGCCTTTTATGTTGTTGGTGTTGATGAGCCGATCGCAGACGACTGCCAGAGAGGGTTGAGGTCAGTACCGGAAGCGATAGCGACCCGGTAGGTACGCACGCCTCTGGGGTGCCTGCATTGACGTTGATCGTTGCTAATAGCACGCCAGAGGCGTGTGTACCGCCCGGTCGCTATCGCTCCCGGTACTGACCTCATGTCTGCGTCTCAGGGTTGCTCGAGGAATTCGCGAATCAGACGCTGCTCTTTTTCATCCTTGATCCGAGTGAAGAGTTTGGTCCCTAGTCTGGTGATGGTCTCAGCTTTGTCGAAGGGCATCTTGTCGTAAACCTGACCACCCTGAAAATGGCATGGCTGGCATTTGGCCTGGAAAATAGGTTTGATCTCGGTCTCAAAGTTGGGCTTCGGGCTCCCGGTTGCGGAGAGCGACGCCGCAGTCGCCGCTGAATTACCGTGGGTCGTCTGCAGCCGGGCCAGACCCCATAAACCGGGCAACGCTGTTCCGACCAGAGCAAACATCAACAGCACTCTTCGCATGCGCTGATGCTACCTCACAATCCCGTTTGATGGCGACGTTTTTAACGTTAAGAATTGTAAATTTTTCCGTTAACAAACCGGTCACCGAGTGCTTTTTCTCTAATGTGGTGAGGTCAGTACCGGGAGCGGTAGCGACCGGGTAACCAGGCCAGGGCGGCTATCGGCTTTGACCCGGTCGCTACCGCTCCCGGTACTGACTCCAACTGGCACCCAGGCGTTTAGAGGCTGTGTCAAAACCCTGTGTAGGGGCGTCTCTCTGTGGGCGCCCGCTTGCGTTTGCACCCGGAATGTTAGTGTTCCAGCGATGGGGCGCCCACGGAGAGACGCCCCTACAGAGTTTTGACACAGCCTCTTCACGCCTGGGCTACGGAAAAGCCGTTTCAGATTCGGGCGCTCGCGGACACTATCTCGGTTTGAGCCAATTTCATTCTCTCGCTAATATGGCTGCTCCTTGCAGAATAAAAAGCGCACCTGACCAAAATAAAAAGGCTGACTATGAACCAGGATCTTCCCATCCCCGAACTTGAACTGACTCCGGCCCAGGCGGAAAACCGATTCGACGAGTTGCAGCGGAAGCTCGTACCGCTGTGGAAATCGATCCAGTCCTTTAATCAGGACGAGCAGACCATCGTAGTCGTGCCTTCGCTGACGATCGATTTCGAGTGCTCGAGCTCAGAGCTGCAAGCGTACGAAGAGCGCTTTCTTTTTCTGCTCCTGTTGTTACGACAACCGCGCGCCCGCGTGATCTATGTCACGTCGCAAATGATTCATCCGAATATCATCGACTACTACCTCGATCTCTTGCCGGGGGTCATCTCCAGCCACGCGCGCAAGAGGTTGTTTTTGGTGGCCCCGCTTGATTCCTCGACCCGGCCGCTGAGTTTGAAACTCTTGGAGCGGCCGCGCCTCATAGAGCAGATCCGCGGTCTGATCCTCGATTTCGATCGGGCGCACCTGGTGCCTTACAACACGACCACGCTGGAGCGTGACCTGGCCATCAAGCTTGGCATTCCCATGTATGGGGCCGACCCTAAAACTTTTCCGCTGGGAACCAAGAGTGGCAGCCGTCGGATCTTTGCTGAAGAAGGTGTGCCTTATCCCCTCGGCGTTGAGAACCTTACCAGCGTTGATGACGTCACTCGGGCGATCGCGGAGATGCGCGCGCAAAAACCGGAATTGCGGCAGGTCCTGGTCAAGCTTAACGAAGGCGTGTCGGGCGAAGGCAATGCGCTCGTCGATTTGAGTGACCTGCCGTCGGCCGGCGATTCGGGTGAGCGAGACTCGATACTTGAGCGCCTGCGGTCGATGAAGTTTGAGATGGAAGGCACGACCTACGAGGCCTATGTGAACAAATTGAACCAGCGCGGCGGCATCGTCGAAGAAAGAATTGTCGGCGAAGAGTTTCGTAGTCCCAGCGCGCAACTGCGGGTCACGCCGCTGGGCCAGGTCGAGCGGCTTTCGACGCACGACCAGGTTCTGGGAGGAGCTTCGGGACAGACGTATCTCGGGTGTCGTTTTCCGGCTGATCCCGCTTACGCGTCAGCGATCATGCGCGAGGCGGCCAAAGTCGGCGCGCGCCTGGCCCGCGAAGGCGTGGTCGGACGATTTGCAATCGACTTCGTGGCCGTCCGAGGTAAAGACGGGACCTGGGACGCGTATGCGATCGAAATCAATTTGCGCAAGGGCGGCACAACGCATCCTTTTCTGACCCTGCAATTTTTGACTGACGGGAGTTATGACGCCGACAAAGGTTTCTTCACGACAGCCTTTGGCGAACAGAAATGTTTTGTGGCCAGCGACCATCAGGACTCGCCGCTGTACCGGGCCTTCACGCCCGATGACTTATTCGACATCGTGGCGCGTCACAACCTGCACTTCGACCAGACGAAGCAGACAGGGATCGTGTTTCACATGATGAGCGCGCTCGGAGAAGCAGGCCGCTTGGGACTGACGGCCGTGGACAACAGTCCGGCTGAAGCAGACGCCCTGTTTCGCAAAGCGGTCGAAACGCTCGATCACGAAGCGCAGCTCGCGCTGGGTCGGGGAAAGGCAAGTGCCGGTCGATAAAGGTCCTGGCAAGCGTGCGAAGAACCGGTACAAGGCCTTGTGCCGAGTTGGTCGGTGTAATACGCGGTGCTTTTGTTTATGGACACCCCGAAACCACTTCTGTTTGCGACTGCGTTGGTGTTGGCAACGGCTTGCAACCGGCAACCGGTTCCGCGTCCGCAAGCAGCAGCAAATCAAAGCGTGGCGGCCCCTGAGTCTTCTCAGGCCAGCAGCACTCAAGTTACTCCGACTGATACGAACGGGGCGTCTTTCAAACCGAAACGCGGGTACGTTCCCGACGAACAGACCGCCATTGCCATCGCTGTCGCGGTTTGGACCCCAATCTATGGCAAAGACCATGTTGAAAGCGAGAAGCCTTTTCATGCAAAGTTGCACGGCGGCGTGTGGACGGTGACAGGATCGCTTCCTGAAGGGTACGTTGGGGGAACTGCACTCGCGGAGATCGCCCAGGACGATGGTCGCATCTTGCGAGTCATTCATTATCAGTAGCGTGTTCTTATTCAGGCGCACCGAACAAAGCGGAGGCGGGTGGCGGGTTTGGTTCGGCTGGCGGTGCTTGATTGAATTCGCGCCGGTTGACTCAACCGTTAGATGGCTCTCAATAAATCCGAAGGGTATAATCCCCGCCGGAGGTCAAGATGGATTACAAGGTTGTCGTTCATGAATCGGAGGAAGGCTTCAGCGTTTCTTGTCCCGGCCTGCCTGGTTGCTGGTCTCAAGGCGCAACCGAAGACGAAGCGCTCGCTAACATTCAAGACGCCATTCGCGAATACCTCGCAGCGATAGACGACCTCGTCAAAGGCCAGGACATCCGCGAGGTAAGGGTATGACACGCCGAAGATTCCCGGCGTCAATCACCTCGACGCGGTACGCACCCTGGAAAAGGCTGGCTTTCGCATCGTCCGCCAGGGCAAACACATTGTCATGTCGGACGGTGTTCGTATCGTGACGATCCCTCGGCACAACCCCGTCAATGCTTTTACCATGGGCGGTATTGCGCGCGACGCTGGGCTGTCCGTCGAACAATTCAAAAAAACTTCTTTGATGCGGCGCACCTTAGACTGTCAGGCCGCTGCACCGCTTACCAAATGGTCCTTCCGGTGGTGGATGGAACGAAGTACTGCTGACTTGGCACGCGCATTTTGCGCGTGGATCACGGGCGGGACGCCCGTGCCACAAATCAAACTAAGGCGAAAAGTGAGGATACGAATGAATCGTTCATCAAATCTATCGAGCATGCTGGCACTGGGCCTGCTCGTTTTTGCAGTGTTGGCTTGCAGTGGCGGCGGGGGCGGTTCAAAGGATTTCTCATTCCCGGCGGACAAAAAGGATTACATCGGCGATTGGCGTGGTGAGTCTGACGACGGCACGATGACACTCAATATTTCATCTGATGGGTCAGTCAACTATGAGCGCAAGAAAGGCTCCAGCACGAAAACTATCTCGGGCGCAAAGATCACAAAGTTTGATGGCGATGACTTTGAGGTAAAAGTCCTGCTCATGTCGGCTAACTTCAAGGTTTCAAAACCACCCTACCAGGACGGCGAAACGTGGAAGATGGTGGTTGATGGGGTGGAATTGACCCGTCGCTAGCCGGCCAGCTCACGCTTCGTCATCATCACCAGGCGACGAGCGAATGCCGTATTCATCAAGCTTTGAATCGAGCAGTCGTCGGTTGATGCCGAGACGTCGGGCCGTTTCAGCTCGATTTCCGCCGGACGCTGCGAGCGCTCGCAGGGTTAGCTCTCGTTCCAGCGCGGAGATTGCGTCTTTGAAGGGCAGGCCCAGGAAGGTTTGGTCAGTTTGCGCTTTCGGCTCGATAGCCTCGGCGCCTTCGCCGAAGAGATGCGCGGGGGTCAAGACTTCGACGGCCGCTCCGGTAGTTACCACGGCGCGCTCAATCATGTTTTCCAACTCGCGCACATTTCCCGGAAAGTTGTAGGCCAGCAGACTGCGTATGGCTTCGGCTGAGAGAACTTTGGGTGGCAAGTTGTGTCGCAGTAAAGCCTGCTCGAGAAAATGATCTGCTAGTTGCGGCACGTCGCCGAGTCGCGCATGCAAAGCCGGCAAGCGGATTTCGATCACGCCCAGGCGATAGTACAAGTCCTCGCGAAAACGCTTCTCCGCGATCCCTTGTTTCAGATCCTTATTTGTCGCGGCAATCACGCGTACATCGACAGTCACAGATTCGGTGCCGCCAACTCGTTCGAACCGGCGCTCCTGCAACGCACGTAAGAGTTTGACCTGCGCGGCGAGCGTCAACTCGCCCACCTCATCAAGAAAGAGCGTGCCTTTATGAGCGAGTTCAAAGCACCCTTTCTTCCGGCGTTCGGCCCCGGTAAACACACCACTTTCGTGACCAAAAAGCTCTGCCTCGATCAGATTTTCCTGGAGCGCGCCGCAGTTTACGGCGATGAATGGCTTACCGGAACGCGCTGAATGATTGTGAATGGCGCGCGCCACCAATTCCTTGCCTGTGCCTGAGTCGCCGCCGATCAAAACGGTTGCCTCGGTCGCAGCCAGCCGTCCGATCTGTTCGAAGATCTCGCGCATCGCGCGACTGGTGCCGAGCAGGTCCGGAACGCTTTCTGGTTCTGCGCTCTCTTCTGCGTCGATCTCCCTCGGCGGTCGGGCAGCTTCAGCGGCCTGGCTTAAACGCCGTTGCTCGGCGGCCCGATGCAGAGTTGCAACTATCTCGTCGGCATCCAGCGGCTTCGTAATGTAGTCGTAGGCGCCCAGTCGCATTGCCTGGATCATTTTTGAGTTGTCAGCGTAAGTGCTGATTATGATCACGGGAGCGGTGGTCAGCTTTTCGTCCTGAATTTCGCGGAGCACCGCGAGGCCGTCCGTCCCGGGCATGCGAACGTCCAGAAAAACAACGTCCGGCGTGACGGCGCCGCTGCGCAGAGACTCGATTGCTTCCTGGCCGTCGCCGGCCTGCGCGACGCGAAACCCCTCGCCGGCGATCAATTCGGCGAGGCTCTCGCGCAGATTGGTTTCGTCGTCCACGACGAATGCCTGTCCCGATTCTGTTTTCATAATGGCGAGAATCCAAACGAAAAATAGACTGCGCCGATGATTAGCCATCTTATCAGCGGTAAATCCGGTATGGGAATCCCGAAGGGATTCAGTCCTCCAGCCCAGGGTTGGCGTTTTTCAGCCAACCCTGGGAATAGCAGAACGAAGAGATCCAACCCCGACGGGGTTGCGTCAGCGACCGTCAAGCAATATGCAAAACCGACACAACCCTTTTCAGGGTTGCGAATTTGATTTCTTTTCTCCCCAGGGTTGGCTGAAAAACGCCAACCCTGGGCTGGAGGACGAAATCCCTTCGGGATTCATACCGCGATTGAAATCTGCAAGATGCCCCTGGTGAGTTAACTATATACTCACCCTCGCAAAGCCTCGCCCTGGGCTTAACTCTGATCGCTGCTCCGCAGTTTGGCGAAAGTTCACGCACGGCTGCGACTCCCGATGAGAAGCTGCGCTGTTTGCGGCACGGGAGAAAGATTTACTTAACCCAATACCGCCACATCTTTATCTAAAGCCTCGTAACATCAGCGTTAGATGATGTTGCGTCAGGAAAATTCATTGACAACGCAAGTCTTCACCTCTATGCTGCGCACGAAATCCCGAAGCGAGCACTTGGTCACTAGCCGACGAGTATTTTTCAGGTCCACTCATTGATTCAATTCCTACATTGGACCAATGACTCAATCATCCAATGAATCAAGATTTCCTAACCCAAAGGAGAGTTACATGAAACGATCTTCGTTCGCGTACTCGATGGTCTTTGCTCTGGCCTCGTTGTCCCTTTCGTGTCAAACATCGCCACCTCCTCCTCCAACCAACACCGGGAGCGTCGCTACGCCTACGGTCGCGCCCTCCGCTAACATCACGCCCGCGGACATTCCAGCGGGCTTTGGCTATCCGGGTGACCGTGCGGCGATTCAGGCGTGGGCTGATACCTGGAAGATCGATCAAATCACTCAACACACCTGGGACATGTGGGCAGGGATGACAGCCGATTCGGGACAGAGCTATAACGGTTCAAAACTACCCTATTGGGACACCTGGTGCGGCACTGAGGAAGTCTTCGGAAGCAGTTGCGGCAAGGGTGCGCGGCCTGCACATCCGTTCAGGGTGGCTTCGCAACTCACCCACGTCGCCCGGCAGAAGGGCTTGTTATCCGCCCAGCCCGACACCCAGGTCGTATCATTCAACAAGTTCAATCCATCGATGGCCCAGTTCATTCAGGCTCAACACCCCGGGCCGGGCACCGCGGGTCCCTACAACTATGCCTCGGTGTCGAGCTTAGTCGCCTTGAATACGGCATGGCCGGCAAACACTGCCACTGTCGATCGAAAGATTCAGGAGTCCCCGTACCAACCGACGACTCCGAGTGCGCCCGGCTACGCCGGCATTGAAACTAAGCCCGTCATATTTTTGGTGAAGGCGTCGGGACTTACGCCAATGCCGTTGTGGCTGGGTCCGGCAGCCAGCACCAATCAAACGAACCCGACACCCAATACCTGGAAGACGTGTGTGCTGTTGGATCCGGCATCGACGGGTGGGCCCGATGTTGCGCCGGTGCCTGCGACGCCGCAACAGATCGCCCAGAAAGTCACGATGCCTTACGCTTGCACCACGTACCTGTACGCGCCGCTGTCGACTATTTACAGTTTCAAAATGGATGCGGCTGAGGCGGCCGCCTGGAACAACGTGCAGGGCAATGGCGGCACGGCCGCCGCCGGTGACTACGGCGTGCTCGGCGGTATGCATGTGAACAGCAAGGAGATCATCAACTGGACCTGGCAGACCTTCTGGTGGCAACCAGGGCAGGATACGCCCAACAACTTTCCCGGCAGCAAGGCCGGCATGACCGCCAATGTGAAAGGCGCCTGGCGCAACTATGCTTCGTGTTCGGCTTATAACCAGACTGAGGGCAAGACTTCGACCAAGATGGTCGTTTGTTTTAATCCTTTTCTGGAGACCAGCTCTGGTATTCCCGCTGGTCTGACGAGCAACTGTATGAGTTGCCACGGCGTCGCAACCTTTGCGGGCACCGTCAGTAAACCCACGGGCCTGCCCTACCCTCCTAACTATGCGAAACCGATCTCGTTTGGCGAGGGAACGGTGCCAATTGACCCAAGGTTCGCCGGGTTCACTCGCGCGGACTTCTCCTGGGCCATTCCGGTGAATGCGAAGTGAGCGAAGACGAAGGTTGTCTGGCTGAACGTGGAAACCAAAGACGGCGCCGGCGCGCCGTCTTTTTGTTTGTGCGCCCGGCAGGGCGCACTCACTAGGGAGTGAAAGTCTCCTACAGACCCGACAGGGGGAACTGTTAGCTGGACGGCAAGGGTGTCCATCGCGAGGTGGAATCTGAAGGAAGCCGCAGGCAAA
>Ga0207709_10000177_pt1 | contig 85726 bp, 71 predicted proteins | sample KBSM34metaG_FD_184397 | JGI IMG/M metagenome (GOLD analysis project Ga0207709, IMG submission 184397) | Miscanthus rhizosphere microbial communities from Kellogg Biological Station, Michigan, USA - KBS M3-4 metaG (SPAdes) (version 2) | ecosystem: Host-associated > Plants > Roots > Rhizosphere >...
GGAGAGAAGCTCAGCGACAAGCTGCTTCAAGCGCTGGGATCGTTACTGGAGCACCCCGAAATCGTGCGCTCCGTCTGCGCGCCTCCACGGCTTTCCCGGCAATGACTTTTGGCAAACGGTCTAAGACCTATAGGGCCCGGTGGAAAATCCGCCGGGGATTCGACCGGGCCGCGGGTTGCGGGAATCGCCCGGGCGGGTATGCTGCGGGCATGTTTTCCGAATTTCTGACTCTCGCCCAAGCGTACTATTACGGCGGGCATTCCCACGGCCCGATGGGGATTTCCATGACCTACTGGCTGATCATCGGCGGTTCGATGCTGGCGAGCCTGCTGGTCAGCGGGATGATGAAACACCGTTTCCGCGAATACGGCCAGGAGCCGATGCCGATCACCGGCGCGCAGGTGGCGGAGCTGATGCTGCGTCAGAACGGGATCACCGACGTGCGGGTGGTCAGCGTGCCGGGCCACCTCACTGACCACTACGATCCGGTTTCGAAAACGGTGAACCTCAGCGAGCCGGTGTATCACGAGGCCTCGGTCGCGGCCGCTGCGGTGGCCGCCCACGAGTGCGGCCACGCGGTCCAGCACCAGCAGGCCTACGCCTGGCTGACGTTTCGCTCGAAGATGGTGCCCGCGGTCCAGCTCTCCAGCAACCTGCTGAACTACCTGATGATCGCCGGTATTCTGGGTCTCAGCGTGTTCCGTTCGCCCACGCTGATGTGGGTGTGGGTGGCGCTGTTCGCCGTGACCACGCTGTTCTCCATTGTCACTCTGCCGGTCGAGTTCGACGCCAGCCGCCGCGCGCTGGCCTGGATCGACCGCAGCGGACTGGCCGCCTCGATGCAGCACCGCAAGGCGGAAAAGGCGTTGTTCTGGGCGGCGATGACCTACGTGGTGGCGGCGCTCGGGTCGCTCGCCCAGCTCCTCTATTACGTCTCGCTGCTGCTCGGCAACCAGCGCCGCAACTGAGCCGGACCAAGGCCCCGTCTTGATTCCAGAGGCCGGACTTGATCCCAAGTCCGGCCTCGCTATTTCTCGGCCTCCGATGGCTTCCGCATTCTCGTTCGACTCCCTCAACCCTGCCCAGCGCGAAGCCGTGGGGGCGCTCGACGGCCCCGTGCTGATCCTGGCCGGCGCCGGCACCGGGAAAACGCGCACGGTGACCTGCCGGATCGCCCACATGCTGGAGCGCGGCGTCCGCCCGCAGAACATCCTGGCGGTGACCTTCACCAACAAGGCGGCCAGCGAGATGCGCGAGCGCATCGGCGGCATGGTGTCGAAAAAGGCGGCTGACGAGATGACGGTCAGCACGTTCCACTCGCTCTGCGTCAAGCTCTTGCGCGGCGGGATCGAGAAACTCGGCTACAAGCGGAACTTCGCCATTTTCACCGGCAGCGACCAGATCGGGCTGATGAAACAGCTCATCGTCCGCAAGGCGGGGGCCGACGAGAAGATCAAGCCGGAGGCCGTGATGGCCGAGATTTCCCGGGCGAAAAACAAGGGGATCGATCCGGGCGAGCTGGAGAACGAGTTCTTCGCGACGCTCGGCCGCGCCTACCAGAACGAGCTGCGCGCCCAGAACGCGGTCGATTTCGACGACCTGCTCGTGCTCGCCGAGCAGCTGCTGCGCGAGCATGCCGACGTGCGCGACGCGTTCCGCGAGCAGTTCAAACGGGTCACGGTGGATGAGTTCCAGGACACCAACGCCTTGCAGATGCAACTGCTCCAGCAGCTCGTCGGCCCGCCATACCACGTCTGCGTGGTCGGCGATGACGACCAATCGATCTACGGCTGGCGCGGCGCGGAGGTGGCGAACATCCTGCAATTCGAGCGCTTTTTCCCCGACCCGCGGATCATCCGGCTGGAGGAAAACTATCGCTCGACCCACGCCGTGCTGCACACGGCAAACAGCCTGATCAAACACAACCTCGGCCGCCGCGAGAAGATCCTGCGCTCGACCCGCGCCGGTGGCACGCCGGTCCGCATCGTCGCAATGCCGGGCGACGCCGAGGAGGCTGAGTTCATCGCCGAGGAAATCCTGGCCGACAAGGCGACGTCGAAGCGCGCGTGGGAGGATTTCGCCATCCTGTTCCGCACCAACGGCCAGAGCCGGAAGCTGGAGGAGGCGTTGCGGGAACGGAAGATCCCGTACCGCATGGTCGGCGCGCAGAGTTTCTACGACCGCAAGGAGGTGCGCGACGTGCTCGCCTACTGCCAGGTGCTCGCTTCGCCCGACGCCGACGTCTCGCTGCTGCGCATCCTCAACACGCCGAACCGCGGCATCGGCCAGTCGACCGCGGTGATGGCGACCGATTGGAGCCGGATGCATCACCAGAGCGTGTGGCAGGCCTTGTGCGATCCGGAGTTCACCGCCGGGCTCGGCACCAAGGCGAAGAACGCGATCGAGGACTTCGTCGCCCGCATCGCCGGAGCGAAGGCCCGTATCGAGATCGCCATGGAAAACCCGGGCGACGTGCTGAAAGCGATGCTCGAGGGCATGGACTACCTGCCGTGGCTCGAACGCGGGTGCAAGACCGAGAACGAGAAGCAGCAGCGCGGCGAAGGCGTGAACGACGTGATCGAACAGCTCCGCAAGCACGCGTTGAAAGGCAAGGATCTGCAGTCGTATCTCGACAGCAGCGCGCTGGCGTCCGATCGCGAGGACGACGATCTGGAGAAGAAACAGGGCGCGACCCTGATTACGTTGCACGCGTCGAAGGGGCTGGAATTCCCCATCGTTTATCTGGTCGGGCTGGAGGAAGGGATTCTCCCGCACAAGCGCAGCATCGTCGAAGGCACGCGCGACGAGGAGCGGCGCCTGCTCTACGTCGGAATCACCCGCGCGCAGGAGCAGCTGACGATGACCTACTGCGCCTACCGGAACAAATACGGCGAACGAACGTTCTGCCAGTCGAGCAGCTTCATCGCCGAGATCGACGACGAGCACCTGCTGCACACGACCTACGACGACATCCTCGGGGCGGAAGCCAGCGACGAGGAACTGGGCAGCTTTTTCGGCGGGCTGAAGGACATGCTCGGCGATTGAATCCGGTCATTTCGCACCGCGCATTCCATGCACGGAAAATGGGACGGGATGCTTTGTGGCGGCGGGCGAGCCGATCACAATGGGACCGTCGCCGGCACGCTCGCGGCTTTCCTTTTTTTCCCCGGTGCTTCTATGTTTGGTGCAATGTCCGCCTTCTCCACCGTTGCCGCCGTGCTCGTCCTCAACAGCGGCAGCTCGTCGCTCAAGTTCTCCTTGATCGACGGTGCCAGCGAGGACGTGCTGGTGCAGGGGCTGGCCGAGGCGCTCGGTGCACCGGGCGCGGTGCTGCACGTTTCCCGGCCCGGCCGGGAGAAGGAATCCCGGCCGCTGCCCGGCGCCCGTCACGCCGAGGCGCTGGTGGCCGTGTTGGAGGCGATCGCCGGCTTCCGCGTCGGCGCGATCGGCCACCGCGTGGTGCACGGCGGCGAGGCGTTTTCCGGCAGCGTCCTCATCGATGACGCGACGGTTTCGGCCATCCGCGGCTGCGTCCCGCTCGCGCCGCTGCACAATCCCGCCAACCTGGCGGGCATTGAGGCCGCGCGGGAACGGTTTCCCGATCTGCCGCACGTCGCGGTGTTCGACACCGCCTTCCATCAGACGATGCCGCCGCGGGCGTTTCACTACGCGCTGCCGCATGCGCTGTATGAGAAACACAAGGTCCGCCGCTACGGGTTCCACGGCACCAGCCATCGTTTCGTTTCGGCCGAGGCCGCGCGTTTGCTCGGGAAAGAGCCAGCCGACTTCCAATGCATCACCGCCCATCTCGGCAACGGCTGCAGCGCGTGCGCCGTCAAAGGCGGTCGCAGCGTGGACACCACCATGGGTTTCACCCCGCTCGAAGGGCTGGTGATGGGCACCCGCAGCGGCGACATCGACCCGAACCTCCACGAGTTTCTCGCCAACACGCTCGGCAAATCGCTGGCGGAAATCACCGCCATGCTCAACCGTGAGAGCGGCTTGCTCGGGATCTCCGGGCTCAGCAACGACATGCGAACGCTGGCCGAGGCCGCCGCGCGGGGGCATGAGCAGGCCTCCCTCGCCATCGACGTGTTCTGCTACCGCCTCGCCAAGGGGCTGCTCGCGCTGGCGGCAGGGCTAGACCGGATCGACGCGCTGGTTTTCACCGGCGGCATCGGCGAAAACTCGGCGATGGTCCGGGAGAAAACGCTTTCCTATCTGCGGATCCTCCGCCCGGCGGTCGACCCGGCGCTGAACCTCCGGCACGGCCGCGACAGCGGCGGCCGCATCACGTCGCCGGAGAGCGGTTTGCTGGCGCTCGTCGTGCCCACCAACGAAGAGCTCGTCATCGCCCGCGCCGCCGCCCGCTTTCTCGAACCGTCCACCACCCCATCGTCATGAATCGTTCCGAACCCTTCACCTTGTTTCTCGCTCCAAGCGGCAGCGGGGTGGGACTGACCACCGTGACCCTGGGACTCGTCCGCGCGCTCGATTCGCTCGGTGTGCGCGTGGCGTTCTTCAAGCCGATCGGCCAGTTGTTCGGGCACGACCAGGGGCCGGAGCGTTCGACGCACTTCATCCGCTCCACCACCCAGCTCCAGCCCACCACGCCGATCCCGCAGGAGGAGGCCGCCCGCCTGATTTCCGACGGTGAGGAGGACCAGCTGATGGAGCGCGTGGTCGAGCGGTTCCATGAGTCATGCGCCGGGGCCGATGTCGCGGTGGTCGAGGGCATCGTCCACACCCAGGACTGGCCGAGCGCGGCCAACCTCAACGCCGCGCTCGCCCGCACGCTCAGCGCGCACGTCGTGCTCGTCGGCCGGATGCACGGCGAAACGGCGGACGACCTGGCCGATTTCGAGACGCGGCTGGAGCTTTCGGCCCGCGGGTTCGGCGGGTTCAAGGAAGACAAGATGCTCGGCTGCATCGTCAACCGGACTCCGGAATCCTTCGGCACGGCGCTGGACGAGATCCGCGCGAAGCTGCTGGAACATTGCCCGCTGCTGGCACGCACCGGTTTCCCCATCATCGGCGCGGTGCCCGAGCGGCCGGACCTTTCCGCGCCGCGCACCATCGACATCGCCCGCCACCTCGGCGCCGACGTCGTCCATGAGGGGGAGATTCTCACCCGCCGCGTGCGGAAGTTCAACCTGCTCGCCCGCACCGTGCCGAACATGCTCAGCGCGTTCCGGCCGGGCAGCCTGCTGGTCACGCCGTCCGACCGCGCGGACGTGTTCGTCGCCGCGGCGATGGCGGCCATGAACAAGACCAACTTCGCGGGCATCGTGCTCACCGGCGACATCGACCTGCCGCCCGGCATTCTCGAACTGTGCCGCCCGGCGCTGGAAACCGGGCTGCCCGTGCTCAAGGTCGGCACCAACAGCTGGCACACCGCGACGAATCTCAGCCGGATGAGCTCCGAGGTGCCGGTCGACGACATCGAGCGCATCCGCGAGTCGATGGACTTCGTCGCCGCCCACGTCGACGCCGATTGGCTGGCGCAGCAGGCGGCCGCGCCGGTGGAGGCCCGCATGTCGCCGGCCGCGTTCTGCTACCGCATCGTGGACCTCGCCAAGCAGGCGAACAAACGCATCGTTCTGCCCGAGGGCAACGAGCCGCGCACCATCCGCGCCGCGGCGTTGTGCGCGCGCCGCGGCATCGCCCGTTGCGTGTTGCTGGGGAACCGGGCGGAAATCCTGCGCGTCGCCAAGGGCATGGAGGTCGCGCTTCCCGACGCCGTGGAGATCATCGATCCAGCCGAGGTGCGCGGCCACTATATCGAGCCGCTGGTGAAAATGCGCCGGCACAAGGGCCTCACCCATCAGGACGCCGCCGAGTATCTGGAGGACAACGTCTGGCTCGGCACCGTCATGCTCGCGCTCGGCGAGGTCGACGGGTTGGTCTCCGGCGCGTTGCACACCTCCGCCAACACGATCCGGCCGGCGCTCCAGATTATCAAAACGAAGCCCGGCTGCCGCGTCGTTTCCTCGATCTTCTACATGTGTCTGCCCGACCAGGTGCTGGTCTATGGCGACTGTGCGGTGAATCCGGACCCCGACGCGGAAACGCTCGCCGACATCGCCATCCAGAGCGCCGAGTCCGCCGCCGGTCTCGGGATTCCCGCGCGTGTCGCCATGATCAGCTATTCCACCGGCGAATCCGGCAGCGGCGCGGACGTGGACAAGGTGCGGGCCGCCACCCGAATCGCCCACGAGAAACGGCCGGATCTGTTGCTCGACGGTCCGCTGCAATACGACGCCGCGGCCATCGCCGATGTCGCGGCAACCAAAGCGCCCGGCAGCCCGCTCGCCGGCCGCGCCACCGTGTTCATTTTTCCGGACCTCAACACCGGCAACACGACCTACAAGGCGGTCCAGCGCAGCGCCAAGGTCATCAGCATTGGTCCCGTGCTCCAGGGCTTGAAACGGCCGGTCAACGACCTGTCCCGCGGCGCCTTGGTCGAGGACATCGTTTACACCATCGCCATCACCGCCTTGCAGGCCCGCGAGGGGTGATGCCGGCTTGCGCATCTGCACATCGCGTGAATGGTGCGGACGCATGAAATTCCTCCTCACGATGGCCGCGCTGGTCGCGGCCGCCTCGACGCACGCGGCCGAGCGCTCGGGCCGCGCTTCGGCGGAGCTGCTGGTCGCATCGGCCACGTTCCAGCAGGCCCGTCCGGTCGAAACGGCGATCCGGCTGAAGGCGGATCCCGGCTGGCACACGTATTGGACCAACCCGGGCGAAGGCGGCATGGCTACCGCGGTGACGTGGAAACTGCCGGCTGGCTGGTCGGCCGGGCCGCTCGGCTGGCCGGTGCCGGTGCGCTTCATGACCGGCGAGTTACCCGGATATGGCTATCTGGAGGAGGTGCTGCTGCCGGTCACCCTGACGCCGCCGGACGGTGCGGCGGTGGACCAGCCCGTTTCGATCGAGGCGAAGGTCGAATGGCTGACGTGTTCCGACGACGCCTGCGTGCCGGGCGAGGTCGTCTTGAAGCTGGAATTGAAGCCGGGCGAAGCGTCCGCCACGCCGCAGATGGCGGAGGTCGCGCGGGCGATCGCCGCGCTGCCGCGCGCGATCGACGGGCTGGCGCTGGACGTACGGGACGCGGGCGATCGGCTCGCGCTCACGCTGAAAGCCCCGGCCGGGCTGGATTTGTCGGCCGCCGCGGTGTTCCCCGTCACCCCGCGGGTGGTCGATCCGGAGGCGGTCGTCCGCTTTTCCAGGCAAGACGGAGAGTGGGCCGCGACGGTGCCGAAGAGCGAGTATCTGACGGGGGCGGCGGGCGAATTGGAGCTCGTCCTCGCCGGCGGCGGCCTGCCCCACCCGGCGCGGGTTGCGTGGGCGGCAAAACCGTGATCGCCCGTGAAAGCCGTTGGACAAATGAGCCGGCCTTTTCACGTTACCGGACACCCGCATCCATCCTCATGAAACGACTCCTATTCACCGCATGCGCCGGGCTGTTCGCTCTGGCGACCGCCCACGCCGCCGAACTCGGCAAGCCTGCGCCGGCGTTCAAAGCGAAGAACGTCAAGGGCGAGGACGTCTCGCTGGCCGACTTCAAAGGCAAGATCGTGGTTCTCGAATGGAACAACCCGGAATGCCCGTTCGTGAAAAAACACTACGGCAGCGGCCACATGCAGAAGCTCCAGGAAAGCTACACCGGCAAGGGCGTGGTCTGGCTGACGGTCAATTCCTCGGCCGCCGGCAAGCAGGGGCATCTCGACGCGGCCACCGCCGCGGAAAAGGTGGCGGCGCTGGGGAGCAAGGCGACCGCCTATCTGCTCGATGGCGATGGCGCGGTCGGCAAGGCCTATGGCGCGAAGGTCACGCCGCACCTGTTCGTGATCAACAAGGAAGGCACGCTCGTTTACGACGGTGCGATCGATTCAATCAAAAGCCCGAAGCCCGAGGACATCGCCAAGGCGGAAAACTACGTCGCCAAGGCGCTGGATGCAGTGCTGGCCGGCCAGCCGGTGGCAATCGCCAAGACCGAACCCTACGGCTGCGGGGTGAAGTATTGAAGAAGTTCCAGGTTTTCCGTGTTTAGGAAAGAAGAAGGCGGAGCCGGGTTGGCTCCGCCTTCTTGCTGGAAACGGGGATCTGAAAAACCGGGTGCTGCTCAGCCGGCCACGTGCACGAGGTGCGCGCCTTCCGACGGGCGGGAGGCGAAGATCTGCGCCTTGATGCCGGTTTCCGCCTGGTAACGGGCGGCGAGGGTGGCGGCGATGGCTTCCGCCTTGCCGGACTCGCAGAGGGTGACGGTCGAGCCGCCGAAGCCGCCGCCGGTCATGCGGGCGCCGATCACGCCGCCTTCGCGGCCGATGTCGCGGGCGATGTCGACCAGCACGTCGAGCTCCTTGCAGGACACCTCGAAGTCGTCGCGCAGCGAGTCGTGGCTGGCGGCCATGAGCGGCCCGAGCGCCTCGAAGTCGTTGTGGGCGAGCGCTTCGGCCGCGGCCTTGGTGCGGGCGATTTCGCCGACCACGTGGCGGGCGCGGCGGTTGACCGGGTCGCCGAGCTGGTCCCAGACGGCTTCCACATCGGCGGCGGTGACGTCACGCCATGACGCCTTGCCGATCAGGGCGAGGCCATCCTCGGTGTTCTTGCGGCGCGAGGCATAGCCGCCGTCGGAAAGCTGGTGGTGCACCGTCGTGTTGGCGATGATGACGGTGAGATCGGGATTTTCGAAGGGAACGAGCTCGGGTTCGCCGCTCTGGCAGTCGATCAGCACCAGACGGTTCGTCTTGCCGAAGGCGGAGGCGAACTGGTCCATGATGCCGCAGGGCACACCGGCGAAGTCGTGCTCGGCCTTCTGGCTGAGCAGCGCCTTTTCCTTGGTGTCGAGCACGGTGTCGAGCAGCCCTTCGAGCAGGGTGGCGGTGGCGCATTCGAGCGCGGCGGAGGACGACAGGCCGGCGCCGCCGGGGACCGACGAGACGATGTAGGCGTCGAAGCCGGGGATCTGGTGGCCGCGCTGCTGGAAGCCGGCGATCACGCCACGCAGGTAGTTCGCCCACTCCGGCTCGCCCTTCACCTGCGGCTGGTCGACGCGGAAGGCTGCGGGGATGGCGCTGTGGGAGCTGGCGACGCGCGCTTCCTGGGTGCCGTTGAGCGCGGCGGCGATGACGATGTAGCGGTCGATCGCGAACGGGAGAACGAAGCCGTCGCAGTAATCGATGTGTTCGCCGATCAGGTTGACGCGACCGGGGGCGGCGGCGGTGACGGACGCTTCGACGCCGAAGGTCTGCTGGAGTCCGGCGGCGGCGTCGGAGACGAGATCGGCGAGGGGTTCGTTCAGTTGCAACATCGGGGTGCAAACTAGGAACCGGAGGGGAGGGCCGGAAGCAAAAAACCGGGCCACCGCAAGGATGGCCCGGTTTTTCGGAAACGTTGGAACGCGGCTCAGGCTTTGTTGCCCCGTTTGGCGAGGAGCAGCATGAAGCTGCCGAAGATGAGGAGCACGACGCCCCAGCTCAGGTTGATGTTCTGGCCGAGCGATTTCGCGTAGATTTCGCTGCCTCGGGTCGCGAGGCCGTAGCCGGTGAGGATCAGGCCGAAGAGCGAGAATAGCAGGCCGATCGGCAGGCGGAGATCGAAGTTCATGGCGTAGGAATCGCGGAGGTTACCAGAAGATGATGTTGAGGATCACGGCGATGACCAGCACGACGGTGCCGACCACGGCCGGGCGTTTCCAGGCGGGTTCGTTTTCCTCGTTCTGCTTGGGCGTGAGCGAGTAAACGAGTCCGACCAGCTCCGCGTCGGGTTTGGTGCGGCGGGTGACGAGGGAGATCGCGATGGTCAGCGTGAAGCAGGACGACCAGGCGACGATGGCGAGCCAGAAGTTCTGCGCCATGCTGGAGGTGAACTGGAAGTGCGGGGTGATCCATGCGCCCTTGATCCACGGGATGGTTTCGCCGGCCTTGAGTAGGGCGGGGGCGCTGAGGCCGTGGAAGGCGGTCGCGGCGAGGGTGCCGAGCAGCAGGCCGAAGAACGCGCCGTGGCCGGTGGCCCGCTTCCAGAACATGCCGAGCAGGAAGGTGGCGAACACCGGGGCGTTGACGAAGCCGAACACCAGCTGGAGGAAGTCCATGATGTTGTTCACGTTCTTCGCGACGTAGGCGAAGGCGATCGAGATCGAAATGCCGGCCACCGTGGCGACCTTGCCCATCCACATGTAGTGGGAGTCGGATTTGCCCGGGGCGATGTACGCCTGGTAGATGTCGTAGGTCCAGACGGTGTTGAAGGCGGTCACATTGCCGGCCATGCCGGACATGAACGAAGCCATCAGCGCGGTCAGCGCCAGGCCGAGCAGGCCGGTCGGTAGGTAGTGGGCGATGAGCGAGGGGATGACCAGGTTGTAGTCGGTTTCACCGGTCACGCCGGTCGGGATGCTGTAGTTCGAGCCGGCCTTGGCGGCGAGGCCGAGGGCGATGATGCCCGGCAGGATGACGATGATCGGGAAGAGCATCTTCGGCACGGCTCCGATGATCGGGGTGCGGCGGGCGTCGTTCATCGACTTGGCGGCCATGGCGCGCTGGACGACGAGGAAGTCGGTGCACCAGTAGCCGAAGGAAAGCACGAAGCCGAGGCCGAAGACCATGGCGAACCACTCGACACCCATCGGGTTGGCGGTGGTGCCCATGTATTTCCACGAGTGGGTGAACTCGGGCTGCATTTTCGCCATCAGGCCGCTCCAGCCGCCCATGTCCTGCAGGCCGAGGATGACCAGCGGAGCGAAGCCGAGCACGATGAGGAAGAACTGGAGCACCTCAGTGTAGATCGCCGAGGTCAGGCCGCCCTTGAGAACGTAGGCGAGCACGATGACCGAAGAGACGATCAGGGAGAAATTGTAGTCCCACTTGAGCAGGAGGTGGAGGAGCGCGGCCAGGGCGTGCAGCGAGGCGCCGGAGGAGGCCACGGTCATCACCGCGAACGAGATCGAGTTCAGCCCGCGGGTTTTTTCGTCAAAGCGCAGCTTGAGGTATTCCGGCACCGAGCGGGCCTTCGAGCCGTAGTAGAACGGCATCATGAAGACCGCGAGGAAGATCATCGCGGGGATCGCGCCCACCCAGTAGAAGTGGGAGGTCATGATCCCGTATTTCGCGCCGGAGGCGGCCATGCCGATGACCTCCTGCGCGCCGAGGTTGGCGGAAAGGAAGGCGAGGCCGGTGATCCACGCCGGGATCGAGCGCCCGGATTGGAAGAAGTCCGTGGCGTTTTTGACATAGCGCTTCAGGGTGAAGCCGATGCCGATGACGACCAAAATGTAAGCCGCCAGAATGCTGTAATCGACGGCGTGCAGGTCGATTTTCGGAGCGTTGCCGCCCTCGCCCAGGGCCAGTGCCCCCGATGCGAGAAGTCCGATGGGTTGGATGAACATGAAGCGAAAGCTGTTGGGTGGCTTTCTTCACGTCAAGTAGTCGCTTGGCCACGGGGTGAGGCCATTCGCGGAAAAATTCCGCAAACCGCGGGAAACTATTGGATTCTCCGCATTTCCTGCCGGGACGTGGGTCACGGGCGGTCGGGCAGGGCCTGTAGCCCGCGTTTTGCCCGGAAGATCACGGAGAGGTAGGCGAGGATGAAGAAGGCGTTCGCCACCCATGCGAAAAAACCGCGCAGGTTGCCGCTGGCGTGCAGCGCGCGCAGCCCGAAATCCGCCAGATGGACGAACAGATAGCCGCCGGCGAGGGTGGCGAGGGCCGCCAGCCAGGGGAAAACCCTGGCTTTGAGGACATTGGCTCCTTTCGCCCGCGCGAGGCGGGCGAAGAGGATCGAGGCGATCAGGGCGATGAGCAGGATGATCGGCATGCCGTCACTCCGCGCCGAAGCAGTGGATCATCGCGTGGCGGTAGGTTTCGCCCGGGCGCAGGACGCAGCTCGGGAACACGGGCTGGTTCGGCGCGTCCGGGAAACCCTCGGTTTCCAGGCACAGGCCGGTGCGGCGGGCGTAGCGGACGCCGCCTTTGCCGGCATAGGAGCCGTCGAGGAAGTTGCCGGCGTAGAACTGGATCCCCGGTTGGTCGGTGGAAACTTCCATGAACCGGCCAGAGACGGGGTCGGAGACGCGGGCGGCCGGGCGGACGACGCCATTTTCGCCCCGCACGACCCAGCAGTGGTCGTAGCCGCCGGCGAACCGGAGTGCTTCGAAATCGGCGTCGATGCGTTCGCCGACGACGGTGGGCGTGGTGAAATCAAGCGGCGTACCGGCGACCGCGGCGAGTTCGCCGGTCGGGATCAGGCCGGCATCGGTCGGCAGGTAGGCATCGGCGTCGAGCCGCATCACGTGGCCGAGGATCGGCGCGACCGGATCGCCCGTGAGGTTCCAGTAAGTGTGGTGGACGAGGTTGACGATGGTTGGCGCGTCGGTGGTCGCCTCGGCCTCCCATTTCAGCTCGTTGTCGTCGGTCAGCGTATAGGTGATTTTTGCCGTCAGCGTGCCGGGGTAGCCTTCCTCGCCGGCGGGCGAAACGTAGGTGAACGCGACGCGGTTGCCGGTTTGCTCGCCCTGCCAGAGTACGCGGTCGAAGCCGTTGACGCCGCCATGGAGGTGGCACGGGATGCCGCCGGGCGTGTTGTTTTTCGCCAGCGAGTATTCCTTACCGTCGAGGGTGAATTTCCCGTCGCGAATGCGGTTGCCGAAGCGCCCGACCGAGGCGCCGAGGTAGGATGGGTTGTGGAGCCAGCCGGCGAGCGTGTCGAAGCCGAGCGTGATGTCGGCGAGCTTGCCGTCGCGGTCCGGGGCTTCGAGGGAAACGAGGATCGCGCCGTATTCGGTCACTCGGGCGCGCAGTCCGTTGCGATTTTCCAAGGTGAAAATCCGCACTTCGCGGCCATCGGGCAGGGTTCCGTAAGTTTCCAAGGTGAAAGCGGGGTTAAGGGCTGGGATGCTGATGACGGGGTGCTTATGAAATTGCGAGGGCTGGCCTGCAACCCCGCATTTGGGGTTGCGTCGCGGCGGTTTGCGGCGACTCCATGTTCACATGAAATCCTTCTCGGTGTGGGCGTTGCTGCTCCTGTCGCTCGTTTCCAACATTTGCCTGTGGCTTCGCGTGACGAAATGGGGGGAAACGCAGGCTCCGGCCACTGCGGAAGTCGCGCCGGCCGATTATCCGGTGGGCGAAGAGATGGGCTACCTGCAACGCTATGCGGACAAGCTGTGGTTCGCGGGGAAACAGGGCGACTGGGAGCTGGCGAAGTTTTATCAGGGCGAGATCACCGAGACGGCGGAGGCCATCGCCCATGCCGAGGTCACCAAGGATGGGATCGCGGTCAGCGCGTTGTTGGAATCCCATCTTCCGGCCGCGGTGGAGGGGCTGAGTCAGGCGCTGGACGCCCGGGATCGGGGGCGATTCGAGACGAGCTATCGGGCGATGGTGGACAGCTGCAATGCCTGCCACATGGCGGCCGAGCATTCCTTCATCCGCGTCGCCGTGCCGTCCGGGCCACCGATCCACTGGAACCAGGAATTCGGCGGTGCCGGTCACGGCGGCTAAGCGTTACCTGCCGTCGATTCGCCCGCTGGCCGGTTGCATCCCGGCCACCGGCGGCTACGATGGGGCCATGCGCATGGAATTGACCGACATGAGGGCGTGGCTGAACGGCATCCTGGCCGAGTTCGGCTGCCACACCGGCACGTTGCACGCCGCCGATCCGGCGGGTGAAACGCTGAAGCTGGTGGCCCAGGTCGGGATTCCGGCGATGTTGCTCGACCGGATCAAGGTGATCCCGTTCGGCAAGGGGATCGCGGGCGCGGCGGCGGCGACCCGTCAGCCGGTCGAGCTGTGCAACCTCCAGACGAACCTCGGCGGCGTGGCCGAGCCTGGGGCGCGGGCGACGCAGGCCGCGGGCTCGATCGCCGTGCCGGTGTTCGCCGCGGACGGCGGCGGCCGGGTCGTCGGCACGCTCGGGGTCGGCATGCTGGAACCGCACGAGTTCACCGCGGAGGAAAAACGGCGGCTGGAGGAGATCGCCGGTTCGATCGCCGGTTGGCTCGAAAAGCAGTCCGCCGGGCCGGTATGATTGACCGCGGGCGGCCGGACTCGTTAGGTTGGGGCATGACCCCGGTGGACGCCGCCAAGAAGATCCTCGATACAATGCTCGGGCATCTCGGGTTCACCGCGACCATCGAGATCCAGGACACGCTGGACGGCCCGTGCCTCCAGGTCTCCACCGGCGACCACGAGCTGATCATCGGCAACGACGGCGACCGGCTCGACGATTTCCAGTACCTGGTCAACCGCATCCTGCGCCGGCATTTCCCGCAGGCTGAGCGCGTGAAGGTCGACTGCCAGCACTACCGCGCGATCCAGGAGGACAAGCTCGCCACCGAGGTCGGCCAGATCGCCGAGCGGGTGAAGTCCACCGGCAAGACATTCCGTATGCGGCCGCTCAACGCCTATTACCGCAGGCTCGTGCACAACGCGCTGCTCCAGCACCCCGAGGTCGAATCCCACTCGCCGGAGGGTGACGACCGGCTCAAACGCATCGTCATCAGTCCGAAATCCCCGGCACCACCCGCTCCATGAAAAAGCTCCTATTCGACTGCGGCACCCGCGAGGCCGCGACCTCCCTCGGTCTGCTCGTCCTGCGCGCCGGCATCGGCCTGATGATGCTGGTCGGCCACGGGGTGGCGAAAATCGGCATGTTCGCCCAGGCGAAGGACGAGTGGCCGGTGCCGCACATCTGGCCGCTGAGCCATCTTCCGCCGCCGGTGAGCATGATCGCCTCCATCGCGATCGAAGTGGGTGCCTCGGTGCTGCTGATTCTCGGCCTGCTGACCCGCCCGGCGGCGTTCCTGCTCGGATTCGGGATGGTGGTGGCGGCTTTTCAGGTGCACGCGGGCGACCCGTATTTCGCGACCAAGTTGGGCGAGGTGTCGAAGGAGCCGGCACTGCTCTATCTGCTGCCGGCCGTGGTGCTGATCCTGACCGGCGGCGGCTTGTTCTCGCTCGACTCGCAGATTCTCAAGGAAAAGCGCCGCCGCTGGTGACATGGAAACGCATCGTCTGATCCTGCCGTCCGACCTGAACCAATACGGGTTCCTGTTCGGCGGACGCCTGCTGGCGTGGGTCGACGAGGCGTCGTGGATCGCCGCCACGCTGGATTTCCCCGGCCGCCGGTTCGTGACCGTGGGGATGGACCGGGTCGAGTTCCGCCACTCGGTGCGCGAGGGGTCGATCCTGGCGATCCGCTGCGCGCGGGTGCGCGCCGGTATGACCAGCGTCGGCTACGAGGTGCGGGTGTTCGACCAGAACGCGGCGGGCGAACCGATCTTCTCGACGCTCGTGACCTTCGTGAACGTCGACGAGCACGGCCGGAAGCGGCCGTTGTAAGTTTTCAGTTTCAAGTTTTCAGTTTTCAGGAAGCAGGCTACTCCGGCGCCCCGTGACTCTCGAAACGATCGACATCATCCTGCCGCTCGAGCGGTCGGAAGACGAAACCGCCTGGTGCCAGGCCGCCGCGGCGAAGCTCGGCGTGCCGGTCGCCCGCATCGGCGGCGCACGCCTGCGAAAGCATTCGATCGACGCCCGCCACAAGCCGATCAAGGTGCAGCTCCGCCTCGAGGTGGCGCTCGACGGCCCGCTGCCGCCGGAGGAACTGCCGGTCTGGCAGGCGCCCGCCCTGTCCGCCGGCGCGAAAACCGCGGTGATCGTCGGCTGCGGCCCGGCCGGGATGTTCGCCGCGCTGCGCTGCCTCGAACTCGGCTGGAAACCGATCGTGCTGGAGCGCGGCAAGGACGCCAGCGCCCGGCGGTTCGACCTCGCGCCGATCCTGCGCGAGGGCCGGGTGATCGAGGACTCGAACTACTGCTTCGGCGAAGGCGGGGCGGGGACGTTTTCCGACGGCAAGCTCTACACCCGCGCCACCAAGCGCGGCCCGGTGGCGAAGGTCTACGAGGTGCTTGTCGCCCACGGCGCGCCGCAAAAGATCCTCACCGACGCCCACCCGCACATCGGCTCGAACCTGCTGCCGAACGTGGTCAAGGCGATGCGCGGCTCGATTCTCGCCGGCGGCGGCGAGGTCCGCTTCCAGAGCAAGGTGGTCGATTTCCTGATGAGCGGAAACCGCGTGCAAGGCGTGGTGACCTCGGCCGGTGAGGAGATTCCCGCCGACGCCGTGATCCTCGCCACCGGCCACTCGGCGCGCGACATCTACGCGCTGTTGGCGGCGAAGAAGATCTTGATGGAGCAGAAGCCCTTCGCCGTCGGCTTCCGCATCGAGCATCCGCAGCCGTTCATCGACCGCATCCAGTATCACCTCGGCAAAAACGAGGATCGCCCGCGGCTGCTGCCCGCCGCGCGCTACCGGCTGGCGACCAAGATCCGCGACCGCGGCGTGCACTCGTTCTGCATGTGCCCGGGCGGCTGGATCGTGCCGGCGGCGACCGAGAACGACGAGGTGGTGGTCAACGGCATGAGCCTCGCCCGCCGCGATTCGCCCTTCGCCAACTCCGGCATGGTCGTCACGGTCGAGCCGGAGGACGTGAAACGCTTCGAAAAGGAGCACGGCATCCTCGCCGGCATCGCCTACCAGAAGGAAATGGAGCGCACCGCGAAAACCGCGGGCGGCGGTGGCCAGATCGCGCCCGGCCAGCGCGTCGCCGATTTCCTCGCCGGCAAGATTTCCGCCGATTTGCCCGAGATGAGCTATTTCCCCGGCGCGAACTGCGCGCCGCTGCACGACCTGCTGCCGCCCGGTATCTATGGCCGGATGCGCGAAGGCCTGCGGCTGTTCGGCCGCCAGATCCGCGGCTACGACAGCCGCGAGGGTCTGCTACTCGGCTTCGAAACCCGCACCAGCTCGCCGCTGCGCGTCCCGCGCCGCGACGACACGCTCGAACACCCGGAGATCGAAGGTCTGTTCCCCTGCGGCGAAGGTGCGGGCTACGCCGGCGGCATCGTCAGCGCCGCCCTCGACGGCATGCGCGTCGCCGAGGCGGTGGTGAGGTGAAACCAAAAGGCCGGAATCCTGCGATTCCGGCCTCTTTTTGATTCTTGCCGGCCACCGATCACTGGCCTCTTTCTCCCTCACTCCACCGTCACACTCTTCGCCAGGTTGCGCGGCTGGTCGATTTCGCAGCCACGGAGGCGGGCGACGTGATACGAGAAGAGCTGGAGCGCGACGACCGCCGGGATGGTGGCGACCAGCGGGTGGCAGGCCGGAATCGTGATGACTTCGTCCATGCACTCCGCGGCTTCGTGGTCGCCTTCGGTGATCACCCCTAGGATGCGGGCGCCGCGGGCGCGGCATTCCTCGACGTTGCCGAGTGTCTTGTCCTTGCCAGGGATGTCGCAGGCCACGGCGATGACCGGGGTGCCGCGTTGGAGCAGGGCGATCGGGCCGTGCTTGAGCTCGGCGGCGTGGTAGCCCTCGGCGTGGATGTAGGAGATTTCCTTGAGCTTGAGCGCGCCTTCGAGGGCGACCGGATACATCGGGCCGCGGCCGATGAAGAACGCGTGCTCGTCCTTCACGTAGCCTTCCGCGAGCTTGGCGATGTGGTCCTCGTTGGCGATGACGCGTTCGACCAGCGCCGGCAGGTCGGCGATGTCCTTGGCCAGGCGGGTGCCGTCCTCGCGCGAGAAACGGCGGCCGCGGCCGAGCTTGAGCGCCATCATCAGGAGGACGGCGACCTGGCAGGTGAAGGCCTTGGTCGAGGCGACGGAGATTTCCGGGCCGGCATGGAGGTAGACGCCGCGGCCGGTTTCACGGGCGATGGTGGAGCCGACGACGTTGCACAGGCTCATCACGAACGCGCCCTTTTGCTTCGCCTCGCGGATGGCGGCGAGGGTGTCGGCGGTTTCGCCCGATTGGGAGATGGCGACGACGAGGTCGCGGCTGCCGACGATCGGGTTCCGGTAGCGGAATTCCGCCGCCTGCTGGACTTCGGCGGGGATGTCGGCGAGGTCCTCGAAGGCGTATTCGCCGACCAGGCCGGCGTGCAGCGAGGTGCCGCAGCCGACGACGACGATGCGGTGGAGTTCGGCCAGCTCGCGCGGCGAGGTGCCCATGCCGGAGAGCACGGACGAGCCGAGGTTGTGGTCGATGCGGCCGCGGATGGCGTTGCCAAGCGCTTCCGGTTGCTCGTGGATCTCCTTGAGCATGAAGTGCTCGAAGCCGCCTTTTTCCGCCGCCTCGGCGTCGAAGCCGAGTTCGGAGATCTCGCGGTTGACCGGGACGTTGTTGAGGTCGCGGATGTCGACCGAGCTGGCGGTCACCACGGCGATGTCGTTGTCGTCGAGGTAGATGACCCGCTGGGTGTGGGAGAGGATGGCGGAGGCGTCCGAGGCGATGATCGTTTCGCCGTCGCCCACGCCGATGACGATCGGGCTGCCGCGGCGGGCGGTGATGATTTTGCCCGGTTCCTTGGCGGAGAGAACGGCGATGCCGAAGGTTCCCTCGACCTTGTGGAGGGCGTCGCAGACGGCTTGGAACAGATCGCCCTTGTAGCAGTCGCCGATCAGGTGGGAGAGGACCTCGGTGTCGGTTTCCGAGAGGAAATGGTGGCCCTTGGCTTCGAGGCGGGCGCGCAGCGAGCGGTAGTTCTCGATGATGCCGTTGTGGACGAGGGCGATATCGCCGGATTCGTCGAGATGCGGGTGGGCGTTCGCCTCGGTGGGCGGGCCGTGGGTGGCCCAGCGGGTGTGGGCGATGCCGGTGGAGGCGCGGGCGAAGCGTTCGGCCGGCCATTCCTGGTGGGCGCGTTCGTTCAGTGCGGCGACCTTGCCCGGGGCTTTGACGGTGGCGAGCAGGCCTTCATCGAGCACGGCGAGACCGGCCGAGTCGTAGCCGCGGTATTCGAGGCGACGCAGTCCGTTGATGAGGACGCCGGGAGCGTCCGCCTTGCCGATGTATCCGACGATGCCGCACATGGGAAATGGGGTGGAAGAAAGGGATTTGGGAGATTCTCGGCCGGGCCGTGAGTGGTCGCGCGCCGCCCGAAGGGAGCATGAATGCGCCCTTCTGTCATGGGCGATTAGGCTTCGGGCGTCAAATCGTGCTGCACGATCTCGCCCGGGCGGGTGCTGGTGCCGGGCCAGAGTTTGCGGCCGGGGTAGAGCGAGGTGTGGATGCCGGTGTGGACGCCGTCGCCGACGATGACGCCGAATTTCCGCCGGCCGGTATCGACGAGTTCGCCGTCGACCATCGAACGGTGGTTCTTGCCGTCGTGGCGGAGGTTGGAGGTGATCGTGCCGGCGCCGAAGTTGACCTTTTCGCCGAGGATCGAGTCGCCGACGTAGCTGAGGTGGCCGACGCTGGTTTTGGCCAGCAGGATGCTGTTCTTGATCTCGACCGCCTGGCCGACGTGGCAGCCGTCGCCGATCGAGGTGTTGCCGCGCAGGTAGCAGTTCGGGCCGATCTTGCAGTTTTCGCCGATGATCACGTTGCCTTCGATGAAGACGCCGGGAAGGATGCGGGTGCCGGCACCGACCTGGATTTGGCCTTCGATCAGGGCGGACGGATGGACGTCGCCTTTGATCAGGGTGGCGTCGAGCGCGCCGACGTGGGCCTCGTTCGCCCGCAGGAAATCCCACGGGTGGCGGATCAGAAACGAGCGTTCGCCGACGTGGCTGCACGCCAGCTCGGGCGCGGTGCCGGTCCAGGCGAGCGGATGGTCCTCCCGGTCGAGCAGCGTCGTCTTGCCCGCGGTGGCGAGCGTGGCGAGGTCGTCCGCGTCGATCCACGCGTGCGGGGCGAACGTGACGTCCGGCCACGAGGCGAGGAGTTTCTCGTGGTGGACACGCAGCGGCACGTTGCCGATCGGAAATTCCTCGATCGGTCGGGTGAGAGTGAGCGGGTCGCAGGAGGGCATGGGCGAAGAGGGAGTGGCCAGGGGCCAGGGGTTAGGGGCCGGAAAGAGGAAGAAGAAAGAAGAGGAACGCTGTCCCTCAACCGATCTCTTCTTTGACGACGTCGGAGAACTTCCCGATCCAACGGTCGACTTCGGCGGTGTCGCGGTGCTCGACCATGAGGCGGATTTTTTTCTCGGTGCCGGAGTAGCGGATCAACTGGCGGCCGGCGGAGCCGAAGGCGGCATCGGCCTCGGCCATGAGCGCGGTGAGTTTCGGCAAGGTGGAGATCGGCGGTTTTTCGCGGACCGGTAGGTTGACCAAGCGGCTCGGGTATTCCTCTACAACCGAGGCGAGATCGCGCAGGGATGCACCTTTTTCCCGCATCATGCGCAGCACGAGCAGGGCGCTGAGGATGCCGTCGCCGGTGGTGGCGTGGTCGGCGAAAATGAGGTGGCCGGAGTTCTCGCCGCCGAACGAACCGCCGATCTCGCGGAGGCGCTCGAGGACGTGGCGGTCGCCGACGGCGGTGGTTTCCACCCGGATGCCGTGGCGGGTCATCGCTTCGTGCAGGCCGAGGTTGCTCATGACGGTGCAGACCATCAGGTCGTGGCGGAGTTTGCCCTGTTCCTTGAGCGCGATGGCGGCAAGGCCGAGGATGCAATCGCCGCTGATGACCTGGCCTTCGGAGTCGGTGAAAATGACGCGGTCGGCGTCGCCGTCGAACGACACGCCGAGATCCGCACCGTGCTGGCGGACGAGTTCTCCCGCGAGCTGCGGATGAAGCGCGCCGCAGCCGGCGTTGATGTTCAGGCCGTCGGGCTCGACGCCGGTGGCGATGACGTCCGCGCCGAGCTCGCGGAAAATCCGCGGAGCGATGGCGTGGGCCGCGCCGTGACCGCAATCGACGACGACTTTCAGGCCGTCGAGCGACGGGTTGCCGGCGGTCTGTTTGGCGAAGGCGACGAATCGTTCCGCGGCGTCGGCGATGCGGTGGATTTTGCCGATTTCGCCTGGGGAAACGGCGGCGGCTTCCGCTTCGTCGCCGAGGATGTGGCGCTCGATCAGCAGTTCGAGCGCGTCGTTGAGCTTGTAGCCGTCGGGGCCGAAAATTTTCAGGCCGTTGTCCTCGAATGGGTTGTGCGAGGCGGTGAGCATGATGCCGGCGGCGGCGCCGGATTCCTTCGTAAGCAGAGCGACGGCCGGGGTAGGCAGCGGGCCGGTGAGGTATACGTCCATGCCCATGGAGACGAGGCCGCTGACGAGCGCGGCTTCCAACATGTCGCCCGACAAACGGGTGTCCTTGCCGACGACCACGCGGTTGCCTTCGGGCGAGGGTGAACGGAGGACCTGGGCGACCGCTTTGCCGGCGCGCAGGGCGACCTCGGCGGTGATGGGGAATTCGTTGACGCGGCCGCGGATGCCGTCGGTGCCGAAAAGTCGGGTGCTCATGAGATCGGAAATGCGGGAAAAAGGGACGGGCTTCAGCCGAGCACGGCGCGCTGGATGCGGCCGGGGGATTTCTTCAGGAACTGGCGGGCGAGTTCCTCGAATTGCTCGGAAAGGTCGGTGAGGTGGATCGAAAGCTTGCCGTCTTGGTCGGCCGGGGCGAGCAGGTCGAGCCGGGTGAGCTCGCGTTTCAGGTGCTCGGCGCACGTCGTGGCGGAATCGACCAGGCGGATCTCGCCCGGCAGGAGCTCCTTCAGCACCGGGATGAGCAGCGGGTAGTGCGTGCAGGCCAGCATCAGGGTGTCGATGCCTTTCTCGACCAAGGGATCGAGGTAGGACTTCAGCACCAGCTTGGTCGCCGGGTGGTCGATCCAGTTTTCCTCGATGAAGGGGACGAGCAGGGGCGTCGGCTGGCCGTGGATGATCAGGCCGGTGCGGCGCTGGGCGAGCGCGTGCTGGTAGGCGTGCGAGCGGATCGTGCCCTGGGTGGCGATGATGCCGACGCGCTCGACCGCCGGGTCGGCGAGGGCGGCTTCCACGCCGGGTTCGATCACGCCGATGATCGGGATGCGGTATTGGGAAAGGAGCGTCGGCAGCGCGTGGGCGGTGGCCGTGTTGCAAGCGACGACGACGGCCTTGACGTTTTTTCCGAGCAGAAAGCGGACGTCCTCGTCGGCGAACTGGCGGATCGTCTGCGGGCTTTTCGAGCCGTAGGGCAGGCGGGCGGTGTCGCCGAGGTACACGATGTCCTCATGAGGCAGCAGTTCCTGCACGGCGCGGACGACCGTCAGGCCGCCGACGCCGGAATCGAAGAAGCCGAGAGGAGCGTTGGACACGCGGTGAAACTGGCGGGCCGGGCTTTTCGGGAAAAGCGGAAATTGGGGCACCCCTTGGATCACTCTCCTACGACGATTCGATAAAACCGCCGCGTGTGGCCGGCGCCGCCAGCGTCGGTGATCTGAACGAGGTTTCCGGTGCCGGGAATGCCGTCCCGCACGGGGATCCAGGAGTCGGCTGACAGAGTGTCGGAGCTCTCCACGCGGTAGGTTTTACCCGCAATGGTCGGGAAATTGAGAACCAGGTCGTTACCACTCGCTTGGATTTGATCGATCTTCAGCCGGCTGGTGCGGCTGTTCGGATCGGTGCCGCTGATGAATTCCTGCGCGTTGGTCCAGCCGTCGCCATCGGGATCCGCGTTGTCGGCGGCATTGCCGGTGTTGGTGGTCGTGCCGAAGTTCTGGAAACGCCAGTTTTCCGCGGCGTTTTGAGGGTTGGCCGCCAGCGTCCGGATTTCGCCCACGGTGAGGATGTGATCGTAGAGAAGCACTTCATCGATCACACCATTGAGGAAATTGGATCCGGGGCGGAGTCCGCCGATGCGGAGGCTGGTGGGCCAGCTGCGCGACCCGGTGGGGCCGGTGCCGCTGCCGCTCAAAACGCCGTCCACGTAAACCCGCATCGCGCCGCTGGTGTTCACGCGCGTGGCGACGAGGTGATGCCAGGTCCCGTTGTGGATGTCGGCCGACGAGGCTACGGTGACGTCTCCGCTGGCGGAACCGACGCCGAGGACGAACTTGCCGTTGACGATGGACGTGCCCCAGTCGGCTCCGCCGCCGACGATTTCGCCGTCGACCAGTCCTTTGCCCGCCCACCACTGCGAACCGGCAGTGCCAGCGGTGTCGGTGGTTTTCACCCACATCGCGACTGTGAAATCGTCCGTCACGGAAGCGGGGATGGTCACGCTGGCATCGGATCCGTTGAACTGGGCGGCTTGTGAGCCGACCTTGCCCGTGGTGTAGGTCAGCGCTTGGGGCGTGCCGTGAAAACCGTGGCCGCTGCTGTCCTGGGCGTTCGACTCGAAGGAATAGCGGGCGGTGGTTCCCGGCGGGGTGTTATCCCAAGGGGTGGTGTTGGTTCCCGGAATTACCAGCAGCGTGACGCTCTGTGGCGGGGCGTTGAAGGAAGCGGCTCCCTCGGTCACCGTCGCGTCCGCGAGGCGGTTGATCGTATTCGCGCTGGTGAATTGCCAGACTTGGGCCGGGCCGTTGGCGGTGAAATTGGCCAGGTTGACCGAGACCGGGGTGGTGTCGCTGAGCTGCTTGCAAACGACCATGACGGTCAGGGCTCCGTCGCTGGCGCGCTGGGCGGCGAAGGCGGAAACCTGGTCCGGATTGACGACGCTGGTCGAGACGCTGGTGTCACCGAACGTGCTCTTGTTGCCGTCGTAGTTGCGATACATTTTGAACGCATTGCGGATCGGGTAACCGGGATTGAGCGAACCCCAGAACGTCGCGAGATCCAACCCTTCACGGCCGAAAATGCCGAGCACGTCAGCCTCCGCGATCGCGCCGCTGATGTGGCTTTCGGCGCCCCAACTGTATTCGGTGAGGGCGATTTTGGTGCCGGGATAGTTGGCGTTTACCCATCCCTTCATCCGGGGGATGATCTTCACGGTATCCCCGATCCAGCTTGAGGAGAAATAAGCCGGATCCCACAGGTCGCGCGTGCATTCGTTGCGCTTGAGCTGCGCCGCGGTGGAGGAATCGCCTTCGCCGAATTCGTTGTATTGGGGGTAGTAATGCAGGCTGAAAACATCCAGCAGTCGCTTACCCGTGCTGTCTTCGTGGGCTTTCAGCTCTTTCAATAGCCAGGGGAGGTAGTCCGATCCGCCGTGCGCGGCCCGGTCGACGCTGCCTGGAAACTGGGTGTCATAAGGGCTGTTGAAATAGTTCGGCCAGCCCCACTCCTCGGGGCCGACGATTTGCGCGGCCGGGTCCACTTCCTTGACCACTCCGCCGTAGGCGATGATCCGGTCGCGGATGGAATCCATGGTGGGTGCGACCGGCACGATGGGCCGGTGATTGACCGGCCAGACGCCGTGTTCGTTGTCGGTGAGGTAATATTTGACCCCGCCGTTGGAAGAAGAGCCGAACTGGTTCACCAGGTGCTCGACCCAGCGTTTCTGGAAAGCGGGGCTGTTGGGGGTGTAGGCGTCGTTGGGGTCGCTCACGATGCGGGAGCCGTCGCTGGCCAGAATGCCGTTGCCGGCATCCGGCCACCAGGGATCGCTCCCGGTCTGCGGGCCGTATTTTGCCACCGAATAGGCGGCCAGTCGTTGACGGTTCGGGCCCAGCTTGGCCACCCAGTCCACCATGGGAATGGTGACCATCGGTTGCGCGCTCGTGGTCTTCGTTTCGCTGATGAACCCGTCCGCGCCCGTATCTTCCGAGCTTTCGAAATACCAGTCGCCCGCGCGGTTCGTGGCGTTGATTTCCCAGTTGTAGGTGGTGGTGGCGTTGCCCCCGCGACGGTTCACGCTGAGGTTCAAGTCATCCAGCGTGGCCTGATCGCCCCAGTTCGTGCCGTAAATCAGCGGGCTGATGGGGTGGCGGTTCGTATGCGCGTCCACCTGGACGGTGGCGGCGGGGTTGTCGGCGAATGCGAGTGTGGAAAGGAGGAGTGAGACGCCCCCGAGAGCGGCGCGCCTTCCTGGGCGATGGCAAAGGAACATACGGAAGTGGCAGGATTGGAATGAGTCGCACGCGTGGGTGCGGTCGCCGGGGGAAGCGCTTGCCGCGGATACTCGTCCTGCCGGTGCCCCGGGGAAAGTGGAATTAGATGGGGGGCGGCACTCCCTCAGAGAACCAGCCGGTAACCGGTGCCACGGACGGTGAGGAGGTGGCGCGGGTTGGCGGCGGGAAATTGGCGCGACAGCCGGCCCACCTGCACTTCCGCCCACTGCGCGGCGCTTTCCATCGCTTCCACCCGGGCCGTCCGCCGCTGCGCCTGAATGCCGCGCCAGGAAAACCCGGCGAGCACCCCGACCGGCACCAGCACGACCGCCGCCAGTGGAAGGAAGCGCCGAGTCATTGTTGGGGGGGAGGGATGACGGGGCGGCGGCCCGGAGGTTGGGGGGCGGCGGCCGGGCTCGGTTGTGCGGGAGGTTCGACGCGGGGGCGCGGATGTCTGCGTAAGACCATGTCGATTTGATCGCCGTTCCGCATCAGGATGGCATCGAGGCGTTTCTCGGTTTCTTCGCCATTCCGGGTCAGCGAGATGGTATTCCGGGCCTTGTACGATGAGGGTTGATCCAAAAGACCGGATGCCTCCAGAGACGTGAAGCCTTCCCCCTGCGGGACCGAAAGCCGTCCGTGCGGCGTCTCAATGATCTTGGGTGGGGCGAATTGAACGTCTCTCAGCTCGCGGCTGCTGCCATCCGTGAACTGCACCCGGCAGGAAAGCGCGAGGCCGAACAGACGGGTTTCGGCGTCGCTGAAACCCGGCCACGGTTTGCCTTTCTGGCTCTCGATCATCGGCAGCTCGACGATGTCGCCTGCCTGCAATTCGACGTCGAACTTGCGCGCTTCTTCCCGGGAAGTGGATTCGCGGCAAGACGCGGCGGCATTTTGCAAATCGACGGGGATAAGCGTTTCCGTGCCGTCCGCGTTCAGGCGGCGGATGCGGAGCCGGGCCAAGTCCGGGTAGGGGAGGATGGCCGGAGCAGGCCCGAGGTGACTGGCGATTTCGGCCGGATTGAGGGGCGAAAGGAAGGGGGACAGGGTTTTGTCGCTTTGATAGGCGATGGCGAGGACCTGGAGCAAGGTGGGCGCGGTGGTCTCGGAGGTGACCGGAATGCTTTTGCCAAACCACAGGCCCGGCGAGACGAGGCGAACTTCACTGGTCCGGGCCAGCGTGGTTTCCGGGCTCGGCGTAGCGAGCGGTAAGACGATGCGATCGCCTTCCAGGAGCTTGAACGTCCCGGCCTCGTTGCTTTCGAGCGAAAGCTCGATCGGTTGCGACCAGCCTTTGCGATGCACGATAAACGACCGGCTTCCTCCTCCGGGATTCCAGCCGAGGGTGCTGACGAGTTCCCTTGCTCCCAGTGACGGAGACCACGGGAATACCGGCTGGGTAGGGTCGTAGGAAAGGCGGTCGCCGCGCAGCGTGAGGGGTTGCTTCCGGCCGTCGAGTTCCACCTCGATGTGGAGGTTCACCTGGCGGCGCAGGTTCCATCTGGTGGATTCCGGCCAGGAGCCTCCGTTCTGTAGACCGGCGTTTCCCCGCTTGCTGCTATCAAACCAAAGAATATCCCCCCATTGCGGGGCGGGAAATGGTTCGGGGCTGTCGAAGCGGATTGGGATTTGATCGAATCCGCCGGATGCATTTTTCCGATAAAGGACGCACTCGCCGACGGACGTGATCCACGAGCGTTGGAACATCGTCGCTGAATTCTCCTCGGGGAGCTTCAGCAGCAACTCGGCCAGGGATAGAAGGCGTTGGTCGCGGTGCTTGTCTGCGAGCACGGGAAAGGATTTCGGCGGTGTCGAATCGGGGAAGACTCTGATGAATCGCTCGGGGTCGTCACTAGGATCGAAGGCAACGAGGCGGATTTTGTCCTGCGTGCGCCATTCCGGAAACAGCACCTGCTCCAGCAAGGCTCTGCGTAGTGGCTGGTTATTCATCGGAAAGCCCTCCGCTTTCCATCTTTCGTCAATCGGTGCGCCGTGATGGAAAAGTAGCCAGAAGACTTCTTCGTCTCCATCCTTGGAGGCCGCATATTGCAGCAAAGAGCGATAGGAGTCGTAAGGAAGTTTTGGATCGGCTCCGTGTTCCAGCAACAAACGGATTTTGTCGGCGGAGGAGACGGCCAGGTCATTGGCTCCTGCTGGCTTGGCCCCGGACGCGAGGAGGCAACGGACGATTTCCAGATCGCAATTGAAGATCGCCTTATGAAGAGGCGTGCTCGATTGCCGCATGCGCTCGTTTTCCTCGGGATTGCTCTTCGGCTTGATGGCTTTCGGGACATCGGCCTTCGCACCCTTTTCCTGAAGCCGCTTGAGCGTTTCGACGGAATTCCGAGCGGGCGAATCGAACAGCAGGTGCAGTGGTGTGTTGCCGGTTCCGGGGGCGGCAAGGGATGCGTCCGCGCCGGCGTCCAAAAGCAGCCGGATCAGCGTTTCATTGCCCTTGACGGCGGCGACGTGGAGGGCGGCCCCGATCGGCTGGTAATCGTCCCGACTCGACCAATCGAGCTCCCGGCACGAGGCGGGCATCAGGTTGGGTTTGGCTCCCTTCTGGAGGAGGAGCTTCACCACTTCCACGCGGTTCTGCCAGACGGCCCGGGCAAGCGTCTGGCCGTCGGCGGGTTGGTTCGGGTCCACGCCTTGGTCGAGCAGGGCTTGGCAAAAGGCGAGTTGGCCGCCTTCCGCTCCGCAAAGGAGGGCTCGGCTGAGAAGACTCTGTCGCTCGTCGTCTTCGAGGTGCTCGACGAGAACTCGTGTGGCTCGCAGCCAGCCGTGCCGGGCGATCTGATCGATTTCTTTCTGCGGTTTGAGAAGGTCGGGGCTGGTTTTCGCCAGTTCGGTCAGGCGGCGGATTTCCTTCGTCTCCTCGTCTTCGGCCGGTTCGGGCGCAGGGGAAGGGGCGGAGGATGTGTTCGCCGGTGTCGCTGCCGCTTGAGCGCCCAGCGTGGTCAGCCGGGTGCGGGCGAGGGCGGCCTGGGGCGTGGCGTCCGGGAACTGAGCGAGGACGCGCTGGTAAAGGGCGATGGCTTCGTCGTTTCGCCCGGTCTTGCGGTAAAGCTCGGCGAGGCGGAACAAGGCGTTGGCGGCCAAGGGTCGCTGTTCCTCGAAGCGGGCGAGGATTTGCTCGTAGTGCCGGGTCGCGGCGGCCGGGTCGTTGGCGACTTCTTCGGCGTAAAGGCCGTCGCGGAGCAGGTCGCGCAGCGGCGGCTCGGGTGTTTCAGCGGCAGAAGCGGCCAAGGTAAGGGCGGAAAGGACTGCGATGGGTTTCATGCTCGGACAAATCCAGCGGATTGCTCCGGGGGAATTGTCATGGGTTTGTCATGAAATCGATCTTTTGTTAGGCGCGCGCGTCGCCGTTCCGCCGGTTAGGGGGAAGATTCCAGATGGATTCGGGAGCATTCCCAAATGAATCTGGAGCGCTCCGGATTCATTCTGGAGCGGTTCAAGGGGCTGGGGAACACTCCGGAATGGATCTGGAGGACTCCGGATGGGTTTGGGAGTGCTCCGGATGGTTTGGGAAGGCTCCGGAATGGTTCGGGAGGACTCCGGATGGGTTTGGAAGGCTCCGGATGGGTTTGGGAAGGCTCCGGATGGCTTCGGGAGGACTCCGGATGGGTTCGGGAAGGCTCCGGATGGGTTCGGGAAGGCTCCGGATGGGTTCGGGAAGGCTCCGGATGGGTTCGGGAAGGCTCCGGATGGGTTCGGGAAGGCTCCGGATGGGTTTCGGAGCTCAGAGTGTCGGCGCGATCGCTGGAGCGGCGTTGAGAAAGCTGGGGAACTCCGGTTGCCAGCCGGTGGCGCGCAGTTTGGCGTTGGAGACGCGCTTGTGGGTCCAGCCGCGTTTGCGGTTGAGGTCGCGCGGGCCGGACGGGGGCAGGGGGCGGGCGAAAAGATCGGCGAGGCCAGTGTAGGCTTCGAGCTGGGTGAGCGGGTGGGAGTCGCTGATGTTGAAGAGTTGAGAGCTAAGAGTTGAGGGTTGAGAGGAAGAAAGATGGAGGAGAGCCCGGGCGGCGTCGTCGCGGTGGATCTGGTTGAGGAAGCGGCGGCCGTCTTCTTCGAGGATTGCTTCGCCGGTGAGGAATTTTTTCAGGATCACGCTGCGGCCGGGGCCGTAGATGCCGGCGAGGCGGGCGATGAGGCCGCCGTGGGCGAGGACGAGGTCTTCCGTTTGGCGGAGGATTTTCCCGGTTTCGCGGTCGGGCTCGGCGGGGCTTTCCTCGGTCACTTCGGTGCCGTCGGTCTGGGCGTAGACCGAGGTGCTGGAGGTGAAGACCAGCGGGACGCCGGGGAAGGCTTCGAGCAGGTAGCGGCAGCCATTGAAGTAGACGCCACGGTAGGCCTCCGCGCCGCCGCGGCCGGAGGCGGCGCAGTGGAGGATCAGGTCCGGCATGTCGATCCGCGCCGCGAGCAGGACGAGGTCGATGGGCGAGGTGAGGTCGCAGGGAAGCTCTGCCAATTGTGGATTGGAAGATTCCCCGTGGCGGGAAATGGCGGTGACATGCCAGCCGGCGGCGAGGAATTCGCGGGAGATCGCCTGGCCGAGGTAACCGTGGCCGCAGAGGAGGAGCTTTTTCACGAAGAAGGGGGGAAATCAGGGGGTGTCGCGGTGTTTCCGGTAATGAGTGGCGAGGCCTTCGGTCAGGGCGTCGGCGTATTCGCGGAAGATGGAAAGCTGCGGTTTGCCGTCGATTTCGCGCAGTCCTTCGTAGTCGCCGGCCTGGATGCGGGCGTAGTCGCCGCGCGAGTTCATGACGTAGGGTTCGAGGAAAATGACCGGGCAATCGTAAAGCCGGTTGGCGAGGAGGTTGCGGGCCCAGAGGAACGGGTTGCCATCGACGGTCCGGGCGTTGCGGGCGTCGGCGGGGTAGGTGTAGGGCGGCAGGCCGGTGAGCCGGAAGAAGGCCGCGGCGACGTCGGCGCCGACATCGGCTTCCTCGGCGTGGGTGCGCTGGAGGAGCTTGCCGAGCATCTCGAAGCGCTGGTCGGCGAGGGCGAGTTCGTCGTCGGTGTAGCCGCCGTTGAGCAGGAGGTGGAAGTGGGTGCGGTCGACCAGCGCGGGCGCGTTCGGATCGCCCCACGGCTCGGCGTTGAAGTGCAGGCAGAGCACGAGGTCGGGCTTGAGCACGGCATTGACGCGCTCGGCGCGGGCGCGGATTTCGGCGGTGCGGTAGAACAAGCGCTGGGCGGCCTTTAGCGCCTCGTTGGGGGCGGTGCCGACGGTTTCGGGCAGCAGGCTTTCCGGTCGCAGCGGGGTGAGTGGCGCGGCGGAATCGCGGATCAGGGAAACGGTGGCGCCGAGCGCTTCGAGCTTCGGTTTCAGGAGCTTGGCGACGGCGAGCGTGAGGTCGCCCTCGCAGACGGGCGAACCGTGGCCGACCACGAACCAGCGTTCCTCCATCTTCGCCCACTCGCCGCCGAGGTGGCCGGGATCGATGGCGATGCGCAGACCGTCGAGCGGCCGGTCGGCCGGCGCGGGCGGCAGCTCGGCGGTGGCGCGCCAGTGGCGGGGCGCGAGCCGGTCACGGCCGGGTTCGGCGAAGCGCAGGTGGAATTTCAGACCGGTGGCGGCGGTGCCGGTGGCGATCACGGCCTCGCGGTCGTCGATCGCGATGAAGTTCCGCCAACCCTCGCCGGTGGTGAAAATGGTCGTCAGCAGGCGCTCGAAGTCGGCGCGCGTGATCGTTTCCTGCCAGGCGTCGAGCGCGGACCAGTTCGGCGCGCCGCCCAGCGGGCTGAGGCTCGTGGTGGGTTTCGGCGCGGCCGGTTGTTCCGCGGGCGGCTCCGCAGGCGCGCTCGCGGTGACGGGAGGTGGCGCGCTGTCGGGCGAACGCAGAATCCAGCCGGCCGCCAGTCCGAGCAGGGCGGCGAGCGGGAGGAGGGATTTCGTGGCGGGGGACATATTCGGTTGTCGCTGCGGTGACGGGCGTGGTTTGCTCGATCGGCGGTCCGTGTGCCGCTTACGCTTTATCCTGCCATGTCCTCTCTTCGCATCTTGTTTCTCGGCGACGTTGTCGGCGAGCCCGGCCGCAAGGCGGTGATCGGTCAACTCGCCCGCTTCCGCGAGGAAGAAGCGGTCGATTTCATCATCGTCAACGGCGAAAATTCCGCCGGCGGCCGCGGTATCACGCCCCGCATCACCATCGATCTGTTGCGTGCCGGTGCCGCCGTCGTCACCACCGGCGACCACGTCTGGGATCAGCAGGAGCTCATCGATTATTTCCCGACCGAGCCGCGCTTGCTGCGGCCGTTGAATTATCCGCCGGGCACTCCGGGCGCGGGTTCCGTGGTGCTGGAGACGGCGAAAGGCAAGGTGGGCGTGATCCAGGTCCAGGGCCGCTCGTTCATCCAGCCGCCGTTGGAAAACCCGTTCCTCGCCGCGGAGGCCGAGGCCGAACGCCTGCGCGCGGAGGGGGTCAAGGTGATCGTCTGCGAGATCCATGCCGAGACAACCAGCGAAAAGATCGCGATGGGCCGGTTGCTCGACGGCAAGGTGTCCTTCGTCGTCGGCACCCACACGCACGTGCAGACGGCCGACGAGCGGATCTTCCCCGGTGGCACCGGCTATTTGACCGACGCCGGCATGTGCGGGCCGGAGGATTCCGTGCTCGGCCGCTCGGTCGAGTCCGTCGTCTGGCGTTTCAAGACCGGGCTGCCGACGCGTTTTCCGGTGGCGAAGGGTCCGGTGCGGCTCTGCGGCGCGATCTTCGATGTCGATCCGGCCACCGGTGCCTGCCTTTCCGTGCGCCGCGTGTCGCACCTGCTCGAAGATGAGCCCGCCCCCGCGCCTTCCCAAAGTGCTTGAGATCAACGGGCTCCTGAAAAATCTTCTTTCCAACGATATTTTTTTTGACAGAGTGGCCGGCTTTGTTACCTTCCGCCCCGCTTTCCCCAACAGCCGACCGGGGTTCCGCGACCTGCCTCGCAAGATGGCGAGACGGCCGCGGAATTTTTATCGGTGGGTGAAGGCAAACAACGCCACGTTGCTCGTGTAGCTCAGGGGTAGAGCGCATCCTTGGTAAGGATGAGGTCGGGGGTTCAATTCCCCCCACGAGCTCCAGCGGCGGTGTCGATTTGCTTCCAGCATCGTCTCACGCGAACCAACAACCACCATGGCCAAAGAATCGTTCCAGCGCAACAAGCCGCACGTCAACATCGGCACCATCGGCCACGTTGACCACGGCAAGACCACCCTCACCGCTGCTATCACCAACACCCTCGCGGAAAAGGGTTTCGCCCAGGCGAAGAACTACGCGGACATCGACGCTGCTCCGGAAGAGCGCGAGCGCGGCATTACGATCAACACCGCCCACGTCGAGTACGAAACCGAGAAGCGCCACTACGCTCACGTCGACTGCCCCGGCCACGCTGACTACGTGAAGAACATGATCACCGGCGCTGCCCAGATGGATGGTGGCATCCTGGTGGTTTCCGCTGCTGACGGCCCGATGCCGCAGACCCGCGAGCACATCCTTCTCGCCCGCCAGGTCGGCGTGCCGGCCCTCGTGGTCTTCATGAACAAGGTCGACCTCGTCGACGACGAAGAGCTCCTCGAGCTCGTCGAGATGGAAATCCGCGACCTCCTTTCCACCTACGAATTCCCGGGTGACGAGATCCCGGTCGTCAAGGGTTCCGCCAAGGCCGCCCTCGAAGGTGACGCCACCTACAAGGAAGCCATCTTCAAGCTCATGGACGCCGTCGACTCCTATATCCCGGAGCCGGAGCGCCCGATCGACAAGACCTTCCTCATGCCGATCGAAGACGTGTTCTCGATCGAAGGTCGCGGCACCGTCTGCACCGGCCGTGTCGAGCGCGGTATCGTCAAGAAGATGGAGGAAGTCGAAATCGTCGGCATCCGCGACACCGTCAAGACGACCGTCACCGACATCGAAATGTTCCGCAAGCTGCTCGACGAAGGTCGTGCGGGTGACAACGTCGGCCTTCTCCTCCGCGGTCTGAAGAAGACCGACGTCGAGCGCGGCCAGGTCATCGCCAAGCCGGGTTCCGTCAAGCCGCACCGCAAGTTCAAGGGTGAGATCTACGTTCTCTCCAAGGAAGAAGGCGGCCGCCACACCCCGTTCTTCTCGAACTACCGCCCGCAGTTCTACTTCCGCACCACCGACGTGACCGGCAGCATCAAGCTTCCGGAAGGCGTTGAAATGGTGATGCCCGGCGACAACGTGAACCTCGAAATCGAGCTCATCACGCCGATCGCCATGGAGCAGACCATGCGTTTCGCGATCCGCGAAGGTGGCCGCACCGTTGGCGCCGGCCGCGTGAGCGAAATCCTCGACTAAGTTTCGCGCTGAGCCTCCGGCCCGTGCCGCCATGCACGGGCCCGGATGCTGGATTCCGGGGCATTCCGGCTTCAAAAACCGGGATGCCCCTCAGTCGCCTCAACACGGAAGTAGCTCAATGGTAGAGTAGCGGTCTCCAAAACCGTTGGTTGTGGGTTCGAGTCCCTCCTTCCGTGCCATCTTTTTTCGCGCTTCGTCGATCACCACTTCATGGAGTTTCTGAAGTATCTCAAAATCAACGATAGCTGGGTGCTCACGTCCATTGTCGGACTGTTGGTGCTCGGCTTTGCCGCGCTTGCGGTGAAGTATCGTGCCCGCATCCGCAGTTTCTCCGGCGAAGTCCGCGGCGAACTCCGCAAGGCCAGCTGGCCGTGGGAGTCCGACCCGAAGATCAAAGGATTCCGCAAATACAAGGAGCTGATCGACTCCACCGCGGTCGTTCTCGTCGCGATGGTGCTGCTCGCCGGCTTCGTCCAGTTCTGGGACTTCCTCGTCGTGCAGATCGTCTCCGCGCTCACCACCGCCGGCCACTGAGCCGCGAGCTGGTTTTTCCCGCCACTTTCTTTTCTTTTTCACGCCCGTCATGCCGAATCCGCCAGCCAAAGACCAGTGGTACGTCGTCCACGTCCTTTCCGGCCAGGAGTCGCGAGTTCGCGACCGCATCCTCCGCCAGGCCGAAGCCGAGGAAATGGGCGACTATATCTACGAGGTGCTCGTGCCGACGGAAATGGTCTCCGAGATCCGCCGCGGCAAGAAGACCGAAACCAAGCGGAAATTCTTCCCGGGTTACATCATCGTCAACATGAACCTCCTCACGGAGGACAACCAGCTCGTCGAGAAGACCTGGTATTTCATCAAGGAGATGGAAGGCGTGATCGGCTTCGCCGGCACCAAGGACCGCCCGATCCCGATGCGCCCGCGCGAGGTCGAGGGCATGCTCTCGCAGATCCGCGAGCGCGAGGAAAACGTCCGCCCCGCCATCAGTTTCGAAGTCGGCGACACCGTCAAGGTGGCCGACGGCCCGTTCCAGAGCCAGACCGGCATCGTCGAGGAAATTGATCCCGAGCGCGGCAAGCTCCGCGTCTCGGTCACCATCTTCGGTCGCAGCACGCCGGTGGAACTTGAATACTGGCAGGTCGAGCGCGCCTGAAGCCCTCCCGGCCCCGGACCGGAAATTTCTGGACATCCACCCTCTTAAACGTCACCACCCCGCACCACCATGGCCAAGGAAGTCGTCAAACTCATCAAGCTCCAGATTCCCGCCGGAGCCGCCAACCCGTCCCCGCCCGTCGGTCCCGCCCTCGGTCAGGCCGGCGTCAACATCATGGGCTTCTGCAAGGAGTTCAACGCCGCCACCCAGAGCCAGGCCGGTGATGTCCTCCCGGTCGTGATCTCGGTCTACAAGGACAAGACCTTCTCGTTCGTCACGAAGAAGCCCCCGGCAGGCAACCTTCTCAAGAAGGCCGCCGGTCTCGCCTCCGGTTCCGGCGAACCGAACAAGAAGAAGGTCGGCAAGATCTCCAAGGAAAAGCTCATGGAGGTCGTCAAGATCAAGCTGCCGGACCTCAACACCAAGGACCCGGAAGCCGCCGCCCGCATCCTCGCCGGCACCGCCCGCCAGATGGGCCTCGAAATCGAAGGCTACTGAGAATTTCCGCCGCGCGCCGCAAGGTGCGCGGCTTCGCAGGAGGATCAAGCGATCCGAACGAACTGCAACCCCGCAATACCATGGCCAAACAACGCAGCAAACGCTACGCTAAGGCTGCCGCGCTCGTCGAAGCCGGCAAGTCCTACTCGCTGACCGACGCCGTCAGCACCGTGAAGCAATTCCCGGCTCCCAAGTTCGACCCCACCGTCACCCTGTCCTTCCGTCTCGGCGTGGACCCGCGCAAGAGCGACCAGATGGTCCGCGGTTCCGTCTCGCTGCCGCACGGCACCGGTAAGAACGTGCGTGTCGCCGTCTTCGCCCAGGGTTCCGCTGTCGAAGCCGCCGTCGCGGCCGGTGCCGAACATGTCGGCTACGAAGACCTCATCGCCAAAGTCCAGGGCGGCTTCACCGACTTCGACGTGGCGATCGCCACGCCGGACGCGATGACCGAAGTCCGCAAGATCGCCCGCGTCCTCGGTCCGCGCGGCCTCATGCCGAACCCGAAGACCGGCACCGTCACCGACGACGTCGCCAAGGCGATCAAGGAAGTGAAGGCCGGCCGCATCGACTACAAGCTCGACAAGAACGGCAACGTCTCCGGTGCCGTGGGCAAGGCCTCGTTCACCCCGGACCAGCTCGTCGAAAACGCCCAGGCGTTCGTCGACAGCGTCGTCCGCGCCAAGCCGGCCTCCGCCAAGGGCAACTACATCCAGGGCGTCACCCTCGCGGCGACCATGCTCCCGGGTCTCCCGCTCGAAACGGCCGTCTACACCAAGTCCGCCTAACCCCAAGGAACGCCACGACCATGAATCCCGATAAGAAAATCATCATCGACGGCCTCCTCGACCGGGTCAACGCGTCGCCCTACGTGATCGTGATCGATTACACCGGCATGACCGTCAAGCAGTTCACCGAGCTCCGCAACCGTCTCTCCGACGGCGGTGCCAAGTGCCTGGTCGCCAAGAACAGCTACATGAAGAAGGCGCTCGCCGAAGCCGGTCTGCCGGACATCGCCGAGGGCCTGGTCGGCCAGACCGCCTTCGTCACCGGCGACAGCGAGGTCTTCTCCGCCGCCAAGGTCATCAAGAACTTCGAGAAGGAGTTCAAGAAGCCGGAAATGAAGCTCGGCATCCTCGACGGCGCCGTGCTCAGCGCGGACAAGCTCAAGGCGATCGCCGACATCCCGTCGCGCGAAGCCGTGCTGTCCCAGCTCCTCGGCACCATCCTCGAGCCGGCCGCCAGCATCGCCCGCGTCATCAAGGCGAAGTTCAACCCGGACGAAGACGGCGCTTCCGAAGAAGCTCCGGCCGAAGCCGCAGCGGAATAAACAATCTGAACCGATGGCGGTGGCGTCTCCGCGCCGCCGCCTGAACCCACAATGGTTCCTCGTCGGAAGGGGGCCCCTTCTGAAATGCCCGGAGCTCCGGGCGCGACGATACCGACAAGGAGAAACACAATGGCTAATATCGAACAACTCGTTGAAGAACTCGGCAAGCTCACCGTCCTGGAAGCCGCCGACCTGGTGAAGAAGCTTGAAGAAGCGTGGGGCGTTTCCGCCGCCGCTCCCGTCGCCGTCGTCGCCGCTGGCGCCGCCCCGGCCGAAGCTGCCGAAGAAAAGACCGAATTCGACGTCGTCCTCACCGACGGCGGCTCGAACAAGATCGCCGTCATCAAGGCGGTCCGCGAAGTCGCCCCGGGCCTCGGCCTGGCCGACGCCAAGAAGCTGGTCGAAAGCGCTCCGGCCAAGGTCCTCGAAGGCGTCGCCAAGGACGCTGCCGAAGCGGCCAAGAAGAAGCTCGAAGAGGCTGGTGCCAAGATCGAGCTCAAGTAATTCTTCTTCCTTGCGGATTTTCTCCGGGGTGGTTTTTCCGCCCCGGAGATTTTCCGCCTCCGGAACCGGCGCGAGCTGCCACCCATGACGAGGCATTTCGCGCCGATCCCGATCGCCCTTTCCATCGCCTGAACCCTTCTCCGCCCGAGACCGCACGCGGCTCGGGCTTAACCTGTAAGCACCCCACGACACGCCATGGCCGAACGACTCTACTTCGGGAAATTCGAGGAAGTGATTGAGCCGCCGAACCTCATCGAGGTTCAGAGCCGCTCCTACGAGGAGTTCCTCCAAAAAGACGTCGCTCTCAGCGAACGCACCGACACCGGCCTCCAAGCCGTGTTCAAAGAGGTCTTCCCGATCAAGAGCTACGACGAAGCCATTGAGCTGGACTTCGTCGCCTACGACATCGAAGACCCGAAAGTCACCTCGCTCGACTCGCTGCGCAGCGGGGAAAGCTTCAGTGCCGCGCTCTACGTCACCTTCAAACTGAAGGACGAGACCGGCAACAAGAAGGAGCGCGTCTACATGGGCGAGCTGCCGATGATGACCCGCCGCGGCACCTTCATCATCAACGGCGCCGAGCGCGTCATCGTCTCCCAGCTGCACCGCTCGCCGGGCATCTGCTTCGAGACCTCGCAGCACCTCAACGGCAAGATCCTCCACAGCTTCCGCATCATCCCCGACCGCGGCTCCTGGCTGGAAGTGCAGTTCGACACCAACGACCTGCTTTACGTCTACCTCGACCGCCGCCGCCGCCGCCGCAAGTTCCTGGCGACGACGTTCCTGCGCGTCCTCGGCTACCCGACGGATCGCGACATCGTGAACCACTTCTACAAGCCGGCCGCGCTCAAACTGAGCGAGTCGATGGACGAAGGCGAACTCGGCCACATGGTGCCGTTCGAGGATATCCTCGACGGCGAGCTTGTCGTGGCGAAGGCCTACGAACCGCTCACCATCGGCATCGTCCGCCAGCTCATCGCCCTCGGCCACAAGTCGATCGAGGTGATCGACTCCCGCGAGGATGAAATCCTGCTCAAGTCGCTCCGCAAGGATCCGGCCAAGGACGAGGAGTCCGCGCTCAAGGATATTTACCGTAAGTTGCGCCCCGGCGACCCGCCGACCGCCGCCAACGCCCGCGCCCTGCTCAAGCGCCTGTTCTTCGACGCGAAGAAGTACGACCTCACCCGCGTCGGCCGCTACAAGATCAACCAGAAGCTGGGCCTCGGCGTCGACTCCGACCAGCGCATCATGGTGCCCGAAGACTTCCTCGGCGCCGTTCGCTACCTTCTCAAGTTGAAGAAGGGTGACGGCGTTGTCGACGACATCGACCACCTTGGTTCCCGCCGCGTCCGTGCGGTCGGCGAACTCCTTGCCAACCAGTGCCGCGTGGGCCTCGCCCGCACCGAGCGTTTGGTCAAGGAGCGCATGACCTTGTTCGACGTGAACATCGAGGGCATGACCCCGCAGAAGTTGATCAACCCGAAGGCGCTTTCCGCCGTCGTGCGCGACTTCTTCGGTCGCAGCCAGCTCTCGCAGTTCATGGACCAGACGAACCCGCTGGCCGAGCTGACGCACAAGCGCCGCCTGTCCGCGCTTGGACCGGGCGGTCTGAACCGCGACCGCGCCGGCTTCGAAGTTCGCGACGTCCATCCGTCCCACTACGGCCGCATCTGCCCGATCGAGACCCCGGAAGGTCCGAACATCGGTCTGATCAACTCGATGTGCACCTACGCGCGCATCAACGAGTTCGGCTTCATCGAGACGCCCTACCGCAAGGTTTCCAACGGTAAGGTCAGCAACGAGATCGAATACCTCACCGCCGACCAGGAGGAGAACTACCTCATTGCCCAGGCGAACAACCCGATCGACAAGGCCGGAAAGTTCCTCAAGGAAAAGGTGACCGCCCGCGAACGCGGCGGCGAGTTCATCGAAGTCGCGCCGACCGACGTCAACTACATGGACGTCTCGCCGAAGCAGCTCGTCTCCGTCGCCGCCGGCATGATCCCGTTCCTCGAGCACGACGATGCTAACCGCGCGCTCATGGGCTCGAACATGCAGCGCCAGGGCGTGCCGCTCCTCGTTTCCGAGGCGCCGCTCGTCGGCACCGGTCTGGAAGGCAAGGCCGCCCGCGACTCCCGCGCGGTGATCGTCGCCGAAGCGGATGGCATCATCGCCGCCGCCACCGCGGAAATGATCGTCACCAGCCCGGACGGCAAGCTGCCGGTCTCGGACGAGAAGTTCCTCTCCGAACCCGAGTCGGTGAAGACCAACGTCGAGAAGGGCATCATGGCCTACCCGCTGCGCAAGTTCATGCGCTCGAACGCCGGTACCTGCATCAACCAGAAGCCGATCGTCAAGAAGGGCCAGAAGATCAAGAAGGGCGACGTGCTCGCCGACGGCCCGAACACCGAGGACGGCGAGCTCGCCCTCGGCCGCAACGTGCTCGTCGCGTTCATGCCGTGGAACGGCTACAACTTCGAGGACGCCATCGTCATCTCGGAGCGCGTGGTCAAGGAGGACATCTACACCTCGATCCACATCTCCGAATTCGACGTCGCCGCCCGCGACACCAAGCTCGGACCGGAGGAAATCACCCGCGACATCCCGAACGTCGGCGAGGAAGCCTTGCGCAACCTCGACCACGACGGCATCATCCGCATCGGCGCGGAGGTGAAGCCGGGCGACATCCTCATCGGCAAGATCACGCCGAAGTCGGAAACCGAACTCGCCCCGGAAGAGCGCCTGCTGCGCGCCATCTTCGGCGAGAAGGCGGCCGACGTGAAGGACACCTCGCTGCGCGTGCCCTCGGGCTGCATCGGCATCGTCCAGGACGTCCGCGTCTCCTCCCACGGTCTCGCCAAGAAGCGCGCCGAGAAGGTCGATCCGGTCGAGCTCAAGAAGCAGCTCAAGAAGATCAACGACGAGCACAAGAAGAAGGCCGACCAGCTCACCGACCAGCTGACCGAGAAACTCTCGGACATCCTGCTCGGCGAGAAGATCCCGCTCGACGTCGTCAACGCGCAGACCGGCGAGATCATCATCCCGGCCAACCGCAAGATCACCAAGACGCTGCTCCGCAAGCTCGCCTCGGTGCACGACCACATCGAGATCGATCCGTCCCCGATCCGGAACAAGATCCTCGAGATCATCGGTTCCTTCGAAGGGCGCTTCGCCGAACTCGACAACGAGCGCGAGCGCAAGCTCGACCAGCTCGAGTCGGGCGACGAGGTCGACCCGGGCGTCATCAAGGAGGTGAAGGTCTTCATCGCCGCCAAGCGCAAGCTGTCGGTGGGTGACAAGATGGCCGGCCGCCACGGCAACAAGGGCGTCGTCGCCATCATCGTGCCGGAGGAAGACATGCCGTTCCTCTCGGACGGCACCCCGGTCGACATCTGCCTCAACCCGCTCGGCGTGCCTTCCCGAATGAACGTCGGCCAGGTGCTCGAAACCCACCTCGGCGTCGCCGCCAAGGCGCTCGGCTTCAAGGTCGCCACCCCGATTTTCGACGGCATCAAGGAGTCGGTGATCTGGGACTTCATGTCCAAGGCCAAGCAGGTCGACGGCGTGAAATTCATCGGCGACAAGGGCGAGCTCCGCGAGCGCAAGCCGGGCGAACCGGAAGGCCGCGGCTTCACCTGGATCGGCGATGGCAAGGACGGCTCCACCGGCGGTAAGTCGACGTTGTACGACGGCCGCACCGGCGATCCCATCCACAATCCGGTCGTGGTCGGCATGATCTACATGCTGAAGCTCGGTCACTTGGTCGCCGACAAGATCCACGCCCGTGCCGTTGGCCCTTACTCGCTCGTCACCCAGCAACCGCTCGGCGGCAAGGCCCAGTATGGCGGCCAGCGCTTCGGGGAAATGGAAGTCTGGGCGCTCGAAGCCTACGGCGCCGCATACACCCTGCAGGAACTCCTCACCGTCAAATCCGACGACGTGCAGGGCCGTACCCGCATCTACGAAGCCATCGTCAAGGGCGACAACAACCTCGAGGCGGGCACGCCCGAATCGTTCAACGTTCTCATCAAGGAAATGCAGTCCCTCGGCCTCGACGTCCGTCCTGGCAAGCGCGGCTCGAGCCACGGCTCCGGCATCACCGGCGGCCTGGACGACTTCTCGCTCGACGACCTCACCCTCTGATAGCGCCACGTAACCCCAACTGAGCCCGAACCATCCTTCCTAACATGAGCAGCGTGGACACCAACCTTCGCGAACTCTTCGGCGTCGACGAACGCCCCGAATCCTTCGACCAGGTCTCCATCACGGTCGCGTCCCCGGACGTGATCCGTTCCTGGTCCAAGGGTGAGGTGAAGAACCCGGAAACCATCAACTACCGCACTTTCAAACCTGAAAAGGGCGGTCTCTTCTGCGAGCGCATCTTCGGACCCACCCGTGACTGGGAATGCGCCTGCGGCAAGTACAAGCGCATCAAGCACAAGGGCGTCGTCTGCGACCGCTGCGGCGTCGAGGTGACCCTCAGCCGCGTGCGCCGCGAGCGCATGGGCCACATCGAGCTCGCCGTGCCGGTGAGCCACATCTGGTTCTACAAGTGCATGCCGTCGCGCATCGGCCTGGTGCTCGACATGAGCGCCCGCCAGCTCGAGCGCGTGATCTATTACGAGGACTACATCGTCACCGAGCCGGGCAACACCCCGCTCGAACTCGGCCAGCTCCTCACCGAGACCGAGCTCCGCGACGCGGAGGACGCCTACGGCGAGGGCGCATTCCGCGCCGGCATGGGCGCCGAGGCGATCCAGGACCTGCTCAAGCAGATCGATCTGGCCGACCTCGCGGTGAAGCTCGAGCAGGAGCTCGGTGCGACCAAGTCGAAGCAGAACAAGAAGAAGCTCTCGAAGCGCCTCAAGATCACCCAGGGCTTCGCGGCCTCCAAGTCGCGCCCGGAATGGATGATCCAGACCGTTCTGCCGGTCATCCCGCCGGACCTTCGTCCGCTCGTTCCGCTCGAAGGCGGCCGTTTCGCCACCTCCGACCTGAACGACCTGTATCGCCGCGTCATCAACCGCAACAACCGCCTCAAGAACCTCCTCCAGCTCAAGACGCCGGAGGTCATCATCCGCAACGAAAAGCGGATGCTGCAAGAGGCCGTTGACGCCCTCTTCGACAATGGCCGCCATGGCCGTGCCGTGACCGGCGCAGGCAACCGTCCGCTCAAGTCCCTCAGCGACATGCTCAAGGGCAAAGGCGGCCGTTTCCGTCAGAACCTTCTCGGCAAGCGCGTCGACTACTCCGGCCGCTCCGTCATCGTCATCGGTCCGGACCTCAAGCTCAACCAGTGCGGTCTTCCGAAGAAGATGGCGCTGACCTTGTTCGAACCGTTCATCATCCGCCGCCTGAAGGAACTGGGCTACTGCCACACCGTCCGTTCGGCCAAGAAGATGATCGACCGCAAGACGACGGAGGTCTGGGACATCCTCGCCGAAGTGACCAAGGGCCACCCGGTGATGCTGAACCGCGCGCCGACGCTCCACCGCCTCTCGATCCAGGCGTTCGAACCGAAGCTCATCGAAGGCGAGGCAATCCGCGTCCACCCGCTCGTTTGCACCGCTTACAACGCGGACTTCGACGGCGACCAGATGGCCGTGCACGTCCCGCTCTCGGTCGAGGCCCAGATGGAGGCGCGCCAGCTGATGCTCGCGCCGAACAACATCTTCTCGCCCGCGTCCGGTCGTCCGATCACGACCCCGTCGCAGGACATCATTCTCGGTTCCTACTACCTCAGCTGGGCCCCGGTCCGCACCCAGAAGGACCGCGAGAAGCAGGAGCACCTGCCGCTGTTCGAGAACTCGTCGGAAGTCGAGTTCGCGATCGCCGCGCGCAAGGTGAAGTATCACTCCTGGATCCGCGTCCGCAATCCCGACTTTGGCAAGGACACCGTCTATGGTGACAAGGAATCGAAGATCATCGAAACCACTCCGGGCCGCGTCCGCTTCAACGAAATTTGGCCCGACGGCCTCGGCTTCATCAACAAGAACGTGACCAAGAAGGTCATGGCCGACATCATCTGGCGCTGCTACCAGGTGGGCGGCAAGAAGAAGACCGTCGAGACCCTCGACGAGCTCAAGAGCCTCGGCTTCAGGGAAGCCTCCCGCTCGGGCGCTTCGATCGGTATCGTCGACATGGTCATTCCGGAAGAGAAACCGGAGATCATCGGCAAGGCCTACGAGGAGGTCGAGAAGGTGACCAAACAGTACCGCAACGGCGTCATCACCGACGGCGAGCGCTACCAGAAGGTCGTCGACATCTGGACCCAGGCCACCGACCAGATCGCCAACAAGCTCTACAGCAAGCTGGAGCACAACGACGGCAAGGGCCTCAGCCCGCTGTTCATGATGGTCGATTCCGGTGCCCGTGGTAACAAGTCGCAGATCAAGCAGCTCGGCGGCATGCGCGGCCTCATGGCCAAGCCGTCCGGCGAAATTATCGAACGCCCGATCATTTCGAACTTCCGCGAGGGTCTGTCGGTGCTCGAGTACTTCATCTCGACCCACGGCGCCCGCAAGGGTCTGTCCGACACCGCGCTCAAGACCGCGGACTCCGGCTACATGACCCGCAAGCTGGTCGATGTGGCCCAGGATGTCATCGTCACCCAGCCGGACTGCGGCACCGCCAACGGTATCGTCGTCCGCGCGATCTATGACGGCGACGAGGAGGCGGCTTCGCTCGCCCTCCGCGTCTACGGCCGTGTCTCGTGCGAGCAGGTCAAGGATCCGGTCACCGGCGAGGTTATCGTCAGCATCGACGACGAGATCACCGAAAAGCAGGCCCAGGCGATCGAACGCATCGGCTACGAGCAGCTCAAGATCCGCTCGGTGCTCACCTGCGAGTCCGACCGCGGTTGCTGCGCCCGCTGCTACGGCCTGAACCTCGCCACCGGCAAGACGGTGAAGATCGGCGAAGCGGTCGGCATCATCGCCGCCCAGTCGATCGGCGAGCCCGGCACCCAGCTCACCATGCGTACGTTCCACGTCGGTGGTGTGGCGGCGGCGACCTTCAAGCAGCCGATCATCAAGGCGAAGAACGGCGGCCGCGTGGTCTACAAGGACCTTCGCGCGGTGCAGTCGGCCGATGGCAATTGGGTCGTGCTCAACAAGAACGGCTCGCTTTCGGTCCGCGACAAGGACGGCCTCGAGCTCGAAAGCCACAACATCGTCATCGGTTCCGTGATCTCGATCAAGGACGGCGATGACGTGAAGAAGGGCGACGTGGTCGCGACCTGGGACCCGTACAACGTGCCGATTCTCACCGAGAAGGCCGGCAAGGTGGAGTTCCGCGACATGATCTCGGGCATCACCGTGCAGTCGGAGACCGACAAGGAAACCGGCAAGAAGGGCATGGTCGTCACCGACCACAAGGAGGACCTCCACCCGCAGGTCGTCATCGTCGATCCGAAGACCAAGGAGGTGAAGGCTTCCTACTCGATCCCGGTCGGCGCCCACCTTTCCGTTCTGGAAGGCGAGGAGGTCACCGGTGGCACGCTGCTCGCCAAGACCCCGCGCAAGGTGGCCCGTACCAAGGACATCACCGGCGGTCTGCCGCGCGTGGCGGAGCTGTTCGAAGCCCGCAAGCCCAAGGACGCCTGCGTCATCGCCAAGATCGACGGCGAGGTTTCCTTCGGCGGCAACGTCCGCGGCAAGAAGAAGGTCATCGTCACCGACGTCAATACCGGCGAGCAGGTCGAGCACCTGGTGCCGATGGGCAAGCACATCATCGTGACCGAAGGCGACCGCGTGAACCGCGGCGACCAGATCACGGAAGGTCCGGTTTCGCCGGAGGATCTCCTCGAGGCCTGCGGCGCGCAGGAACTCCAGGAGCACCTGGTCAACGAAGTGCAGTCCGTCTACCGCGTCCAGGGCGTGGAGATCAACGACAAGCACATCGAGATCATCATCCGCCAGATGCTGCGCAAGGTGAAGATCACCGAGCCGGGCGACGCCGACCAGCTGCTGTGGGGCGATCAGATCGACCGCACCTCGTTCAAGAAGATCAACGCCGAGATCGTGGCGGGCGGCGGCAAGCCGGCCGAAGCCGAGCCGGTGCTGCTCGGCATCACCAAGGCCTCGCTCGAAACCGACTCGTTCATCTCCGCGGCGTCCTTCCAGGACACCACCCGCGTGCTGACCGAAGCGGCGACCCTCGGCAAGGTCGACTACCTGACCGGCTTCAAGGAGAACGTGATCATGGGTCACCTGATCCCGGCCGGCTCCGGTTTCGACTGCCACCGCGACATCGAGGTCGAGTTCACCGTCGAGGAACCCGAGCCGGTGTTCCACGAGCCGGTGGAGGCCGCCGAGGAGGAAGGCGCTCGCAGCCTGGCCTGATCGGCCGGATTTCCGATCGATTCACCGCACGCCCGGCCGCCCGAGAGGTGGCCGGGCGTTTGTGTTTCAAGGTCTAACAGATAATATCGCCTGATTCGATCGAGATGGTTGTCAATCTCGCGGATATTTGCTTGTTTTAGTATGGTTCAGGCGTGGTGTCTGCTTTGCGTCATGCCTATGACGGCGCACCCCGCGCTGTTCCGTGTGAATTTACTTCTCAAAACCCATGGAGCTAGTCGGCGAATCTTCCCAGAGTGTCATTACCTGCCGGAATAGCCAGGGGGTCGAATTGACCGCCAATCTATTGAGGATCAAGAGGTATTCGGTGGTTTTTGAGGTCTATAACCCGTATAGCATCCTCCAGCTGTCGGAGGTGCTATCGGACTTCCGGATCATGGCGTCGCGCCGCCTGCTGTATCACGGCAAGGCGGTGGTGAGCAATTTGCTCAATACCGGCATCGTGCTGGTGTGCGAGGCGACCCTCGACGACGGCTGGGTCGAGCTGGATTTCCTGTCGAGCGTCGGCGGCGGTGGCGACCTCAGCTCGCAGTTCGCCTCGTTCATGTCCGAGTGGAAATCGGGCAACCGGGTGCAGGACCCATTCAAGCTGGTGGTGGCGGACATGGCGAACCTGCTGTCCGGCGTGCAGCACTGGCTGACGGGGGTGGATGTCGGGATCCGCACGACCGTCACCCGCCGGCGGGACGAGCTGGAGCGGGAGATTTTCAGCCAGGTGCAGACGCGGGTGGTCGAGGAGGTTCTGCCGGCGATGGAGCGTTTCGAGCAGGTGGCGGGGGAGATCGACGAGTCGGACTCGGCGGTGCACAAGTCATACGTCCGCCGCGAGCTGCATCCGATCGTGCTGTGCTCGCCGTTCCTCTACCGCACCTATACCAAGCCGCTCGGCTATGCCGGCGACTACGAGATGGTGAACATGATGCTGCGCAACCCCTACGAGGGCTCCTCGGCGTTCGCCAAGATGCTGAATTTCGCGCTGCTGCACACCGAGCCGGTGGTCGCCCACCGCAACCGCATCGACTACCTCATCGAGACGCTGGCGCGCGAGACGCGCCGGCGGATAGGCCACGGCAAGACCCGCGTGTTCAACCTCGCCTGCGGCCCGGCGGTCGAGGTGCAGCGTTTCCTACGCGAGCGCGACGAGAGCGACCTGGTCGAGATCGACCTGCTCGATTTCAACGCCGAGACCCTGGAATACACGCGTGAGCGGATGGACGAGGCTCGCCGCGACGGTGGCCGCGAGACGAAGCTCCGCTACTTCCAGCGCTCGGTGCATCAGCTCCTGCGTGCGGCCTCGCAGGGCGGCGAGGAGGAGTTCAGCGGCTATGACGTCGTCTATTGCGCGGGCTTGTTCGACTACTTGTCGCAGCGCGTCTGCAAGAAACTGGTCGAGTTGTTCTGCACGATGGTCCGTCCGGGCGGTCTGGTGATCGTCACCAACGTCGCTTCCAGCAACCCGCGGAAGGCCTGGATGGAATACCTGATGGAGTGGAACCTGATTTACCGCGGGCGAGAGGATATGGAGGATTTGGTGCCCGAGGGATTTCCGGTGAAGCACACGTCCATGCTCGCGGACGACACCGGCGTGAACCTGTTCCTGGAAATCGGATTGGCCGATGGTTGAAAACGCGAAAACAACGGAGCTCCTGCCGGAGCCGGCGGAACTGCGCGGCGCGTTCCAGGAATACGAGCACGGCGTGCTCGTGGTGAACGCATGCCTCGCGGCGCGGCTCGCCGGGGCGTTCATGCTGGCCGGCTCGCTGCTGGACTGGATGGTCTTTCCGGAAAAGGCGGCGGAGTTCCTGCTGATCCGGGTGGTCGCGGCCGTGCCGCTGCTGGTGCTCTGCCCGCTGCTGCGCGTGCGCTGGCGGAGCCGTTCCACCGCGCAGGGTCTCGCGCAGCTGATTCCGCTGATCCCGACGATCTCGATCTGCTGGATGATCGTGGTCACCGGCGGCGGCAACTCGGTGTATTACGCGGGCCTGAACCTCGTCCTGCTGGGGCTTTCGATCCTGCTGCGCTGGTCGTTCTGGAACACGCTGGTGATGGTCGTGTCGTGTTTCGCCAGCTACGCGCTGGCCATCGCGCTTTCGGCCGCCAGTCTCCACCCCGGAACCTCGTTCAACAACGCCTACTTCCTGGTCGTGACCGGCGTGTTCGTGCTCGCCGGCAGCCTTTATTACGAGCGTCTGCGCTTCCGCGAGTTCTGCCTGCGCCGCGAGGTCGAGCGCGCTCGCGCCACCGTCGAGGCGCAGAACCGCCAGCTCAGCGAGCTAGACGAGGCGAAGACCCGCTTCTTCGCGAACATCAGCCACGAGCTGCGCACGCCGCTAACCGTCATGCTCGGCATCAGCGACCGTTTGCGGAAGTTGCCGCCGCTGCAGACCGACCCGCGCGGGGTGGAAATGGTAGACCTTCTCGGGCAGAACGGCCTGCGTCTGCTCAAGCTCATCGACGACCTGCTCGACCTGGTGCGCTTCGACACGGGCCACGCCGACCTGTCGCCACAACCGACCGAGCTGCGATCGCACCTCGACGGACTGTTGAAATCGGTCCGCCATCTCGCCGAGCAGGACCATGTCGCGCTGGTGTGGGACGGCCCGCAGGAGGGCCGCTGGATGGTCGACCGCGACAAGTTCGACAAGATCGTGCTCAACCTGGTCGTCAACGCGATCAAGTTCACGCCGGCCCGCGGTTCGATCGAGGTGCAGACCCGCGTCGAGGACGGCAGGCTGCGGCTCTCGGTGGCCGACACCGGCGTGGGCATTCCGCCGGAGGTGCTGCCGCGGATTTTCGAGCGTTTCTGGCAGGTCGACAATTCCTCGACCCGCAAGTTCCAGGGCGCGGGCATCGGCCTTTCATTGGTCCGCAGCCTGTGCGAGGCGATGGACGGCGCGATCCGGGCGGAAAGCGAGCCGGGCCGCGGCACGACATTCTTCGTCGAACTGCCGGCGGTTGAGGCCGCGGCCGAGGCGGACGAGCCGGCCGGAGCCGACGCGGGCGATTCGATTATCGCGGATTTGCACCGCCGCGCGGCCATGGCCATGCCGTCGAAAGTGCAGGAGGTAGTCCCCGCCAGAGGGCCGGGCGCGGCCGTGGCGGCTCCGATCGGTCGCCGGAGCGGAGCGCGGCCGCTGGTGTTGATCGCCGACGACGAGCCGGACATCCGCCGCTTCCTGCGGATGCAGATGGAGGATGTCGACGTGATCGAGGCGTCCGACGGCGCGCAGGCGCTCCAGCTCGCCAAACAGCACCAGCCGCAACTGGTGCTGCTCGACCACATGATGCCGGAGATGGACGGCGTCGAGGTCTGCCAGGCGATCCGCGAGAACCACGCGACGCGCGGCACCGCGGTAATCATCCTGACCGCGCGGGCGGACGAACAGACGAAGCTCGCCGCGCTGGAGGCCGGTGCCAGCGATTTCCTGACCAAGCCGTTTTCGAGCGCCGAACTCGGCCTCCGATTGGAGAACCAGCTCGCCATGGCGCGCATCCGTCGCGAGCTGCAGGAGCTCAACCGCGAGCTGCAGGCGGCGATCGAGCAGATCAAGGAGAACGAGGTGCTGCTGGTGCGCAACGAGAAGCTCGCAGCGCTCGGCCGGATGAGTGCCGGGCTGATCCACGAGATCAACAACCCGCTGAACTACTCGCGCGCCGGCATCCACGCGCTCGAAACCTTCTCCCGCATGCTGCCCGAGGACGAGCGGCCGGACTACGCCGACATTCTCGGCGACATCCGCGAGGGCGTGGAGCGGGTTTCCCAGATCATCGCCGACCTCCGTCAGTTCACCCGCGACGAGCCGAGCGCGGCCGAGGGCGACGCCGATCTGGTGGAGATCATCGAGCGCTCGCGCCGCATGACCGGGCACCAGATCAACGGCTCGATCGCCTTCCACGTCGAGGCGCCGTCGCAGGCACCGATCAAGGGGAACTCCAACCAGTTGGTGCAGGTCTTCGTCAACCTGCTGCAAAACAGCGTCGACGCGATCCAGGAGCGGCGGAAAACGGAGCCCGAGCTGGAAGGCCGCATCGACGTGGAGCTCCAGCCGTCCATGCAGGGCTGGCTCGTGACGGTCCGCGACAACGGCATCGGCATCCCTCCCGAGCACGTGCAGAAGATTTTCGATCCCTTCTACACGTCCAAGGACGTGGGGCAGGGGATGGGGCTCGGCTTGAGCATCACCCATCAGATCCTCGACCGCCACCAAGTCCGCGTCGAGGTCGACAGCCGCCCGCACGATTTCACCGCTTTCCGCCTACATTTCCCTTCCGCACCGGTCGTGCAGGAGGATGATCTACCCGCTCTGACCGCCTGAACCTCGTTTTCCCTCATCGCTATGCCTGACATCGACCAGTACGACTACCAGCGTTACGCCATTCTGTTCGTCGACGACGAAGAGAAGACCCGGAAGTATTTCCGACGGTTGTTCGGCGAGAAATTCCGTATTCTGGAGGCGGCCGACGGGGTCGAAGCTTTGGAAGTGTTCCGCCGCAACGCGAACGAGATCGGCATCATCGTGACCGACCAGCGCATGCCGAACGAAACCGGCGTCGGCTTCCTATCCAAGATCGCGGCCGACTGGCCCGACATCATCAAGATCCTTTCGACCGCATATTCCGACATCGATGCCGCCATCGGCTCGGTCAACCACGGCGGAATTTTTCGCTACATCACCAAGCCGTGGGACATCCCCCAGCTGGAGGTAACATTGCGCCGCGCGATGGAGTTCTACATCGTCAAGCGCGAGCGCGACGCCCTGCTTTCGGCCAAGATGCAGGCGATGGGCAACGTGCTGATGGCCACGCGGCTGGCGGCGTTCGCGCTGGTGCCGGTCTGCTCGGGCACCCCGTTGACCCGTGCCGGCGAGGCGGTGGCCGCCTTCGTGCGGCTCGGCGTTTCCGGCCGCTCCGGCTCGGCATCCGGCGAGTTGGAGGTGAGCTCGCCCGACTGGGGCAAGCTGCACGCGCGGCAGGCGGCGCTGGCGGCGGACTTGGAAAAGGCGCTGCCCGCGGCGCTGGCCGTGTCGGGCCTGCCGGGGCGGGTCACCGCGCTGGCCGCGGCGCTGCGGCTGGCCGGTGCCGGCGAGGTGGCCGTGGAGGCGGGGGAAACCACCAGCCGGCTTTCCGCGGCGGTCGACCCGATGCCGGGGCTGGTGGACGCCTTGCTCGGCCGGACCGAGGCCCCGGAGGCGGTGCGCGTGCTCGCCGCCATGCTCGCCCTACAGGAAGCGGGCGGCAGCGCCCGGCGCGTGCGCGGCCCCGGCTTGCAGATCGAGGTGGTGGAAACACCGGCCAATCCGGCGGCCACTCCCGGTGGTGGAGCCGCCCGTTGGTTGTTTGACGATGATCTGCTGATTTCCTCCGCGCTGGGGCTGATCTGAGCCGTTTGCGAGAAATCTAGCGGTTAGTATGGGAAATTGACATATGGACGCGGTTCGGGTTTATTGTGCCCGAGCCGTCTCCTTAATATTCCCCTCCCTGTTTTTGTGAAACGACGCGACGTCGAAATCATCCACCGCAACGGTCAGTTTCTCGTGATCTGCTCCAAGGAGCCTCTGCCGCTTTCCTTGTCCACGCTGGTCCGTGAAAACCGCTACCGTGTGGATGCGCTGTGCAGCGAGCTCGGCCTTTCCGAGCGCCACCTGCGCCGTGTGTTCGAGGACGGCCTCGGCCTGAGCCCGAAAGACTGGATGCGCCGCGAGCGGATGGTGGCTGCGCGGGCGCTGCTGCGCGAGGGATCGGCGATCAAGGAGGTCGCCATCGACCTCGGCTTCACCTCGCACAAAGTGTTCGGCCGCGAGTTTCAGCAGTTCTACGGCATGTCGCCGACGGACTTCCAACGGAAGTTCATGTCGTTCCAGCTGCCGGCGGCGGTTTGAGGCCGGTCAGGCGCTCGGCCCAATCCGCGACCGGCCAGCCGTGGCCCGAGGCATCGCAGGCGAGGAAGATCCGGCCGTGTTCGATCCAGAAAAACGCGTCTTGGTCAAAATCGGCGGCGACTCGCGCGGGGAGATCCGGGGATTCGCAGGCGAAGCCCCAGCCCGGTTCCTGGTGCGCCAGATCTGGTGACGCGCCGGTGACGGCGAAGGGGGCGTGGCCGGCGGCCCGCAACGCGTCGAGCAGCCGGGCGTTCGCCCGCTGGTTTTCCTCGGGGGACGCCTGCCGGTTTCCGACCGGGTTGCAGGCAGTGATTACCGCGAAACGCTCCGGCCAGCCGCCGGGAGGGCGATCGGCGAGGAAAACGGTAGCCAGATAAGCCGGATTTCCGGGATAGGGCTGCGGGCGGGCCAGCATCGCCGGCCATCGCAGCAGGGGAGGCGGGCGCTTGTCGAGATCGGGCGTCCTGACAAAAACTTGGGAAAAATTAGTTGCGCCAAGTTTTTGCTATGCGATGCGTGGAGGGAGGAAACGGTCAGGCCGGAAGTAGCGGAGGACCGGATTTCCTGCTAGATTCCCTCCTCATCCCATGTCCCTCGACAAACTCACCCTCAAGCTTCAGGAGGCGCTTCAAGCCGGCCAGCGGCTGGCGTCGAAATCGTCCCATGCCGAGCTGAAGAGCGTGCACGTGTTGCTCGCCTTGCTCCAGCAGGAGGGCGGGATCACCGTGCCGATCTTGCAGAAAGCCGGCGTCGATGTCACCCGGTTGAAGGCGTCTGCCGCGACCGCGCTCGACCGCGAACCGCGGATGCAGGGCGCGTCGTCGCAACCGCAGCTCAGCTACGGCCTGCGCGCCGCGCTCGATGCCGCCGACGAGGCCCGCGAGTCGCTCGGCGATGATTACCTGAGCGTGGAGCACTTCCTGCTCGGCGCGTTGAAGTCCGATTCGCCCGCCGGCAAGCTGCTCAAGGACGCCGGGGTGGATGACAAGAAGCTGCGCGACGCAATCCAATCGGTGCGCGGTTCGCAGAAAGTCACCGACCAGGATCCGGAGGGCAAATACCAGACTTTGGAGAAATACGGCACCGACCTGACCGCCCGCGCCCGCGCCGGCAAGATCGACCCGGTGATCGGGCGCGACCACGAGATCCGCCGCGTGCTGCAGGTGCTTTCCCGCCGGACCAAAAACAATCCCGTTCTCATCGGTGAGCCCGGCGTCGGCAAAACCGCCATCGTCGAAGGACTGGCGCGGCGGATCGTATCGGGCGACGTGCCGGATTCGATGAAGAACAAGCGGCTCATCGCGATGGATCTCGGCGGCATGCTCGCCGGGGCGAAATACCGCGGCGAGTTCGAGGAGCGGCTCAAGGCGTTCCTCAAGGAAGTCACGGATTCGCAGGGCGAAATCATTCTCTTCATCGACGAGCTGCACACGATCGTCGGCGCCGGCGCGAGCGAGGGCGCGGTCGACGCCTCGAACCTGCTCAAACCCCAGCTCGCCCGCGGCGAACTGCGGACGATCGGCGCGACCACGCTCGACGAATACCGCAAGCACGTCGAAAAAGACGCCGCGCTCGAACGCCGGTTCCAGCCGGTGATGGTGGGCGAACCGTCGGTCGAGGACACCGTCGCGATCCTCCGCGGGCTGAAGGAACGCTACGAAGTGCACCACGGCGTGCGCATCCAGGACGGCGCGCTGGTCGCCGCCGCCGCGCTTTCCGACCGCTACATTTCCGACCGCTTTCTGCCGGACAAGGCCGTCGATTTGATGGACGAGGCAGCGTCGCGTCTGAAGATCGAACTCGATTCGATGCCGACCGAGATCGACCAGCTCGAACGACAGATTCTCCAGCTCGAAATGGAGAAGAAGGCGCTCGAAAAGGAAACCGACAAGGCCAGCGAGGCGCGTCTCGCCAAAGTGAAGGAAGAGCAGGCGAACTTGCGCGAAAAATCGTCCGGCCTCGTCGCCCAGTGGCGCAACGAGAAGGCGATCATCGACGAAGTACGAGCGGCGCAGGAGAAAATCGAAACCGTGAAGGCGGAAACCGAACGCGCCCAGCGGATCGGCGATCTGACCCGCGCGTCCGAGCTGACCTACGGCCAGTTGCCGCAGGCGCAGAAGGAACTCGAAGCCGCGAAAGACCAGCTCGCGTCGCTGCAGAAGAACGGCGCGATGTTGAAAGAGGAAGTCACCGAGGAAGACATCGCCCGCGTGGTTTCCTCATGGACCGGCATCCCCGTCAGCCGCTTGCAGGAGGGCGAACGCGCGAAGCTCGTGCACATGGAGCAACGGTTGGGCGAACGGGTGATCGGCCAGAAGAAGGCGATCGGCGCCGTGTCGAACGCCGTCCGCCGCGCCCGCGCCGGCTTGCAGGACGAGAACCGCCCGATCGGTTCGTTCCTGTTCCTCGGACCGACCGGCGTCGGCAAGACCGAGCTGTCGAAAGCGCTCGCCGAGTTCTTGTTCGACGACGAGGGCGCGATGGTGCGCGTCGACATGTCGGAATACATGGAGAAACACAGCGTCGCCCGCTTGATCGGCGCGCCTCCCGGCTACGTCGGCTACGAGGAAGGCGGCCAGCTCAGCGAGCACGTCCGGCGCAAGCCGTACTCGGTCGTGTTGTTCGACGAGATCGAAAAGGCGCATCCGGACGTTTTCAACGTGCTGCTGCAAGTGCTCGACGACGGCCGCATCACCGACGGCCAGGGCCGCACGGTCGATTTCCGCAACACCGTGCTGATCATGACCTCGAACATCGGCTCGCAATACATCCTCCACGAGGAGAACGCCGAGCAACGCGAGGCCAAGGTGACCGAAGCCCTGCGCGGGCATTTCCGGCCGGAGTTCCTCAACCGCATCGACGAGATCATCATCTTCGACCGCCTGAAGCGCGACGAACTGAGCTTCATCGTCGACCTCCAGCTCGATCGCGTCCGCAAGCGCCTCGCCAAGCAAGGCCTCGCGCTGGCGTTGACCGAACCGGCCAAGGAACTGCTCGGCAACCTCGGCTACGACCCGGTCTATGGCGCGCGGCCGTTGAAGCGGGCGATCCAGCACCACCTGCTCGACCCGCTCAGCCTCGACGTGCTCGACGGCAAATTCGTCGACGGCGACGTCATCCAAGCCGACGCCGAGGGCGGCAAGCTGGTGTTCCACAAGGCGTGAGCAGTCACCGGCCGGAGATTCTGCCAATTGGACCGCGGACTTCAGTCCGCCCCGCCTTCCAAGCGGATGCGGACTGAAGTCCGCGGTCCAATTGATGTCGCAACCTTGATCCGCGCCCGCATTTCGCGAAGCTTCGCCCGTGGCCCGCGAATACACGCTTCACCGACGGCAAACCGCTCCGGCGTCCGGCATCGACTACCGTGCCGAACTCAACGCCGAGCAATACGCCGCCGTGTCCTCGCCGCCCGGCCGGGCGCTCGTGATCGCGGGCGCGGGCTCGGGCAAGACCCGCACGCTGACCTACCGCGTCGCGTGGCTGCTCGACCACGGCGTGCAGTCGCGCGAGATCCTGTTGCTGACCTTCACCAACAAGGCGGCGCGCGAAATGATCGGCCGCGTCCGCGAGCTGGTGAACCAGGACACGTCCGACCTGTGGGCGGGAACGTTCCACTCGATCGGCAACCGCATCCTGCGCCGCCACGCCGAGGATCTCGGCTTCACCCGCTCGTTCTCGATCCTCGACCGCGACGACCAGAAGTCGCTGCTCACCGGCGTGATCGCCGCTTGCGACATCGACACCAAGCAGCGCCGCTTCCCGAAGGCCGACGTGCTGGCGACGATCTTCAGCCTGATCGAGAACACCGGCGAATCGCTGGAGGACATCATCGCCACGCGCTATCCCTATTTCGACGAGTGGGCGGAGCAGATCGCCATGGTGCGCGACGGCTACGTGGCGAAGAAGCGCGAGACGAACTCGATGGACTTCGACGACCTGCTGGTGCTCACCGTGCGCCTGTTCGAGGACCGCCCGGACATCCTCGACCTCTACCGGAACAAGTTCCGCCACGTGCTGGTCGACGAGTATCAGGACACCAACGCCGTGCAGAGCCGGATGATCGACCTGCTGGCGGGCGAATCGAACAGCCTGATGGCGGTCGGCGACGACGCGCAGTCGATCTACTCGTGGCGCGGCGCGGACATGGAGCATATCCTCACGTTCCAGCGCCGCTATCCGGGCGCGCAGATATTCAAGATCGAGACGAACTACCGCAGCGTGCCCGAGATCCTCGACCTCTCGAACGCCGCGATCCGGGCGAACCGGCTGCGGATCGAAAAGGACCTGCATTCGTCGCGTCCCGCGCTCGGGGTGAAACCGGCGCTCGTCCCGCTCGACGATCCCTCCACGCAGGCGGCGTTCGTCGCCCAGCGGATGCTGGAGCTGCGCGACGACGAGGGGATTCCGCTGGAGGAGATGGCGGTGCTCTACCGCGCGCATTTCCAGAGCCTGGAGGTGCAGATGGAGCTGACCCGCCGCGGCATCCCGTTCGCCATCACCAGTGGGCTGCGCTTCTTCGAGCAGGCGCACATCAAGGACGTCTCCGCCTTCCTGCGCTTCGTCACGAACCGCAAGGACGAGGTCAGCTTCAAGCGCATGCTCCAGCTCATGCCGGGCGTCGGCCCGGCGGCGGCGGACAAGCTGTGGCGGTGCTGGCTGAAAACGGAGGACGCCGCGCGCGACACGCCGCCGGAAAAGTGGTCGGCGGTGCTGCTGCCGTTCAAAGCGCCGAAGAAGGCGGCGAAGCACTGGGAGCAGCTCTGCTACACGCTCGACGAGCTTACGCCCGGCGGCGAGTTCGCCCGTCCGTCGGACATGATCTTCAGCGTGCTGGAGGGCGTTTACGACGACTACCTAAAGGAGAGCTTCGACAACTACGACAACCGTCGCAGCGACATCGAGCAGCTGATGTCCTACGGCCAGGGCTTCGACGACGTGCTCGAGTTCCTCGCCCAGCTCTCGCTGATGAGCTCCACCGACGGCGAGCCGACGGGCGATAAGACGGCGCGCGACGACGAGAGCGTCACGCTTTCCTCGATCCACCAGGCGAAGGGGCTGGAATGGAAGGTCGTGTTCCTGATCTGGCTGACCGACGGGCAGTTCCCGAACGGCCGCATCCTCGACTCCGAAGACGAGGCCGCGCTGGAGGAGGAGCGGCGCTTGTTCTACGTCGCGATCACCCGGGCGAAGGACGAGCTGTATCTCAGCTACCCGATGATCAACCCGAAGTCCTACAGCGGCGACGTCATCCAGCGGCCGTCGCGTTTCCTCGACGACTGCCCGCCGGACATGGTCGAGGAATGGAAGGTCGGCGGCGGCGACGCCTGGGGCGACGACGTGCCGTTCTGAGGTGGCGCGGCCTCGTCGAGGCCGCTTCGCAAGCCCTTGCCGCCACGATGATCTAACGGGCGAATCGAAGCCTTGTAGTTGCCGCCCTGAACTCTCCCGCCTGCCACGCTCCGAAGCGGCCTCGGCGAGGCCGCGCTACCTTTGCGCCATCGTTGCGGACGCGGTTGTCACTGGCGCAGACGTGGTTGTCACTGGTGCGGACGTGGTTGTCGCTGGCGCAGATGCGGTTGTCACTGGCGCAGACGCGGTTGTCACTGGCGCAGATGCGGTTGTCACTGGCGCAGATGCGGTTGTCGCTGGTGCGGACGCGGTTGTCGCTGGCGCAGACGTGGTTGTCGCTGGCGCAGACTCGGTGGCCAATGGCGCAGATGCGGTGGCCAATGGCGCAGACGCGGTGGCCAATGGTGCGGACGCGGTGGCCAATGGTGCGGACGCGGTGGCCAATGGTGCGGACGCGGTGGCCAACGTTGCGGACGCGGTGGCCAACGTTGCGGGCGCGGTGGCCAACGTTGCGGGCGCGGTGGCCAATGGCGCGGACGGGGGCGTTCCGGTCACCGCGTCCCAACGGGACGCTTCATGCCAGCCCGGGGTGAAACTCCGGGGGCCCGATTCCCCCGGAACCCGCCGCGTCCTGCAAGGACGCCTCATGCAGGGCGGCGTCGAAGGCGATCATGCGGGCCGGTCACCGCATGAGGCGTCCCGCTGGGACGCGGTTTCTCCCACGATCCGGTCCCAGGGGTTTCACCCCTGGCTTGAGCTGTCCCTTTGGGACGAAGATCCTCAATCGGGTCGCCCCACCATGCCTCCGTCCAAGGTCGCCGGATAAGCCTTCTCAAAGCCGATCTGGCGATCCATAACACCATTGGGAATCGCCGCTGCTTATGGAAAACGAAATCTTCGCTCAATTCGGGGTCCGTTGGCCGATGCTCATCGTCCAGATGATCAACCTGCTGGTCTTGATCGCCGCCATCCTGCTCGCGATCCGCGCCACGCTGGTTTCGGCGCGCACCTTTCGCGGGATGCTCGCTCCCCTTTGGATTCTGCTTTGCTGGTTGTTGCCCGTCATCGGCCCGGTTGCCGCGCTGGCCGCGGCGAAGAGGCAGGCGCAGTCGGAGGGACGCCAAGCGGCCTAATCAGTCACACCCAAGGACCGGGCGGAGCTTGCTCCGCGAGCGCGAGCCGCATCCCCGGCGGCAAGCCGCTTCCGGCCATGGGCGGGAGCAAGCCAGCCGTCCTGAGCGTCCCTTTTCGGCTTGGTGAGCGAACACCGCGTTCATACAAACGAGCTAAATTGTGGCCCTTGGCCGTGATCATCGAACCGTCGTTCGTAACACTGTTAGTATGAAAAGACTCACGGCAGCTCTGCTGGTTTTTTGCCCAATCGTTCTTCGTGCAGACGAGAAAATGACGCCCATCGACAAAGCCTACGAAGCAGCGCTCAAAGATCAGACGAAAGCGGGCGAGTTCTATAGCCTCTTTCTACGGTCTAATATTTTCATTCCAACGTTCGATGTTCCCGAGAGCGAAGGTGCCCGGAGAGCGAATGGGCAGGATTCCTTCAATCCAGTGATCATTGAATCAGGCGGCAGGAAGACGCTCATTTTGTTTGATTCACTGGAGCGATTGAAGGGATACGCAACTCGCGAAATCGGCTATGTGGCGATGCCTGGTCATGCGATCCTTGAAGCGACGCCAGAAGGAGTGTACTGGGCGCTTAATCACACAACGAATCACTACAAGGAGTTCACGCCTGAAGAGATTACCCACCTGAAAAAACAATTAGAGGCGTCGAGGCCAAAGCCAACAACCGTTAAGGAAGGTACACGGATTTTCATCGGTGCTCCGGCCAAGATCCCAGAGGGTTTGGTGGCGGTGCTTACAGAGACTTTGAAAAGAAACGGCGAAGTAACATCGGCTCGATTAGGGCAGATTTACATCGCCGCAGAGGGGGAGGTTCCGCATCTAGCTCTCGTGGTGAGGACGGGAGGCGTGTCCGAGGCTGTGAAGCAGGCCATGATCAAGGATTTATCGACGAGTTGCCGTGGCAAGCTTGGCGAAAAGGAGCAGATCGATATTTTGATCGATGTGCCCGGACAGATTTCCGAGACAGTCATCAAGGAAGTCGAGCCATTCTACCGAAGCAAATAAAGCGGTGGGATCGGCGTATAGTGGATTTCCATCACGGCGGTTGAAAACCGCCGCCACGGTTACCTCCTCCCGCCCTTCTTCCCTTTCTTGCCGCCGAACTTCGCCTGCGGGAAGGGCTTCTTGCCCTTGGCTTCTTCGGCGCGCTGCTGTTTGACGGCTTTGGCGGGGATGGGCGGTTTGCCTTTGGGGCTTTTGCCTCCCTTGCCGCGCGGGTCGACGGGCGGGTTGAAGCGCTCGGTTTTGCCGACCGGTTGGTCCGCGCTGACGGCGATGCGGAAGTCGACGAAGCGGCGCTCGCGGTTGACGTTGGCGACTTCGAGCGGCAGGCGCATGCCGAGCTGGATCGACAGGCCCTCCCAGTTCACCCACGCCATGCGGAAGCTTTCGAAGCGCCAGCGCTCGCCGGGCAGATCCTCGCGTTTCACCGCGCCGCGCAGGCTGAGGTTCGGGATTTCGACGAACAGGCCCATCGGCCGGACGTCGGTGACGAGGCCGTCGAAGACGATCGGCTCCTCCTGCGCGGCGACGCGTTCGAGGAACTCGAACATCTTGATCTGCTTCGTCTCGCTTTCGGCGTCGGCGGACTTGCGCTCGGTGTCGGAGATGTGGCGGGAAATTTCGCGCAGCTCCTCCTGGGACGGCGTGCGGTCGGGCTTCTTCGGCGCGTTGTCGAGGAAGGCCTGCATCGCGCGGTGGACGATGAGGTCGGCGTAGCGGCGGATCGGGCTGGTGAAGTGGCAGTAGTCGTCCTTCGCCAGGCCGTAGTGGCCGATCGGATCGGGCGAATAGGCGGCGCGCTTCAGGCTCTTGAGCAGGCCGAGCTTGATCGCGTGCTCCTCCGGGCGGCCTTTCGACTCGTCGAGCAGCTTCTGGATGTGGGCGCGGTTGGAGAGGTCGCCGGGCTGGTAGCCGTGTTGTTTGGCGGTCTCGGTGAACTCGGCGAGGCGGGAGAAATCCGGGTCCTCGTGGATGCGGTGGACGGAGGGTTTCTGGCGGCCCTTGAGCATGCGGGCGACCGCTTCGTTCGCCGCGAGCATGCATTCCTCGATGAGCTGGTGGCTGGCGGTGTGCTCGACCGGGATGACGCCGCAGGCGCGGCCGTGCTCGTCGAGCTTCACCTTGATCTCCGGCATCTCCAGATCGAGCGCGCCTTCGGCGAAGCGGCGGCGGCGCAGCACGGACGCCATTTTCCACGCCTCGCGGACGAGTTCCTCAAGGCCGGCTTCCGAGCCTTCCGGCGCGGGCTTGCCGTCGAGGATCGCCTGCGCCTGTTCGTAGGAAAGCTTCGCCCGGCTGTGGATCACGGCGTCGAGGAAGCGGGCTTTCTTGATCTCGCCCTGCGGCGAAATTTCCATCAGCGCGCACTTCGTCAGGCGGTCGACGTCCGGCTTGAGCGAGCAGATGCCGTTGCTGAGCTCGGGCGGCAGCATCGGCAGCACGCGGTCGACGAGGTAGGTCGAGTTGCCGCGCTCGATCGCCTCTTTGTCGAGGGCGGTGTGCGGGCGGACGTAGTGGGAGACGTCGGCGATGTGGACGGCGAGGGTCCAGCCGCGGTCGGTTTTTTCCAGCCAGATCGCGTCGTCGTGGTCCTTGGCGTCGGCGGGGTCGATGGTGATGACGAGCTTGTCGCGCCAGTCGGAGCGGCGGGCGATTTCCTGCGCGTCCGGTTGTTCCGGCGTGGCGTGGGCCTCGGCGATGACGTCCTCGGGGAACGACGTGCGCAGGCCGTGGCGGTGGATCACGCCCTGGATGTCGACACCCGGATCGCCCGGCCAGCCGAGCACTTCAATGATGCGGCCGCGCGGCGCGAGCTGGCGGTCGCTCCATTGCTCGAGGTCGACGACGACCAGCTGCCCCGGCTCGGCGGTGGTGTCGCCGGTGATTTCGATCGGGCGGTCGATGGCGAGGTCCTCGCACTCGACGGTGTCGAACTTTCCTTTGCGGCGGAAGACGCCGACGAGGCGGCCGGAGCGGCGGTCGACGATGCGCTCGACCTTGCCCTTGGCGTCCTCGTCGGCGGTTTCCTGGATGCGCATGCCCTTGCGGAAGCGGGGCGGCGAGGGGAGGCGGACGGAGACGAGCACGCGGTCGCCGTCGAGGGCGGTGCCGGCGTCGCGGCGGGCGATGTAGATGCGGGAATATTTTTGCAGGTCGATGCCGCTGGCCTGGTTGCGCGGATCGGTCTGGTCGGGGTAGAACCACGCGTGGCCCTTCGGGTGGAAGCGGACGGTGCCGGTGAGCTGGTTGCCGCCGGTCTTGCCGGCGAGCTCGTAGCGGGATTTTTTCGCCTCGGTGATGCGGCCTTCCTTCACCAGCTCGGCGAGCACGGCGCGCAGGTCGGAGCGCGCGTCGGACGGGACCTCGAGGTGGCGGGCGAGCTCGGAGCGGGTCATCGGCCGGTATTTCGGCGCGCCCATCGTTTCCAGCAGTCTTTCCCGCAACGTTCTTTCCGCGTTCATGCCGGAGAATGTCCCGAGGGTTGGATGTCGGCAAACGTAAAGCACGGCGGAAGGATATTGGACGCGATGGCGGCGGGATCCGAGGCATGCGATATTCCACGGAAAGGGGCGTTGTCAGCCGTGCGGAATTGGTCTTGGTTTAGTCCTCATCCATACCCATCCATGAAAAACTCGTCCATCCGTCGCGTCCGCGGCTTCACGCTCGTCGAGCTTCTGGTCGTCATCGCGATCATTGTCATCCTCGCCGCCGCCGGCTTCGCCGCCGGCATGGGAGCGCTCAACAAGGCGAAGAAACTGAAATCTCAGACCACCGCCACCGCGCTCGAGCAGGCCATTGCCCAGTTCTACAACGAATACGGCCGCCTGCCGGACATCGACGGTTCGAGCACGGACAAGGAATACGAGGTGAAGGGCAGCGACGGCCAGAAGCTGCTCGAAGTGCTGCTGGGCAAGGACACGACTGCGGGCAAGGAGCAGAATCCGAAGCAGATCGTCTTCCTTTCGGCCAAGGAAGGCACGGCCAAGGGTTCGAGCGACGGCATCGACGGCCTGGTTTATTCCGGTAGCGGTTCGTCGGCCACGCCGCGCGGGCTGTTCGACGCGTTCGGCAACGCGTTCAAGCTGGAGCTCGACAACGATTACGACGAAGCGATCCAGGTGAAGCTCGGCGGCACGACCAAGGACCTGCGCGGCAAGCGCGTAGCGGTCTACAGCTACGGTGCCGATAAGAAGAGCACGGACGCCAAGACCGGCAAAGACGACGTGAAGACTTGGTAAGCTTGATCCGCCGCCGGTGTTCCGGTTTTCCAACCCCGTCCGGTCCGCCGGCCGGGGTTTTTCGTGCACAAAAAAGCCGCCCTCCCCGGAGGGAGAGCGGCTTGGGAAAAGCGGGCGCGCTCAGAAGTGCTTCATCACCTTCCCGACGGCAGCCTTGGCGGTGAGGCCGTGGAGCTGGAAGAGGATGTCCGGCTTGCCGTGCTCGACGAACTCGTCCGGCCAGCCGATGCGCTCGACCGGGGTGGCGATGCGGGCGTCCTCGAGGTGCTCGATCACGCCGCAGCCGAAGCCGTTCATCAGGACGTGGTCTTCGAAGGTGCAGACCACCTTGCACTGGCGGGCGAGGCGCTCGATCGTCGCACCGTCGAGCGGCTTGATGAAGCGCGGGTTGATCAGCGCGACGGAGAGTCCTTTCGCCTCCAGCAGCGCCTTGGTTTCCAAGGCCATCTGGAACATCGTGCCGAGGCCGATGAGCAGCACGTCGGTGCCTTCGGCGACGATTTCGGCCTTGCCGAGCTCGATCGGGGTGACCGGGGCGTCGAGCGGCGTGCCGTTGATCGGGCCGCGCGGGTAGCGGATCGCGCTCGGGCCGGCCTCGTAACCGGCCATCCATTTCAGCATCGCGACGAACTCGGCCTCGTTGGCCGGCTGCATGTGGACGATGCCGGGGACGGGGCGCAGGTAGCCGATGTCAAACAGGCCGTGGTGGGTCGGGCCGTCGTCGCCGGAAAGCCCGCCGCGGTCCATGCACAGGCGGACCGGCAGGTTCTGCAGCGCCATGTCATGGATGATCATGTCGTAGGCGCGCTGCATGAAGGTCGAGTAGATCGCGAGGAACGGCTTGATGCCGCGGGTGGCCATGCCGCAGGCGAAGAGCGCGGCGTGTTCCTCGGCGATGCCGACGTCGTAGTAGCGTTCCGGCAGTTCCTTTTTGAAGATCTCCAGCTTGGTGCCGCCGGGCATGGCGGCGGTGATGGCGACGAGCTTGTCGTCGGCCTTCGCCAGGTCGGCCACGGTGCGGCCGAAGATGTCCGAGCAGGTCGGGGTGGCGGAGACGTCGACCGAGCCGTCCTCGATCTTGTAGGCACCGAGGCCGTGGAACTTGCCCGGGTTGTCGAGCGCCGGCTGGTAGCCGCGGCCCTTCTCGGTGATGATGTGGAGGACGACCGGCTCGTGGAGCGTCTTGAGGTGCTCGAAGGTTTTGACCAGCAGCGGCAGGTCGTGGCCGTCGATCGGGCCGAAGTAACGCAGGCCGAATTTCTCGAACAGGACGTTCGGGAACAGCAGGTTCTTGGCACCTTCCTCGACCTTGTGGGCGAGGTTGCGGACGGTCTTGCCGGCGATTTTCTCGACGAACTCGGCGGCCTTGCCGCGGACGGCGGAGAAAGTCGGGTGCGTCTGGAGCGCGTTGAAGTAACGGGCGATGGCGCCGACGTTCTTGTCGATCGACCATTCGTTGTCGTTGAGGACGACGATGAACTTCTTGGTCGTTTCGGCGATGTTGTTGAGCGCCTCGAGGGTCGGGCCGCAGGTGAAGGCGGCGTCGCCGGCGACGGCGACGACGTGGCTGTCATCGCCGGCGAGGTCGCGGGCGGCGGCCATGCCGAGTGCGGCGGAGAGGGCGGTGCCGGCGTGGCCCGCGCCATAGGCGTCGTGCTCGGATTCGCTGCGCAGCAGGAAGCCGTTGAGCCCCTTGTAGGTGCGGATCGTGTGGATCTGCTCCGCGCGGCCGGTCAGCATCTTGTGGACGTAGCCCTGGTGGGCGACGTCGAAGACGAAGTTGTCCTGCGGGGTCGAGAAGACGCGGTGGAGGGCGATGGAAAGCTCGACAACGCCGAGGTTCGGGCCGAGGTGGCCGCCGGTCTTCGACAGCGAGGTGATGAGCGAATGCCGGATTTCCTCCGCGAGCGCGGGCAGGTCGGCATCGGCCAGACGCTTGACGTCCTCGGGCGAATGGATGTTGGAGAGAAGCGGCCCGAGGGCGGGTGGCTCAGAAGAGGCGGATGTCGTCATCGTCGTCGGGTGCGGCCGCGGCGGGCGGGGCCGGAGACTGGCGGGCATCGCGCCCGGAATCCAGAGCGTTTTCATCCTGATTCCGGAGCGTGATGAGTTCGAGGCGCTCGCGGGCGGATTTCAGGACGTTTTCGCAGCGTTTGAGCAGGGCGGAACCTTGTTCGTAGCGGGCGATCAGGTCTTCGAGCGGGAGCTGTTCGCCCTCCATTTCGTCGACGATCGCCTCAAGCTCGGCGAGGGCGTCCTCGAACGAGGGGCCGGCGCCGGCCTCCGGGGCGGGGTTGGATTTGCGGCGGGACATCATTCGGAACGGACGATCGGGCGGTCGCTGTAGTAGAGCATGTCGATGCCGAGCAGCGGCGTGCGGTAGGGGTAGCGTTTGGCCAGCGATTGGAGCTTCGGTGCCTTGTCCAGCAGGGTGACGCTGGACGGCTGGGTGGCGAGGATGGTGCGGCCATCGAGGACCAGCGGCGTGAGGTCGTTGTACTGGGAGCTGAGCTCGCGGACGTCGCTCATGCCGTAGGACATGGGGGTGACCAGGATGCCGACCGAGGGCGTGCCGAGCTCGCTGGCGGCGGTTTCGAGCTTGTCGAAGCCGTCCTTGTTGGTGGGCAGCCAGACGCTCATGCGGTCGGCGTACCAGGCGACGGCCCACGGTTGGTCGGCGAAGCAGAGCTGGTCGGGCTTGATCCAGTTTTTGAGAGCGAGGTTGAGGGCGGGGGCGTAGTACGGCGGCCACCACGGGACGCCGCCGCGGTCGCGCAACTCGAAGCCGATGCGGACCTTCATCGGCAGGGCGAGGAAGAACGGGGCGGTGCAGACCAGCACGACGAGGTAGTGGTGGACGTTGCGCAGCATCGGGTTTTTCACGACCACCTCGAGGCGGCTCCAGAGGATCGAGAGGAACGCCAGCCCGTAGGCGGTCATCACCGGGGCGAACACGAGGTGGAGCTGGTTCGGGTCGAGCGGGTCCTTGGTGGAGACGCCGAAAATGGCCATGCCGAAGGCGCCGACGAGCCACATCAGCAGGATCGCCCAGCGGAAGAGGGCGATCGGCTTGCGCCGGAACGGGTGGAGCAGGGTGATGAAGAACAGCGGGGCGATCACGATGCCGCCGAGGAAGCGCGGGAGATCGGTGCCCTGCAGCAGCACGGTGCTGAGCAGCTTGGAAATCAGTCCGTCGATTGACGGCGGAGCGGTCAGGAGGTCCTGGGTGCGCATGATGATGTCCTCGCTGCTGGCGCCGCCGAGGCCCTTGTAGAAGACGAGGAAGGCGGTGCCGAGGGGCGAGGCGGAGAGGCCCTCGTTGCGCAGCAGGGTGAACACCGAGGCGATCCCCAGCATGCCGAGCACCGAGATGCCGACGACGCCGCGCGGGCGGAAGGCGATGGCGGCGAACAGGATGTAGCCGAGCGCGATCCAGACGGCGAGCCAGTGGGTCAGTGCCATCAGCGTGAAGAACACGCCGGCGAGCAGCGCCGGGGTCATGGCGGTGCGGCCTTCCTCGGATTCCTCGATGGCGCGGTAGGTGAAGTAAGCGCCGCAGGAGAATAGCAGCAGCAGCAGCATCTGGGGCAGGCCGCTGAGCGAGAAGCTCCAGAATGTCTCGCAAAGCAGCATCAGCAGGGCGCAGACGCCGCCGATCTTGGCGTCGAAGATCCGGCAGATCAGCAGGTAGCTGACGCCGATGGACATCAGGAAGAAGATGGTGGAAACGGCGGCGATGACGCGGTCGAGAGGGAACACCGACTGGTTCTGGCCCATTTTCCAGGCATCGGGCTTGTCGGCTCCGACGAGCTTGAGCACGGCGGCGTTGATCAGCGGGTTGAGCGGGGCGTGGTAGGTGTCGCCGAAGGCGGTGAACGGCACGTCGCCCTTCGCCTGTTGCGCCTGGAAGTAGGCGGCGGGGCGGATGCACTTGGTGGTGAAACCGTTGCCGCGGGCGATTTCGCGGGCGATCTGGGCCTGGTCCATCGACTGCGGCGAATTGAGCCCTTTGAAGAGAATGAACAGGTTGCCGAGGGTCAGCAGGACCAGCAGCAGGAAGAACAGGCTGCGGCGGATGATGACGCCGTTGTCGGTGGAGGTGGAGGCGCTCATGGGTGGGTTTGCAGGCGGGGCGGGGGGAGTTGAGGCGCTCAGAGGCCGAGTTCCTTCAGTTTGCGCTGGAGGGTGCGGCGGCTGACGCCGAGCAGCTCGGCGGCGCGGGTCCGGTTGCCGCCGGCTTGATCGAGCGCGGCGCGGATGGTCCGCGTTTCGAGCGCATGCAAGTTCAATTCCGCAGGGGCGGCAAGGTCGATTTTGGCGTTGGCGGTGGTGGCGGGCGGCGGGTTTTCCCCTTGATGGACAAGGAATGCGGGAAGGTGGCGGACATCGATGACCGGATCGTTGCTCATCACCACGCCGTGCTCGATGGCGGTGCGCAGCTCGCGGACGTTGCCCGGCCAGGGGTAGCGGCGCAGCAGTTCGAGGGCGGCGTCGGTCAGCGGTTTGACCGGCCGGCCGTTGTCCTTGGCGAACTCCTTGAGGAAGCTGCCGGCGAGCAGGACGATGTCCTCGCGGCGGGTGCGCAGCGGTGGCATGTCGATTTTGACGACGTTGAGGCGGAAATAGAGGTCCTCGCGGAATTTCCCCTGATCGACGAGCTCGCGCAGGTTCTTGTTGGTGGCGGCGACGACGCGGACGTCGATTTTGACCGGTGCGTTGGAGCCGACGCGCTCGATGGTGCGCTCGGACAGGGCGCGCAGCAGCTTGACCTGGGTGGCGGCGTCGATTTCGCCGATTTCGTCGAGGAACAGCGTGCCGCCGTCGGCTTGCTCGAAGCGGCCGATGCGGCGCTGGGCGGCGCCGGTGAATGCGCCCTTTTCGTGACCGAAGAGCTCGCTTTCAAGGAGTTGGGGTGAAAGGGCGGCGCAGTGGACGATGACCATCTTCGACTCCGGGCGGCCGGAAAGCTGGTGCAGGACGTGGGCGACGACCTCCTTGCCAGTGCCGCTTTCGCCCTCGATCAGGACGGTTGCGCGGGTCGGGGCGACCTGCTGGATGAGGTCGGTGACGCGCGCCATGGCGGGCGAATGGCCGATCAACCGGTCGAGCTTGCCGCGGCCGGCCGTCTGCTGCTTGAGCTCGCGGACCTCGGATTCGAGGCGGCGGCTTTTCAAGGCGCGTTTGAGCAGCATTTCCACCTCGTCGAGGTTGAGCGGTTTGGTGACGAAGTGCCACGCGCCGCGGCGCATCGCTTCGACGGCGGTATCGACCGAACCGTAGGCGGTCATCATCACGGCGATCGGCGGGCTGGGCAGGGCGAGGGCTTTTTCCAGCAGGTCCATGCCCGAGTCTCCGCCGAGCCGGAGGTCGGTGAGCAGCAGATCGACCGGCTCGCTCTTGAGGATGGCGAGCGCTTCGGAGTTGCCGCTGGCGGTGTAGACGTCGAATTCCTCCTCCAGCGCCGCGCGCAGGCCTTCACGGGTCGCGCGCTCGTCGTCGACGATGAGAAGAGTGGGGGAATTCGGAGTGCGGAATTCGGAATTCGGAATGGCAGAGGGCATGGGATCTTGCGTCTTAGGTCTTCGAGTCTTCCGTCTTAACCCACATCGATCACCTGTTCGTCGCTTTGCCCGAGCAGGCGCACCGTCCGTTCGCCCCGCGGCAGGTAGATGACGATGCGGGTGCCGCGGCCTTCCTCGCTTTCGATTTCGATCTCGCCGCCGTGCTCGCGGACGATGCGGCGGACGATGAGCAGGCCGAGGCCGCTGCCGGACGATTTGGTGGTGCGGTAGGGTTCGAAGATCGCGCCCATGTGCTCGGGCGAGATGCCGCTGCCGTTGTCCTCGATGGCGAGGCGGTATTCGTAGTCGTTGGCGCCGGTGCGCAGGGTGATGCGGCCGTCGCGCTCGCGCAGGGCCTGGTAGGCGTTGCGGATGAGGTTGTAGAACACCTGCTGGAACTGGCCGGCGTCGAGGCTGGCGGGCGGCAGCGGTTCGGCGAGGTCGAGCTCGACGGCGATGCCGCGGGCTTCGAGCTCGGGTTCGAGCAGCCGCAGGGTCTGCTGGATCAGGTCGTTGAGGTCGACGCGCTCGCGGCGTGGCGCGGTCGGGCGAACGGCGGCGAGGAACTGCTTGAGGATCGAGTCGAGCCGCTGGATTTCCTGGCGCGCGGTGGTGAGATGTTCCTGGAGCGGCGCGCGGTCGCCGGGCGGCAGTTTGCGGAATTTCCGGCCGAGGAGCTGGAGGTGGATGTCGAGCGAGTTGAGCGGGTTGCCGATCTCGTGGGCGACGCCGGCGGCGAGCAGGGTGAGGGCGTTGAGGCGTTCGGTTTCGAGCGTTTCCTGGGCCTCGGCGCGGGTGCGGGTGAGATCGCGCACCAGCATGACGTAGGCGGGCGGGGCGGCGTCGGTCGCTTCCTCGTCGCTGATCGGGGCGAGGTAGAAGTTGAGAAAGCGGTTTTCCGGATAGAAGACCTCGAGGTCGCGGCTGACGGTGTGGCCGGGCTTGGCGAGCGAGGCCCAGTCGAGCCCGCGGACCTGGCGGTCGAGCGGCTCGCCGACGGCGCGCTCGGGATCGAGGCCGAACAATCCGCAGGCGGCGCGGTTGACGAAGGCGATGGTGCCGTCGGGGTCGAGTAGGATGACGCCTTCGAGCAGGGCTTCGAAGACCTGTTCGAGGAATCCTTTCTCACGGATCAGCCGGGCGACGATCTGCTGGATCTCGCCGGGCTCCACCTTGTCGAGGCGGGCGACGAGTTTTTCGAGGAAGCCGGATTTCACGCGAAAAAGTTTTCAGTTTTCAGTTTTCAGTTTTCGGTGTTCAGGAAAGAGCATGAGCGAGGTCCTGCTGGTGCTCTGCACGTTTCCGGATGCCGAACAGGCGCGACAGATTGGCACGGTGCTGGTGGAAAAGCAACTTGCCGCCTGTGTGAATCTTCTGCCTGGCGTGACCTCGGTCTACCGCTGGCAGGGCGCGGTCGAGACGGCGGGCGAAACGCTGGCGGTGTTCAAGACGACACGCGCGGCGTGGCCGGCCTTCGAGCGGGCGCTGGCGGAGCTGCACCCCTACGACGTGCCGGAAATCGTGGCGCTGGAGCCGGTGGCGGTGGCGGAAGCCTACGCGGCCTGGGTGCGGGGCGAAACCCGTGTTTCGCCCTGACCTGGATGGCGGCGGGCTCAGCAAAACCCCGCGCCGGCCTGTTGTTTCAGCCGCTGGAACGCCTCCAGCACCGACTGGGGGCGGTGGTCGGCTTCGAATTCGATGTGCCACATGACCCAGTCGCACAGCCACGCGGGCAGGTCCGGGCGGACGGACTGGAGCGGGGTCACGTGGTGTTGGATGTGGGAGATCATGACCTCCAGCCCGTTGCTGCCGTCGAACGGGTAGCGCTGGGTCAAACCGAAGTAATAGAGGCAGCCGAGCGAGTAGAGGTCCGAGCGTGCGTCCAGCGCCTTGCGGCCGAATTGCTCGGGACTCATGAAGTGCAGCGAGCCGACGAGGTCCTCCTGCTTGTCCTTCGGTTTTTCCGGCGGGGCGGTTTCCTCGTCCTCCGCCAGCTGGGCGAGGCCGAAGTCGACGAGCTTGATGTGCAGCGAGCCGGACGGCAGCCACTGGAGCATCACGTTGGCCGGCTTGATGTCGCGGTGGAGGATCCCCAGCTCGTGCGCGGCGATCATCGCCTCCTGCGCCTGGAGGGCGAAGGGGACGAACTGCTCGTAGAGCATCTTGCCGTGGCGGGAGAGCGACTCGAAGTTCTCGCCGTCGATCAACTCCATGACGATGAAGGACTCGTCGTCGTCATGGCCGACGTCGTAGATCGTCACGATGTTCGGGTGCTGGACACGGCATAGCGTGCGGGCTTCGGCCAGCACGGCGTCGATTTTGTCCTCCGACGTCCTGCCCGACTTGATGCGCTTGATGGCGACGGGGCGGTTCAGCGCGCGGTCGAAGGCGCGGTAGACGGTGCCGACCCCGCCCTCGCCGATCCAGACGAGCGATTCGTAGCGGTCCGCGAGCATGGATCAGCGGCGCAGCCAGATTTCCACGCGGCGGTTCGCGGCGCGGCCGTCGGCGGTGTTGTTGTCCGCCACCGGCATCGCCGAGCCGAAGCCGGCGGTTTCCACGTTGCGCACGCCGAGGGTGGCGAGGAACGAGGCCACGGCCTCGGCGCGGGAGGTGGACACCTGCTGGTTCGAGGCGGCGGCGCCCTTGTTGTCGGCGAAACCGAGGCACACCACGCGGACATTCTCGTTTCCGGCGGAAGCGAGGAAGTTCGCCAGGCGGCGCAGGTTCTGGCGCGAGTTCACGTCCGGCGTGAGCTCGCCCGAGTCGAAGCGGACGTTGGCGAAGGTGTCGCGGCGGTCGGCCTCGCGGATCAGTTTCTTGTAGTCGGCGGCGACCTTCGGGTCCTGAAGCAGGGTGGCTTTCAGCGTGTCCGCCTCGCGGACGTCGCCCGCCAGCGCGCGGCCCTGGCCGATGAGGCCGCTGCGGTCGACGATCTGCTGGCCGCGGTCCGACATCACGAAGTCGAGGTATTCGCCCGCCACCGCGCTGCGTTTCACCGGCGCGTAGAAGTAGAGCAGGCGGGCGAGCGGGTAATCGAGCGACTTGATGGTCAGGCGGCTGGCCATCAGCGGGCGGGCGTCCTCGCTGGCGCTGACCGGGATCAGGTTGATCGTGGCATTGGCGTAGGCCAGGCCGGAGAAACCGATGCCGGACGGGTCGGACGAACAATCGCGGACGAGTTCCGAGCTGCTTTCGTAGCGTTTCGCCGCGGGCGAGAGCTTTTTGGCGCACGGCTTGAGCACTTTCGCTTCGAACGAGTCGAAGGTGCCCGAGTGGGCGTCGCGGGCGTAGAGCGTGATCGGGCCATCGGCGGCACCGAGCTGCGACCAGTTGGTGATTTCGCCCGAGAAGATCGCCGCGATCTGGGCGATGGTCAGCGCGGGGATCTGGCGCGACTGGTGGCAGAAGACCGCCAAGCCGTCGACCGCCGCCGGAAACACGCTGCCTTCCTGGCGGATGTCGCCGAGGCCGGCCTGCATGACGGCGTCCGCTTCCTCGGGTTTGGCCGGGCGGGACGCCATGCCGACGTCGCAGAAGCCGCCGGCCAGGCCGACGTTGGGATACGTCGGGTCGCTGACGAAGGCGGTGGAGCTGCCGTGGGCCGCGATTTCCACCGATTTCCACTCCCGGTCGCGCGGCGAGTCGTGGAAGACGAACTGCGTCAGCACGCCGTTTTTCTTCATCGAAACGTCCGTCGCGCCGCGGTAGGCGAGCCATTCGCGGACGAGCTCCGGCGCGAGCTTTTCGCCCACCGTGTTGGAACCGTGGATGCGGAGCACCGGGGTGATCGCGTCCTTTTTGGTGACGCCCATCTTGAGGGCGAAGGCGGCGCGCACGTCGGCCTCGGGCTTGCCTTCGAGTTCGGCGATGATCTCGAACTGGCGCTCGCGGTCCTTGTTTTCACGCGCGACGGATTGCTTCAGCTCGGCGTCGTTGACGTCGGTGGCGGCCAGCGTGCCGTCCTGGGTTTCCAGCGCTTTGCCGCTCTTTTTCAGGAAGTTGACGAGCTCGGTGCGCAGGTTGCGCTCCTGGTTGATGCGGGTGAATTCCTGCCGGAGCTCCTCCTGGGTCGCGCCGCGGACGGGGGCGGCGGCGAGCAGGGTGGCGCAAAACAGGAGGAAAATGGAAAACAGGGGGCGTTTCATCGGGTCATCAGGTTGGTGAGGTTGGAGGCGTCCTTCGTAGCGGGTCGGGCGGGCGGCGCGCCGGTCATCGTGTCGAGGTTGACCGGGGCGGCGGCGGGCGCGGGTTCCGGGGCCGGGGTGGGCACCGCGGGCGTGGCGGAAGGAGTGGTGGCGGCGGGAGCGGGCGGTTCGACGGCGACCGGGGCGTTGGCGACCGGCGGGTTCGGCGGGGCGGGTTCGGCGCCGTTGCTTTTCCAGACCAGGCCGGCCACCGACACCACGAGGGCGGCGGCCGCGGCGAGCAAGGCGACGGGTTTGCCGCCGGTCTTGGGCGCGGGCGCGGCCGGGGCGGGCGCGGGGCTGTCGAGCGTATGGAGGCGTGTCGTGTTGCCGGTCGGCGCCATCGAAGTGGCGAGCAGCGATTCCAGCTGCATCGCCGGCACGTTCAGCATGGCCGCGATGCCTTCTTCCAAGGCGACGGAAGGGGCGGCCGGTCCTTCGAAACCGACCAGGACGTAGAGTTTCCGGTCGCCGCCCTCGGGGGCGCGCACGCGGTAGCAATGGTGGGCGACGCGCGGGTCCGGGATTTTCAGGTTGAGCAGCAGCGAGCGCGCGCCCTCGGGCACCGTCGCCTCCATCACCAGCTTGCGCAGGGTGATCCAGCCCTGGAGCAGGCGCATCACCTCCGCCTGCGGGAAGTCCTGCATCGAGATGACCGCGGCGGAGGAGGCGAACGAGTCGGCCGCGGGGTTTTCGTGGCGGTAGGTCGCCGATTTCGCGTCGGACGCTTCCAGGCGCGGGAACTGGCCCTGGAAGGCCTGGCGGAGGAAATCCTGAACGACGGGGTCGGAGTAACGAACCCGTTGGGAGGGCGGCACGAAGCCGGAAGGTTGGATCGGGCTGAGATCGGTGGTATCCAGCACCAAGGTGGTCGCGAGGGACATGGCGCCGCTTTCTACGGGCGACGCTGTAACTCCGGCAACCTGTCTAACACCCTGGGAGGTGCCAATGTTGACACATGAATTTTGCTGCCGGTGTTGCGCCCGGATGCTGCCACGCGAAGTCCCGCGTCAATACCGCGGCACGTCCGGGTCGACCGCGCGCGACCACGCGTCGATCCCGACGGCCAGGGAGAACGCCCGCTCCAGCCCGTGGGCGCGCAGGAACGCGACGGCGTGCAGCGAGCGCATGCCGTGGTGGCAGTAGACGACGAGCCCGCGCGGGCTGTCTGCCGCCAGCGCGGCGGTTTTCGCCGGGATGGCGCCGAGCGGCAGGTGCTCGGCGCCTTCGATCCGGCAGTAGTCCCACTCGTCCGGCTCGCGGCAGTCGATGAGCCGCGGCCGTTCGCCCGCGGGCAGTCCGGCCCACGCGGCGACTTCCGCGCAGGTGGTTTCCATCGTCGCCGCCGGATCGGGCAGCGGGCTCATTCGACGACGACCGGGGTGCCGACCGCGACGTTGTTGAAGAAGTGCTCGGCCATGTGGTCGGGCATGCGGATGCAGCCGTGGGACGCGGCGTAGCCGGGCAGGTAGCCGGTGTGCATGCCGATGCCGTCGGCGAAGCGCATGAAATACGGCATCGGAGCCGGGTAGTAGATCTGGCCGGGTGCCACCGGCGTGCGGATGTCGGCGTTGTCGTTGACCATCATGCCGGTCGCCTTGTCCTTGATGCAGCCGTAAGTGGAGGATTTGTGGTCCTTGTCCTTCTCGGCGATCTTGTAGCGGCCGGGCGGGGTGGCGTGGTCCTCCTTGCCGCTGGAGATTTTCGACACGCCGACGAGCACGTTGCCCTTGTAGAAGTATGCCTTCTGCTGGGTGCGGCTGATCTTGATCAGCGGCGCGCCTTGGACTCCGTCGCCGTCCCAGTAGGAAATATCGTCCGGGATCGCCGGGGCGGCGTGATATTGGCCCTTGCCGGTCGGGCCGGTGTTGCGGTCGTAGCCGGCGAGGTAGTCGGACGTGCGTGGGCCGGTCGGGCCGCACGAGGCAACCAGCGCGGCAAGGGCGGCGACAAGCGAGGAACGGGTGACGGCGTGCATGGGCGTGAATTTTCCGCGGAATGTGGGACGCGACCGCCTCACGGTCAAGCGGCGAGCCGCCGGGTGCTCTCCACGGTTGCGCGCGGCACGGGGCGTGCTATGGAGCGGCCATGCCGAACTACGACTACGAATGCCAAGCCTGCGGCCACCGCTTCGAAGTGTTCCAGGGGATGAATGATCCGAAATTGCAGGACTGCCCGCTGGAATCGTGCGATGGCGCGGTGAAGCGGCTGCTCGGCGGTGGCGCCGGGGTGATTTTCAAGGGCACGGGCTTTTACCAGACGGACTACCGTTCGTCGTCCTACAAGTCCGCCGCGAAGTCCGACGGCGGCGGTTGCGGCTCGTCCTGTGGCTGCTGAGACCGGCGGCGGCTTGCAAGGCGGCGGGGCTGTGGTAGGCACGCTGCATGGCTGAAACGACATCCGATGCCCCTGGGCGGAAATCCGGCGGCTGCCTCGGCCGCCTACTGGCGCTTTTCGTGCTCGGGGTGACCGGTTGCGTGGCGCTCGCGTTGTACCTCGTCTGGCAGCCGCAGGAGCTCGATGACGTCGACGGGGCCGGCTCCGCCGCCGCCCTGGCACCGCGCCGCGACCTGAAGGCGGTAGTGCAGAGCGCGATCGACCGCGGCTACCCGGTGACGATCAGCGAGGAGGAGCTCAACGGCTACCTCGCCCGCACGCTCGCGGTGCGGCAGGCCGGGCTGCTTTCCGAGCACGTTTCGCTCGACGGCGTCTGGGTCCGCCTGGAGGCGGGCCGGGCGGAGATCATCATGGAACGCCGGATGCTCGGCCGTCCGTTCACCCTTTCCGCCTACGTGCGGATCGAGCGAACCGAAGAGCTGAACGGTCGCGCGACCACCCGGATCATCCCGAACGGCGGGCCGATCGCGCGGGGCTGGCCGTTGCCGGACCGGGGCGGGCGATTCGGCCGCCTGGTGGTGCCGGAAGGTTTCCTGCATCTCACCCTGCCGGCATTCCGCCATCTGGCGGAGGTGTTCGGCACGTTCACGCCGGAGGGCTGGGACGGCGACTTGCAGCTCGGAGCGATGGCGAACGTGCGGATCGACGACGGCCGGTTGACGCTCGAGCCGCTCAGCGCGGAGCAGGCGGCTCCGCCCAAATTCTGATTTTTTCCCGAGCGGATGAAACGCGTGCTCTGCGCCTTCGTTTTCGCCTGCCTGACCGCCCGCGGCCAGGAGGCACCCAAGGCCGTGCCGGTTGAGGAAGCGGCGGCCGCCGCTCCGGCGGTGCCGGCGATCGAGGCCCCGGCGCGGGTGGTGAGCCGGTCCGGACAGTTCTCGGTGACCGGCGGCGAGGGGCCGGCCCGCAGCTCGGTGGCGATGCTGGCGGAGGACACCAAGAGCGCGCTGCTCAAGCTGACCGAGGCGAAGGACGAGTGGAAAACGCGGATCTCGATCGTGCTGCACGGCAAGCCGGGCGATCGCCCGCCGCCGCGCTCGGTCGCGTTCGACCTGGCGCATTACGACGGCGGCTTCCTGCTGCGGCTCGACCTGCACCTCGCGCGCGGCGTCGACCAGGAGCGGTTCGAGCGCGCGCTGATCGCGGCGCTGTTGTACGAGCAAACGTTGCGGACGATGAAACCCGGGCCGCTCGAAAGCCCGTTGGTCGCGCCGCCGTGGCTGGTCGAGGGGCTGCGCGAGGCCATCGCCTGGCAGGAAAAGCGCGCCGACCGGCGGTTGTATGAAGGGCTGTTCCGCCACGGCGGGCTTTACAAGGTCGACGACCTTTTCGCGCTGAACGACGCCGGCCACGAGGCGCTTGATGGGGCGATGCGGGCCGCGTTCCGGGTTTCGGCCGGGGCGATGGTGATGGCCTTGCACGAGCAGCCGCAGGGACGCGACGGCTTCCGTGCGTTTCTCGGCGAGGCGACGAATTTCGGCGGCGAAATGCCACAGTTGCTGCGGAAGCATTTCCCGGAGCTGAACCTGTCCGAGCGCAGTCTGGAGAAATGGTGGCAGCTGCAGCTGGTGAACCTGTCGCTGGCACGCACGACCGACGTGCTCGGCGTGGTGGAGACCGAGGCGGAGCTGGAGGAAGACTTGAAGCTGTATTTCCGCGAGGCCGAGGGGACCGTCCGTGAGCGGCCGCTCGGCGACTGGCAGGAGCTGGCGAAACTCCGCGAAGGCGAACGGATCGAAGCCGTGCGGCCGGCGCAGGATGCCTTGGTGCGTCTGAGCTACCGCTGTTTCCCGTCGCACCGGCCGTTGATCGCGGAATACCAGGTGATCCTCGGCGAACTGGCGGCGAACAAACCGAAGCGGATCGGCGAGCGGCTGGCGGAGCTGGCGGTGATGCGCGCGTCGATGATCGGGCGGATGAAGCGGGCGGGCGATTACCTCGATTGGTTCGAGATTACCCGCGCCAGGGAAACCAGCGGCGCGTTCGCCGACTACCTGACGCTCAAGGATCGGCTGAAGGAGGAGCAACGGTTGCGGAACGATCCGGTGTCCACTTACCTCGACCGGATGGACAAGGTCTTCTACCGGCCGGAAAGCAAGCCGGCGGCGAACGGGCCGTGGACCGTGCCGCCGGCCCGCTGAGCGCGGGCGAACGGCGTCACAGCACGGCGTGGCGCTTCAGGTCGGCGAGGTCGATGAACTCGAGCGCCGATTCGTGGGTGGCCTCCAGCATGACGGCGGGGGCGTGGCCGGCCTCGAACGCCTCCTGCCAGCGGGCGGCGCACAGGCACCAGCGGTCGCCCGCTTTCAGCCCGGGAAACCCGTAGTCGGGGCGCGGCGTGGAGAGGTCGTTGCCGCGGTTTTTCGAGAACGCGAGGAATTCTCCGGTCACGCGGATGCAGACGACGTGGACACCGCCGTCGCCCTTGCCGGTGCGGCAGCAGCCGTCGCGGAACCAGCCGGTGAGCGGTTCGATCGAGCAGGTTTGCAGCGGGGTGCCGAGGACGTTGAGCGCTTCGCGGGGCATGGGAGCGGGCAAGGAGGGTGGATGGGCGATCGGTGCCGGACGTTCACAAAACCGGGGCCAGCACCTGCGCGGTGCGGGCCGGTGTGTAGATCGCCAGCTTGCCGCCGGGCGAAACCTGGTGGGCAATCGTGTGGTCGATGCGGCCCTGACCGCCGGTTTCGGGCGAATCGCTGTCGAGCACCACGCGGTAGCGGCCGCCGACCGGCACGTGGAATTCGTAGCCGGGGATCGAGTGGTCGATGGAGAAATTGAACACCAGCAGCAGCCCGCCGCGCTCGGCGCAGAGGACTTTGTTGGTGGGGTCGAGGTTGAGCAACTTCGCTGGAGGTGCGCCGAGCAGGCGCTGGCCGAGGGCGGTCATCTCGCGGTCGAACTGGTTGAGCCATTCGTATTTGAGCGCGGGGTTGTCGACGAGCGACCACTGGCGGCGGCAGTGGTGGAACGACCAGCCGTTGCCCTCGCGCGGGAAGTCGAGCCACTCGGGGTGGCCGAATTCGTTGCCCATGAAATTGAGCCAGCCCTCGCCGCCGAGGGCGAAGGTGATCAGGCGGATCATCTTGTGCAGGGCGATGCCGCGCTCGATCGCCGGGTTGGCGTCGTCCTTCGCCATGTGCCAGTACATCTCCTTGTCCATCAGCCAGAAGGCGAGCGTCTTGTCTCCGACGAGCGCCTGATCGTGGCTTTCGGCGTAGGCGATGGTCGCCTCGCCGCGGCGGCGGTTGGTCAGCACGCCCCACAGTTCGCCGAGGTCCCATTGCTCGTCCGGCGAGTGCTTGAGCAGCTTGATCCAATGGTCGGGCAGGCCCATGCCGAGGCGGTGGGTGAAACCGCAGCCGCCGTCCTCGACCGGGCGGCAGAGGCCGGGCATGCCGGACATGTCCTCGGCCACCAGCAGCACGCCCGGTTTGAGCTGCTCGACCAGCGTGGTGGCGAGCTGGAGGTAGAGGATCGCGTCGCCGTCGGCGTCGCCGCCGAAGTAGTCGTCGTAGCTGCCGAAAGCCTTGTTGCCGCGCGAGTGGTAGAGCATCGACGTGACGCCGTCGAAGCGGAAGCCGTCGAAGCGGAACTCCTCGATCCACCAGCGGAGGTTGGAGAGCAGGAACTGGCGGACCTCGGGCTTGCCGTAGTCGAAGCACTTCGAGTCCCACGACGGGTGGTCGCCGCGGTCGCCGGCGTGGAAATACTGGTTGCCGGAGCCGTCGAAGTCGTTGAGCCCCTCGGCGAGGTTTTTCACCGCGTGGGAATGGACGACGTCGAGCAGCACGGCGATGCCGAGGCCGTGGGCGGTGTCGATCAGGTATTTCAGGTCCTCCGGCGTGCCGAAGCGCGAGCAGGGGGCGAAGAACGACGAGACGTGGTAGCCGAACGAGCCGTAGTAAGGATGTTCCTGGACGGCCATCAGCTGGATCACGTTGTAACCGAGCGAGTGGATCCGCGGCAGCACCTCATCGGCGAACTCGCGGTAGGTGTGCACCCGGCCTTCCTCGCCGGACATGCCGACGTGGGCTTCGTAGATCAGCGGCGCGCCGATGTCTTTCGGGTCGAACTCGTGCCGCCAGACGTAGGCCTCGGCCGGCGCCCAGATCTGACCGCTGTAGTCGTGCGTCACCGGGTCCTGCACGGCGCGGGTGATGCAGGCGGGAATGCGGTCGCGGCGCGAGCCGTCGGCCCCGACGATGTGGAGCTTCACCTTTTGCCCGTGAGTGAGTGTTTCCCCGGGCAAACGGAGCTGCCAGACGCCGTCGCCCGCCGGGGCGAGCGGGTGGGATTCGCGGTCCCAGCCGTTGAAATCGCCGATGAGAAACACCGCCTTCGCCTTGGGCGCCCATTCGCGGATCATCCACGACGGGCTGGGCCCGGCCTGGATGTGGTGGATGCCGGTGGAACGGTGGCAGGTCGCGTAGGCGGCCAGCGAGCCGCACTGGTGTTCGATCTCGGATTTGACGTGGCGGTAGCCCGCCATCCGGCCGCGGATTGCCTCCGTGTGGGGAGTCAGCCAGGAATCGTCGCGTACCAGTGCCGGGATCTCATTCATTCGGTTTCACCCTGAAGGGAGGCTGGCGATCGAGAAAGCGGGAAGTGAGCCAAAGCACGTGAATTTACGTGTCACACGGGCAAGCCCGCAAAAGTGAAAAATTAGTAACTGAATCAAGTTTGTCAGAATAAAAGGGTTGATTGGAGTCCAGCAATGCGGCGTATTCGCCCCGGGCTCGCGACGAGCCCGCTGAAACCATGAATGCAACCAAAGGAACGACCCCGCTCCCCGATGTGTGGAGCTTGGAATCCGAGCTGGCTTTCGAGCGTGGCTGGGACTCCGCCGCCGTCTCGCTCTTGATCCGCTCGAAGAGCGATTTCAGCGAGACCCCGGCTTGTCTGTTCCTCGGCAAGCTGGAGGCCGCGCTGCTGCGCCGCCATCTGGCCCAGGCGTTCGGTCCCGACTCGGTCGCCACCCTGAAAGGCTCCTACTACATGGGCCTGGAAGTGGTGGAGATCGACCGTGTGTCCTTCGTGTTCGCCGGCGGACGCAAGTCGGTCCGGACGCTGCAGGACCCGATCGCCCGCCGTCCCGCGTGGCGCGACCGCATCGCCGACGCGCTGTGGAGCCTGCGGCTCGCCTGAGGAACGAAAAACCCGTTTCGTCAAAACTCACTCTCCCCAATCTCCAGCGGCGGTTGCTACGGCGACCGTCGCTGGTTTTTTTGCGCGGGGCGGGCAGCTGGTCCAGCCGGGGCGGACTCACTTTTTGAACAACTCCAGCAGGTAATCCGCGTCGAGAAGCTCCGGCGTGATCACCGGTTCTTCGCCGGGCTGGTAGAAGACGTTGACCGGAATGGCGGTGCGGTTCAGCTCGCGGAGTTTTTCGTCGATGGCGGGGTCGGGTTTCGTTTTGTCGGCGCGCAGGGCGACGATGCCGCGCTTATGCATCAGGGCGATCACCTCGGGCGTATAGGCGCGTTTTTTATTCACTTGGCAGGTGGCGCACCATTGGGCGGTGAAGTCGACGAAGACCGGTTTGCCTTCCTTCAGCAACGCTTCGACGCGTTGCTCCGACCAAGGTTCCCAGACGAGGGTGGACGGTTTCGGCGGCAGGCTGAGGAAGATTCCGGCGGCGGCGGCGGCGAGCGCGAGCAGGGTGGCGGCGACGCGGGCGCTGCGGCTGTGGTGGGGCAGGCACCAGCGGCCATAGATCCAGGCGGCGAGGCCGACCAGGCTGAGACCGAACACCGGTCCGAGCATGGCTTCGAGGCCGATTTGACCGGTGTAGACCCACAGCAGGTAGCCGGTGGTGGCGAAGAGCAGGAAGGCCATCGCCTGCTTGAAGCTTTCCATCCACGCGCCGGGGCGGGGGAGGAAGGCGATCAGCTTGGGAAACGCCGAGAGGACCAGGTAGGGCAGCGAAAGCCCGACGCCCATCGCGGTGAAGGCGAGGAAGAACTGCGGGCCGGGCAAACCGATCGCGGTGCCGAGGGCGACGCCGAGGAAGGGCGCGGAGCAGGGGGTTGCGACGACGGTGGCGAGCACCCCGGAGAACAGGGTGCCGGCGAGGCCGTGCTTCGCCTGCAGCGCGCCTCCGACAGAGGTGGCGGCGGCGCCGATCTCGAAGACGCCGAACAGGTTCAGCGCGAGGACGAACATCAGCAGCATCAGCGCGAGCACGACCGGCGGATGCTGGAGCTGGTAGCCCCAGCCGATGGCGTCGGGCGACCCGCCGCCGGCCAGCGCGGCGGCGCGCAGGCCGAACAAGGTGCCGCTCAGCGCCCAGAACGAGAGCAGCACGCCGAAGGTGAAGGTCAGGCCGTGGAGGGCGATTTTTTTCCGGTCCTCGCCCGCTTGCTGGACGAAGCCGAGGATCTTCAGCCCGATGACGGGAAAGACGCAGGGCATCAGGTTGAGGATCAGCCCGCCGAGCGCCATGCTGGCGAGCAGCACGGCGAACTTCGGCGCGGCCATCGGGGTGGCGGAGCGAGCCGCGGGCGAATCGATCGGCGTGGGCGGGACGACGAGGGCGGTCGCGCCGGTGGCCGGGTCGAGCGCGGTTTTCGCGATCAGGATGCCGGAAAGCGAATCGCCCTGCGGGATGGGGTGGTCGAGGGCGTCTTTCCCGGCGCGCTTGAGCGTGAGCACCCAGGCGTCGCCTTCTTTCGCCAGCGTGCCTTCCTCCGATAGCGGGCGGGCGAACGGTTCGTCCGGAATGAAATCGAGGCCGGCTTGGTCGAGTGCGGCGGGTGCACCGGCTGCGGGCATGAGCTTCAGGCGGAGCGTTTCCTTGGCACCCTCGGCGGCGAAGGCGAAAGCCTGCGATTCGCGCGGTTGGGCGGCGCGGGCGGCGGCGAACAAACCGGCTTGGGCGGCATCAAGCGTGGCGGTCGCCGCCACCGGCAGGGTCAGCGCGAGGTCGGCGGATTCGTCGCGGCAGGTTTGCTCGCAGATCTGCCAGCGGGCCTTTCCGGCCAGTGCCACGGTTTCGCCCGGCTGGAGCGTGGCGGGCGGGGTGATCTCCACCAGGAACACCGGGCTGCCGGGATAAACGAAGCTCTTGCCGAAGACGCCATCCTTCACTTCCGGCACCGGCCATTGGATCGGGCCGGCGGTGAAACCGGCGGGGAGCGACCAGTCGATCGCGGGCGGCTTTTCCAAGCCGCCGGAGTTACGGTAGTAGCTGTGCCAGCCGTCGGGATGGCGGAGCTCCAGCGCGACGGCGAACGGCCGGCCGGGGGCGATCGCCCGGACCTCGGAGACCAAGGCGGCGGTGGTCGACGTTTGCCCGGCGGCCGGGCCGAAGCCGAAGACCGGCGGCGGCTTGGCGGGCGCGGCGAGCGTGCAAAGCAGGGCGAAGGCGAGCGATAGCAGACGAACCATGGCGACGAGGTAACCTTATGAGGGATCTGCGCGGCTGGTTCATCCCAAAATTTTCCACTTCCCGTCACGATTTCGATCAAAGAGGACCGCGGCCAGAAATCGAGCTTGCCGAGATTGGTGGTTGTTTGTCATGTCTCTAACAGTAAAAAAGATATTTCGAGATTGCTCGCCTCTAAAAGTTCAGATGTCATCCGATTCAATCCCCGCCGCGAATTCGTGCCCACAATTCATCGCGAATCCAATGCCTCGCCTTCAAAACCGGGGTTTATGGAAGTGCTCTGCAAGCTGTCTTGCCGGCACGCTCGTGCTCGCCTTGATCGGAAGCTCTGTTGTGGATGCTCAAACTCAACCCCCTCCAGTCATCTCCAAAGAGGAGACGACCCATGAGATGAAGCTCGATTGGCAGTCGCCAAAGAACCGGACGTTCTTCCTCCAGTTTACGAATGACCTGCTAAACTGGAATTACGATGGAACCCTCGATTTCGGCATCGGTCATCACCAGAAGCTCATCGATTCCGAAGCTCCCACTCGCTTTTTCCGGCTCCGCTATTCGGATCTTCCGATCGCGACTCTGGGCGAAGCTCAAAGCGCGGACTTCGATTTGGACGGTTTGTCCAATCTGACGGAATTGCAGGAGTCGCGCACCGACCCGCTGGGCAATGACACCGATGGCGACGGACTTCCCGACGGCTGGGAGGTTTCCCATTGGATCAGCCCGCTCGACAACGGCTCCATCGATCCCGCCAACGGACCGGACGGAGAATTCAGGAGCGCCGCAGTGGCGAGCCGCGCGGTCCCAACCGTGGCCGCCGCCGCGGAAGCATCGCTCACGGTCGTCACCAACGCGAATGCCTATGCGGCGGGAGTGCAGGCGCATCCTGCCGCCACGCCTGAGGACAAAGACGGTGACGGCATCCCTAATGCACTTGATGCCGGACCGCTGTCCCGCTCCATCGATTGGCAGGGGGTGCCCGTGGCTCCCAAGCTCGTCTATATCCCGCTCGCTGGCTACGATTCCACGGTTCACGAAGCGGTCTTGGGCTGCAACCGCCGTGGAGACGTGCTCGCAAGCAGAGCCCTCTTTACGGAAGGGAGCTGGCATATGCTCGCCAAGCCCTCGTTCGGAGTGCCGAACTATCTCCCGATCAAAATCCGCGTGGATGGGCGCGAGCACAATGTCTATCTGAAATATGCGCCTCTTCCCAGCAGCGTGGCCGACAATGGGAAAATCGTCGGCTCCGCCACGGTTTTCTTCGAATCGATCGAAGAAGAAATCAGGCCCCTGATTTGGGCAAGTTACGAACCGGCCCCCACCAAATTGGCGTTCATTTGGGATTCCTGGGCCGCTCCACCCAGATTGCTCGCTCACGCTTCAGGCAGCGTCCTTGACGGAAACGCTTGGGACGAAAGCGCCGAAATCGCAGCAGACGGCACGGTGATCGTAAGACAACGGGTGGATCCGACCAATTCTGCGCTCGGCCAATACCGCCACATCCGCTATGATCACGCTGGCGGCGCGTCGGAAGTCGTGATCAACAACACCACCTTGCCGACCAGAATTGGGGAACATGGATTCCTGGCATTTTACGCCGGCTCTGGAAATGCATGCGCTTGGCTTCCCGAGGCCTCTTCGCCCGTGTCCTTGCTTTCGGAATCCACCTTCACGACCTCCAGCACGCGTACCTCATTCATACAGAATGTCGAGCCCACCTACATTGGAACCAAACCTGGCGCGGATGGAGGCTACTGTTTGAGCTTTTGGGGAAAAGCCATGATCCGCCACGAAGGCCGCTGGCAGGAGGCAAGCGAATTGAATGGCGCGAACCTGATCACGCCCAAGGGAATCGCCTTCAAGGCCAAATCTTCGAACAACGCCCAAGTCTGGAATGGTGGACAGTGGTTTCCGCTCAAAGATTGCGTGATAAATAAAGATATTTCCGCGCTTTATGCGAATGTTGGTGATTGTGCGAGTGATGGTAGAATTCTCGTCAGCTTCTACGGGGCCAAAATGCCGACCGAATGCGGGTTCCTTGCGTCAGTTGATATCGAAGAGGTTGTTTCGGATCAAATTGCGGGGAATGAAGCAAATAAGCTGCCTACGGCCTATTACGGGGGAGCACCGAACAACCCGATGCTCATGGCTACGAGGACGAGCACAGACGCGAGACTGGCGGTCAAGGTGAACGTGCCAGCCCAATTCGCGTCATCCTTCCGGGTGGGAGCGAGAGTAGTGGGCCAAACGACGATCCTTGGATCCGCTGCTTGCTCGGCGGCTCCCGGAAAGACCCTGCTCGCTTTCGCCGCCGAGAATGGGGCCAAACTTTATGAGATCGTCGCCGGCTTCGATGCCAATGGAAATTCGGCATTGGATCCGAATGAAGTCATGACCGTTTTTCAGAAGACTCCTCCTCTGGACAGTAAGGGAGCCACAATGGCTGTAGGTCTCGGTAACCTAGATAAGATTATTATCGCCACAGAAGATGACTTCGTGGGTGGCAAGTCCGATGCGATTTCCAACAATGTGTGGGGAACCGATTATGCGGGAGATTTGATCTCGGCCTTCGCACATGGCAGCACGTCCGTTGACGAGGCGACTGCCACCTTTCCGCATCCCATTGCTTCTACTCAGCCCGGATTGTCCCACCGTGTGGGTGCGCGCTGGGACTCTGCAAACAATGCTGAAACTCATCGGGTGTCTTGGTACGATGGCTCAGAAATAGTCCGTGATCTGCGGGATTCCCGCGCTTTGCCTCAAGTTCTTGAGGATGCGATTAGGTTGAACATCGCGGCAATCAGGGCTGCGACGCCATTAGGCGGTGCATGGGGTAATTCAGGGACCTATTCATTCTCCATTTCTCGCAACTTGATTACCACGGAGGCTGAATGGGTTGGCTTCAATGAACTTGGCTATACGTTCGGGAAGATCGATTTCGTTGGCAATGTAACTGTTAGCTCGCGTTGGGTTGCGGGTGGAAAAATTGAGGTGGGTGCCGTTATCTACGATTGCCAAGTTGATGATGTTTACGACTTTTCCTATTGGGGTGGTGATAAGGCTCGCCAAGCCAGCTTTATTCAGGCAGGTCACGCTACTTTGATAGGGGGGGCAGAGCCAGAATCAGGGAAGGTGTTCTACACTAGGGTTGTGTGGAGTGGGGATAAAAATATAAACAAAGAATTCTGATGAGTCTATTGAATAAATTGGTGATTCACGTGCTATTTTGTCCGCTTGTGCTCTGCGCGAAAACCGCCATTACGGTGGAAGAGCTTGGGCCGTTGTTGGAATTCTCAGGTAAGATTGTTGTCTCCGATAAAACGCAAGAGCTATCGGCAAAATATGGCGATGTCATTGTTTCGGCGTTGTTGTTTGAACCAGATGACGAAGGCTTTTCTAGAATCCAAGCGCTCATTACCAAAGGAGGTTTCCTGCTGAGTGATGAACGCCGCCGGAAGTTAGGAGGCGCAGGCCCTGCTGTCAGGAGAATCCAGCTAGCCAATGGCACGGAGGGGTATATTGGGTTGGAGGGGGCTGGTCCTGGCGGCGAGGGTTATGTGGCATTGGCCCATATTCCTGATAAGGATTTGGACATCCAATTTAAGATCATCATTAGTAGTGATGGTGCTATCCGAGACTCATCAGACGAGATCGCGAAATTTCACGGCATATTGCGGGATAATTTCTCATTGAAAAAGCTTCTGGATGCGCTGCTCGCTCAAGGGGTTGCTAACGTGGCGGAATGGCACGATGAGAATGCGGGATTCCAAGCCGAGCAATCGCTCCGTATAGAAACTATTGCAAAGGTGGCCGAACCTAGTGCCGCTGGGAAGCAGATTGAAACTCCGGCAGCTGTGATGGTTGAACCCGCGCCCAAACCGCGCGTCATAATGTGGTGGTCGATGGGAATGGGTGGCACTTTGGTTGCGGTTCTTGTCATGCTGCTGAAAAAGAAAAAGGTGTAAAATATGGTTCAATTTAGGAAAAGAATGCTCGTGAGGTTGCTCGTGATTTCAGGCGCGATAGTCGCGTTCTGCGCGATCGTTATTTGTCTTAATTTTCGCCCTAATCGCACATATGAAATTCCTGGGCCAAGCCATCTTTTCGCCCAGGCTATCGATTCCGCTGACGAAACCCTCCATGTGAAAGCCGCCGACTGGCCATACACGTTTTGGCAGCCGTTTCTCTTGGGGGATGCTGCTTGGCCGGAGCGCTATTCGGTTGCGCGATTCTTCCGGAGCAAGGATGGCTCTGTGGTTGCCCTCCTTGCTCAAGAGCGCAATGCGCTGGCTCCGCTCTACGTCACTGCCTACGACTTCAAGAACCATAAGAGATTTGAGGCAAAAAACGCTGATGGCGGCGCGCTAGGTAACCACACAAAGGTGGTCGAGCTATTGGGTCAGCGGGGTGGCCCCGAGGAATTGCCGATCGAAATTCCCCCTTTGAACAGCGGCCTCTACGAAAAGTAAATTATGTGCATTTCTTCATTCAGTATCTGTCCGCCTCCGAAGGCCGTATTTCTGACTAACTGAGCTCAACTCGTCAAAAAGGATGGGAGTGATGTAAGCGCTCCGCCCAGCACCTGTTGTCGGGTATCGGGGCGGGATGGTAGAGGTGATAGGTAGACCCCTATCACCCCTACGATGCGGCGGGCAGGCGTTCGACGGCTTGCCCGGCGGGACGCCAGTT
>Ga0207709_10000178_pt1 | contig 85098 bp, 86 predicted proteins | sample KBSM34metaG_FD_184397 | JGI IMG/M metagenome (GOLD analysis project Ga0207709, IMG submission 184397) | Miscanthus rhizosphere microbial communities from Kellogg Biological Station, Michigan, USA - KBS M3-4 metaG (SPAdes) (version 2) | ecosystem: Host-associated > Plants > Roots > Rhizosphere >...
AAGGTACCTGGGTACAACACTCGGTTCATCGCGTCGTCCTGGCGGGAATCCGTTGGGGAGTCGGATGGTATCGCAGCCTTCCCGGTCGGCCAAGTCGCCTTTTAGGGAAGAAAGCACTATAGACGACGAGAATATCCCGCTTTTTCACACTGATTTCAGGCGCTCCGCCAAGGCGCTGGCCAATTGCGCCGTGAGCCCATAGACCGACAGCTGCGGGTTGGCGCCGATGCTGGTGGGAAACAGCGAGCCGTCGTGGACCGACAGGTTGTGCAGTTGATGGTGGCGCCCGAGGCTGTCGGTGACCGCGGTTTTCGGATCTTCGCCCATGGCGCAACCGCCCATCACGTGGGCACTGCCCAGGCGGGTGCGGTACAGGGCCAGGTCCAGGCCGTCGATCTGCGCCCGCACTTCGTCGAGGCTCTTGGCGAAGCGTGCATCGCTGTGCAGCGGCTTGACCGCCTTGGCGCCGCCAGCGAACTGGATCTCCGCCATGCTGTGGAAGGCCCGGCGCAGTCCGTCCCAGGCGTAGGGTGAAACCTGATAGTCGAGGACCGGGGTGCCGTCACCCCGCAGTTCGACGTTGCCGCCGGTGCTGTCGGGGTGAAAGCCGTCCCGCAGCAGGGCAAGCATGGCGTGGGTGTGGGGCAATTGCTCCATGGACAGCCCGCTCTGCGGCCCGAAGCCGCCCAGCAGGGTGCTGGCCAGGGCCGGCTGCAGGGGCGGCACTTCAAGTTTGTAGGACATCTTGCCGGTGGTGCCGTCCTGCCACTGGAAGTGGTCGGAATAGATCGACTGCGGCGCGCCGTAGAACGGGTTGATCACCTCGTCGAACTGCCCGGCGGAGAAGTTGACCAGGTGCAGGAAGGTGCGTTTGCCCAGCCGCGAATGCGGGTCCGGCGCATCGGAACGCAACAGCAGGGCCGGGCTGTTGATGCCGCCACCGGCCAGCACGTAATGCTTGGCCTTGACCGTGATGGTGCGCCCGGTGGGGGCCACGCAGCGGGCGTCCATGGCCTGGCATTGCAGGCTGGTGACCTTGTCGTCCTTGATCTGCAGGCGCTCCGCCCGGGCCAGGTACAGCAGCTCGCCACCTTTCTCCAGGGTCGCCGGAATGGTGGTCACCAGCATCGACTGCTTGGCGTTGGTCGGGCAGCCCAGGCCGCAGTAGCCCAGGTTCCAGCAGCCGCGCACGTTGCGCGGAATCACGTGCCAGCTGTAGCCCAGGGCTTCGCAGCCCTTGCGGATCACGTCGTTGTTGGCGTTGGGCGGCATGACCCAGGGCGCGACGCCCAGGCGCTGTTCCATTTTCTCGAACCAGGGCGCCATTTCGGCCGAGCTGTGGCCCACCACCCCGTGCTCACGGGCCCAGTGCTCCAGGGTCGGGTCAGGCGTGCGGAAGCTGGACGTCCAGTTGATCAAGGTAGTGCCGCCCACGGCGCGGCCCTGGAGGATGGTGATGGCGCCATCCTTGCTCATGCGCCCGATGCCTTCCTGATAGAGGCTGGTGTAGGCCTGGTCTTCGAGCATCTTGAAGTCGTCGCTGGTCTTGAGCGGGCCTTCTTCGATCAGCAGCACCTTGTAGCCGGCGGCGCTGAGGATCTCGGCAGTGGTGCCGCCCCCGGCGCCGCTGCCGATGATGGCGACATCGGCTTCCAGGGTCAGGTCCTGCTCCAACTGCGAGCCGTTGTAGGTTTTCCAGCCACGATTCAGGCCTTCGCGGAACAGATCAGGTACAGGCATATCGGGTGCTCTCTTATTATTGATGGCTCGGCGCGCATCCACTGTAGCCGCTGCTGAGCCTGCGAAGCTGCGAAAAGGCCCCCAGGGCCTTGCTTGACGATCTGCAGCCGAACCCCCAGTGCCACGCGAGCGTCCCGCTCGTTCGCAGCCTGTGGCAGCGGCTACAAAGGCCGGTCAGACCTTTGGTGGCCCGGGATAACCGCAATGGGCCCAGGACTCGGGCCGGGTGTACCAAGCCATCATCACCAGTTGCAGCAACGAGGCATGGCCCATGCGCAGCAGGGCCAGGAAGCTGTTTTCCCAGCGGCTGAGGAAATTGCGGATGTCATCCGCGCTGGCGTTTTCCCAACTGCCCCAGATCCCCGTCAGCGGGCCGCGGGTGACCGCCATGCCCAGTACATCGAACAGCTGCTGGGTGAGCTTGAACATCTCGGTCGACAGGTGATTGAGGGCGTTGTCCAGATTGGCCAGGGTGCCCTCGATGGCGGCGGGCATCTTGTCCGCCGGTACGGCGCCTTCGAGCATCACCGGGATCAGCGCCCGCAGGAACGGCAGGTCATTGCTGCGCAGCATGGTGAAACCGCTGGCGGGCGTGCTGGCGGAGCAACCGCTGAGGCTGGCGCCGAGCCCGGCAGTGGCCAGGAAAGCGCTGGCGCAGAGGCCGATTTTCAGCAGGCCGCGCCGTGACAGCGCGGGTGTTTCAGACAGGCTAGGGGTCATTGTTGTTATTACCCGGCGTTGTACTGGTTAACGAATGAACAGCTTCTGGATGAGCTTCTGGATCGATTTGCCATACGGCGGGTAGATCAGGCGGGCGGCGTTGAACCGCTGCTTGATGAACACCCCCTTGGCCTTGCTGAAGGTCAGGAAGCCTTCATGCCCGTGGTAGTGGCCCATGCCGGAAGGGCCGATGCCGCCGAACGGCAGGTCGTCCTGGGCCACATGCAGCAGGGTGTCGTTGAGGCACACGCCGCCGGAGTGGGTTTCGTTGAGCACCCGTTGCTGCTCGGCCTTGTCGTAGCCGAAGTAGTACAGCGCCAGCGGGCGCGGACGCTGGGTGATATAGGCGAAGGCCTGGTCCAGGGTCCGGTAGGGCACGATGGGCAGGATCGGGCCGAAGATCTCGTCCTGCATCACGGTCATGTCATCGCTGACATTGAGCAGCAGGCTGTGGCCCAGGCGGCGTTCCTGGCTCTGCTCGAACAGGGGCACCAGCAGCGCGCCCTTGCTGGTGGCGTCGCTCAGGTAACCGTTGAGCCGCGCCAACTGGCGCTGGTTGATGATGGCGGTGTAGTCGGGGTTGTCTGCCAGGGTCGGGAAAAAACCGCGCACCACCTGTCGATAGGCTTCGACAAAGGCGCCGACGCGCTCTTCCGGTACCAGTACGTAGTCCGGGGCGACGCAGGTCTGCCCGGCGTTGAGGGTCTTGCCGAAGGCGATGCGTTCGGCAGCGTCCTTGAGGGGCACGGTGCTGGAGACGATGGCCGGGGATTTGCCGCCCAGTTCCAGGGTCACCGGGGTCAGGTTTTCCGCGGCGGCGCGCATCACGTGCTTGCCGATGCTGGTGGCGCCGGTGAACAGCAGGTGGTCGAAGCGCAGCTTGGAAAACGCCATGCCCACCTCGGCCTCGCCCAGCACCACGCACACCAGGTCCTCGGGGAAGACCCGGGCCAGCAGTTGCTTGAGCAGTTGCCCGGTGGCGGGTGTGGACTCACTGAGCTTGAGCATCACTCGGTTGCCGGCGGCCAGCGCCCCCACCAGCGGGCCCATGCACAGGTACAGCGGGTAGTTCCACGGCACTATGATCCCGACCACCCCCAGGGGCTGGTAGACCACCTTGGCCGAGGCCGGCTGGAAGGCCAGGCCCACGGCGCGGCGGGACGGCTTCATCCATTTCTTCAGGTGTTTGCTGGCGTAGTGGATGCCGTGCAGGCTGGGCATCAGCTCGGCCAGCAGGGTTTCGTCGGCGCTGCGGTTGCTGAAGTCCTGGCTGATGGCATCGATCAGGGCCTGGCGCTCGTTGCTAAGCAGCTCCTGCAGTGCCTTCAGCCATTGCTGGCGTTGCGCTGCGGGGGGCATCGGGTTGGCGGCAAAGGCCCGGCGCTGGGCTTCGAACAGCTCAAGCAGCTCGTCCTGTTGCTGAAGGGAATCCTGCAGGTAAGCGATTTCGGCAGACATGGACGGGCTCCGTCTTTGTAAGGTGGCTAGTTTTTTAGAGCTTATGCTCTAAAATGTCAATTGCCCTCCTGCGCCGGTGGCGATTTATCCCCGGGGGGATAGAACGTAAGATGCACGCCAGCCTTCTGATTAAAGCCCACGCCCATGGCCCCACGCATAAAAACCCGCGAACGCATCGTCCAGTTCAGCCTCGAACTCTTCAACCAGCAGGGCGAGCGTAACGTCAGCACCAACCATATTGCGGCGCACATGGAGATTTCCCCGGGCAACCTGTACTACCACTTCCCCAACAAGCAGGCGATCATCGCCGTGCTGTTTGCCGAGTACGAAAGCCTGGTGGACAGCTTCCTTCGACCGCCCCCCGGGCGCGCGGTCACCGTGCAAGACAAGCGCTACTACCTGCAGGCTCTGCTGGCGGCCATGTGGCGCTATCGCTTCCTGCACCGCGACCTGGAGCACCTGCTGGACAGCGACCCCGAGCTGGCTGCGCGCTACCGACGTTTTTCCCAGCGCTGCCTGATCCAGGGCATGGCCATCTACGGGCGTTTCGTCGACGCCGGGATCGTCGCCATGGACAAGGTGCAGATCGAATCCCTGACCCTCAATGCCTGGATCATCCTCACCTCCTGGGTGCGCTTTCTGTGCACGACCCGGGAAAACTCCACGCACCTGAGCGAAGAAGCCATCAAGCGCGGGGTGTACCAGGTGCTGGTGCTGGAGGCCGGTTTCGTCACCGACCAGGCCCGGGAGGCGGTCAACGGCCTGTTCGAAGAGTTTTATGTGCCCTTGGCCCAAGCCCTGGAAGAAGTGCAGTAGGATCAACCTCCAACTTATTCACAGGAGCCCGCCATGCCCCTCGCGCAGTTGATCAGCCCGCTTGCCCTGGACCAGAAGAAACAGCAGCCCGGCCTGGTGATTCTGGATTGTCGCTTTGCTCTGGAAGACCCGGATTACGGCCAGCGCAGTTACGCCGACGGGCATATCGCCGGGGCGCATTTCGCGGACCTGAACCGGGATCTGAGCGCGCCGGTGATCAAGGGCGTGACCGGTCGGCATCCGTTGCCGGAGCCCGCGCAGTTGGTTGCGCGCCTGCAGGCCTGGGGCATCGATAACGACAGCGAGATCGTGCTCTACGACGACGGCCCCGGTGCCTACGCCGCTCGTGCCTGGTGGTTGCTGGCCTGGCTGGGCAAGCGTGATGGCGTTTTCATTCTCGATGGCGGCCTGAAAGCCTGGCACGCCGCTGGCTTGCCGCTGAGCCTGGATGCCCCGGAAAACGCGCCGGGGCAGTTCGTCGGGCACCCTGATCACAGCCTGCTGCTGGATGCCGAGCACCTGGGCAAGCGCCTGGGCCAGGCGGACCTGACCCTGCTGGATGCCCGTGGCCTGCCGCGCTTTCGTGGCGAAGTGGAACCCATCGACCCGGTGGCCGGGCATATTCCCGGGGCGCAATGCGCGGCGTTCACCGACAACCTGGGGGAGGATGGGCGCTTTCTACCGGCCGATCAGCTCAAGCAGCGTTTCGCGCAGAAGCTGGCCGGGCGTGACCCGCAGCAACTGGTGGCCTATTGCGGTTCTGGAGTCACCGCCTGCCACAACCTGTTTGCCCTGAGCCTGGCCGGCTACCCCCTGGGGCGGCTGTATGCCGGTTCGTGGAGCGAGTGGATCACCGATGCGCAGCGGCCTGTCGCCACCGGTGACTGACGGCCTTTACCCGCGGCCCCTTCGCTGGCAAGCCAGCTCCTACGGCCCGCAGGCCCCCGCGAACCTGTAGGAGCGAGCTTGCTCGCGAAAGCCGCACCGCCCTACTGCAGAACGGCACTGCGATAAGCCGCCGGCGCTACCCCATACACCTGCTTGAACTGCCGACTGAGGTGACTCTGGTCGGCAAACCCCAGTTGTGTCGCCACTTCCAGGGGCAGGCAGCCATCACGCAGCAAGGCCCGGGCCTTGGCGATGCGCTGTTGCATCAACCAGGTGTGGGGCGGAATCCCCGTAGCCCGGCGAAACACCCGGGCGAAATGGAACGGTGACAGGTTCACCGCTGCTGCCAGTTCCTCCAGTGAAGGCGGCGCCGCCAACTGCGAGCGCAGCAACTCCTTGGCCTGGACGATGGCCCGGTGTTCCTGCCCGGGTTCACCTGGTGCCCGCACTCCGGCGTGCCGTTGCAACAGCAACAGCAGCATTTCTCGCCATTGGGTCTGTTGTTGCAGGGCCGTGGCCGGGCTTTCCAGCAGGTGGTGCAGGCGGGCAAAACCCTGTACCAGGTCCGGATCGCGGTACAAGGTGGCGCCGAAGGCCGGCAGGCTGCCGCTGGGCAGTTCCAGTTCATCCAGCAGGCCGAATATCTGCTGGTTCTCCGGGTAGAAGGCGCGGTACAGCCAGCCGTCTTCCACGCCCTTGGCCCCGGTGTGCAGCTCGTCCGGGTTGATCAGCACCAGGGTGCCGCTGCCCGCCAAATGCTCGGCTCCGCGATAGCGGTAGCGCTGGGCACCGGCCATGATCATGCCGATCACATAGCCCTCATGCACATGGGGCACGAAACGCTGCTCGATGTAACGCGCGGCCAGCAACTCGACCCCGGCCAGGGGCGCACTCTGCCAGAAGCGGATCGATTCCCGGGCTGGCTTATCCATGGCGATCCAGGCCAGCCAACCACTGCGGGATCCGACGCTCCAGGTAATAGCCGGGGTGTTTCAGGCTGCCGTCGACAAAACCCACATGGCCACCCTTGGCCTGCAGCTCGAACTGGGTGCTGGCGGATAGCTCGCTGGCTTCGGGCAGGCTGTGACGGAATACGAAGGGGTCGTCCGCGGCCTGGATGATCAGGGTCGGGGTGCGGATTTGCCCCAGGAAATAGCGGCTGGAGGCACGGCGGTAATAGTCCTGGGCATCGGCAAAGCCGTGCAGCGGCGCGGTGACCCGGCCGTCGAAGTCCCAGAAGGTGCGCATCTTGGTCAGCGGCCCCAGTTGCGCCAGGGTGGCCAGGCCTTCGTGGCGGCCGTCGTGCTGGAACTGGCGCTGCTTGTCCTTGATGTAGGCCAGCATCTCGCGCATGAAGTGCGCCTGGTAGACCTTGGAAAAACCCTGGCCTATGCGATCGGCGCACTGGTCCAGGCGAAACGGCACCGACACCGCCGTGGCGCCTTGCAACGGGCTGTCGCTGCCGCTTTCCCCTAGGTATTTGAGCAGCACATTGCCCCCCAGGGAGTAGCCCACCGCATAGAGCGGCGCCTGGGGGCGCTTGGCCCGCAGGTGAGCGATGGCTGCAGCCAGGTCTTCGCTGGCCCCGGAGTGGTAGCTGCGGGGCAGCAGGTTGGGCTCGCCGGAACAGCCGCGCCAGTTCAGCGCCGCGCTGGCCCAGCCCCGGGTTGCCAGGGCCTGCTGCAGGCCGGCCACGTAAGGCGAGTTGGAGGAACCGGTCAAACCATGCAGCACCAGCACCAGGGGCGCGTCGGCGCTATGGGGGCCGTGCCAGTCCAGGTCGAGAAAGTCGCCGTCGTCCAGCCACAAGCGTTCGCGCTGGCGCTCAAGATGAGTGGTCGGGCGCCACAGCGGGCCCCACAGGGTCTGCAGGTGCGGGTTGCCAAGGCCGAAGGCGGGGGTGAAGCGATCAGGCGAGTCGGGCACGGGGAGGGTCTCGATGCAGCGGCGCGCAGCCCGGGCGGGCTGCGTACCTTGTTCCGGTCGGCTTGAGAGCCTGTCTACGATCTGCTGTGCGGCTCGGGCCTGAGCGTTGCTCGCGAGGTCGTGATCAGGTTCTAGGCGACGTTGTCTGCCATACGTTGCCACAACGAGTAATACACCTGCCCGGATTTTTGTTCACGGTGCAGGCGCCAGCTTCCGGGCAGCCCCAGGGTCGATGGCGCGGTTTCGCTTTCGGTGTAGATCCAGGCGTCGTCCGCCAGCCAGCCGCGCTCTTCCAGCAGGGCGCAGGCGGCGGGCAGCAGGTTCTGGTTGAACGGCGGGTCGAGGAAGGCCAGGTCGAACGGCGTGGCCGGCTGGGTTTCCAGGTAGCGCAGGGCGTCGGCGGTCTGGGCCTGGCCGACGGTGCAGCGCAGGGTCCCCAGGTGCTCGCGCAGGCTGGAAATGGCCACGCTGCTGCTGTCCAGGGCCAGGCCCGTGGCGGCGCCACGGGACAGGGCTTCGAGAAACACCGCGCCGCTGCCGGCGAACAGGTCGATGACCTTGGCCCCGGCCACATAGGGCGCCAACCAGTTGAACAGGGTTTCGCGCACCCGGTCCGGGGTCGGGCGCAGCCCCGGCAGGTCGGGGAAGCTCAGCTTGCGGCTGCGCCATTCGCCGCCAATGATGCGCAACTGGCCCACGCCATTGTGCTGGTTGTGGACGGGTTTCTTGCTGGGACGGGCTGGACGGGCCATTAATGCTCCGGAACCCCGAGCGGCTGCTCGGCGGGTTTGTCAGTGGGGGGCGGCAACGGCTTTTGTGCGACGGTGGGGCCGGCGCTGACGATGACCATCTTGTCGACATTCAGGTGCTTGTTCATGGCGGCCTTGACCTGCTCCACCGTTAGCTCCTGGGATTGACGCATGAAGTCTTCCAGGTAGCTCAACGGCAGGTTGTAGAAACCCATGGCGCCCAGCTGGCCGACGATATCGGCGTTGCTGGCGGTGGACAGCGGGAAGCTGCCAGCCAGTTCACGCTTGGCGTCGTCCAGTTCTTTCTGGGTCGGGCCGTTCTTCAGGTACTCGGCGAACACGTCCTGCACCAGCTTCAGGGTGCCTTCGCTCATTTCCGCGCGGGTCTGCAGGTTGATCATGAACGGGCCGCGGGCCTGCATCGGGGTGAAGCCCGAGTAGACGCCGTAGGTCAGGCCGCGCTTCTCGCGCACTTCGCTCATCAGCCGGGTGCCGAAGCCGCCGCCGCCGAGAATCTGGTTGCCCAGGGAGACAGCGGCGTAGTCCGGGTCGTCACGGTCGATGCCCAGTTGCGCCAGCATCAGGCTGGTCTGGCTCGACGGGAACTCGATATGGCCGATGCTGGCCTTGGGTTCGGCAGGTTGCTCGATCTTCGCCAGCGCCGGGCCTTTTGGCAGGGCGGCGGAGACTTGTGCGGCAATCGCCTCGGCATCGCTGCGGGACAGGTCGCCGACCAGGGCGATCACCACGTTGCCTGCGGCATAGGCCTTGGCGTGGAAAGCCTTGAGCTGGGCCAGGGTGATCGGCGGGATGCTCTTGGCATCGCCGTCGCTGGCATGGGCGTAAGGGTGGGTGCCATACAGGCGCTTCATCAGCTCCAGGCTGGCCAGCTTGCCGGGGTTCTGCTTTTGGTATTCGAAGCCGGCGAGCATCTGGTTCTTGATCCGCGCCAGGGAGTCGGCGGGGAAGGTCGGCTTGCCCACCACTTCGGCGAACAGCTTCAGCGCCGGTTCGCGCTTATCCACAGCGCTCAGGCTGCGCAGCGAGGCCACGGCCATGTCCTTGTAGGCGCCGTTGCCGAAATCCGCACCCAGGCCTTCGAAGCCCTGGGCGATGGCGCCTACATCCTTGCCGGCCACGCCTTCGTTGAGCATGGCGTTGGTCAACAGGGCCACGCCCGGCGCGTTGCCGTCCTGGCTGCTGCCGGCGGCGAAGATCAGGCGCAGGTCGAACATCGGCAGCTCGCGGGCTTCGACGAACAGCACCTTGGCGCCTTCGGCGGTGCTCCAGGTCTGCACATTGAGGTTGCGGTGGCTGGGGGCCTTGCCATCCAGCTCGGCCAGGGATTGGAGCTTCTGGCTGGTCTTGGCGTTGTCCAGGGCCTGGCTGGCATTGGATTCGCCGGAACGCGACAGGTACAGGCCGCCGGCGGTGAGCAGGGCCACCAGGGCCAGGCCCAGCAGGACCGGCGAGGCATTCTTGCGCTTACTCATGAGCGGACTCCTCAGGCAGTACATGGGCCACGCTCATACGTTCCCGAGTGAAATAGGTGCGGGCGGCCTTCTGGATGTCTTCCGGGGTCACGCTTTGCAGTTCCGCAAGCTCGGTGTCCATCAGCTTCCACGACAGGCCGACGGTTTCCAGCTGGCCGATGGCGGTGGCCTGGCTGGTGATGGAGTCACGTTCGTAGACCAGCCCGGCGATCACCTGGGCTCGCACCCGCTCCAGTTCCTCGGCGGATGGCGGGGTGGTCTTCAACTGGTCCAGCAGGCGCCACAGCCCGGCTTCGGCCTGGGCGATGGTTTTCTTCTTCTGGCTGTTGGGGGTGGCCGAAAGCATGAACAGGCTGTCGCCCCGGGTGTAGGCGTCGTAGCTGGTGGAGCCGCCGGACAGCAGCTCTTCGCCGCGCTCCAGCTGGGTCGGGATGCGAGCGCTGTAGCCGCCGTCCAGCAGGGCCGCGGCCAGGCGCAGGGCGTTCACCGCGCGTTTGTCCTCGGCGGTGGCGATGCTCGGCACGTTGAAGGCCAGCATCAGGCTCGGCAGTTGGGTCTTGACGTGCAAGGTGATCAGGCGCTCGCCGGGCTCGGCCAGCTCCATGGGGATCTTCGCCGGTGGCACGTCACGCTTGGGGATCGCGCCGAAGTAGCGTTGGGCCAGGGTTTTCACCTCGTCCGGGGTGACGTCGCCGACTACCACCAGGGTGGCATTGTTCGGCACGTACCAGGCCTGGTACCAGTGGCGCAGTTCCTCGACCTTCATCCGGTTCAGGTCGGCCATCCAGCCGATGGTCGGCGTGTGGTAGCCGCTGGCCGGGTAGGCCATGGCCTTGAAGCGCTCGTAGGCCTTGGACATCGGCTTGTCGTCGGTGCGCAGGCGGCGCTCTTCCTTGATGACCTCGATTTCGCGGCTGAACTCGTCGGCCGGCAGGCGCAGGCTGGCCATGCGGTCGGCTTCCAGCTCCAGGGCCACGCCCAGGCGGTCGCGGGCCAGGACCTGGTAATAGGCCGTGAAGTCGTCGCTGGTGAAGGCGTTCTCTTCGGCGCCCAGGTCCCGCAGTATCAGGGAGGCCTCGCCGGGGCCGACTTTCTCGCTGCCCTTGAACATCATGTGTTCCAGGGCGTGGGACAAACCGGTCTGGCCCGGGGTTTCGTAGCTGGAGCCGACCTTGTACCAGACCTGGGACACCACCACCGGCGCGCGATGATCTTCGCGGACCACGACCTTGAGGCCGTTGTCGAGGGTGAATTCATGGGTGGGTTGAGGGTCGGCAGCCAGGGCTGCAAGGGGCAGACAAACTGTGCTGAGCAGCAGGCCTGCGGCGCGGCGGGCTAGAGCATTCATTCGTTTTTAAACCTGTTGGGCTGCCCGCTTGGTCTTAGCCTGTGCGGGCGAGGAGGTGCTAGGATACTGATCCGTTTTACTGGCGGCCACGCCTATCAGGTCTTCGCGGATCAGCATGTACTTGAGCAGGTTGTATGAGTTACCGGCAAGAAGCCCTGATTTACCAGCTAGACTTCGACTTTTCGCCGATTTTGCCGTTCCAGTCCTTTAGTAAAATCGCTCCTTGAAGTGCTTTTGGGCATTTCGACAACATGTTGCGCGTGAACAAGCTGGATGAAACACAGTCTGTTCTGCATCGAATATTTATTTACCGAGGCGCCCAGTGGCGCATCGCTACCTTGAGATAGCCGTCTCCATGTTTGGTTCCAACGACGACAAAAAGACCCCAGCCGCGGCTGGCGAGAAGAAAGGCCTGTTCGGATGGCTGCGCAAAAAGCCGCAGGAACCCGTCGTCGAACAGCCGCAAGTGCCTGCCGAGCCGGCACCGACCCCGGTCATCGAACCTGCCGCCAGCGTAGCCCCGGCCGAGCCGGTGGTGCTGCCAATGGCCGAGCCGGTGCTGCAACCGCACATCGCGCCTGAACCGGCGGCCCCCGCGGCGCCCGACCTGCCGCTGGCGCCAAGCGCCGAGCACAAGCCCTGGTTGACCCTGCCGGTGGCGGAAGAACCCGTGGCCCTGGTGGAAGACGCCCAGGCCGAGCATGTGGCTCCGCCGATTCCGGCTGTTGCCGTGCACCCTGAGCCGGTGGTCGAAGCCCCGGTGGTTACCCCGGCCCCCGTGGTCGAGGTGCAAGCCCCGGTTGCTCCGGTATTCGTCGCCCCTGAACCTGTTGCTCCTGCTCCTGCTCCTGCTCCTGCTCCTGCTCCTGCTCCTGCTCCTGTAGCCGAGCCGGTTGTGGCGGCGGCAGAGCCCGAGCCTGTGACCGAGCCCGTCCGTCCCGCCGAAGAGAGCAAGATCGGCTTCTTCGCTCGCCTCAAGCAGGGTCTGTCCAAGACCAGCGCCAGCATTGGCGAAGGCATGGCCAGCCTGTTCCTCGGCAAGAAGGCCATCGATGACGAATTGCTGGAAGACCTGGAAACCCGCCTGCTGACCGCAGACGTCGGGGTTGAGGCGACTTCGGTGATCATCCAGAACCTGACCCAGAAGGTGGCACGCAAGCAGCTCACCGACTCCGATGCGCTGTATGCCTCGCTGCAGGCCGAACTCACCAGCATGCTCAAGCCGGTGGAACAACCACTGCAGATCGTCGCCCAGAACAAGCCGTTCGTGATCCTGGTGGTGGGCGTCAACGGCGCCGGCAAGACCACCACCATCGGCAAGCTGGCGAAGAAGCTGCAGTTGGAAGGCAAGAAAGTCATGCTGGCCGCCGGCGACACCTTCCGCGCCGCGGCAGTGGAGCAGCTGCAAGTCTGGGGCGAGCGCAACAAGATCCCGGTCATCGCCCAGCACACCGGTGCCGATTCGGCCTCGGTGATCTTCGATGCGGTGCAAGCGGCCAAGGCCCGTGGCATTGACGTGCTGATCGCCGACACGGCGGGGCGCCTGCACACCAAAGACAACCTGATGGAAGAGCTGAAGAAAGTCCGTCGGGTCATCGGCAAGCTCGATGCCGACGCGCCCCATGAGGTGCTGCTGGTGCTGGACGCCGGTACCGGCCAGAACGCCATCAACCAGGCCAAGCAGTTCAACCAGACGGTGCAGTTGTCCGGCCTGGCCCTGACCAAGCTCGACGGTACCGCCAAGGGGGGAGTGATCTTCGCCCTGGCCAAGCAGTTCGGCCTGCCGATCCGTTATATCGGCGTCGGTGAAGGCATCGACGACTTGCGTACCTTTGAAGCCGAACCCTTTGTCCAGGCACTGTTTGCCGAGCGGGAGCGTTCATGATTCGTTTCGAACAGGTCGGTAAGCGCTACCCCAACGGTCACGTTGGCCTGCATGAGCTGAGCTTTCGCGTGCGTCGCGGCGAATTCCTGTTTGTCACCGGCCATTCCGGCGCCGGTAAGAGCACCTTGCTGCGCCTGCTGCTGGCCATGGAGCGTCCCACCACCGGCAAGCTGCTGCTGGCCGGGCAGGACCTGGGGCAGATCAGCAATGCGCAGATCCCGTTCCTGCGGCGGCAGATCGGCGTGGTGTTCCAGAACCACCAGTTGCTGTTCGACCGCACCGTATTCAACAACGTCGCCCTGCCGCTGCAGATCCTCGGCCTGTCCAAGGCGGAAATCGCCAAGCGGGTGGACTCGGCCCTGGAGCGCGTAGCGCTGTCGGACAAGACCGATCTGTACCCCGGCGACCTGTCCACCGGCCAGCAGCAGCGCGTGGGCATCGCCCGGGCCATCGTCCACCGCCCGGCTCTGCTGCTGGCGGACGAACCCACCGGTAACCTCGACCCGCGTCTTGCGGCGGAAATCATGGGCGTGTTCGAAGACATCAACCGCCTGGGCACCAGCGTGCTGATCGCCAGCCACGACCTGGCACTGATCGCCCGCATGCGCCACCGCATGCTGACCTTGCAACGCGGACGCTTGATCGGCGACGGGGAGGCCGGCGTATGAGTGCTACACGTACCCCTAAAGTGGCGGAGCGCGTAGCGCCCAAGGCTTCCGAAGCACCACCGCCGAAGAAAAAGCGTGACGAGGACGACGGCCCGGATTTCGGCACCCTGCTGCACGCCTGGATCGAAAGCCATCGCGCCAGCCTGCTGGACAGCCTGCGGCGCCTGGGCAAACAGCCCATCGGCAGCTTCTTTACCTGCCTGGTGATGGCCGTGGCCTTGAGCCTGCCCATGGGCTTGTCGCTGTTGCTCAATAATGTCGAGCGCCTGGGCGGTTCCTGGCAGCGTGCGGCGCAGATCTCGCTGTACCTGGATCTGGGGGCTTCTGCTACCGAGGGCGAGAAGCTCAGTGAAGAGATCAAGGGCCTGCCCGGTGTGGCGGATGCCGAGTTCATCAGCAAGGAAAAGGCCCTGGAGGAGTTCCAGCAGCAGTCCGGGCTGGGCGAGGCCTTGCGCGAACTGCCCCATAACCCGCTGCCGGGTGTAGTGCTGGTCACACCGAACGAAGTGGACAAGGCGACGCTGGAGGCCCTGCGCCAGCGGTTGTCGGAAATGCCCAAGGTGCAACTGGCGCAACTGGACCTGGTATGGGTCGAGCGGCTGGCGGCGATCCTCAAGCTGGGGGACCGCTTTGTCTTCGGCCTGACGGTGCTGCTGGTTTCTGCATTACTTTTGGTGATAGGCAATACCATTCGTCTTCATATTGAAAACCGCCGCACCGAGATAGAAGTGATTAAACTCGTCGGCGGCACGGACAGTTATGTTCGTCGGCCCTTCCTCTATATGGGGGCGCTGTATGGTTTCGGCGCGGGGATCCTGTCCTGGGGTGTATTGGCGTTTGGCCTGAACTGGCTGAACGATGCGGTAATCGGTCTGGCTGGCTTGTATGGCAGCGATTTTGCCCTCGCGGGGGTGCCGGTTGCCGATGGTCTGTCGCTCTTGCTAGGGGCGGTGCTGTTGGGTTATATCGGTGCGTGGATTGCGGTGGCCCGTCACCTGAGGGAACTGGCACCGAAGTAATATCTTTTTGCTTGTATTGACCTTTCAGCATTTTTGGGAACTTGTTTCGCGGTTTCCGGTCAATTTTCGCAGTGCTGAACGGCACGAGTTATGTGAGTCGGAGGTTTTTTCGTATGACCACTTCTTTGCAACCTGCTTACGCATTGGTTCCAGGCGCAAACCTGGAGGCTTATGTGCACACGGTGAACAGCATTCCATTGCTGACACCCGAGCAGGAGCGTGAACTGGCCGAGAGTCTCTACTATGAGCAGGATCTTGAGGCGGCTCGGCAGATGGTGCTCGCCCACCTGCGTTTTGTCGTACATATCGCCCGTAGCTATTCCGGCTACGGGTTGGCCCAGGCTGACCTGATCCAGGAAGGCAACGTTGGCCTGATGAAAGCCGTGAAGCGCTTCAACCCTGAAATGGGTGTGCGCCTGGTGTCCTTTGCCGTGCACTGGATCAAGGCGGAAATTCACGAGTTCATCCTGCGTAACTGGCGGATTGTGAAGGTTGCTACCACCAAGGCGCAGCGCAAGCTGTTCTTCAACCTGCGCAGCCAGAAGAAGCGTCTGGCCTGGCTGAACAACGAAGAAGTTCACCGCGTGGCGGAAAGCCTGGGCGTGGAGCCTCGTGAAGTGCGGGAAATGGAAAGCCGGCTGACCGGCCAGGACATGGCGTTCGATCCGGCTGCGGAAGCGGACGACGACAGCGCCTTCCAGTCGCCAGCCAACTACCTGGAAGACCACCGCTACGACCCGGCGCTGCAACTTGAGGATGCCGACTGGAGCGACAACTCCACCAGCAACCTGCACGAAGCCCTGGAAGTGCTGGACGAACGCAGCCGTGACATCCTCTACCAGCGCTGGCTGGCCGAAGAGAAAGCCACGCTGCACGACCTGGCGCAGAAGTACAACGTTTCGGCCGAGCGGATTCGCCAGCTGGAAAAAAGCGCGATGAACAAGCTGAAACTGTCCATCGCCGCTTAAGCCTGAAGTGTCATGCAAAACGCCCCGATTACCTCGGGGCGTTTTTGTTTGTGCGGTTGGCGTAGGAGCCGGCTTGCCGGCGAATCCCCAGCCCAGCACCCATCTCGAACATGCTCAAGAAGAACCGGCGCAAAGCCAAATCCGGGTTACTCCGCCCAGGGCGCCCTGCGCGACTCGTTTAGCCGATTCAAGTAATCGGCTCCACCCAACTGGCTCATCTGCCGCCGAACCCAGCCCGCCCGCTGCATCACATAAGTGCTGGGACGTGCTGCGCTCCACACCCTTGGATTGGGCAGAACAGCGGCTAGCAGGCTGGCTTGCTGGCGTGACAGATTGGCCGCGCTGACGCCGAAGTGATGGCGCGCCGCGGCTTCTGCCCCGAACACCCCTTCATCCCATTCGACACTGTTGAGGTAGACCTCAAGAATCCGCTGCTTGGGCCAGAACACCTCGATCAGCGCGGTGAACCAGGCTTCCAGTCCCTTGCGCAGGTAGCTGCGGCCGGACCACAGGAACAGGTTTTTCGACACTTGCTGGCTCAGGGTACTGGCGCCACGGATCGAGCCGCCCCTTTCGTTGTGGATCAACGCTGCCTGGATTGCATCGATATCGAAGCCCCAGTGCTCGGGGAATTTCTGGTCCTCGCCGGCAATCACCGCCACCTTGAGGTTGTCGGAGATTTCATCCCAAGGCTTCCAGGTGCGCTGCAGGTCGATGGGGTCGTTGTCGACCCAGGACTCGATCTTGCGCTCTACCATCAGGGCGGTGCCCGGTGGCGGTACGAAACGCAACAGCAGCACCAGCAGGACGCTGCCGACCATGAACCACATCAAGGCTTTTACAAGACGACGAAACAGATAACGCAGCATAGAGATGGCTTGGCCGAACCCGTTGAGCGCGCCATTATACAGACCCTTTGTGCTGAATCTGACTGGAGTTCCTCATGTTGCGTGGCTTCCTGATGCTGGCCGCCTTCTTCGGTTTCACCGGGGTTGCCCTTGGCGCTTTCGCCGCCCACGGTCTTAAAAACCGCCTGAGCACGGACTACCTGGCTATTTTTCATACAGGTGTTACCTATCAACTGGTGCATGCCCTGGCGTTGTTCGGCGTCGCCTTGCTGGCGGCTCATATTCCCGGGCGGCTGGTGACCTGGGCCGGCGCTGCCTTCACCCTGGGCATCCTGCTGTTCTCCGGTAGCCTGTACCTGCTGACCCTGACTGGCACCAGCAAGCTGGGGATCATCACCCCCTTCGGCGGTGTGGCCTTCCTGGTCGGCTGGTTCCTGCTGGGGCTTGCCGCCTGGCGCCTGCAAGTTGCCGGCTGACGCTTGTAGCTGACCTTTAGGTCATGATCGGGCTAGAATGCTGGCCCCTAAAAATGATGGCGGCCTTGGCATGCGCATTCAGTTGAACGGTGAATCCTTTGAACTGCCCGACGGCTCGACCGTTGCGGCCCTGCTGAGCCATCTGGAACTCACCGGACGGCGGATCGCGGTGGAACTCAACCTGGATATCGTTCCGCGCAGCCAGCACGCCGAAACCGCCCTCAACGAAGGTGACCAGGTTGAAGTGGTCCACGCCATCGGCGGCGGCTAGTCACTGGCTTCAATAGCGCTGCTGCTCATCTGCGCAGCGCCCTGGCCCGATTCCGGGCCCTTTCATGGACGACATGCTTTCACCGGCCCCGGATCGAGGGTCACCAGCGCCCCGGGCCTGATAAAGAATTCTGCAAGAACCTCACCCCAACAGAGGATTTCCGATGAGCAACGTTCGTAGTGACAAGCCTTTCGTCCTGGCCGGTCGGACGTACCAGTCGCGTTTGCTGGTAGGCACCGGCAAGTACCGCGACATGGAAGAAACCCGCCTGGCCATCGAGGCCTCGGGTGCCGAGATCGTGACCGTTGCCGTGCGCCGGACCAATATCGGCCAGAACCCGGGCGAACCGAACCTGCTGGATATCCTGCCGCCGGATCGCTACACCATCCTGCCCAACACCGCCGGCTGCTATGACGCGGTCGAGGCCGTGCGCACCTGCCGCCTGGCCCGTGAGCTTCTGGATGGCCACAACCTGGTGAAGCTGGAAGTCCTGGCCGACCAGAAGACCCTGTTCCCCAACGTGCTGGAAACCCTCAAGGCCGCCGAAGTGCTGGTCAAGGAAGGTTTCGACGTGATGGTCTACACCAGCGATGATCCGATCATCGCCCGCCAGCTGGCGGAAATGGGCTGCATCGCGGTCATGCCCCTGGCGGGCCTGATTGGCACCGGGCTGGGGATCTGCAACCCGTACAACCTGCAGATCATCCTTGAAGAAGCCAAGGTTCCGGTACTGGTGGATGCCGGTGTCGGTACCGCTTCCGACGCCACCATCGCCATGGAACTGGGGTGTGAGGCGGTGCTGATGAACTCGGCCATCGCCCACGCGCAGCAGCCGGTGATGATGGCCGAAGCCATGAAACACGCAATTGTCGCGGGCCGCCTGGCGTACCTCGCCGGTCGCATGCCGAAGAAACTCTATGCCAGCGCCTCTTCGCCGCTGGATGGTCTGATCAAGTAAGAGCCATTGATGACTGAATCAAACGACACGCCAATCCAGCCGGAAGCCGGCGACGAGCGCCAACACCGCCGCATCAAGAGTTTCGTGATGCGCGCCGGGCGCATGACCGAGGGCCAGCAGCGCGGCCTGGACCAGGGCGCGCCGCTGTACGTGCTGCCCCTGGCCGACGCCCCGGTGGATTACGACCAGGTGTTCGGCCGTTCGGCACCGCGCTCCCTGGAAATCGGCTTCGGCATGGGCCACTCGCTGCTGGAAATGGCCGCAGCGGCCCCGGAGCAGGATTTCATCGGCGTTGAGGTTCACCGCCCGGGTGTCGGCGCGCTGCTCAATGGCGTGCTGACCCAGGGCCTGACCAACCTGCGGGTCTACGATTGCGATGCCATCGAGGTGCTCAACCGCTGCATCGCCGACAACAGCCTGGACCGGCTGATGCTGTTCTTCCCCGATCCGTGGCACAAGAGCCGGCACCACAAGCGCCGCATCGTCCAGGCTTCCTTCGCCGAGCTGGTGCGCAGCAAGCTCAAGGTTGGCGGCATTCTGCACATGGCCACCGACTGGGAGCCCTATGCCGAATACATGCTGGAGGTGATGAACGTCGCCCCGGGTTATCGCAACCTGGCCGAAGACGGCAAGTGTGTACCGCGCCCGGCCGAACGCCCGATCACCAAGTTCGAGCGTCGCGGCGAGCGCCTGGGCCACGGCGTGTGGGATTTGAAGTTCGAAAAGCTCGCCTGAGCCCCGCGGACACGCTGCTGTAGGAGCTGCCGGGCGGCGTTCCGCTTGCCAGCGAAGAGGCCTTCAAGGTCGCCTTCGCCAACCAGCTGGCTCCTACAGGGCTTTGATGAAGCCGACCGGCACCTGGTCGGTCAGCCACACCCCATTCTCTGCCTGATAGAAGGTGAAACCCTGGGCCTGCATGGCCTGGGCGTCGATCTGCAGGATCACCACCTTGCCATAGCGCTGGCCCACGGCCCGGGCGGTGTCGATTTCCTGGGACAGGTGCACGTGGTGCCGTGAACCCGGGATCAGCCCCTTTTCGTTGATCGAATCCATGAAGCGCGTGGCGGTGCCGTGGAAGAGCACGGCGGGCGGTTGCTTTGCCTCAAGCTGCAATTGCACGGCCTTGTTGGAATGCCCCTGAACGGCACGAATCCGCCGGCTGTCAGCCGAGAGGGCGAAGCGCTTCTTGTCGTTGCCTTCGACCACCAGCTCGATCAGTTCCCGGCTCAGTTGCCGGCCGTTCTTGGCCGCACCGCTGATCAGCGCGTCGATATCGCCCCAGCCTTCGCTGTCCAGTTCCAGGCCGATGGCCTGGGGCTCGTGGCGCAGCACATAGCTGAGGAACTTACTGGTGTCCTCGATGACTTTCTTGCTCATGTTCTTCCTTGATAACGGGGGCAGCCGTTGGATTGCGTTCGCCGGCTTGGTGTAGGAGCCGGCTTGCCGGCGAAGGGGCCCTGCGAATTAACGACGATCAGCGACCACGCCAATCAGCACCAGCACCACCAACAGCACTGGCGCCAGGCTGTAGTTGTTGAACTGGCTCAGGCCGCGGACGATCCACGGTGTGGCGTAGATCAGCGCCAGGCCGCTGCCGACCATGCACAGCAGGGCCATCAGCGGCACCCGCAGGGCGCCGGCGATGCCGCCCAGGCGCTGTTCGACCCAGCCCTTGATGTCCGCGCCGAACAGCACCAGCAGGCAGCCCACCAGTGCCAGGGCGATTTCCGAGAGGTTGCTGCGACTCCAGCGGGACACGGTGGCGAGCAGGTCGAGTACCAGATCCATGTGATTTCCTTAGATCAGAAAGTATTGCAGCAGGTCATTGAGAAAAAGTTGCCCGCGGGCCGTGGCCGCCAGGCGTGACGGTTCGACCTGCAACAAGCCGCTTTGTTCGGCCTGGCGCCGGCCTTCGGCGAGGCTGCCCAGGTCCAGGCCGGTGCGTTGGGCGAACAGCGCAGCGTCCACGCCATCGGTGAGGCGCAGGGCGTTCATCAGGAACTCGAACGGCAGTTCTTCGTTGCCCAGGGCCTTCTCGCCCGCCTTGAACTGCTTGGCCGGGTTCAGGTAGTCCTTGGGCAGGCGGGTCTTCCAGGTGCGCAGGATGCGCCCGTCCGGGTGGCTGAGTTTGCCGTGGGCACCGGCGCCGATCCCGATGAAGTCGCCAAAGCTCCAGTAGTTCAGGTTGTGCCGCGCCGCGCGCCCGGGCTGGGCGTAGGCCGAGACTTCGTACTGGGCATAGCCGTGTTCGGCCAGCAGGGCCTGTCCGGCTTCCTGGATGTCCCACAGGGTGTCGTCTTCCGGCAGTACCGGTGGCTGGTTCCAGAACACCGTGTTGGGCTCCAGGGTCAGCTGGTACCAGGACAGGTGGGTCGGCTTCATCGCAATGGCCTGGCGCAGGTCGCCCAGGGCATCGTCCAGGGACTGGTCCGGCAGGCCGTGCATCAGGTCCAGGTTGAAGTTGTCGAACCCGGCCTGGCGCGCCATGCCAGCGGCGCGAATCGCTTCATCGCCGTTGTGGATGCGGCCCAGGGCCTTGAGCTTCTGTTCCTGGAAACTCTGGATGCCGATGGACAGGCGGTTGATGCCCAGGGCGCGGTAGGCGGTGAATTTTTCCTGCTCGAAGGTCCCGGGGTTGGCTTCCAGGGTGATTTCGATGTCGGGGGCAAACCGGATGCGCTGTTCCACGCCCTTGAGCAGCCGACCCAGGGCTTGGGCGCTGAACAGGCTCGGGGTGCCGCCGCCGAAGAAGATCGAGCTCAGCTCGCGACCGTGCACGGCGTGCAGGTCCTGGTCGAGGTCGGCCAGCAGGGCGTCGACGTACTCCTCTTCCGGTAGCGTCGGGCTGGCCGCGTGGGAGTTGAAGTCGCAGTAGGGGCATTTGCGTACACACCACGGGATGTGGATGTACAGCGCCAGGGGCGGCAACTGGGGCAGCGCCGCCCGGGGCGTATGCGCGCCGCCGAGAATCAGCGGCGACGCGGAGGGCTCGTGGCTCATTTCAGGCCCAGGCGTTGCCGCAGAATGGCCATGGCGCGGGCGCGGTGGCTGAGCTGGTTTTTCTCCTCGGGGCCCAGTTCGGCGCTGGAGCAGTTGCGTTCCGGCACCCAGAACAGCGGGTCGTAGCCGAAGCCGTGCTCGCCGCTGGCGGCGGTAAGGATGCGCCCGTGCCACAGGCCTTCGCAGAGGATCGGCAGCGGATCGTCGGCGTGCCGTACCAGTGCCAGGACGCAGACGAACTGCGCACCGCGCTCGGCTTGCGGGACATCCTTGAGGGCTTCGAGCAGCTTGGCGTTGTTCGCCGCGTCGCCCTGGCCGTCGGCGTAGCGGGCCGAGTAGATGCCCGGGGCGCCACCGAGGAAGTCCACTGCCAGGCCGGAGTCGTCGGCCAGTGCCGGCAAGCCGGAAATGCGTGCGGCATTGCGCGCCTTGAGGATGGCGTTTTCGACGAACGACAGGCCGGTTTCTTCCGGCTCGACGCTGCTGAACTCGCCGATCGAGCGCAATTGCACCGAAGCGCCGAGCATGGCCTGGAGTTCTTTGAGTTTGCCGGCGTTATGGCTGGCCAGTACGAGTTGCGTGAGGTTCATTATTCGCCCGGGAATAGCTCTTGGTTGAAGCTGAAGCTGTTGGTGTCACCGCCAGTCTGCACATTGATGGTGAACGTACGGTTTTCCTGCTGCTCCACCGGGAACTGGGCGATGTAGTAGATCGCGCCCTGCTCGGTGATCTGGCGGAATTTCAGCGGGATGCTCTTGCTGGTCAGGTCCTTGACCGTGCCACTGACCTGGCCGACCAGCGGCTTGCCGTCCTTGATCAGGGAAACGTTGATCACGCCCTGGTTCTTGCTGCGGACCAGCTCCGCCGCCCTGGCGATATCAGGCTGCAGGTAGGTGGAGTTGAAGGTGTTGTAGTGCACGGTGATGTCACCGAACACTTCCTGGCGTTCGCCCTTGATCGGGTCCGCCGCCAGGGCGCTGACGCTCAGGCAGGCAGCCAGTAGAAATGTAACCAGACGTCCCATGATGGTTCTCCTCGATGCAACGTGGTTTATACCGCGACCTTGTGATCTTGCAGGCCGGGACTGCTGACGCGGTAGATGCCGATCTCTCCTAAGAGATTAGGCCATAGCTTACTGGCCCACCCATGGCGGTGTTGTTGATCGACGGCAAGGCGGTTGATCACCCGGGCTTGCCGCTCGCGGCACAGTTCTTCGAAGTCCTCGAAGGTGCAGAAGTGGATGTTCGGCGTGTTGTACCAGGTGTACGGGAGGAACTCCGAGACCGGCATCCGCCCCTTGCTGGCCAGGTACCAGCGGCAGCGCCAGTGACCGAAATTGGGGAAGGTGATGATGCACTGGCGGCCGACCCGGAGCATTTCGTCGAGGATCTTGTCCGGGTAGTGCACGGCTTGCAGGGCCTGGGTCATGACCACGATGTCGAAGCTGTTGCTGGCAAAGTTGCCCAGGCCCTTGTCCAGGTCCTGCTCGATCACGTTGATGCCCTTGGCCACGCACTCGGCGATGTTGTCCGGGTCGTTTTCCAGGCCATAGCCGGTGACCTGCTTGTGCTCCTGCAGCCAGCTCAGCAGCTCGCCGTTACCGCAGCCCAGGTCGAGGACGCGGCTGCCGGCGGGGATCCATTCCTGGATGATTTCCAGATCGGCTCTCATCGTGTCCTCACAAGGTAATGCGGTTCATGTAGTGGCTGAACGCCTGCAGGTAGCGCGGGATCGGGATCAGGAAGGCGTCATGCCCCTGCGGTGCGTCGATCTCCAGGTAACAGACGTCCTTGCGCGCGGCCATCAATGCATCCACCAGTTCCCGGGAGCGGGCCGGGGAGAAGCGCCAGTCGGTGGTGAAGGACATCACGCAGAACTTGGCGGTGGCATGGGCGAAGGTCTTGGCCAGGTCGTCGTCGCAGTTGGCCGCCGGGTCGAAGTAGTCCAGGGCCTTGGTCATCAGCAGGTAGGTGTTGGCATCGAAACGCCCGGAGAACTCCTCGCCCTGGTAGCGCAGGTAGCTTTCCACCTGGAACTCGACGCTGTGGAAGTCGTAGTTGAGCTTCTCGCTCTTGAGCCCACGGCCGAATTTCTCGCCCATGGAGTCGTCGGACAGGTAAGTGATATGGCCCACCATTCGCGCCAGCATCAGCCCGCGCTTGGGGATCACCCCCTGTTCCTGGAACGAGCCGCCGTGGAATTCCGGGTCGGTGAGGATCGCCTGGCGCGCCACTTCGTTGAAGGCGATGTTCTGCGCCGAGAGCTTGGGCGCCGAGGCGATGGCCAGGCAGTGCCGTACACGGTCCGGGTAGGTGATGGTCCATTGCAGGGCCTGCATGCCGCCGAGGCTGCCGCCGATCACCGCTGCCCACTGGTCGATGCCCAGGCGATCCGCCAGGCGCGCCTGGCTGTGTACCCAGTCTTCCACGGTAAGCACCGGGAAGTCGGCGCCGAATGGCTTGCCGGTGTCCGGGTTGAGGCTGCTGGGACCGGTGGAGCCGTTGCAACCGCCGAGGTTGTTGAGGCTGACCACGAAGAACCTATTGGTGTCGATCGGCTTGCCCGGGCCGATGCAGCTGTCCCACCAACCGGGCTTGCGGTCGTCGACGCTGTGGTAGCCGGCGGCGTGATGATGGCCGGACAGGGCGTGGCAGATCAGCACCGCGTTGCTGGCGCTGGCGTTGAGCTGACCGTAGGTTTCGTAGATCAGGTCGTAGGCCGGCAGCGCACGCCCGCAGGCCAGGGCCAGGGGTTCGCTGAAGTGCGCTATTTGTGGCGTGACCAGACCAACAGAATCGGGGGGAAAGGCAGTTGGCATCGACCCTGCTCTCATTTAAATGAGGCGTAAGTCTAAAGACCGCTGCCCCCAGCGGCAAGCAAAGCCCGGGGCTGTGTTTCGTTGCGGGAAATGACGTGGGAGGTTCGTTGGCAAGCCAGCTCCTGCAGTGAACATGGCGCGCAGGAGCCGGCTTGCCGGCGAATCAGGCGGGGCGAGCCAGCCCCGGCAGGTCCGGCAGCTTTTTCGGCGCTTGCAGGCGCACCCGCTTCTGCCGGTTCAGCTCGCCGCTGACCAGGCTGACGTTGCTCTTGGGAATGCCAAAGGCCTTGGCCAGGAACGCCATCAGGTGCGCATTGGCCTTGCCTTCCACCGGTGGCGCAGTGAGGCGGATCTTCAACCGCTCGCCGTGCAGGCCAGCGAACTCGTCGCTGCTGGCCTTGGGTTGCAGGTGGCAATCGAGGATCAGATCGTCACCGTCCCAGCGGTAATAACTCATGCAGGCCGCCCGGGTCAGATCAGCAGGCGCAGGATGTCCGGCATCATGGTCATGGCCGCCAGGTTATTGATCACCAGCATGTCCAGCAGCTTGAGCACCATGAATGCCAGGATCGGCGAGATATCCAGGCCGCCCATGCTCGGCAGGATGCGACGGAACGGGGCCAGGGCGGGTTCGCAGATCTGGTTCACCAGTTCGGCGCCGGGGTTGTGGCTGCCAGGGGCGACCCAGGACAGGATCACGCTGATGATCAGGGCGAAGAAGAAGATCTTCAGGAACAGCGCGGTGACGCCGATGATCGACCAGATCAGCAGTTGCAGCGGGTTGCCGGTGGTGCCGTAGGTCAGCAGCAGGGTCAGGGCCATCAAGGCCAGTTGCACCAGGATCGCCAGGAGCAGCGAGGACATGTCCAGGCCGCCGATGCTCGGGATGACCCGGCGCATCGGCTTGAGCAGCGGCTGGGTGGCCCGCACGATGAACTGGCACAGCGGGTTGTAGAAGTTGGCGCGCACCAGTTGCAGGACGAAACGCATCAGCACGATCAGCAGGTACAGGCTGCCCAGGGTTTGCAGCACATACACCGCAGCGGTGTTCAATCCAATCATCATTGGCTCCTTATTGGCCCAGTTGTTCGGCCATTTCGGCCGAGCGGTGCGCAGCGGCACCCAATGCTTTTTCCACCAGGGCTTCAAAGCCACCGGCCTGGAACGACTTGATGGCCGCTTCCGTGGTGCCTGCCGGTGAAGTCACGCGGCGGCGCAGCTCGGCGGCGTCAACGTCACTGGAGACCGCCATGTGGGCGGCGCCCAGGGCGGTCTGCAGAGTCAGCTGGGCGGCGGTTTCCCGGGGCAGGCCGAGCTTCTCGCCGGCGGCGGTCATGGCTTCGATCAGCAGGAAGAAATACGCCGGGCCACTGCCGGAGACGGCAGTCACTGCGTCCAGTTGCTGCTCCTGGTCCAGCCACAGGGCGATACCCACGGCGGACAGCAGTTCCTCGGCCTGCTGGCGTTGCTGGGCGCTGACTTCGGCGGTGGCGTACAGGCCGCTGACACCCTGGCGCAGCAGTGCCGGGGTGTTGGGCATGCAGCGCACGATGGGCTGGGCGCCGAGCCAGCTGTTCATGCTCGAACAGGTGATGCCGGCGGCGATGGACACCACCAGCTGTTGCGGCTTCAGGCTCGGGCGCAGGGCTTGGCACACGGCTTTCATGGCCTGGGGCTTGACCGCCAGGACGATCACGTCGACGCCTTCGATGGCCTCGGCGTTATCGGCAAACACCTGGATGCCATGTTCGGCCGCTACTTTCGCTCGGGTCTGCTCGCCCGGGTCGCTGGCGCGGATCTGCGAGGCCTCCAGGCCTTTGGCCCGCAGGCCGCCGATGAGACTGGCCGCCATGTTGCCGGCACCGATAAAAGCGATACGAGTCGTGTTCATGACAGGTCCTTACAAGAGGTCGGGGTCAGTCGCATCAGGACTGACTGTAGTCGCGGGCACCAAACAGCGCGGTACCGATCCGCACCCAGGTGGCGCCTTGGGCAATGGCCGCTTCGAGGTCGTGGCTCATGCCCATGGAAAGGGTATCCAGGGGCAGGTTGAGGCTGTCCCGCAGGTCGTTGTTCAGGCGTTGTACCGCGGCGAAGGCGGCGTCCTGGGCAGCGCGGTCCTCGGTAGGCTCGGGAATCGCCATCAACCCCCGCAGTTGCAGGCGTGGCAAGGCACCGATGGCGCTGGCCAGGGCCGGCAGGTCGGCCGGGGCGCAGCCGGACTTGCTGGCTTCGCCACTGACGTTCACCTGGATGCAGATGTTCAGTGGCGGCAACTCGGCCGGGCGTTGTTCAGACAGGCGTTGGGCGATTTTCAAGCGATCCACGGAGTGCACCCAGTCAAAATGCTCGGCAATGGCACGAGTCTTGTTCGACTGAATGGGGCCGATGAAGTGCCAACTCAAGGGCAGGTCGGCCAGTTCCTGCTGTTTGCCCAGGGCTTCCTGCAGGTAGTTCTCGCCGAAATCCCGCAGGCCGGCGGCATGGGCCTCGCGCAGGGCGGCGGCGGGCTTGGTCTTGCTCACGGCCAGCAGCTGGACGCTGTGCGGGTCGCGCTGTACGGCCTGGCAGGCGTTGCGGATGCGCTCGGCTACCTGGGCAATGTTGTCTGCTATCGTGGACATTCGATTTCGTCTCAAAAGTACCGGCGGCCCTGGCCACCGGCTGCCGCGTGAATCCACCAGACCTCGATTCTCCGCCGGCCCGAGCCACGCTCAAGGGTCGCGCCGGGCATCGTCCGCGGCCTGGCCATTGAATCTGCCAGGCGCGGGCGGGTCTGAAGCTCGCGGCATTCTACTGGAATTGGGGGGCACTATGGACATCACCGAACTCTTGCGCTTGAGCGCTTCCCGGGGCGCTTCGGACCTGCATCTGTCCGCCGGGCTGGCGCCGATGTTGCGCATCGATGGCGATATTCGCCCGCTGCCGGGCCCGGCCCTGGAAGGGCCAGAGGTGCTGGCGCTGATCCATGAACTGATGAGCGAAGCTCAGCGCCAGGCATTCGCCGCCTGCAATGACCTGGATTTCGCCCATGAACTGCCAGGTGTGGCGCGGTTTCGGGTCAATGCCTTCCGGCACGCCCGGGGCGCCGGTGCGGTGCTGCGCCTGATTCCCGCGCGGGTACAGAGCCTGGAGGAGCTGGGGCTGGGGGAAGTGTTTCGGCAGATTACCGAGGCGCCCCGCGGGCTGGTGCTGGTGACCGGGCCCACCGGCAGCGGCAAGTCCACCACACTGGCGGCGATGATCGACCACCTGAACCAGCGCCGCCAGCAGCACATCCTGACCATCGAAGACCCTATCGAATTCGTGCATCCGCAGAAAAACTGCCTGGTGCACCAGCGCGAAGTGCAGCGCGATACCCAGAGCTTCGCCACGGCCTTGCGTGCGGCGCTGCGGGAAGATCCCGACGTGATCCTGCTGGGCGAACTGCGGGACCTGGAAACCATCCGCCTGGCCCTGACCGCCGCGGAAACCGGGCACTTGGTACTGGCCACCTTGCACACCTCGTCGGCGGCCAAGACCATCGACCGGCTGGTGGACGTGTTTCCAGGGGAGGAAAAAGCCCTGGTGCGCTCGATGCTGGCCGAGTCGCTGCAGGCAGTGGTCGCGCAAGTGCTGGTGAAGAAGGTGGGCGGTGGCCGGGTAGCGGCGCACGAGATCATGCTGGGCAGCCCGGCGATCCGTAACCTGATCCGCGAGGACAAGGTGGCGCAGATGTATTCGGCGATCCAGACGGGCGGCGCCCAGGGCATGCGCACCCTGGACATGAGCCTCAAGGCATTGCTCGGGCAGGGGTTGATCAGCCGCGATCAGGCGCGGGAGCAGGCGCGGATGCCGGAGAGCTTTTGACGGGGCTGGAAATGCATTCGCCGGCAAGCCGGCTCCTACAGGTGGGTGCAGGAGCCGGCTTGCCGGCGAAGCGGGGTATCAGCGTTGCACGACCCGCAGGGGCGCGTGCTCCTTGGGCAAGACCCGCTTGGCAACCACATAGTGGCTCTGCCAGTAGGGCTTCTTCAGGGTATCGATGGTCACTGCCTTGCCGCGCCGCGGGGCGTGGATGAAGCGGTCTTCGCCCAGGTAGATGGCGACGTGGTTGACCTTGCGGCTCTTGATGTTGAAGAACAGCAGGTCGCCCGGCTTCAGGTCCTTGCGCTCGACCTTCTGCCCGTGGCCGCTGGCCATGGCGTTGGAGGTGCGTGGCAGGTCCACGGCGGCGACATCGTTGAAGGCGTAGCGCACCAGGCCGCTGCAGTCGAAGCCTTTGCTTGGGCTGCTGCCGCCCCAACGATAGGGTGTACCGAGGACATTGACCGCGCGGCTGAGAACCGTGGTGCTCGGCCGGCCGGCGTTGTTGGCCACCAGCTTGCTGTCGGCCTTGCTCAGGCGGGTGGGGTGCTTGATGGTGCTCTTGTTCTTGGCGGTGACCGTCGAAACGTGCGGTTTCGGGATGTAGCCATTAACGTTGGGAAGTCGTTGCTCACGGTTGGTGGCGTGGGCGGCCAGTGGCATTAATAGGCAAATGGTTAGCCATGTCTTGAAAAATGGACGCATTAGGCAAGGCTCTTATTGGTTAGCGCGCAACTTTATAACAGCTTTCAGGTCACTTCCGTGGCCGTTTGTCGATTCAACCTTGGGGTCAACTTCGGCAAAGAGGTGGCAACTTGACGCAGAAAACCGTCAGAAGTCAGGCAGTACAAGGCTTTGGCGGAACAGAAGGTAACATTGCCCGCACGTCGAATGCCTGTAAAAAAGTCACAAAGTTTTTAAGAATATTTATCTATCACCTGCAAAGAGGCACTTAATGAACACCTATCGTCAGGATGCATCCACCCATGACACCCACAGCAAGGTGATCGGTTACCTGTTGTGGATTTTCGGTTTTACCGGGGCCCACCGCTTCTATTACGGCAAGCCGGTGACCGGGACTATCTGGTTCTTCACCTTCGGTCTGCTGGGCATTGGCTGGCTGATTGACTTGTTCCTGATCCCGTCCATGGACCGGGAAGCGGACCTTCGCTTTACCGCAGGTCCGGTGGAATACAGCGTGGCCTGGATTCTGCTGACCTTCCTCGGGGTTTTCGGCGTGCACCGCATGTACCAGGGCAAATGGCTGAGCGGGGTGATCTACCTGTTCACCGGCGGCCTGTTCTTCCTGGGGGTGCTGTACGACTTCTGGACCCTGAACGATCAGGTATCGCTGGAGAACGCCAAGCGCCGTTGATCCCGTCATCGGCGCAGGCGGTGATGGCGCAGCCTGTAGCCACTGCCGCAGGGCGCCATCAGGAGCGGCGGCTCCTTCGGCGCCGTTCGCAGCCTGCGGCAGTGGCTACAGGGTGTTTGCCAGGCGATCAGCCCTGATAGCTGATATGCCCGTCCACCAGGGTGTAGCGCACCGCGCCCGGCAGGCTATGGCCGAGGAACGGGCAGTTTTCGCCCTTGGAGAGCCAGCGCTCGCCGGCCACGGTGGAACTGGCCGGGTCGAACAGCACCAGGTCCGCCGCACCACCGGCTGCCAGCTTGCCTGCCGGCAGGCGCAAGGCCGCGGCGGGGCCGGCACTCAGGCGTGCCAGCAGGGTCGGCAGGTCCAGCAGGCCGTCCTGCACCAGGGTCAGGGCCAGGGGGAGCAACAGCTCGACGCTGCTGATGCCCGGCTCGGTGGCGCCGAACGGCGCCAGCTTGGCGTCCCGCTCATGGGGCTGGTGATGGCTGGAAATGGCTTGCACCACCCCGGACTTCACCGCTTCGCGCAGGGCATCGCGGTCGGCCCGCGAGCGCAGCGGCGGCTGCACGTGGTACAGGCTGGAGAAGTCGATCAGCGCCTCGTCGGTCAGGATCAGCTGGTACAGCGCCACATCGGCGGTGACCGGCAGGCCGCGGGCCTGGGCCTGGGCGATCAGCTCCACGCCGCGGGCGCTGGTCAGCTGGCTGAAGTGGGCGCGCACGCCGCTCTGTTCCACCAGCAGCAGGTCTCGGGCCAGGGCCACGGTCTCCGCGCTTTCCGGGATACCCGGCAGGCCGAGGAAGCTGGCGGTGGCGCCTTCGTGGGCCAGGCCGCCTTCGGCCAGGTCGCGGTCCTGGGAGTGGAAGATCACCGTCAGGTCGAAGGTGGCGGCGTATTCCAGGGCGCGGCACAGGGTGCGGGTGCTGCGGAAACCTTCCAGGCCGTTGCCGAAGGCCACGCAACCGGCGTCACGCAATGCGATCAGCTCCGCAAGCTGCTCGCCTTCCAGGCCCTTGCTCAAGGCGCCAATGGGGAACACTTTGCTGTTGCCGGCCTCGCGGGCGCGGTCGAGGATCAGTTCGGCCACCGCCGAGGTGTCCAGTACTGGCTTGGTGCGCGGTGGGCAGCACAGGCTGGTGACACCCCCGGCGGCTGCGGCGCGGGTTTCGCTGGCAATGCTGCCCTTGCGGCTGTAGCCCGGCTCGCGCAGGGCGACGCTCAGGTCCACCAGGCCGGGTGCGGCCACCAGGCCCTTGGCGTCGATGCTGGTAACGGCATTGAAGCCGCCAGGCGCGGCGCCGATGGCGACGATCTTGCCGGCTTCCAGGTGCAGATCGGTGGTTTGATCCAGGCCGCTGCTTGGATCGATGACGCGGGCGCCGAGAATGCTGAGCTTCACTGGGCGTTCTCCTGCTCGAATTGTCGCTGGGCGGTCTGCCCGCTCATGGCCATGGACAGTACCGCCATGCGCACTGCAATGCCGTAGGTCACCTGGTTGAGGATCACCGAGTGCGGGCCGTCGGCCACCGCCGATTCGATCTCCACACCGCGGTTGATCGGGCCCGGGTGCATGACGATGGCGTCGGGCTTGGCCCCGGCCAGGCGTGCGGTAGTCAGGCCGAACAGGCGGTAGAACTCGCCTTCGCTGGGCAGCAGACCGCCCTGCATGCGTTCGCGCTGCAGGCGCAGCATGATCACCACGTCCACATCTTTCAGGCCTTCGGTCATGTCGGTGTAGACCTTGACCCCGTACTGCTCGATGCCGATGGGCAGCAGGGTTTTCGGTGCGATCACGCGAATGTCCGGGCAGCCGAGGGTCTTGAGCGCCAGCATGTTGGAGCGCGCCACCCGCGAGTGCAGGATGTCGCCGACGATGGCCACCGAGAGGTTCTCGAAGCCGCCCTTGTGCCGGCGGATGGTCAGCATGTCGAGCATGCCCTGGGTCGGGTGGGCGTGACGGCCGTCGCCGCCGTTGATGATCGCCACCTGGGGGCACACGTGCTCGGCGATGAAGTGCGCGGCGCCGGAGTCGCCGTGGCGCACCACGAACATGTCGGCGGCCATGGCTTCCAGGTTGCGCAGGGTGTCCAGCAGGGTTTCACCCTTGCTCGCCGAAGAGGTCGAGACATTCAGGGTGATCACGTCCGCCGACAGCCGCTGGGCGGCCAGTTCGAAGGTGGTGCGGGTTCGGGTGGAGTTCTCGAAGAACACATTGCACACGGTCTTGCCGCGCAGCAGCGGGACTTTCTTCACCGCCCGGGCGCCGACTTCGAGGAACGAGTCGGCGGTGTCGAGGATTTCCGTCAGCAGCTCGCGGTTCAGGCCGTCGAGGGACAGGAAGTGGCGCAGCTGGCCCTGATCGTTGAGCTGCAGCGGGCGCTTGGCGTCTAGAGGCGTCATCGCAATGGACTCTTAAAAGGGCGAGTTAGAGGGCGAGGTCTTGGAGCTCGAGTTGAAGCGGCGCAGGACCGGACAATTTTACCCGCTCATGGGCGGCCAGCGACAGGGTCGCGCCCACCACATTCGGACGGATCGGCAGTTCAGCGGCGTTCAGGTCCAGCAGGCAGACCAGGGTCACGCTGGCCGGCCGGCCGTAGTCGAACAGTTCGTTGAGGGCGGCGCGGATGGTCCGGCCGCTCATCAGCACGTCGTCGATCAGCACCAGGTGCTGGCCTTCGATCTCGAACGGCAGCTCCGAAGGGCGCACCTGCGGGTGCAGGCCGTTCTGGCTGAAGTCGTCGCGGTAGAAGGACACGTCCAGGGTACCCAGGGGCGAATCGCTGCCCAGGGCTTCCAGCAGGGCCTGGGCCACCCAGACGCCGCCGGTACGGATACCGATGAAACGTGGCTCGCTGATGGCGCGCTGGGCCAGGTGGGCGTTGAGATCAGCGGCCATCTGGCTGATCAGGGCGGCGGGATTGGGCAGGCTCATGGTGGCTCCTTCGTGGGCTCGCGCCTGCTGCCGGGCAGCTGGGCGCGGGAACTTACGGCTGGTGTTGGGCCAGGAGGCGCGCAGCCCCGGGGCCGCGCATCTTCAGGATGTGGTCTCAGGTGTTCAACAGGCCGGCGTTTTCATCGAGCCAGCCTTGCAGCAGCAGGGCGGCGGCGATGGCGTCCACCGGGTTGTCGCGGTAACTGCCTTTCTGGCCGCCCCGGGCCAGGCGTTCACCCTTGGCCTCGAAGGTGGTCAGGCGTTCGTCGTGGGTATAGAAGGGCACATTGAAGCGGCCGTTCAGGCGCCGGGCGAACTTTTCGGCGCGCACGCACATGTCGCTGGGGCTGCCGTCCATGTTCAGGGGCAGGCCCACCACCACGGCGTCGGGCTTCCATTCCTTGATCAGGGCTTCCACCTGGTTCCAGTCGGGCACCCCGTTTTGCGCCTTGAGGGTGCACAGCTCCCGGGCCTGGCCGGTGATGGCCTGGCCCACGGCAACGCCGATCTGCTTGGTGCCGTAGTCGAAGCCGAGGATCAGTCGCAGGGCCATCAGGCGTGGCCCGCCTGGCTGGTGAGCAGGCTGAGGTTGACCCCCAGGTGCCGGGCGGCGGCTTCCAGGCGCAGTTCGCTGCTGGTGTTGAACAGGATGTCGGCGTCGAAGGGGCAGGTCAGCCAGGCGTTGTCCGCCAGTTCGGCTTCCAGCTGCCCGGCTTCCCAGCCGGCATAGCCCAGGGCGATCAGGCTCTTGGCCGGGCCCACGCCATCGGCGATGGCGAACAGCACGTCCTGGGACGTGGACAGGGACAGCCCCTCGAGTTCCACCGTGGCCTGGTAGACCGGGCCGTTGGGGTGCAGGACGAAGCCGCGATCGGTCTGCACCGGGCCACCGCTGAAAATGGGCACGTGCTGGCACAGCAGGGACGGCTCTTGGTCAGGGCGCAATTGTTCGAGGATATCGGCCAGGTTCAGGTCCTGGGGGCGGTTGACCACCAGGCCCATGGCGCCACTGGCGTTGTGCTCGACGATGTAGGTCAAGGTCTGCGCAAAGTTCGGGTCGGCCATATGGGGCATGGCGATCAGGAAATGATGCTTGAGATAGCTTGGGCTGACATTTTTCATGAGCGCTAGTGTGGCGGTGGCGGGCCCGGCTGACAAGCTGGCGATGTGCGGCCATGGCGCTGTCACGCGGCCGATTGCCGGCCGATCAGTTGCTGGAAAGCTTGTCGCCCCGGGCGAAGCGCCAGGTGCGGATGATTTCCAGGCGATCGATGTCCGACAGGTCGCCGGTAAAGGGGGCGAACGGCGCCGCCAGGCGCACGATGCGCTGGGCCGCCTGGTCCAGCAGCGGTTGCCCGGAGGACTCCAGCACCAGCACTTCATACAGCGAGCCGTCACGGTTGATCGAGACCATCAGCCGCAAGTTGCCGTAGATCTGCTTGCGCCGGGCTTCCTCGGGGTAGTTGAGGTTGCCGATGCGCTCGACCTTCTTGCGCCATTCGTCCTTATACCAGGCGCCCTTGTCGCGCATGGTGGAGGCGGCGCTGAGGCGGTGGATGCGCGGGCGTTTGGCATACAACTGCTGTTCGTTGGCCAGCTCGGCTTCCAGGCTGGAAATCTCGCTGGACAGTTGCGAGCTGTCGAACGTCGGAGTGGGGGCCTTGGGCGTCGGGTCTTTCTTGACCTCTTCACGCTGGGTGACGGTCTTTTTCGGCTTGGGCGCGGTGGTGGCCACGGCGGCCTTGGGCGCGGTGTCCTTGACCTCGGGCTTGACCGAGGGCGGCGGCGTGACCTTCTTCACCGAGTTGTCCTGGAACGGTGCGACTTCGGTGGTTTTCGGAATGGCCTTCTTGTCCAGGGTGCCGCTGCCCTGCTGGTTGTCCTGGGCGAGGAAGTCGGCCTTCTTCGGCTTGGTCTCGCTCTTGAAGGTGGCCAGGGTGATTTCCAGGGTCTTGCTGATGGCCTTGGGCTCGGCGAAGGAAAAGCCCAGGCCGAGGATCAGTGCCAGGTGCAGGAGCGCCGCCAGGAACAGGGTAAAACCCAGGCGATCGGCCGCACGCACGCCGCTATGGGCAAGCTCGGGGGGCAGATCGGACGGGAGGCTCATCGGCAGTTCGACATCACAGGAGGCATCACACAACCAACATCACGGTTTCACAGGCGGCGCATGATAACGCAATGTTGGTTTGTGCTTGGTTGTTCTACATCACTTGGCCTTGAGCTTCTGATCGATGGCATCCATCAGCATCGCGCCGATGTTGGTGCCGAAGGCGTTGTCGATTTCACGGATGCAGGTGGGGCTGGTGACGTTGATTTCCGTCAGGTGTTCGCCGATCACGTCGAGGCCGACGAACAGCAGGCCCTTGGCCCGCAGGGTCGGGCCGACCTGGGCGGCGATCCAGCGGTCCTTGTCGCTCAGCGGGCGGGCTTCGCCACGACCGCCGGCCGCCAGGTTGCCGCGGGTTTCACCGGCGGCGGGGATGCGCGCCAGGCAGTAATCCACCGGTTCGCCGTCGATCATCAGGATGCGCTTGTCACCGTCCTTGATTGCCGGCAGGTAGGCCTGGGCCATGATCTGCTGGCTGCCGAGCACGGTCAGGGTTTCCAGGATCACCGACAGGTTCGGATCACCCGCGCGGTGGCGGAAGATCGAGGTGCCGCCCATGCCATCCAGGGGCTTGAGGATCACATCGCCATGCTGGGCCGCGAACTCGCGCAGCACGTCGGCGCGGCGGCTGACCACGGTGGGCGGGGTGCACTGGGGGAACAGCGTGGCAAACAGCTTTTCGTTGCAGTCACGCAGGCTCTGGGGCTTGTTGACCACCAGCACGCCAGCGCTTTCGGCCTGTTCCAGCAGGTAGGTGGAGTAGACGAACTCCATGTCGAAGGGCGGGTCCTTGCGCATCAGGATCACGTCCAGATCGCTCAGCGGGCAGTCGATCTCGGCGTCCAGCTCGAACCACTTCTGCGGGTTGGCGAACACCTGCAGCGGGCGCATGCGGGCCCGGGCCACGCCGTCGCCCTGGTACAGGTCGCGCTGCTCCATATAGAAGAGGGTCCAGCCGCGCTCCTGGGCGGCCAGCAGCATGGCCAGCGAGCTGTCCTTCTTGTAGGAGATGCTGGCGATAGGGTCCATGACAATCCCGACGCGAACGCTCATGGGTGGATTCCTTTAAGAAAATGAGTGGGAGCGAGGCAAAAAAAGTGGCGTCAGAGTGGCGCTGACAGGGGCCTGGGTCAAGGAAAAACCACTGCCTGGCGTGGTCCATAGATTGCAGGGGGGAGAGTGTGCTAAAAAGGCTCGCAGGCCGGGCCCAAGCCTTGAAGTTCAAGGGTTTCACCCATTGCCCGGCGGTACCGGACCAAATCATTCGCTGGGGCGATGGCAGAGCAGATATGGAACAGCATTCCAACGCCTTGAAGGTGATGGTGATCGACGATTCGAAGACGATTCGCCGCACGGCCGAAATGCTGCTGAAGAACGTCGGTTGCGAGGTCATCACCGCAGTGGACGGCTTCGAAGCCCTGTCGAAGATCGTCGACCATCACCCCGGCATCATCTTCGTCGACATCATGATGCCGCGGCTCGACGGCTATCAGACCTGTGCGCTGGTGAAGAACAACAGCGCGTTCAAGTCCATCCCGGTGATCATGCTGTCTTCCAAGGATGGCCTGTTCGACAAGGCCAAGGGGCGCATCGTCGGCTCCGACCAGTTTTTGACCAAACCCTTCAGCAAGGAAGAACTGCTGAGCGCGATCAAGGCCCATGTCCCGGACTTTGTCGCGCTTGCGCCACAGTAGACACGCACAGCGACGCCCGGCCAGCAGGCCGCGCGCCTATACCGTATGGGGAAGACCATGGCTCGTATTCTGATCGTCGATGACTCGCCGACTGAAATGTACAAACTCACCGGCATGCTGGAAAAGCACGGCCATGAAGTGCTCAAGGCCGAGAACGGTGCCGACGGCGTGGCCCTGGCCCGGGAAGAAAAGCCCGACGCGGTGCTGATGGACATCGTCATGCCCGGCCTCAACGGTTTCCAGGCGACCCGCCAGTTGACCAAGGATGCCGAGACCAGCCATATCCCGGTGATCATCATCACCACCAAGGATCAGGAAACCGACAAGGTCTGGGGCACCCGCCAGGGCGCCAAGGACTACCTGACCAAACCGGTGGACGAAGAGACCCTGATCAAGACCCTGAACAACGTCCTGGCCGGCTGACAGCCGCGCCATGAGCCAATCCCAGACCGCCTTCGAGCTGCTGCTGGAGATCGACCAGCGCTGCCGCTTGCTGGCCGCCGACCTGCCGTCCCAGGAAACCCGCCAGCACAGCTGGAGCGGCATCGGCTTTCGCCTGGGCGAGCATTGGTACGTGGCCGCCATGGGCGAGATCAGCGAAGTCCTGCACGAGCCGCGCTACACCCTGCTGCCCGGGGTCAAGCCCTGGGTCAAGGGCGTCGCCAACCTGCGCGGGCGGCTGCTGCCGATCATGGACCTGTGCGGTTTCTTCGGCCATGAGCTGTCGCCCCTGCGCAAGCAGCGACGGGTGCTGGTGGTGGAGTACAAGGAGCTGTTCGCCGGCCTGCTGGTGGACGAGGTGGCCGGGCTGCAGCACTTTGCCCAGGACAGCCTGGAGCCCGGCATCACCGACTTTGCCGACGCCGCGGTCAACCCCTACCTGCAGGGCCAGTTCCGCCGCGATCAGGTCTGGCAGGTCTTCAGCCCCTTCGCCCTGGCCCGTTCGCCGGGGTTCCTGGAGGTGGCAGCGTGAAGGGCGCCCCGGCGCCTGGGCAACCCGTTGGCCGTGCCACGGGAAGCGCGTGTTTCCCTGGATCAACCCATGCTGCCCCGGCGTTGCGCGCGCCCCGGGCACTCGAATGCGGGACCGCCCGCTCGCCACAGGCCTGATCGATGACCAAAGCCAAAACCGGCAAGCCCCTGGAAGGCTCCCGCAGTCGCTCGCAGATCATCGTGCTGTTCATCGCACTGATCGTGTTCATCATGCTGTTGTTCGCCAACTTCGCTTACCTCAATACCCAGGCCACCTACGACAAACAGTACATCGGCCATGCTGGCGAGCTGCGGGTGCTGTCCCAGCGCATTGCCAAGAACGCCACCGAAGCGGCGGCGGGCAAGGCTGCGGCGTTCAAGCTGCTGGGGGATGCGCGCAACGATTTCGCCCGGCGCTGGGGCTACCTGAAAAAGGGTGACCCGGACACCGGGCTGCCCGGGGCCCCGGTGGCCTTGCGCCAGGAAATGCGCGCGGTGCAACTGGACTGGGAAAAACTGCTGAAAAACACCGACGCGATTCTCGCCAGCGAGCAGACCGTGCTGTCCCTGCACCAGGTGGCGGCAACCCTGGCGGAAACCGTGCCGCAATTGCAGGTGGAGTATGAAAAGGTCGTCGAGATCCTGCTCCAGCGTGGCGCCCCGGCGGCCCAGGTGGCCATGGCCCAGCGCCAGTCGCTGCTGGCCGAGCGGATTCTCGGTGCGGTCAACACGGTGCTGGCCGGCGACGAAAACGCGGTCCAGGCCGCCGATGCCTTCGGTCGCGATGCCGCGCGCTTCGGCCAGGTGCTCAACGGCATGTTGCAGGGCAACCCGGGGCTGAAGATCAGCCAGGTGGAAGACCCGGATGCCCGGGGGCGGCTGGCGGAGATTTCCGAGTTGTTCGAGTTCGTCTCCGGCTCCGTGGACGAGATCCTCGAAACCTCCCCCGAGCTGTTCCAGGTCCGCGAGTCGGCGAGCAACATCTTCAGCCTGTCCCAGACCCTGCTGGACGAAGCTTCGCTGCTGGCCAGTGGCTTCGAGAACCTGGCCGGCAGCCGCAAGCTGGACACCATCGGCGGCTACGTCCTGGGCTTGCTGGCCCTGGCTTCGATCATCCTCATCGGCCTGGTGATGGTGCGCGAGACCAACCGCCAGTTGCGCGAGACCGCAGAGAAGAACGAGCGCAACCAGAACGCGATCATGCGTTTGCTGGACGAGATCGAGGACCTGGCCGACGGCGACCTCACGGTCACCGCTTCGGTGACCGAGGACTTCACCGGCACCATTGCCGACTCCATCAATTATTCCGTCGACCAGCTGCGTGACCTGGTGGCCACCATCAACCTCACCGCCGGCCAGGTGGCCGGCGCAGTGCAGGAAACCCAGGCCACCGCCATGCAACTGGCCGAAGCCTCGGAGCATCAGGCCCAGCAGATTTCCGAAGCCTCCACGGCGATCAACGAAATGGCCCAGTCCATCGACCAGGTATCGGCCAACGCCGCGGAATCCTCGGCGGTGGCCGAGCGCTCGGTGGAAATCGCCAACAAGGGCAACGAGGTGGTGCACAACACCATTCACGGCATGGACAACATTCGTGAGCAGATCCAGGACACCGCCAAGCGGATCAAGCGTCTGGGCGAGTCTTCCCAGGAGATCGGCGATATCGTCAGCCTGATCGACGACATTGCCGACCAGACCAACATCCTCGCCCTCAACGCGGCGATCCAGGCCTCCATGGCCGGTGACGCCGGGCGCGGCTTTGCCGTGGTGGCCGACGAGGTGCAGCGGCTGGCGGAGCGTTCCTCGGCGGCCACGCGGCAGATCGAGACCCTGGTGCGGGCGATCCAGACCGACACCAACGAGGCGGTGATCTCCATGGAGCAGACCACCACCGAAGTGGTGCGCGGCGCGCGCCTGGCCCAGGACGCCGGGGTGGCCCTGGAAGAGATCGAAGGCGTGTCCAAGACCCTGGCGGCGCTGATCCAGAGCATCTCCAACGCGGCCCAGCAGCAGACCTCTTCGGCCGGGCAGATTTCCCTGACCATGAACGTGATCCAGCAGATCACCTCGCAGACTTCGTCCGGTTCCACCGCCACCGCCGAGAGCATCGGCAACCTGGCGAAGATGGCCAGCCAGCTGCGCCGCTCGGTGTCCGGCTTCACCCTGCCGGCCACCCGGGGCCCGGCCCCGAATGACAACCGCTGACACAAGGCTTTGACTGGAGTGGTTATGGTTGATCGGCACGACTATGTAGCCCTGGAGTGGGTCAAGGGCGAAATTGCCGAGACCCTGAAGCAGGCGCATCAGGCGCTGGAGCATCTGGCGGACGATCCCCAGGCCCTGGAGGCCATCGACCAGTGCCTGGAAGGCATTCATCTGGTCCATGGCAGCCTGCAGATGGTGGAGTTCTACGGCGCCGCGCTGCTGGCTGAAGAAATGGAAAAGCTCGCCCTGGCCCTGCAGCAGGGGCGCGTGGCCCAGCGCGACGAAGCCCTGCGCCTGCTGCGCCAGGCCATCGGCCAGTTGCCCCAGTACCTGGACCGGGTGCAGAGCGCGCGGCGCGACCTGCCGCTGGTGGTGCTGCCGCTGCTCAACGACCTGCGCAGTGCCCGGGGCGAGAGCCTGCTCTCGGAAACCAGCCTGTTCAGCCCGCAACTGCCCAGCCTGCCGCCCCTGAGCGACAAGGCCCTGGCGGCTTTGGAACCCCTGGAATTGCCCAACCAGTTGCGCAAGCTGCGACACATGTTGCAGACCGCCCTGGTGGACCTGCTGCGCGAGCAGGATGACGAGCAGAGCCTGGGCTACATGGCCAAGGTCTTCGAACGCCTGGAAGCCTTGTGCCAGGACGCTCCGCTGGCGCCCTTGTGGCATATCGCCTCGGCCCTGGTGGAGGGCATGCGCCACGACGAGATCGCCAACAGCCCGGCGGTGCGCAGCCTGCTCAAGGATGCCGACAAGGAGCTCAAGCGTCTGCTGGAACAGGGCATGGCCGGGATCAACCGGCCGGCCCCCGATGAATTGCTCAAGAGCCTGCTGTTCTATATTGCCAAGGCGCGCCATCCCACCCCATTGATGCTGACCATGAAAGAACGTTACGGACTGGATGACGCCTTGCCCGACAGCGCGGTGGTGGACGAGGAGCGCGCCCGCCTGGCCGGCCCCGACCGGGATGCCATGCGTTCGGTGCTGACTGCGGTGTGCGATGGCTTGGTGCGGGTCAAGGAACGCCTCGACCTGTTCGTGCGCAGCGACCGCCAGCACACCGACGACCTCGAAGGGCTGCTGTCGCCCCTGCGGCAGATCGCCGACACCCTGGCGGTGCTGGGTTTCGGCCAGCCGCGCAAGGTCATCATCGATCAGTTGGCGGTGGTCCAGAGCCTGGCCCAGGGCCAGCGCGCGCCGGACGACGCGGTGCTGATGGATGTGGCGGGGGCCCTGCTGTACGTGGAAGCGACCCTGGCCGGCATGGCCGGCACCGTGGAGCCCGAAAGCCGTGAGGAAAGCCGCCTGCCCACCACCGACCTGACCCAGATCCACCAGTTGGTGATCCAGGAGGCGCGGGTTTGCCTGCACCAGGCCAAGGACCTGATCGCCGAGTGCATCGAGGCCGACTGGGACGCCGAACACCTGCAGGCGCTGCCCGAGCTGCTGACCCAGGTGCGCGGCGCCCTGGCGATGATCCCGCTGCCCCGCGCGGCGGGGCTGATGCAGGCTTGCCAGCAGTTTGTCGTCGAACACCTGCTGGCGGCCCGTTCCCGGCCCGACTGGCAGCAACTGGACCACCTGGCGGATGTGCTCACCAGCCTGGAGTACTACCTGGAACGCCTGAGCGAGGACCACGAGGCGCCGGGGGAGAAGATCCTCGATGTGGCCCAGCAGGGCCTGCTCGCCCTGGGCTATGTGCCGGTGGAGCAGGTGCCGTTGCTCGATCAGCCCCTGAGCCCCAGCGAAGCCCTGGTGATGCAGGACCTGCAAGAGCTGGACGATCCCCGGGTGGCGCAGTCCCTGGCGGATGTCCTGGCGGTGCCGGTCTCGGCCCTCAACCCGCCGGCCCTGATCACCCCGGGCAGCCTGTTGCCGCCGCCAGGGGACGAGGAGCCGGTGGACGATGAACTGCGGGAAGTCTTCCTCGAAGAAACCGAGGAAGTGCTGGAGATGCTGCGCGAGTACCTGCCGCGCTGGGCCGCGGACCCCCATGGCACATCTGCCCTGAGCGAACTGCGCCGGGCCTTCCACACCCTCAAGGGCAGCGGGCGCATGGTGCGCGCGCTGGTGCTGGGGGAGCTGGCCTGGGCGGTGGAAAACCTCCTCAACCGGGTGCTGGAGCACAGCGTGGAGCCCGGTGTCGAAGCCCGGCAACTGGTGGCCGACACCCTGCAACTGTTGCCGGAACTGATCGCCGAGTTCGCCCAGCAGGCCCAGCGCCAGCGCGACGATGTCGACCGCCTGGCCGCCCGGGCCCATGCCCTGGCCAATGGTGCGCAAGGCTCGGCGCCAGTGCCGGCCGAGGCCTTGGACCCGCAGTTGCTGGAGATCTTCCGCACCGAGGCCCAGACCCACCTGGACAGCATCAACCGCTTTCTCGAGCAGGCCGCCGAACACGTACCGCTGCAGGCCAGCGACGAACTGCAACGGGCCCTGCACACCCTCAAGGGCAGCGCCTCCATGGCCGGAGTGCTGCCGATTGCCGAGCTGGCCGGCCCTCTGGACCAATTGGCCCGGGAATACCGGGCGCACTTGATCCCCCTGGACCTGGACGAGGTGGAGCTGCTGCTGGAAGCCGAAGGCCTGCTGCGCCGGGGCCTGCGGCAGCTGGACAGTGACCCGCTGGCGCCTATCGATGGCGCCCGCTCCCTGGTGGGGCGCGCCCTGGCCCTGCTGGGGGAGCGCCTGGAAACCCTGCTCAGCGCCCCGGACAGCGCGCCCCGGGCCAAGCGCGACCCGCAGTTGATCAACAACTTCCTGGCCCAGGGCATGGACATCCTGCTGGATGCCGAAAGCCTGCTGCGCCGTTGGCAGCAGCACCCGGGCGAGCGTCAGGAACTCAGCGCCCTGCTGGATGAGTTGACCACCCTGGGCGAGGGCGCGCACCTGGCCGACCTGTACCCGGTGGACGAGCTGTGCGAAGCCTTGCTCGATCTCTATGGCGCGGTGGAAGAGAGCAGCCTGGCCGTCAGCGAGCGTTTCTTCCACGAAGCCGAAAGCGCCCATGATGCCTTGATCAACATGCTCGACGAGCTGGCCGCAGGCCAGGAAGTCAGCCCGCGCCCGGAACGGGTGCAGGCCTTGCGCGAGCTGCTGGATGAAGGTCTGGACCCTTCTGCCACGGGCCTGATCAAGAGCGATGGCAGCCGCGCCCTGAGCATCAGCGAACTGGGCGCGGCCACGGCCCGCCTGGAGCAGGCTGAAGCCCCGATGCAGGCGGACGACGAAATTGTCGAGATCTTCCTCGAAGAAGCGGTGGATATCCTCGAAAGCGCCGACCAGGCCCTGCAGCGCTGGCTGGCCGACCCGGACAATGGCGCGCCACTGTCTTCCCTGCAGCGAGACCTGCACACCCTCAAGGGCGGCGCACGGATGGCCGAAGTGGCACCGGTGGCGGAACTGGCCCAGGAGCTGGAGTCGCTGTACGAGGGGCTGGTGGACCGGCGCTACAGCCACAGCCAGCACCTGGGCCTGCTGTTGCGCAGCAGCCACGAGCAACTGGCACTGCTGCTGGAACAGTTGCAGGGGCAGCATCCCCTGGACGAATCCCGGGCGCAGATCGAGGCTGTGCGGTCGTACCGGCAGCAGGCCGCCAGCACCGGCGAAGTGGCCCAGGGCACGGTCGAGGAAGACCGTGCGGCCCAGGACCCGGAGCTGCTGGAAATCTTCCTCGAAGAAGGTTTCGACATCATCGACAGCTCTGCCGCGGCCCTGGCCCGCTGGCAGGCCGAGCCCCAGGGTCGCCAGGAAGTGGAAACCCTGCTGCGCGACCTGCACACCCTCAAGGGCGGTGCGCGCATGGTGGAAATCGCCCCCATCGGCGATCTGGCCCATGAACTGGAATTTCTCTTCGAAGGCCTGTCCGCCGGCCTGCTGCAACCCAGCCCGGTGCTGTTCACCCTGTTGCAGAAGAGCCACGACCGCCTGGCCCAGATGCTCGATGCGGCCCGTGCCGGCCAGCCCATCGAGCCGGCCCAGAAGCTCATCGATGCGATCCACGACCTGAGCCATCCGCGGGTAGCGACCGGCGTTGCCGCAGAAGCAGCACTGCCCAGTACCAAGCCCGAGCCCGCTGCGCCCGCGGCGGAAGCGGCAGTGGCGGGGGACATGGTCAAGGTCTCGGCAGAGCTGCTGGACGACCTGGTGAACCTGGCCGGGGAAACCTCGATCTTCCGTGGCCGTATCGAACAACAGGTCAACGATGCGCGCACGGCACTGGGCGAGATGGAAACCACCATCGAGCGCATGCGCGACCAGTTGCGCCGCCTGGACACCGAAACCCAGGGGCGGATTCTCAGCCGCCAGCAGGTGGAGGCCGAGCGCCTGGGCTACGAAGAGTTCGACCCCCTGGAAATGGACCGCCACTCGCAGTTGCAGCAGCTGTCCCGGGCCCTGTTCGAATCGGCTTCGGACCTGCTGGACCTCAAGGAAACCCTGGACCGGCGCAACCACGACGCCGAGAACCTGTTGCAGCAGCAGGGCCGGATCAACACCGAATTGCAGGAAGGCCTGATGCGCACGCGCATGGTGCCGTTCGAGCGCATGGTGCCCAGGCTCAAGCGCATCGTCCGCCAGGTGGCCGAAGAGCTGGGCAAGGACGTGGAGTTCGTGGTCGGCAACGCCGAAGGGGAAATGGACCGCAACGTTCTCGAACGCATGGTCGCGCCCCTGGAACACATGCTGCGCAACGCCGTGGACCACGGTCTGGAATCGGCCGAGGCGCGCCTTGCGGCAGGCAAGCCGGCACAGGGGCGGATCAGCCTGGACCTGTCCCGCGAGGGCGGCGACATGATTTTCGACATGCGCGACGACGGCGCCGGGGTGCCCCTGGAAGCCGTGCGCAAAAAAGCCATCAAGCGCGGCCTGCTGGACCCCGAGGCGCAGCTCAGCGACCGCGAAGTGCTGCAATTCATCATGCAGCCGGGGTTTTCCACTGCCGAGAAGATCACCCAGATTTCCGGGCGCGGGGTGGGCATGGACGTGGTCCATGAAGAGGTGCGCCAGTTGGGCGGCAGCATGAGCATCGACTCGGTTGCCGGCCAGGGCGTGCATTTTCGCATTCGCCTGCCGTTCACCGTGTCGGTCAACCGCGCGCTGATGGTGCAGTGCGCCGACGAGCAGTACGCGATTCCGCTGAATACCGTGGAGGGCATTGTCCGGGTGCTGCCCGCAGAGCTGGACGGCTACTACCAGCTCGACCCACCGCGCTATGAGTACGCCGGCCAGTCTTATCAGCTGTGCTACCTGGGGGAGCTGCTGCACACCGTGCCCCGGCCGAAGCTGCTGGGCCAGGTGCAGCCGCTGCCGGTGCTGCTGGTGCACTGCAACGAGCAGCGCATCGCGGTGCAGGTGGATGCCACCGCCGGCACCCGGGAAATCGTGGTCAAGAGCCTGGGGCCGCAGTTCGCCGCGGTCCAGGGGCTGTCCGGGGCGACGATTCTCGGCGATGGTCGGGTGGTGCTGATTCTCGATTTGCTGGCGCATATCCGCGCCTTGCAGGCCCAGGCACCGCTGCCGCGCCTGGCGGGCGACGAGCCGGCCAGCGAGGTGCAACCGCCGCGGCCGATGCTGGTGCTGGTGGTGGACGACTCGGTCACGGTGCGCAAGGTCACAAGCCGCCTGCTGGAGCGCCACGGCATGAATGTGCTCACCGCCAAGGACGGGGTCGACGCCATGGCGCTGCTGGCCGAGCACACCCCGGACCTGATGCTGCTGGACATCGAAATGCCGCGCATGGATGGCTTCGAGGTAGCGATCCAGGTACGCAACGACCCGCGCCTGCAACACCTGCCGATCATCATGATCACCTCCCGCACCGGCCAGAAACACCGTGACCGGGCCATGGCCATCGGCGTCAACGACTACCTCGGCAAGCCCTATCAAGAGTCGGTGCTGCTGGAAAGCATCGCCCTGTGGAGCAAGACCCATGCTTGATCACCGCGCCAGCACTCTCACCGGGCTGCTGCTGCCCCTGGCCGACCGTACCCTGATCCTGCCCAACGTGGCCGTGGCCGAGCTGATCGACTATCAGCAGGGCACCTTCGACCTGGATTCACCGCCCTGGTACCTGGGCCGGGTGCTGTGGCGCGAGCGGTGGATTGCGCTGATCAGCTTCGAGTCGGCCTGCGGTGGCAGGACCGTGATTGGCGAGCGGGCGCGGATCGTCGTGCTCAATGCCCTGGGCGGGCGCCCGGAGCTGAAGTTCATGGCCCTGCTGGTGCAGGGCATTCCCCGCTCCTGCAAGCTCGACAGCCAGTTGAGCTATGTCGACGTGCCCCTGGCTGCGCTGGAAAAGGCCGCGGTGCAGGTGGCCGAGCAGGTGGCCAAGGTGCCGGACCTGCTGGCCCTGGAAGAGTTGCTGGTGGCGGGGCTCTAGGCCTCTTGGCCGGCAAGCCGGCCGCTACACAACATCGCCGGTAGGAGCTGGCTAGCCAGCGAAGGCAGCCCCTCAGCCAATGCGCAACCTGTCCCGCACCTCCATCAGCGCATAGCCCAGCAGATTCAGGCCGCGCCACTGTTCCGGCCGGCTGGCCCTTGCGTCCTCTGCCGCCAGGCCGATGCCCCAGATCCGGTCCACCGGGCTGGCTTCCACCAGTACCTGGTCGCCTGTGGACAGCAGGTATTCACCCAGCGCCTGATGTTGGCTGAACTTGGCCAGGTTGCCCTGCACCACGATATCCAGGCGTGCTTCGGTCCAGCGGGCGTCATCGAAGCCGCGCACCTCGCGACCCAGTTGCTTCACGTCGGCGGGCGTCACGGCCTTGAGGATCCGCCCGTGGGTTTCCTGGTCGCCGAACAGCAGGGCCTTGCCGGCCATCATGAAATGCTCGGCGCTGGGGTATTGAATGCCATCGAGTTCCAGACCTGCGTCGAACCACTGGCTGAAACAGCTCTGGGAGATGCGTCCGTCCCGGGTGGGCTGGTGCCCCCAGAACATCAGGTAGTCGGGCTTCAGGCCATGCTTGAGCTGCTCCAGCAGCGCCTGGTTCGAGCGAATCGGTGTGTCCATGCTGACTCTCATCTTGGTCTGCCCAGGCCGCTCATGGGCCGGTACGGCGGGCATTGTGTACCGAGAGAACATGAGAGTGCCATTGCTCCGCAAATCATTACGCTGAGCGTAACGATCCAACGCCGTGCTTGATTGATGCTCCTTGTTTTCACTCCTAAGGTGACTGCCACGACAGCGAACCCGTGGAGTGAGCATGACAACAATAATTTCCCCCGACGCGCGCTGGTCGCGGCGGCGCAGCGAAAAGCAGCGGCGCCTCGAGCAGGTGCGGGCCATCGCCGATGGCGTGGTGTTGCCGGCCGACAAGATCGTCGCGGCCCTGGAAGCGCTGATCCTGCCCGGCGACCGGGTGGTGCTGGAAGGCAACAACCAGAAACAGGCGGACTTTCTCTCCCGCTCCCTGGCCAAGGCCGACCCAGTCAGGCTGCATGACCTGCACATGATCATGCCCAGCGTCGGCCGCTCCGAGCACCTGGACCTGTTCGAGCGCGGCATCGCCCGCAAGCTGGACTTTTCCTTTGCCGGCACCCAGAGCCTGCGCATCAGCCAGTTGCTGGAAGACGGGTTGCTGGAAATCGGCGCCATCCATACCTACATCGAACTCTATGCGCGGCTGGTGGTGGACCTGATCCCCAATGTGGTGCTCTCTGCCGGGTTCATGGCCGACCGCGCCGGCAACATCTACACCGGCCCCAGTACCGAGGACACGCCCGCGCTGATCGAGCCGGCGGCCTTCAGCGACGGCATTGTCATCGTCCAGGTCAACCAGTTGGTGGACGATGTCAGCGAGCTGCCCCGGGTCGACATTCCCGCGTCCTGGGTGGATTTCGTGGTGGTGGCCGACAAGCCGTTCTATATCGAGCCGCTGTTCACCCGCGACCCGCGCCATATCAAGCCGGTGCACGTGCTGATGGCGATGATGGCGATTCGCGGCATCTACGAAAAACACAACGTGCAGTCGCTGAACCATGGCATCGGTTTCAACACCGCGGCCATCGAGCTGATCCTGCCCACCTACGGCCAATCCCTGGGGCTCAAGGGCAAGATCTGCCGCAACTGGACCCTCAATCCTCACCCAACCCTGATTCCGGCCATTGAAAGTGGCTGGGTGGACAGCGTGCATTGCTTCGGCACCGAACTGGGCATGGAAAACTACATCGCCGCGCGTCCGGACGTGTTCTTCACCGGTCGCGACGGTTCCCTGCGTTCCAACCGGATGTTCTGCCAGTTGGCCGGGCAGTACGCGGTGGACCTGTTTATCGGCGCCACCTTGCAGGTGGATGGCGACGGCCATTCCTCCACCGTGACCCGTGGCCGCCTGGCCGGTTTCGGCGGGGCGCCGAACATGGGGCACGACCCCCGCGGGCGCCGCCACGGCACCCCGGCCTGGCTCGATATGCGCCAGGATCAGAGCGATGCACCCCAGGCCATGCTCGAACGCGGCAAGAAGCTGGTGGTGCAGATGGTGGAAACCTTCCAGGAAGGCGGCAAACCGACCTTCGTCGAAACCCTCGACGCGGTGGACGTAGCGCGCAAGAGCGGCATGCCCCTGGCGCCGATCATGATCTACGGCGACGACGTCACCCACCTGCTGACCGAGGAAGGCATCGCCTACCTGTACAAGGCCCGTTCCCTGGAAGAGCGCCAGGCGATGATCGCCGCCGTGGCCGGGGTTACCGCCATCGGCTTGCGCCACAACCCCAAGGACACCGCGCGCATGCGCCGTGAAGGCCTGATTGCCCTGCCGGAAGACCTGGGCATCCGCCGCACCGACGCCAGCCGCGAGCTGCTGGCGGCGAAAAGCGTGGCCGACCTGGTGGAGTGGTCCGGTGGCCTGTACAACCCGCCCGCCAAGTTCAGGAGCTGGTAATGCACGCATTCAACCTGCAATCACCCACCCCGAGCCTGGCCGAGCGCCTGGCGGACCTGGCGGTGGACGCGCTGATCGACGAGGCCGACCTGTCGCCCAAGCCGGCCCTGGTGGACCGCCGTGGCAATGGCGCCCACACCGACCTGCACCTGGGCCTGATGCATGCCTCGGCGCTGTCGCTGTGGCCGGCCTTCAAGGAAATGGCCGACGCTGCCCTGCTGCTGGGGGAAGTGGGCCTGCCCCTGCGTGAAGCCCTGGGGCGCATTGGCCGAGAAGGCGAGCAGGCCATGCTCGCCACCACTGGTGGGGTGAATACCCATCGCGGGGCGATCTGGGCCCTGGGGCTGCTGGTGGCCGCCGCCGCGCTGGAACCTCAAGCCACGAGTGCCGGCAGTGTCGCGCTGCGGGCCGCGCGCCTGGCCTTGCTCGAAGACCGTTATGCACCACGCCCCTTGAGCCATGGCGCCCAGGTGGCGCTGCGCTTCGGCGTGCGCGGTGCCCGCGAAGAAGCCCAGCAAGGCTTTCCCGCGGTGCTGCAACTGGGGCTGCCGCAGCTCAAGCGCAGCCGCGCCCAGGGCCATGGCGAACAGAATGCCCGGCTCGATGCCTTGCTGGCGATCATGAGCCGGCTGGCGGACACCTGCGTGCTCTATCGCGCCGGTGAGCTTGGCCTGCAGGCCATGCAGCAGGGGGCCCGGGCGGTGCTCGATGCTGGTGGCAGCGCCACCCTGGCCGGGCGTCGTCGCCTGCATGAACTGGATCTGCAACTACTGACCTTGAATGCCTCGCCCGGCGGCGCTGCCGACTTGCTGGCGGCCAGCCTGCTGCTGGACCGGATCGAATCCGGCGATGCTGTTAACCAGGGAGCGAACTGATGGAAACCTTGTCCTTTGAATTCCCCGCCGGCCAGCCCGGCCGTGGCCGCGCCCTGGTGGGCTGTGTCGGCTCCGGCGACCTGGAAGTGCTGCTGGAGCCGGGGCAGCCCGGCAAATTGAGCATCCAGGTACAGACCTCGGTAAACGGCAGCGCATCGCGCTGGCAGCACCTGTTCGAGCGCATGTTCGACGGCCAGACGCCGCCGGCGCTGTTGATCGACATCCATGATTTCGGCGCCACCCCCGGGGTGGTGCGCCTGCGCCTGGAACAGGGCTTCGAGGAGATCGGCCATGACTGACAGCGCACGCTTGTTGAACAAGCACAGCTTCGTCGAGCTGGGTGCTCGGCAGCGGGCCCGGGCACTCCTGGATGCCGGCAGCTTTCGTGAGTTGCTGGACCCGTTCCAGCGGGTCATGTCGCCCTGGCTGGAGCGCCAGGGCGTAGTGCCCCAGGCTGATGACGGGGTGGTGATCGCCAAGGGCAGCATCGCGGGTTCGCCGGTGGTGATTGCTGCCATCGAAGGCGCTTTCCAGGGCGGCAGCCTCGGTGAAGTGGGCGGGGCGAAGATTGCCGGCGCCCTGGAGCTGGCCGCCGAGGACAACCGCAACGGCATCCCGACCCGCGCCGTGTTGCTGCTGGAAACCGGCGGCGTGCGCCTGCAGGAAGCCAACCTGGGGCTGGCGGCGATTGCCGACATTCATGCGGCGATTGTCGACCTGTGCCAGTACCAGCCGGTGGTCGGCGTGGTGGCCGGCAGCGTCGGCTGCTTTGGCGGCATGTCGATTGCCGCCGGTTTGTGCAGTTATCTGCTGGTCACCCAGGAAGCGCGCCTGGGGCTCAACGGCCCGCAGGTGATCGAGCAGGAAGCGGGCCTTGAGGAATACGACTCCCGGGACCGGCCTTTCATCTGGAGCCTGACCGGCGGCGAGCAGCGTTTCGCCAGTGGCCTGGTGGACCGCTACGTGGCTGACGACGTGGCACTGATCCAGGCCCAGGTCCGTGAGCTGCTGGCCCTGGGCTTGCCGTCGCGGCAACGCAGCCGCGAGGCCGAGCTGTACCTGCAACGTCTGTCCCGCCTGGACACGACGCCGCAAATCGATGCGGCGACGGTTCGCGACCTGTATCAAGGAGACCGCCCATGACTGCTAGTTCCCTGCGGGGCCTGAACTGGTTCGACGCCTTGAGTGGCGATGCGACCCCCGTGAGCGGCCTGCCACGTTCCTTGAAAGTGGCCGACGGCCAGTTGGACGGGCAGCCGGCGCGCTTCATTGCGGTAGTGCCTGACCCCGACAACCGTTTTCCCCGCGCCCGCCAGGGCGAGGTCGGCCTGTTGGAAGGCTGGGGGCTGGCCAAGGCAGTGGATGAGGTGATCCGCGCCGATCAGGACCAGGAGCGCAAGCGGGCGCTGATCGCCATTGTCGATGTGCCGAGCCAGGCCTATGGCCGGCGCGAAGAGGCGCTGGGCATTCATCAGGCCCTGGCGGGCGCCGCCGACAGCTATGCCCGGGCCCGCCTGGCTGGGCACCCGGTGATTGCCCTGCTGGTGGGCAAGGCCATGTCCGGGGCCTTTCTGGCCCATGGGTATCAGGCCAACCGCTTGATCGCCCTGCGTGACCCGGGGGTGATGGTGCACGCCATGGGCAAGGCCTCGGCGGCGCGGGTGACCCTGCGCAGCGTCGAGGAGCTGGAAGCCCTGGCCGCCAGCGTGCCGCCCATGGCCTATGACATCGACAGCTACGCGGGCCTGGGCCTGCTGTGGGAAACCCTGTCGGTGCGGCAGATTGAGCAGCCGACGGCGGAGGATCTGGCCCGGGTCAATCAATGCCTGTTGGCGGCGATTGCCGATGTGCGGGCCAAGGGCGTCGACCTCGGCAGCCGTCTGGGCGCGGTGAACCGGGCGGCGTCGAGCCGAGTCCGGCAGTTGCTGCGGGAGCAGTGGTGAGCGGGTGCGGCCCCTGGCTGCCCCACGACCTGCTGTGGGGCATGACCCCGGCGCAGTTGCCGGGCGATGCGCCGGCCTGGGCCCATGCGGTGCTGGAGGCCGGTCAGCCGGTGGTGGTGCGCCGGGCCCTGACTGCACCGGGGCAGGTTGCGGTGGGTTTGCGCGGTATTTCCCGGGAACAGCGCTATCCGGCGCTGCTGGATCTGCAAGCCGTGCAGCGCGGGGTGCGCCCCGAGCAGCTGTGTCATGTACCGCCCCAGCGCCCATGGCCGGCGTTGCAGGCGTTGCAGCACTTGCGCGATGAGCTGGATGCCCTGGAGTGGATCTGGGGCGTGAGTGGCAGTGCCGGTTTCGAGCTGGCGAGCGGCGTGGCGGCCTTGCATCAGCACAGCGACCTGGACCTGATCCTGCGTACGCCGGAGCCTCTGCCACGGGCCCGGGCCCGTGAATTGCTGGCGCTGCTGGACGGCGCCGGTTGCCCGGTGGATATGCAATTGCAGGTGCCCGGTGGCGCCCTGGCCCTGCGCGAATGGGCCGGGCCGGCTGCCCGGGTTCTGCTCAAGAGCGCCAGTGGCGCGCGCCTGGTCAGCGACCCCTGGAAACCTCAGGAGCAGGCGGCATGAGCAGCCTGCTGGTGTTTCCGGGCCAGGGCGCGCAGCAGCCGGGGATGCTCCAGCGTCTGCCGCAAAGCCCGCAAGCGCGGGCCTGCCTGCAAGAGGCCAGCGATGTGTTGGGGCAGGACGTACTGACGCTGGATTCACCCCAAGCCCTGGCCAGCACCCGGGCGGTGCAGCTGTGCCTGCTGATCGCCGGCGTGGCGGCGGCGCGCACTCTGTTGCAGCCCGATACTCGGGTGAACTACGTGGCGGGCCTGTCCATCGGCGCCTATCCGGCGGCGGTGGTGGCCGGGGCCCTGGAGTTTGCCGACGCCTTGCGCCTGGTGAGCCTGCGGGGTGAGTTGATGCAGCAGGCTTATCCACAGGGCTATGGCATGACCGCATTGATCGGCCTGGAACTGGCGGCGGTGGAAGGGCTGCTGGCCCAGGTCCACAGCCCGCAGAGGCCGGTGTACCTGGCCAATATCAACGCCGACAACCAGGTGGTGATCGCCGGCAGCGATGCCGCGATGCATGCCGTGGCCGAGTTGGCCCGGGGTTGCGGGGTCGGCGTGGCCAAGCGCCTGGCGGTCAGCGTGCCGTCCCATTGCCCACTGCTGGAACAACCGGCCCAGGCTCTGGCTGCCGCCTTTGCCGAGGTGCCCCTGCAACTGCCGAAGCTGGGCTACCTCAGTGGCAGCCGAGCGCGGCCCATGCGCTCCGTGGAAGCGTTGCGCGACGACCTGGCCTTCAACATGTGCCGCGTCGTCGACTGGCGCGGCACGGTGCAAAGCGCCTACGAGCGCGGGGTGCGCCTGCAGATCGAATTGCCTCCCGGCGCGGTACTGACCGGGCTGGCCCGCCGGGTGTTTGCCCAAGGGACGGTGATCGCCTTCGACGGCGCGCGCCTGGACACCCTGCAAGCCCTGTTGAGTGAGGAGGGAAGCCGCGACCGATAGAGCACCGACTCAGGCTGACGAAGCACAAGAACAACAACTTCGACGATGCACTTTGAGGACTACGACAATGATTATCTACGGTGTGGCCTTCCTGGCCTTTTGTACCCTGGTGGGTATTTTCATCGGTGAGCTGCTGGGCAAATTGATCGGCGTGCCGGCCAATGTCGGCGGGGTCGGTATCGCCATGCTGCTGTTGATCGGCCTGGGCAGTTACCTGCACAAGCGCGGGCTGTTCGCCGGCAAGTCCGAACAGGGCGTGGAGTTCTGGGGCGCAGTGTACATCCCCATCGTGGTGGCCATGGCCGCCCAGCAGAACGTCTATGGCGCGCTCAAGGGCGGTCCGATGGCGATTCTCGCCGGTACCTTGGCGGTGGTGATCGCCTTCGCCCTGGTACCGGTGCTGGTGCGCATCGGCAACAAGGCGCCTGATGCTGCCGTTGCTCAGAAAACAGTGGGGTAAGGGCCATGTACGAATCGATGATGAAGGTCATTACCGGCTACGGGCTGATCAGCGGCTTTGCGGTGATCGGGATCACCATGTGGGTGTCCTACTGGATCTCCAACACCTTTACCAAGGGCCGCCTGCACGGCTCGGCCATCGCCATTCTGCTGGGGCTGGTGCTGTCCTATGTGGGCGGTGCTTTCACCGGTGGGCAGAAGGGCGTGGTGGACATTCCGCTGCTCTCGGGCATCGGCCTGCTGGGCGGGGCAATGCTGCGGGACTTCGCGATTGTCGCCACGGCCTTCGGGGTCAGTGTCGAGGAGCTCAAGCGCGCCGGATTCGTCGGCGTACTGGCGCTGTTCGTCGGGGTCGGCTCGTCCTTTGTGGCTGGAGTCGGCGTGGCCATGGCCTTTGGGTATACCGATGCGGTGAGCCTGACCACCATTGGCGCCGGGGCGGTGACCTACATCGTCGGTCCGGTGACCGGGGCGGCGATTGGCGCCAGTTCCGAAGTCATGGCGCTGTCGATTGCCGCGGGCTTGATCAAGGCGATCCTGGTGATGGTGATGACGCCGTTCGTGGCGCCGTTGATCGGCCTCAACAACCCGCGCAGCGCGGTGATCTTCGGCGGCCTGATGGGCACCTCCAGCGGTGTTGCCGGGGGGCTGGCGGCCACCGATCCGAAGTTGGTGCCCTACGGTTGCCTGACGGCGGCGTTCTACACCGCCCTGGGTTGCCTGCTGGGGCCGTCGTTGCTGTTCCTGCTGATGCGCGGCCTGCTGGGCGCGTAGGCACCGGCCTCTAGGTACTTTGCCGGTTGGCGTACATCCGGCATTCGGCCAGCAGCGCCAACAGGTTCGGGTCGCGCTCCTTGGCCTTGAGAAACACCACGCCGATATGCTGCTGCAGGCGGTAGCGCGCCTGCAGCGGTATCAGTTTCACGCGGTTTTCATACACCGCGGCAATCCTTCCCGGTAGCAACGCATAACCCACCCCGGAGCTGACCATGCTCAGCAGGGTGAAGATGTCGTTGACCTGCATCGCCACCTTGGGTTCGAAGCCCGCCTGCTTGAACACTCGCACCCCGTCCTGATGGGTGGCAAAGCCCTGGGTCAGGGTGATGAAGGTGGCGTCGCGCACGTCGGCCAGGTCCACTTCGCTCTGCTGGGCAAAGGGCGACTCGGCGGGGGTGGCGAGAAAAATGTCATCGGAAAACAACGGCAGTTGCTCGCAGTCCGGGTCATGGGCGCTGTCGTCCAGGGAAATCAGGATGGCGTCCACTTCCATGTTCTTGAGCTTGTACAGCAGGTCGATGTTGGAGCCCAGGATCAGGTCGATGTTCAGCTCGCTGCGGCGCAGCTTGAGGCCCATGATCAACTGCGGCACGGTTTTCACCGTCAGCGAGTAAAGTGCGCCGAGCTTGAAGCGTTCTGCTGAAAAGCCCGCCGCTTCGCGGGTCAGGCGCACGCTCTCGACCACGTCCTGCACCAGCTTCTGTGCCCGTTCCTCCAGGACGAAGGCGCTTTCCAGGGGCGTCAGGTTGCGCCCTTCATGCTTGAACAGCGGGCAGCGCAGGGCATTTTCCAGGGAGTGGATGGCCCGGTGCACGCTGACATTGCTGGTCTGCAACTCGGCGGCAGCGCGTGCCAGGTTGCCGGTGCGCATGAAGGCCAGAAACACTTCGAGCTTTTTCAGGGTCAACTCTTCGTCGATGAGCATGGTCCGGACTCTGCTGAGGAGGGGCTGATGATGCCCGATCGGTCAGGACGTGGCCGCTGGTATTTTCTCGGCCGCGCCCCAATAGACATATTGCGCTTTCAAGCTGCAGGCCTGAGCCTTGCGTGTTTTTTCAATGTTTCAAGGGTGAGCGACTGATGTATCACGGAGAAAGATTCAACGCCTGGACCCACCTGCTGGGGGCAATCGCGGCGTTTATCGGCGGCATCTGGCTGGTGGTGCTGGCCAGCCTGGATGGCAGCCCGTGGAAGATCGTCAGCGTGGCGATCTATTCCTTCACCTTGCTGGTGCTCTACAGCGTGTCCACGGTCTATCACAGCGTGCGCGGACGGGCGAAGAACATCATGCAGAAGGTTGATCATTTTTCGATCTACCTGCTGATTGCCGGCAGTTACACGCCGTTCTGCCTGGTGACCCTGCGCGGGCCCTGGGGCTGGACCCTGTTCGGCATCGTCTGGGGGCTGGCGCTGATCGGCATCCTCCAGGAGATCAAGCCGCGCTCGGAGGCGCGGATTCTCTCCATCGTGATCTACGCGGTGATGGGCTGGATCGTCCTGGTGGCGGTCAAGCCGCTGCTGGCGGCCCTGGGGCCAGCCGGCTTCGCCTGGCTGGCCACGGGCGGGGTGCTGTACACCGTGGGCATCATCTTCTTTGCCCTCGACAGCCGCCTGCGTCATGCCCACGGCATCTGGCACCTGTTCGTGATCGCCGGCAGCCTGCTGCATTTCGTCGCGATCCTGTTCTACGTCCTGTAGCGGCCGGCTGGCCGGCGCAGCGGGTCCTCTGGATTTGCGCCGGGCTGGCGGACGCCTTCGCTGGCAAGCCAGCTCCTACAAGGGGCGGTCGAGCTGGGCCTGGGCCTGGCGGGCGAAGATTTCCAGCAGGCTGGCCAGGGTGTGGGGCGGCGGTTCTGCGGCGCGGGTCACGGCGTACAGGGTGATCGGCAGCGGCGGGCTCAAGGGGCGGATAGCGGTGTTGGCCGTTGAGGCGCCCAGGGCGGTAAAGGGGTCGATCAAGGCCAGCCCGGCGCCGGACTCGACCATGGCCCGGGCCAGGGAATAGGTCTGCACGGCAATGCTCACCCGCGGCGGCGGCTCCACCGACTTAAGGTAGCTGTCGAGCCGGGCCGACAACGGGTCGGCGCTGCTCAGGCCAATCAGTGGCGCGTCCGCCAGCTCCTGCAGCGCCAGGGGCTGGCCGCGGCTGTGCTCGGGCCAGAAGCCCAGCGGCGCCAGGGCCACCAGCACACCCTGGGCCAGGGGTTGGGCGCTCAGGCCCGGGTGATCCGGGGGTTGCAGGGTCAGCGCCAGGTCAATTTCGCGCATCAGCAGGTTCTGTACCAGCTCGCGGCTATGGGCGCTGGACAGTTCGCACAGGCTGTCCGGGTAAAGGCGGGTCCATTCACTGATGGCGGGCGGCAGCAAGGCCAGGGCCAGGGCCGGTGTGGCGCCGATGCGCAGGCTGTGGCCCGGCGCCCGGCGCAGGTTCTGGGCCAGGCGCCGTACCCCTTGCAGGCTCTCGCTGACCTTGTCCACTTCCCGCTCCAGCTCCAGGGCTTCCGGGGTTGGCTGCAACTTGCCCCGCACCCGCAGGAACAACGGGAAACCCAACTGCAGTTCGGCGTGCTGCAAAACCTTGGTCACCGCCGGCTGGGAGACATGCAGCAACTGCGCCGCGCCGCTGATGGAGCCGGTCTGGCGGATGGCCTGGAAAATCTCGATATGACGAAGGCGCATGGGGCAGTCCATAACCTTTGTTTATGGGAGGTCCATCTTTATTCATTGTCCGGCGCCTGTCACCTGCCCCTAACCTTGGGCCATCGACCAACAGGCCAGGGGCAGTCATGAGTCAGCGGGTTTGCATCATTGGAGGGGGCGTCATCGGCTTGGCCAGTGCCTACGCCCTGGTCCGCCAGGGCTTCGAGGTGACCCTGGTGGAGGCGCAGGAGTCCCTGGGCAGCCAGACCAGTTTCGCCAACGGCGGGCAGCTGTCCTATCGCTATGTGGCGCCTCTGGCTGATGCCGGGGTGCCCTGGCAGGCCCTGGGCTGGATGCTCAAGGGCGACTCTCCGCTCAAGCTGCGGCCACGCCTGGACCCGGCCCAGTGGCGCTGGCTGGCGGGGTTCCTCGGTGCTTGCCGGCACTCGGTGAACCGGCGCAATGGCGCGCACCTGTTGCGCCTGGCGCTGCTCAGCCAGAGCACCCTGCAAAGCTGGCGCGAAGAGGATGGCCTACAAGGCTTCGACTGGCGGCGCAACGGCAAGCTGGTGACTTTCCGCGAGCAAAAAAGCTTCGAGCACGCCCGGCACAACCTGGCGGACAGCGGCCAGCAACAGGTGCTTTGCGCCGCCGAATGCACGGCCCTGGAACCGGCCCTGGGGGATACGCCCTTCGTCGGCGGTATCTATACCCCGGATGAAGAAGTGGCCGACTGCCACGCCTTCTGCCAGCAACTGGCCACGCGGCTGCGCGCTTCCGGGCGCTGCGAAATCCTACTGGGCCAGCGGGTGCGGGGCATTCACCATGGGGGGGATAAGGTCCAGGCCATCGACCTGGGGGAGCGCGTGTTGCCGGTGGACCAACTGGTGCTGGCGGCCGGGCACCGCAGCGCCGAACTGCGTCTGCCTGGGCTCCAGCTGCCGCTGTATCCGCTCAAGGGCTACAGCCTCAGCGTGCCCATCGGCCCGCAGCACCGGGCGCCGGACATCAGCATCACCGACTACAACCGCAAGATCGTCTATGCGCGTATCGGCCAGCAACTGCGGGTGGCGGCCATGGTCGACATCGTCGGTTTCGACCCGGCGCCAGACCCCGGCCGCCTGGCCCTGATGCGCCGTCAGGCGGCCCAGACCTTCGCCGAGGCCGGTGACTATCAGGCAGCCGTGGAATGGGCCGGCATGCGTCCGGCTACCCCCAGCGGCGTGCCGCTGATCGGGGCCACCGCCTACCGCAACCTGTGGCTCAACCTTGGCCACGGCGCTCTGGGATTTACCCTGGCCTGCGGCAGTGGCCAACTGCTTGGCGAACTGATCGGCCAGCGTTCCACCAGCATCGACATGCAGGGCCTGGCGCCCCGCGTCGCCTGAATGTTCAACAGGAGTCTTCAGATGAGTATCCAACGTATCCACAGCAACAATCGCCTCAGCGGCGCCGTCACCTTTGCCGAACTGGTGTTCCTTTCCGGCCAGGTGCCGGGCTCTAGCAGCGACATCGGCGGTCAGACCCGGGAGGTCCTGGAGAAGATCGACGCCTTGCTGGTCGAAGCCGGCAGTGACAAGGATCATCTGCTCAGCGCAACGCTCTACCTCAAGGACATCCAGGCGGACTTCGCGGCCATGAACGTGGTCTGGTCGGCCTGGCTGTCTCCGGGCCAGGCACCGGCTCGCACTACCTTGCAGGCGGCCTTGGCACGTCCGGAGATCCTCATCGAAATCAGCGTCATCGCTGTTCGCCGCTGAATCACTTCTACCCACAACGGAGAATAACAATGCATAAGATCACGTTGCTCGGCTGCACCTTGGGGCTGCTGTTCAGCGCCATGTCCCAGGCCAATGAAGCGCCTCTGCAGGGCACCCTGGCGAAGATCGCCAACAGCGCCAGTATTACCTTGGGTTATCGCGATGCCTCGGTGCCCTTTTCCTACGTGGGGGATAACAGCGGCAAGCCCATGGGCTATTCCGTGGAGCTGGCGAGCAAGGTGGTGGAGCGCATCCAGCAGCAGTTGCACCTGCCCAACCTGAAGGTGAAATACAACCTGGTGACCTCGCAGACCCGCATTCCCCTGGTGCAGAACGGCACCGTGGACCTGGAGTGCGGTTCCACCGGGGTGACGGCCGAGCGGCAGAAGCAGGTGGCGTTTTCCTACGGTTTCATCTACGTCAAAGGCCAGTTGCTGACCGCCAAGGACAGCGGGATCAAGAGCTTCGCCGACCTGCGGGGCAAGAACGTGGTGACCACGGCGGGGACCACCAACGAGCGTTTTCTCAAGAGCTACAACGTCGAGCACAAGATCGACATGTTCGTGATCAGCGCCAAGGACCACGGCGAGGCCTTCCAGATGCTCCAGTCGGGGCGTGCGGCGGCGTTCTACATGGACGATGCGTTGCTGTACGGCGAGCGGGCCAAGGCCCGGGATCCGCACAACTGGGTGGTGGTGGGGGAAGAACAGTCGCGGGAGATCTACAGCTGCATGGTGCGCAAGGATGACCCGCAGTTCCTGGCCCTGGTCAATGGCGCCCTGGCGGACCTGTACCGCTCCGGGGAGATCAACGGCATTTACCAGCGCTGGTTCCAGCAGCCGATTCCGCCCAAGGGCCTGAACCTGGAATTCCCCATGACCAGTGAACTCAAAGCGATCATCGCCCAGCCCACCAGCGATCCGGTGCAATAGCCACCACCAGGAGGGGTTAGAAGTCGCCCCACAGTTGCTGGGCCACGGCCAGGGCCACCACCGGGGCGGTTTCGGTACGCAGCACCCGCGGCCCCAGGCGTGCGGGGAGGAAACCGGCGCTGTGGGACAACTCCACTTCGGCGTCTGTCAGGCCGCCTTCAGGGCCAATGAGGAACGCCAGGCTGGCAGGCTTGGCGTGGCTTTCCAGGGGCTGGGCCACGGGGTGCAGCACCAGCTTCAGGTCGGCCCGGGCCTGCGTGATCCAGTCCGCCAGCAGCACGGGTGGGTGGATCACCGGGACCTGTGAGCGGCCGCACTGTTCGCAGGCGCTGATGGCCACCTGGCGCCAGTGCAGCAGGCGCTTGTCGGCGCGTTCGTCCTTGAGCCGCACTTCGCAGCGCTCGCTGAAGATCGGGGTGATTTCGCTGACCCCAAGCTCCGTGGCCTTCTGGATCGCCCAGTCCATGCGCTCGCCCCGGGACAGGCCCTGGCCCAGGTGAATCCGCAGCGGTGATTCTGCCTGGCCGGCGAAGCTTTCATTCAGTTGGACCCGAACCCGCTTCTTGCCCACTTCCACCAGAGCCCCGCGAAACTCGGTGCCCGAGCCATCGAACACCTGCAGGGCAGCACCTTCGGCCATGCGCAGTACGCGCCCGATGTAGTGTGCCTGGGCTTCCGGCAACTCGTGTTCGCCTAGGCTCAGGGGGGCGTCGATAAAGAAGCGGGACAATCTCATCTGGGTTCTCTGTTGAATGTGAATCGGTGGAAAGCGTTCTGCGGCGAGGGAGCAAGCTCCCTGGCCACAACTAACGACCTGCTCTAGCCCGGATCGCGAAAGCCGGGGTGGAAGTCCTTGGGCACCGCCACGCTGACCTGGTCGCGGGTGGCGATATCGATGCCTTCACTGGCGACTTCGGCGAGGAAGTCGATCTGTTCCGGGGTGATCACGTACGGCGGCAGGAAATACACCACGCTGCCCAGGGGACGCAACAGGGCGCCGCGTTCCAGGGCGTGCTGGAAGACTTTCAGGCCACGGCGTTCCTGCCAGGGGTAGGCGGTCTTGCTGGCCTTGTCCTGGACCATCTCGATGGCCAGGACCATGCCGGTCTGGCGTACTTCGGCAACGTGGGGGTGGTCCACCAGGTGCGCGGTGGCGCTGGCCATGCGCCGGGCAAGCGCGTGGTTGTTCTCCACCACATTGTCCTGCTCGAAGATATCCAGGGTCGCCAGGGCCGCGGCACAGGCCAGCGGGTTACCGGTGTAGCTGTGGGAGTGGAGGAAGGCGCGCAGGGTCGGGTAGTCGTCGTAGAAGGCGCTGTAGACATCGTCGGTGGTCATGCACGCGGCCAGGGGCAGGTAGCCGCCGGTCAGGGCCTTGGACAGGCACAGGAAATCCGGGCGGATGCCGGCCTGCTCGCAGGCGAACATCGTGCCGGTGCGGCCGAAACCCACGGCGATCTCGTCATGGATCAGGTGCACGCCATAGCGGTCGCAGGCTTCGCGCAGCAACTTGAGGTACACCGGGTGATACATGCGCATGCCGCCGGCGCCCTGGATCAGCGGCTCGACTATGACCGCGGCCACTGTTTCGTGGTGCTCGGCCAGGGTCTGCTCCATGGCGGCGAACATGTTCCGCGAGTGTTCTTCCCAGCTCATGCCTTCGGGCCGCAGGTAGCAGTCCGGGCTCGGCACCTTGAGGGTGTCCAGCAGCAGGGCCTTGTAAGTCTCGGTGAACAGCGGCACATCGCCCACTGACATGGCGGCGATGGTTTCGCCGTGGTAGCTGTTGCTCAGGGTGACGAAGCGCTTCTTGTTCGGTTGGCCGCGGTTGATCCAGTAGTGAAAGCTCATCTTCATCGCCACTTCGATGCATGACGAACCGTTGTCGGCGTAGAAGCAGCGGGTCAGGCCTTCGGGGGTGATCTTGACCAGGCGCTCGGACAACTCGATCACCGGCTGGTGGCTGAAGCCGGCGAGGATCACGTGTTCCAGCTGGTCCACCTGGTCCTTGATGCGCTGGTTGATGCGCGGGTTGGCGTGGCCGAACACATTGACCCACCAGGAGCTGACCGCATCCAGGTAGCGTTTGCCTTCGAAGTCTTCCAGCCAGACGCCTTCGCCTCGCTTGATGGGGATCAACGGCAGCTGTTCGTGGTCTTTCATCTGGGTGCAGGGATGCCACAGCACCGCAAGATCGCGTTGCATCCACTGGTTATTCAGGCCCATGTACAGTCTCCTGGAAGCGGCCCGCCAACGGCGCGGGCGAACAATCGGGCAAGCCTATGCAATGCATGGCCGCGGGACAACCTATTGTGCAAGACGCGCCACGGCGTGATGCGTCAGGTGCAAAGACGCCGCCTGCAAGACCCAGGGCACGGCACGAGGGAGCAAGGAGGCTGGCTTGGCGTGAGGCTTAATCTTTTCTTAACGCGCTCGGTCCAGACTACTGATCGTATTTCTCGATATTTCAAAGCAAAAAATTCCGCTTTAATTCGATAGGTAAATCGCTAGTCTTGATCTGCGTTTCTTACAGGATGCAACTGATGCAGTTACGTAATTCTTCTTCTCGCTATGGTTGGGTCAGCATTGTTCTGCACTGGGGCGTGGCCCTGGCGGTGTTTGGTCTGTTCGCCCTGGGCCTGTGGATGGTCGGCCTCGACTACTACAGCACCTGGCGCAAAGACGCGCCGGACCTGCACAAGAGTATCGGCCTGACACTGTTTGCAATCATGCTGCTGCGGGTGTTGTGGCGGTGGGTCAGCCCACCGCCGCCGGCCCCGGCCAACCATGGGCCGCTGACCCGCCTGGGGGCCAAGCTGGGGCACGCGTTCCTTTACCTCGGCCTGTTCGCGGTCATGATTGCCGGTTACCTGATCTCCACCGCCGACGGCGTGGGTATCCCGGTGTTCGGCTTGTTTGAAGTTCCTGCCCTGATCTCCGGACTACCGGACCAGGCAGATGTAGCAGGTGTGGTGCATCTGTACCTGGCCTGGGCACTGGTGATCTTTGCCGGTATCCATGGCCTGGCTGCGCTGAAGCACCACTTTATCGATCGTGATGCGACCCTTACCCGTATGCTGGGTCGCAAAGCCTGATGTTCAACCTTGACTCAAAAGGAATAGAAAGCATGTTGAAAAAGACTCTCGCCGCTCTGGCAATCGGATCTGCTGTATTGGCGGCCGGTCAAGTGATGGCAGCGGACTACGTGATCGACAAGGAAGGCCAGCACGCCTTCGTCGACTTCAAGATCAGCCACCTGGGCTACAGCTTCATCACCGGTACCTTCAAGGACCTGGACGGCAAGTTCAGCTTTGACGCGGCCAAGCCGGAAGACGCCAAGATCGAAGTCAACGTGCGCACCGCCAGCGTGTTCACCAACCACGCCGAACGTGACAAGCACATCACCAGCAAGGACTTCCTGGACGCTGGCAAGTTTGCCGACGCCAAGTTCGTCTCCACCAGCGTCAAGCCCACCGGCAAGAACGCCGACGGCAAGCTGACCGCTGACGTGGCCGGCGACCTGACCCTGCACGGCGTGACCAAGCCGGTCGTGGTCAAGGCCACCTTCCTGGGTGAAGGCAAGGACCCATGGGGCGGCTACCGTGCCGGCTTCGAAGGTACCACCAGCATCAATCGCCAGGATTTCGGCAAGATGATGGACCTGGGCCCGGCCTCCAACAATGTTGACCTGTACATCAGCTTCGAAGGCGTGAAAGCGAAGTAATGCTTCGTCTGTAGCCGCTGCCGCAGGCTGCGACAAGGCCCGCAGGGCCTTCGCGATCTCCCCCGCACAGCCCTTATAGGACTGGTCGCAACCTGCGAAAGCAAAAAAACGCCCCCGACCACAAACCGGGGGCGTTTTTTATTGCCCGTCATGAAATGCGGTAAACCGGTCAGATCCTGGCGCCGGGTTCCCCGTCGTTCGCAGCCTGCGGCAGCGGCTACAGAAACGCCCTCGACCAGCCACCATGAAAAACGCCCCGGGCCTTGCGGCCAGGGGCGTTTTTCATTTCAGCGCGAGGCTCAGCGGTTGCGGGTCAGCAGCGCCGGCTTTTCGCCCCGTGGACGGCTTGGCAACTGATCCAGCTGCTCAGGCGTCGGGAAACGATCGGCCTTGGATTCCTTGTGCATGATCTTCGGCTGGTTGCCCCGAGGACTCTGCACGGCCGGTTCCTGGCGTGGCTGATCGTCACGGTTCGGGCGGCGATTGCGCGGCTCGTCGCGACGGCCCTGGCTGTCACGAGGGGCGCCGTTGCGCGGGCCGCCACTGCGCTTGGCCGGCGCGGTGCCGGTGGTGCTGCCGTTGCTGTTGCGCGGGTTGCCGGAACGACCCTGGCCACCACCGGCACCGCCGCGTGGCGGATTGCCAGCGCCCGCACCCTGGGCCGGAGCCCCTGGACGGCGGCCGCGGCCCTGGTTGTTCTTGTTCTGGTACGGGCTGACGTAGTCAGCGCGGTTACCGAAGTTGTCCACGTCGTCGTCGAGGAACTCGTCCGGTGCGCGATCGGCACGGGGCGTCGGTTGACGCTGTTCGCGGGCCGGGGTGCCTTCACGAGGCTTCTGCTCGCGGGCCGGGCGTTCGCCACGGGCGGGTTTTTCCTTGCCGCCCTTGTCCTTGCCCTTGTCCTTGCGACCGCCACCACCGCCACCGCCGTTCGGGCCATCGCCGCGTGGGCCACGGGGATTGCGCGGGTTGCGCACATCCGGACGCTCGCGCACTTCCGGCTTCTCGGCTTCCACTGCGCTGGCATCGAAGCCCATCAGGTCACCGTCGGCGATCTTCTGCTTGGTCATGCGCTCGATGCTTTTCAGCAGTTTCTCTTCGTCCGGAGCCACCAGGGAGATGGCTTCGCCGGAGCGACCGGCACGGCCGGTACGGCCAATACGGTGCACGTAGTCTTCGTCGACGTTAGGCAGTTCGAAGTTGACCACGTGAGGCAGTTGGTCGATATCCAGGCCGCGGGCGGCGATATCGGTGGCGACCAGGATCCGCACTTCGCCGGCCTTGAAGTCGGCCAGCGCTTTGGTACGGGCGTTCTGGCTCTTGTTGCCGTGGATCGCCACAGCGCTCAGGCCGTGCTTGTCCAGGTACTCGGCCAGGCGGTTGGCGCCGTGCTTGGTCCGGGTGAACACCAGGACCTGTTCCCAGGCGCCGGCGGTGATCAGGTGCGCCAGCAGGGCACGCTTGTGGCTGGCCGGCAGGCGGAAGACCCGCTGCTCGATACGCTCCACCGTGGTGTTCGGCGGGGTCACTTCGATGCGCTCGGGGTTGTGCAGCAGCTTGCCGGCCAGGTCCGTGATGTCCTTGGAGAAGGTCGCGGAGAACAGCAGGTTCTGGCGCTTGGCGGGCAGGCGGGCGAGGACTTTCTTGACGTCATGGACGAAGCCCATGTCGAGCATGCGGTCGGCTTCGTCGAGAACCAGGATTTCCACGTGGGACAGGTCGACGCTGCCCTGGCCAGCCAGGTCCAGCAGACGGCCGGGGCACGCCACCAGCACATCGACGCCACGGGCCATGGCCTGAACCTGCGGGTTCATGCCGACGCCGCCGAAGATGCAGGCGCTGACGAACTTCAGGTCGCGGGCGTACAGCTTGAAGCTGTCATGCACTTGCGCGGCCAGCTCGCGAGTGGGGGTCAGGACCAGTACGCGGGGTTGGCGCGGGCCATGACGCTGGGATTTGTCCGGATGACCGTTGGGAAACAACCGTTCCAGGATCGGAAGGGCGAAACCGCCGGTTTTACCAGTACCTGTCTGTGCCGCGACCATCAGATCGCGACCTTGCAACACGGCGGGAATGGCCCGCTGTTGCACCGGAGTAGGCTGGGTGTAGCCGGCGGCTTCGATGGCGCCGACTAAAGCCTCGGAGAGACCGAGGGAAGCAAAGGACATGAGTAATCCTGTTTTAGTGAGGGCTTGGCCCAAAGGGATAATCTTGCCGGGCGTGAATGGCGTTTAAGAGGACGCAATCCCGTCCGGTCCTGCTGGCCTGAAGGGTCATTCACCGGCGGCTCGCGCGGGCCGGTTGGCTGCGCCGTAGCGGGGTGGAGAGGCCTTGAACAGGGTCCAGCGTCCGGGCGTGAGCCTGGCGGGAGGCCGGAGTATAACAGAGCAATCAGTGTGCGCTGCTTTCCTGCTGCTCAACGGTTTTTTCTGACTCGCGGGTTGATGAAGACCTGACCGGCGGCAGAGCAGGTTCAGCACCGTACTTGGCGCTCAGTTGGGCGTAGGCCGGTTCGCGCTTGAAGCGCTTCAGTTCGGCGCCGAAGCGCTGTACCAGCAGGTCCATGCCGGCATTGCGGCGCACGGCCAGGTATTGGCTCTGGCGGCTGATGACAGTGGGGTTCTGGCTGACCTGGTCACGCAGCCCCAGGCTGTCCAGCAGGTGCTGGCCGACCCGTTTGTCGGTAATCAGCAGGTCGATCCGCCCCAGCAGCAGCTTGCCGAAATTGGCTTCGTGGGTGGGGGCCGGTTCGCGGTTGAACAGGGTCGAGTTGCTGAAATCGTCGCTGTACAGATAGCCGGGGGAAGTGCCGATGGTCAGGCCCTTGAGTTCGTTCAGGCGCTTGAACGGGTGTGGGCGCTGGTTGGCATAGAACATCACGAACTCCACGTCCGAGAGCGGCTCGTTGGGGTAGAGCAGGGTGCCGTCGCGCTGGTCGCTGTGGAAGATGTCCAGGGCGCCATCGGCCTGGCCGGTTTCCAGCATCGCCAGGCAGCGTTTCCAGGGCAGGAACTGCCACTGCACCTCTATGCCCAGGCGCTGGAAGACAATGGCGGTGGTTTCGTAGTCCAGGCCCTTGGCCGTGCCATTTTCCTCATAGACATAGGGCGCCCAGGGTTCGGTGACAATGCGCAGCTTCTCGCCATGGGCGGCAAGGCTCAGGCAAGTGCAGAGAAAGGTGGTCAGCAACCGGGCTATGACGGACATTGCTGGAGATTACGACGAGAGATCATGCAATTGCTAGAGGCAGTTCCGGACGCTCTAGCTCAAGGCTGCTGCAAACAAAAAGGCCCCGGTTTTCACCAGGGCCCGGAGCTTGGGTTGCAGCCTGTCAGCGTGGCAGCTGGAGGTTGCTCCAGATCGCCAGGCTCGGGTCGGCCTGGTTCAAGGTATAGAAGTGCAGTCCGGGTGCGCCGCCCTGGAGCAGGCGTTCGCACATGTCACTGATTACCTGTTCACCGAAGGCCTGGATGCTGGCGCTGTCATCGCCATAGGCTTCCAGCTGCTTGCGGATCCAGCGCGGAATCTCTGCGCCGCAGGCGTCGGAGAAGCGCGCCAGCTTGCTGTAGTTGGTGATGGGCATGATGCCCGGCACGATCGGGATGTTCACGCCCATCTTCTGCACGCGCTCGACGAAGTAGAAGTAGCTGTCGGCGTTGAAGAAGTACTGGGTGATCGCGCTGTCGGCACCGGCATTGGCCTTGCGCACGAAGTTGACCAGGTCTTCCTCGAAGTTGCGCGCTTGCGGGTGCATTTCTGGGTAGGCGGCGACTTCGATATGGAAGTGGCTGCCGGTTTCCTCGCGGATGAAGCTCACCAGGTCATTGGCGTAGCGCAGTTCACCGCTGGCCATGCCCATGCCCGAAGGCAGGTCGCCACGCAGGGCGACAATGCGCTTGATGCCGGCTGCCTGGTACTGCTGCAGCAGGCCGCGCAGGTCGTCCTTGCTGTCGCCGACGCAGGACAGGTGCGGCGCCGCAGGGACTTTAACTTCGCTCTCCAGTTGCAGCACGGTGTTGACCGTGCGATCACGGGTCGAGCCGCCGGCACCGTAGGTGCAGGAAAAGAAATCGGGGTTGTAGCCGGCCAGCTGACGGGCAGTGGCGAGCAGTTTTTCATGCCCAGCATCGGTCTTGGTGGGGAAGAACTCGAAGCTGTAGCGACGATCTTTGGACATGGAGGGGACCTCCAGTTGCAAGTAACAGGCGGCAAGCGCCAAGAAAAAGCGGAGGTGCGCTGGTTTCTTGTGCCTGCAGCCTGCTGCTTGAAACTGCTATAGCGATTAGGGCAAGCACCAGGTCAGTTGCAGCAAGCAGAGCTTTTGGCTCTTTGCTTGCCGCTGATGACTTGCCGCCTGCAGCTGCTCTTAGTAGCGGTAGGCGTCTGGCTTGAACGGGCCTTCGACGGTTACGCCGATGTATTCAGCCTGTTGCTTGGTCAGTTGAGTGACCACGCCGCCGAAGCCGCGAACCATTTCCAGGGCCACTTCTTCGTCGAGTTTCTTCGGCAGTACTTCAACAGTCAGGCGCTCGGCTTTCTGGGCCGGCGACAGGTCGGCGTACTTCTGGCCGAACAGGAAGATCTGTGCCAGGACCTGGTTGGCGAACGAACCGTCCATGATGCGGCTTGGGTGACCGGTGGCGTTGCCCAGGTTCACCAGGCGGCCTTCGGCCAGCAGGATCAGGTAGTCGTCGTTCTGTGCATCGAAATCGCCAGGGCCGGTGCGGTGGATCTTGTGCACCTGTGGCTTCACTTCTTCCCATGCCCAGTTCTTGCGCATGAAAGCGGTGTCGATTTCGTTGTCGAAGTGGCCGATGTTGCAGACCACGGCACGCTTTTTCAGGGCCTTGAGCATGTTTGCGTCGCAAACATTGACGTTACCGGTGGTGGTCACGATCAGGTCGATCTTGCCCAGCAGGGCTTTGTCGATGCTGGCTTCGGTGCCGTGGTTGATACCGTCGATGAACGGCGAAACCAGCTCGAAACCGTCCATGCAGGCTTGCATGGCGCAGATCGGGTCCACTTCCGAAACCTTGACGATCATGCCTTCCTGACGCAGGGACTGGGCCGAGCCCTTGCCCACGTCACCGTAGCCGATGACCAGCGCTTGCTTGCCGGACAGCAGGTGGTCGGTGCCGCGCTTGATGGCGTCGTTCAGGCTGTGACGGCAGCCGTACTTGTTGTCGTTCTTGCTCTTGGTCACCGAGTCGTTGACGTTGATCGCAGGAACCTTCAGCTCGCCCTTGGCCAGCATGTCCAGCAGGCGGTGCACGCCGGTGGTGGTTTCTTCGGTCACGCCGTGAACGCGGTCCAGTACCTGTGGGTACTTGTCGTGCAGCAGCTGGGTCAGGTCGCCGCCGTCGTCGAGGATCATGTTGGCGTCCCAAGGCTTGCCATCCTTGAGGATGGTCTGCTCCAGGCACCACTCGTACTCTTCTTCGGTCTCGCCTTTCCAGGCGAACACAGGAATGCCGGCAGCGGCGATGGAGGCTGCAGCCTGGTCTTGAGTCGAGAAAATGTTGCAGGACGACCAGCGTACTTCGGCACCCAGGGCAACCAGGGTTTCGATCAGCACGGCGGTCTGGATGGTCATGTGGATGCAGCCGAGGATCTTGGCGCCCTTGAGTGGCTGTTCAGCCAGGTACTTGCGGCGCAGACCCATCAGGGCCGGCATTTCCGATTCGGCGATGATGGTTTCGCGACGACCCCAGGCAGCCAGGGAGATGTCGGCGACTTTGTAGTCGGTAAAACCTGCAGGCGTGTTTACAGCGCTCATCAAGAGCCTCCATTCGTAGTGTGCGAATGGGCGCCGTTGTGCGTTTAGTGTCCATACAGGGAGCCCTGTACCAACAACGCCCCATCCGAGCCTGACAGGTCATGCCTGCTGCAGCGCCCCTCGGACAGGTGGCGGGAAAACGGTATCAAGTGCAGATGACCGTTTTGAAACGGTGGCGATTATAGCCGCCTGAGCCAGACTTCCAAAAGTGTTTATGTCACCTGGATGAAGATCGTTAATCGCGACCATAGTCGATGTTGCATAGAGCATGACTGCCCGGTCTGCCATTATGCCGGGCATCAATTGGCAGGACGGTCAGGAGTGCATATGAATTTCCACACCCGCAAGTGGGTTAAACCCGAAGACCTCAACCCCAACGGCACGCTGTTCGGCGGCAGCCTGTTGCGCTGGATCGACGAAGAAGCGGCGATCTACGCCATTGTCCAGCTGGGCAACCAGCGAGTCGTGACCAAGTACATCTCGGAAATCAACTTCGTCAGCGCCTCGCGCCAGGGCGACATCATCGAGCTGGGTATCACCGCCACCGAATTCGGTCGCACCTCGATCACCCTGACGTGCGAAGTGCGTAACAAGATCACTCGCAAATCCATTCTCACGGTGGAGAAGATGGTCTTCGTAAACCTGGGGGAAGACGGCCTGCCGGCGCCTCACGGCCGCACCGAAATCAAATACGTCAAAGACCAGTTCAAGGATGACGCTTCCGACGCCTGATGCCTTGCGCAGAAAGGAACAGCCCCGAGCCCAGCGTGTCGTAGCTAAATGACCCGCCTGGTTCAGGAGCCTTATGGACGCGCAAAAAGATGGCAAGACCCCCGGCCTCTCTGCTCAAGAGCAGCATGAGGTCGACCATAACCAGCCGCCCCGCGCGGCGGTCCTGCATGAAATCATCCGCACCCAGGGCGACCAGGAACTGGAGCGCAGTGTCGCAGCCCTCTGGTGGTCGGCCCTGGCTGCCGGCCTGACTATGGGCCTGTCGCTGATGGGCATGGGCCTGCTCAACTCCCGCCTGCCCGACGGCGAGGCCTTCAAGGTCATTGCCAGCTTTGGCTATTGCGCGGGTTTTCTGGCGGTGATTCTGGCGCGCCAGCAACTGTTCACGGAAAACACCCTGACTGCCGTGCTGCCGGTGATGAGCAAGCCGAGCCTGAACAACTTCGGGCGCTTGCTGCGCTTGTGGGGCGTGGTGCTGGTGGGCAACCTGTGCGGCACCCTGCTGGTGGCCTATGTGATGCTGCACTTGCCGATTTTCGACGGCAAGACCGATCAGGCCTTTCTGGAAATCGGCCGCAAGGTCATGGAGAACGACAGAGCGCAGATGTTCGCCAAGGGCATCATCTCCGGCTGGATGATTGCCACCATGGTCTGGATGATCCCGTCCATGGAGAGCGCCAAGCTGTGGATCATCATCCTGATCACCTACCTGATGGCGCTGGGGGATTTCACTCACATCGTGGTGGGCTCGGCGGAAGTGTCCTACCTGGTATTTGCCGGCGAGTTGCCGTGGCGGGATTTCTGGATGGTGTTCGCCGGGCCGACCCTGGCCGGGAATATCATTGGAGGCAGTTTCATCTTCGCCCTGATCAGCCATGCCCAGGTGCGTAGTGAAAGTGGCAAGCCGAACAGGAACGCGGACCGGGCACCGGCGCCCGATCCGCGGCAGATCAAGAAATGATCAGTGGGCCTCGGCCTTGGCCGCAGGGGCATCCTGGGTGACATGGCGCACCAGTTTGCCGATGGTCAGACCCTGTAGCAGGATCGACGACAACACCACGATGTAGGTGATGCTCAGCACCAGGTCACGCTCAGGCCCCAGGGGCAGGGCCAGCGCCAGCGCCACCGAGACGCCACCGCGCAAGCCGCCCCAGGTCAGCACGCGGATAGTGCCCCGGGGCACGCTGCGCCAGCGCCGCAACAGGAGGATTGCCGGGGCCACGGTGAGCACGCGAGAGAGCACGATGGCCACGGCCAGCAGGCTGGCAGCCGCCAGGTGCAGCCAGTTGAACGGCAGCAGCAACAGCTCCAGGCCGATCAGGGCGAACAGCAGGGCATTGAGCATGTCGTCGAGCAACTCCCAGAAACCGTCCAGGTAGCGCCGGGTCATGTCGTTCATCGCCAGGTTGCGTCCCAGGTTGCCGATGATCAGGCCGGCCACCACCATGGCAATCGGCGCCGAGACATGCAGCTCGCTGGCCATCGCCGAACCACCGATGACTAGGGCCAGGGTCAGCATCACTTCGATCTGGTGCTGCTCGATGCTCTTGATCATCAGATACACCAGGTAGCCGATCAGCCCGCCGAACAGTACGCCGCCAATGGCCTCATGCACGAACAGCCAGGCCGTGGCAGCCACGGTCGGGGTTTCCCCCAGTTGAGCGATGCCCAGCAGCACGGTGAACACCACTACCGCGGTGCCGTCGTTGAACAGCGATTCGCCGACGATGGTGGTCTTCAGCGGCTTGGAAGCGTTGGCGGTACGCAGCACACCCAGCACGGCAATCGGGTCGGTGGGGGAAATCAGCGCGCCGAACAGCAGGCAGTAGAGAAAGCTCACGTGCCAGCCGAACAGGCCGAAGATCCAGTAGGCCAGGCTGCCGATGACGAAGGTGGCGATCAGCACGCCGACCGTGGCCAGCAGGCCGATGGGCCAGCGGTAGCTGCGCAGGTCGTTGAGGTTGACGTGCAGGGCGCCGGCGAACAGCAGGAACGACAGCATCCAGTTCATCAGCAGATCGCCGAAGTCGATCTTGCCAATCAATTCTTCCACATGTTCTTCCAGGCCGGGGTAGCCCAGGTAGCTCAGGCCTTGCAGCAGCAGCGAGAACAGCAGGGCGGTGACCATCACGCCGATGGTCGGTGGCAAGCCGATAAAGCGGAAGTTGACGTAGGTGAGCAGCGTCGTCAGGCAGATAAAGGCAGCGACAAGTTCAAGCATCCGGACTCCTTTGGATGATTACAGAAAAAGCGACCTGAATGCTTTCAGGCTAAGGGTTTGATGTACCGGCGTCGGCGAGGGACACAGTTTTCGCCATCGTCGCCTGACCGCAGCCATTGACCACAGCCTCGACCCGACGTTGCAGGCACTTGGGGAAAAGTACCTCGAACATGCCCATGTTGCCGAATTGGCTGCTGGCACTGCCAAATGCGCCGGTAGCCCGTGCAAGCAGGGCCGCAGGCATGCGAGGATTCCCGGCTTCTGCCCGGATGTGCGGTATCCGGCTTTTTCAGGCAACCAGGGAGTGCAAGGTGCTGGCGACAAGTCTGGTTTTGGTGGCGGCGTTGTTGCACGCAGCCTGGAACACCCTGATCAAATTCAGTGGCGAGCGCTTGCTGGTGGTGGCCTGCATGGACACCGTGGCCCTGCTGTTCGTGGCCATCATGCTGTTTTTTCTCGAATCCCCACCACTGGAGATCTGGCCCTGGATCATCGCCTCGGCGGCATTCGAGCTCTTGTATCGCTATCTGCTGATCCAGGCCTATCGCGTGGGGGATCTCGGGCTGGTGTACCCGTTGATGCGCGGACTTTCGCCATTGGTGGTGCTGGCGTTGACCCTGGTCTTCGCCGGTGAGGCGCTGAGCACTCAGCAGGTCCTAGGCATTCTGCTGATTCCCTTCGGCATGCTCTGCCTGCTCTGGCAGGGCGGCGGCGGGGCGCGGTTGCCCTGGTCGATGCTGCCGGTGGTGGCGCTGATCGGCCTGTGCATCGGTTGCTACACCTATATTGACGGCCAGGCGCTGCGCCGCTGGTCGCACCCGCTGGATTATCTGACCTGGGTCACGCTGCTCAGCGCCTGGCCCTTTCCGCTGGTGGCGGTGGTCTGGAAGCGCCCGGCCTTTGCCCTGTTCTGGCGCGAGCAGTGGCGCCTGGGGCTGAGCGTCGGGTTTTGCGTGTTGTTCAGCTACGCTCTGGTGCTTTGGGCCATGCAACTGGGATCGATCGCCGAAGCGGCTGCGTTGCGTGAAATCAGTGTGATCCTGGTGGTGCTGTTCGGCATGCGCTACCTGAAAGAACCTTTCGGCCGGCCACGGCTCTTAGCCTGTGGACTGGTGCTGATTGGCATGTTGGTGATGAAGTTCTGAAGGCTCCCTAAAAACTCTAAAAAAGGATTTGCTCCATGACTGTCGCTTTCTGGTGTGTGTTGATTGCAATCATCCTGCCCTATCTCTGTACTGCCATCGCCAAGGGCGCCGGCAAATACGGGCTTCGCTACAACCATGACCCACGGGCGTTCCTGAGTACTCTGGAGGGTTTGCCCAAGCGTGCCCACAACGCGCAGCTCAACGGTTTCGAGGTGACCCCGGCATTCGCTGCGGCGGTGATCATCGCCCATGTAGCAGGTAACGCCGAGCTGGTGACGATCAACGTGCTGGCGGTGCTGTTTATCACCAGCCGCCTGCTGTACATGATCTGCTACCTGGCGGACTGGGCGATCCTGCGGTCCCTGGTGTGGTTCGTGGGCATGGGCCTGATCGCCAGTTTCTTCTTCGTTTCAGTCTGAGACACCCTTTTGCAGGAGCCGTCAAGCCGGCTCCCGCAGGGGCTCAAGGGGCGTCGGGCACTTCCGGCACCTTGGGCAGCGCTACGCCCTTGGGCCAGAGCATCCAGATCTGGCCCTGCTGCTTCATGTCTCCGGCCAGCTGCCCCGCGGCATCGCCCGTGCCCCAGAACAGATCGGCGCGCACCTCACCGGTGATTGCGCCGCCCGTGTCCTGGGCGGCTACCGGCCGTATCAGGCTGCTGCCATCCGGGCGGGTGGTGGACAACCACAGCAGGCTGCCCAGCGGGATCACCTTGCGGTCCACGGCCACGCTATAGCCTGACGTCAGCGGTACGTTCAACGAGCCCCGCGGGCCTTCATTGCTATCCGGGTTGCGGTTGAAGAACACGTAGCTGGGGTTGCTGCCCAGCAGCTCGGGAATCCGTGCCGGGTGGGCCTTGGCCCAGGCGGCAATGGTGCCCATGGTCACGTCCTCTTTCTTCAGCTCGCCCTGGTCCACCAGCCAGCGGCCGATGGGACGGTAGGGGTGGCCGTTCTGGTCGGCATAGCCGATCCGCAATTGGCGCCCGTCATCCAGCTGGATTCGCCCGGACCCCTGGATCTGCAGGAATTGCAGGTCCATGGGGTCGGTCAGCCAGGCAATCACCGGGGCCTTGGTTCCCTTGCTTTCGATGGTCGCCGCATCGTCATAGGGCTTGAGTACCCGGCCTTCGAGCCGGCCACGCAGGCGCTTGCCCTTGAGCTCCGGGTAGAGGCTGTCCAGGGCGACGATGATCATGTCCTCCGGCACGCCGTATACCGGCACATTGGCCACCTGGGTCTGGGTCAGGCTGCCGGGATAGACCGGTTCGTAGTAGCCGGTGATCAGGCCGGTACTGCTGCCGTTGCCCGAGCGCAGGCCGTAGACCTGCAGGTGCTCCTTGAGAAAGCCGCGGATGGCCTCGGGGGTTTGCGGCACCGTCGCGGCTGCGGCGCAGGTGGCGCCCCACACCGGGTCGGCCTTGAGGCGGGTGCAGGCGCTGCGCCAGGAGCCGAAACCGGCCAGCAGGTCGTTGTCGGCGACGTTGGGCAGGGCGTCCCAGGTGGCGCTGTTGTAGGTGGCCAGGGCGTGGGTGGGGGCTGGCTTGGTATTGTCGCCGCCGTTGCAGCCAGCGAGCAGCGCCAGGGCCGGCAGGGCCCAGAGCAGATGGCGAGGCCAGCGGAGCGGGCTCGGGTTCATGCTGTATTTCCTTGAGAGGCTGCCCGCCGCATTGGTGATGGGGGACAACCCATATTATTAATAGGGCTATTGGTCTTTGCCGGGGAGGCGAGGATACTGGCCGCCGTTTCCGTGACCAGACCTGAAGCCACCATGACGCTAAAAAGACTTTCTGTTGTATTGCTGGCCTGCCTGACGCTTTCCGCCTGTGGCGGTGTCGATCCCAATTCTCCCCTGGGCCAGCGCAAGGCGATCTTCAAGCAGATGCTCAAGACCGGCGAGGACCTGGGGGGCATGCTGCGTGGGCGGATTCCTTTCGACGGCGCGCGCTTTGCCGAAGGCGCGGTGAAACTCGACAGCCTGTCCCATGAGCCGTGGAAGCACTTCCCCGAGGTCAAGGAAGAGGATCACAGCAGCGCCACCGATGACGTCTGGCGCAAGCAGGCGCGTTTCCAGGAGTTGGCCCGCACCCTGGAGGCCGCCACCGGTGAGCTGGTGACGATCAGCCAGGTCCAGCCCTACAAGGCCAGCAATCTGGGGCCGGCGGTGCAGAAGGTCGAGGATGCTTGCAGCGCCTGCCACAAAGAGTTCCGCAATCACTGATTGGCGGCTCTGCTGAGCAGGGCCGCGGCATCAGGTTGCTTACTTGTCCAGTTCGTCCAGGGCTTGCTGCAGTTCCTTGCGCGACTCGGCAAGCTTGTCCTTGCGCTTGTTGATCTTCTCCGAGTCACCTTTCTTCATGGCTTTTTCCAGGTCGGCCTGGCGTCGGCTGACCTCATGCTTGGCCTCAAGCACTTTGTTTTCCCGCTCTTTCTTCAGCGAGGCGTCGGTGCAGTGGGCGGTCACTTCGCTCAGGGCGCGCTCCAGGCCGGCCTGCTGATTGCTGTTGCCGTGGGCCTTGGCCTGTTCGATCTGGTTCATGATGGCCTGGCGCTTGGCGGCGCAGCCGGTCAGCTCGGGGGCCTGCTCGGCGGCCAGCAGTGGCGCGCTCATCAGGCTGCAGAGGGTCAGGGTGGCGAGCGATGGAAAAAGTTTCATTGAAGACTCCAGGTGAAAAAGATCAAGAAATAACCAATAAAAATACTGACTGTTGTACCGGGAATGGGCTGTTGGAGCGTATTCCGGCTTGGGTGGTTCCACGTGCCATCGGGCTAAAAACCTTCGATACCGGCGCTGTTCAGGGCGCCTTGCAAGGCCAGGACCTCTGGAGCGCGAAAAAACGCCACCAGTTGTGCGGCCCGCTCCGCTCCGATACCGGCTTCATTCTGCCAGTCCAGGCTGCTTTTCATGGCCAGGGCCTGCCATGGCCCGCTCAGGTCGGCCGAGCCACTGGGCGGGATGCCGAGGGCTTTGAGCCAGCGTGGGAAGGGCTGTTGCCTGGCACTGTGCAGGCTCTCGAGCAAACGCTTGCTGCTGCGATCACCAAAGCCGGCAATGTTAGCAAGCTCTGCCTGATCCAGGGTCAGCCAATCCAGCAGGCCTTTGATACGGCCTGTTTCAACCAGCCGGGCCCAGGTCCGGCTGCCGATATTCTGCAGGTTCAGGCCTTGTTTGCTGCTGAGCCAGGTCAGTCGGGCCAGAAATTGTTCCTCGCAGCCGGGTGATGGCTGCCAGCAACTCAGGAAGTGAAAGTCGGCTTCTCGCGGGGGCTGGATGCTCTGGCGCAGGGTGCTTCTGAGTACCACTTCATCCAGGCGCGGGATGCTCAACCCGGCGAGACTGATGGCTACCTGATCGCCGGGAACGATATCCAGGGATCGCCAGCGTTGCAGTGAGCCGAGACTGACACGGCGGATCTGCCGGTCGTCCAGGGTCACCGGCTCGATCTCCAGCAGGGGCGTGATGCGCCCCGTGCGGCCGATACGAAAATCGACTTGACGAACGCTGGCCAGCACCTGGGCGTAGGGGTACTTCCAGGCGGCAATCCAGTATGGGGCCTTGGCCTGCCAGCGTTCGGCGGCGGGACGCCGGCTTTGCCGCAGGATGATGCCGTCACTGGCAAAGGGCAGTGGCGAGCGATACCAGCGGGCCCGCCACTGTTGTGCATCGGCGAAGCCGCCTACGGGCCGGCTGTACTCGCGGGGTTCGACAAAGCCCAGGTCTGCCAGTTGTTCCAGGCGTTCGCTCAATGTAGCCGGGCCCTGGGGCCAGTCCCAGACAAACAGCCCGATCTGCGCGGCCTCCGCCGCTGTCAGCTGTTTGCGAGCCATCCAGCCTGCCACCCGGTTGCGCGCCTTGAGGCTGCCGGAGCGAGCCTGGACATGCTGCTCCAGGCGCAGATAGAGCTCTCCTTGCAGCAACAGGTCGACGGGCCGTGGCAGTCGTTTGGGTATGGCCTCGATTTGCCAGGCTGCACGGGTCCAGTCATGGCCATGCACGCCGTCGCCACGGCTGAGTGCTTGCTGGAACTGCCCCCGGTGGTAGATCAGGGTCACCGCTACGCCGTCGACCTTGGGTTGCGCCCAGATGTCGTCGCGGCCCTTGAGCCACCCCGTCACGGCATTGGCATCGGCGAGTTTTTCCACCCCTGTGTGGGGGATGGGGTGGCGGATGCTGCCCCCGGCGCCGAGCAGGGGCTGGTCCGTTGCCCGGGGAGCCTGGGGGAAGCACTGGCGCCAGGTGAGCAGGCGCTGGCGGGCCTGATCGTAGAGCTCATCCGCCACCAGTGATCGGCCGTCACGGTAATAGCTGCTATCCCAGCGCTGCAGTTGCTGCTGCAGGGCGGTGATTTCATCGGTGGCACGGGGAACCGGCCAGTCGGGGCAGGCGGCCTGGGCGAAGAATGGAGTGAGGCTCAGCAGCACAACGGCTCTTGGCAGCATGGGGAGCATCCTTGCTCTGTGGGTCATGCGCTAAAGGCTAGAGGGGATTGGCTGACGGCCGGGACGAAGGTGGTTGCGAGGTGTTTCCCCGTCAGGGAACACCTGTGTCCTTGCTCGCTCGGCCCCGTACCAGCAGCGGTTTGCGGGATGAGCAAGAAACCTCAGGCGACAAAAAAGCCCCGCCGGGCGGGCCGGGCGGGGCTTTGGATGTTGCCAGGTGAAGCTTACAGGCCGGCAGCGGCGCGCAGGGTGTCGGCGCGGTCGGTCTTTTCCCAAGTGAAGGTGGTGAAGGTGTCGTCACCCACGGTCTTGGTTTGCGGAGCCCGGCCGAAGTGACCGTAGGCAGCGGTTTCCTGGTACATCGGGTGCAGCAGGTCGAGCATGGTGGTGATTGCGTAGGGGCGCAGGTCGAACACTTCGCGTACCAGCTTGATGATCTTGTCGTCGCTGATCTTGCCGGTGCCGAAGGTGTTCAGCGAGATCGAGGTCGGTTGGGCCACGCCGATGGCGTAGGACACCTGGATCTCGCAGCGCTCGGCCAGGCCGGCGGCAACGATGTTCTTGGCCACGTAGCGGCCGGCGTAAGCGGCGGAACGGTCGACCTTGGATGGATCCTTGCCGGAGAACGCGCCACCGCCGTGACGGGCCATGCCGCCGTAGCTGTCGACGATGATCTTGCGGCCGGTCAGGCCGCAGTCACCTACCGGGCCACCGATGATGAACTGGCCGGTCGGGTTGATGTGGAACTGGGTGTCCTTGCTCAGCAACTCGGCAGGCAGCACGTGCTTGACGATCAGCTCCATCACGCCTTCGCGCAGGTCGTTGTAGGACACCTCGGGGTTGTGCTGGGTCGACAGCACCACGGCATCGATACCGACCACCTTGCCGCCTTCGTAGCGGCAGGTGACCTGGGATTTGGCGTCCGGGCGCAGCCAAGGCAGCAGGCCCGATTTGCGGGCTTCGGCCTGGCGCTGGACCAGTTGGTGCGAGAAGGTGATCGGCGCCGGCATCAGCACCTCGGTTTCGTTGCTGGCGTAGCCGAACATCAGGCCCTGGTCGCCAGCGCCCTGATCTTCCGGCTTGGCGCGGTCGACGCCCTGGTTGATGTCGGGGGACTGCTTGCCAATGATGTTCATCACGCCGCAGGTAGCACCGTCGAAGCCGACGTCGGAGCTGGTGTAGCCGATATCGCAGATCACATCGCGAACGATCTGTTCCAGGTCGACCCAGGCGCTGGTGGTGACTTCGCCGGCAACAATGGCCACGCCAGTCTTGACCAGGGTCTCGACCGCTACGCGGGCGTGCTTGTCCTGGGCAATGATGGCGTCCAGCACCGCATCGGAAATCTGGTCAGCGATTTTATCCGGATGCCCTTCAGACACGGACTCGGAGGTGAAAAGGGAGTATTCGCTCATCTTGAAGGTTTCCTAAATTTACCGATGGTGAGTGTCGCCAGCCGGTCGCTGAAAATGGCGAACCTGGATCTGGAAACCATTACGTAAGCCTACATACAGGCTTTCCCCGGGAGTCAGTCCCGCAGCGGTGGCCCAACGGGCCAAATCATCTTGTTCGAACCCTAGCCAGAGATCGCCGCAAGCCTCTTTGGCCCAACTCTGGTTGTGGCTGCACAAGTCTGTCACTAACAGGCTGCCGCCTGGTTGCAGCAATTGGGCCATCTGCTTGAGGGCCTCGGCCGGCGCGGCGAAATGGTGCAGGACCATGTTCAGCACCACGCAATCGGCCTGCAGCTGTACACCGTTCAGTGCATCGGCCAATTGCAGGCTGACGTTAGCCAATGTTTCGCGTTCGCACAGCTGGCGTGCCAGCTCCAGCATCGCCGGGCTGTTGTCCAGCGCGGTAACCCGGGCAAAGCGTCGGGCCAGCTCGGGGAGAAATCCACCGTCGCCGGGGCCGACTTCAATGGCCGTGGCCACTGGGTCGAAACTCAGTTTGTCCAGCAGCGCCAGCACACTGTCGCGATACTGGGGCAGTCCTGCGATCAGGTCCTGCTGGGCGCGGAATTTTTCCGCCACCCGGGAAAAGAAGTCCTGACTGGCTGCAGCCCGCTGCCGGTGCACCAGGCTGATCCGGGCCTGTACCTCGCCCGGTAGGTTCAGCTGGTCGACCTCTTCCAGCAAAGCTGCGTGCAGTTTGCCGCCCAGGAGCCCGGTATGGGGCAGGGCGCGGCGATAGAAAATCGCATTGCCTTCACGGCGGGTCGCCACCAGGCTGGCCTGGGCCAGGACCTTCAGGTGGTGGCTCATGCCCGACTGGCCGATGGCGAAGATCTGCGCCAGCTCCAGCACACCAAACGAATCGTTGCTCAGCGCGCGCAATACATTCAGCCGCAGGGGGTCGCCGCCGGCCTTGCACAGGGCCGCCAGTTCGTCGCAATCGTCATGGCTGATGGCAGGCGCGGGCAGGTTCATGGGGCAGCAGTCTAGAGATGCCCGCAAATGCTCGCAAGGCCAATATCAAAAAGTTTTGATATTGGTGCCTGTAGGGGCTTTTCCAGAGCCTCTGCTTCTACAGTCAACGAGCGGCGAAGGGGTTTCATCAATGGATTGTGTCTTCAACAGGGGAAAAACATGCCTGAGTGACTATCTGTCATTGCCCCCGCCTGACGCCTGAGGGAAAATGCAGGCCTTTTTTCCGTTTCGTTTTATTCAATCCCCAGGAGATCAGCGATGCCCAGCCGTCGTGAGCGTGCCAACGCCATTCGTGCCCTCAGCATGGATGCCGTGCAAAAAGCCAACAGCGGCCATCCAGGTGCCCCTATGGGTATGGCGGATATCGCCGAAGTACTTTGGCGTGACTACCTGAAGCACAACCCGAGCAACCCATCCTTCGCCGACCGCGACCGCTTCGTGCTGTCCAATGGCCACGGCTCGATGTTGATCTACTCGCTGCTGCACCTGACCGGCTACGACCTGTCGATCGATGACCTGAAGAACTTCCGCCAGCTGCACAGCCGCACCCCGGGCCACCCGGAGTTCGGTTACACCCCAGGCGTGGAAACCACCACTGGCCCGCTGGGCCAGGGCCTGGCCAACGCTGTGGGCTTTGCCCTGGCGGAGAAAGTCCTGGCGGCGCAGTTCAACCGTCCAGGCCACAACATTGTCGACCATCACACCTACGTGTTCCTGGGTGATGGCTGCATGATGGAAGGCATTTCCCACGAAGTCGCTTCCCTGGCCGGCACCCTGGGCCTGGGCAAGCTGATCGCCTTCTACGATGACAACGGCATCTCCATCGACGGCGAAGTCGAAGGCTGGTTCACCGACGACACGCCCAAGCGTTTCGAAGCCTATAACTGGCAAGTGATCCGCAACGTCGACGGCCACGATCCGGAAGAGATCAAGACTGCCATCGACACCGCGCGCAAGAGCCCGCTGCCGACCCTGATCTGCTGCAAGACCACCATCGGTTTCGGTTCGCCGAACAAGCAGGGTAAGGAAGATTGCCACGGCGCCCCACTGGGCGACGCGGAAATCGCCCTGACCCGCCAGGCGCTGAACTGGAACTACGGTCCGTTCGAAATCCCGGCCGACATTTATGCCGAGTGGGATGCCAAGGAAAAAGGTCGCGCTGCCGAAGCCGAGTGGGACCAGCGTTTCGCGGCCTATTCCGCTGCCTTCCCAACCGAAGCCAACGAACTGGTACGTCGCCTGAGCGGTGACCTGCCTGCCGACTTCGCCGAGAAGGCCGACGCCTACATCGCCGAAGTGGCCGCCAAGGGCGAAACCATCGCCAGCCGCAAAGCCAGCCAGAACACCCTGAATGCTTTCGGCCCCCTGCTGCCGGAAGTGCTTGGTGGGTCGGCCGACCTGGCCGGTTCCAACCTGACCCTGTGGAAAGGTTGCAAGGGTGTCAGCGCTGAAGATGCCAGCGGCAACTACATGTACTACGGCGTGCGCGAGTTCGGCATGACCGCCATCATGAACGGCGTTGCCCTGCACGGCGGCCTGGTGCCTTACGGCGCGACCTTCCTGATGTTCATGGAATACGCCCGCAACGCAGTGCGCATGTCGGCGCTGATGAAGAAGCGTGTGATCCATGTCTACACCCACGACTCCATCGGTCTGGGCGAAGACGGCCCGACGCACCAGCCGATCGAGCAACTGACCAGCCTGCGTACCACGCCGAACCTGGACACCTGGCGCCCGGCCGATGCCGTTGAATCGGCGGTGGCCTGGAAGAACGCGCTGGAGCGTAAAGACGGCCCTTCGGCGCTGATCTTCTCGCGTCAGAACCTGCAGCACCAAACCCGCGATGCCGGCCAGATCGCCGACATCAGCCGCGGTGGCTATGTGTTGAAGGACTGCGCAGGCGAGCCTGAACTGATCCTGATCTCCACCGGTTCGGAAGTCGGCCTGGCCGTTCAGGCCTACGACAAACTGACCGAGCAAGGCCGCAAGGTGCGCGTGGTTTCCATGCCTTGCACCAGCGTGTTCGATGCTCAGGACGCTGGCTACAAGCAATCGGTTCTGCCGCTGCAGGTCAGCGCACGTATCGCGATCGAAGCGGCTCATGCCGACTTCTGGTTCAAGTACGTGGGTCTGGAAGGTCGCGTGATCGGCATGACCACCTACGGCGAATCGGCTCCGGCTTCGGCACTGTTCGAAGAGTTCGGCTTCACCCTGGACAACATCCTGGGCCAGGCCGAAGAGTTGCTGGAAGACTAAACCCGGAAGCCGGGTTGTCTGTACTGACGCAATCGCGAGCAAGCTCGCTCCTGCAGGGATGTATACCGTCCTTGTGGGGGCGAGCTTGCTCGCGATGACGATGGCGCAGGCAGCACGAAGCTGATGGTTTCACCACCGGTCATTGAGAACCCCATGCCTCAACCGCGTCCCTACAAAGTTGCACTCAACGGCTACGGCCGGATTGGTCGTTGCGTCTTGCGTGCTCTGTTCGAGCGAGGGGCTGCGGCCGGGTTCGAGATCGTTGCCATCAACGATCTGGCCGACATGGCCAGCGTTGAATACCTGACACGCTTCGATTCCACCCACGGGCGTTTTCCCGGTGAGGTGAAGGTCGATGGCGATTGTCTGCATATCAATGGCAACTGCGTGAAAGTGTTGCGCAGTGCCACCCCCGAAGGCATCGATTGGGCGTCCCTGGGCGTCGATCTGGTGCTGGAATGCTCCGGTGCCTACCACACCCGCGAAGACGGCCAGCGTTTCCTCGACGCCGGCGCGCCGCGGGTGCTGTTCTCCCAGCCGATGGCCAGCGAGGCGGATGTCGACGCCACCATCGTCTATGGGGTGAACCAGGACTGCCTGAGCGGCGACGAACGGCTGGTGTCCAACGCCTCCTGCACCACCAACTGCGGCGTGCCGCTGTTGCGCCTGCTGGATCAGGCCATTGGCCTGGAGTACGTATCGATCACCACCATTCACTCGGCGATGAACGACCAGCCGGTGATCGACGCCTATCACCATGAAGACCTGCGGCGTACCCGTTCGGCCTTCCAGTCGGTGATCCCGGTGTCCACCGGTCTGGCGCGGGGTATCGAGCGCCTGTTGCCGGAACTTGCCGGGCGAATTCAGGCCAAAGCAGTGCGGGTGCCGACGGTGAACGTGTCCTGCCTGGACATCACCATGCAGACCGTGAGCGATACCGACGCCACCGAGGTCAACCGGATCCTGCGCGAGGCCGCCACCAGCGGTCCGCTCAAGGGCCTGCTGGCCTACACCGAGCTGCCGCATGCCAGCTGTGATTTCAATCATGATCCCCATTCGGCGATCGTCGATGCCAGTCAGACCCGTGTTTCCGGCCCCCGGCTGGTGAACATCCTGGCCTGGTTCGACAACGAATGGGGCTTTGCCAACCGAATGCTGGACGTAGCTGGGCACTACCTGCACACAGCCGCTCCACGCACTGACACTCAACTCTCTGTTTCTGAAGAACAGTAACCCAGGAATTGCGACCCATGACCGTGTTGAAGATGACCGACCTCGATCTGCAAGGTAAGCGCGTGCTGATCCGTGAAGACCTCAACGTCCCAGTCAAGGACGGTGTTGTCACCAGCGATGCGCGAATCCTGGCTTCGCTGCCGACCATCAAGCTGGCCCTGGAAAAAGGCGCGGCAGTGATGGTCTGCTCGCACCTGGGCCGCCCGACCGAAGGCGAGTTTTCCGCCGAGAACAGCCTCAAGCCGGTAGCCGACTACCTGAGCCGCGCCCTGGGTCGCGAAGTACCGCTGGTGGCCGATTACCTGGGTGGTGTCGAGGTCAAGGCCGGCGACATCGTGCTGTTCGAGAACGTGCGCTTCAACAAGGGCGAGAAAAAGAACGCCGATGAGCTGGCCCAGCAATACGCTGCCCTGTGCGACGTGTTCGTGATGGACGCCTTCGGCACCGCACACCGCGCCGAGGGTTCGACCCATGGCGTGGCCAAGTTCGCCAAAGTGGCTGCTGCTGGTCCTTTGCTGGCCGCTGAGCTGGACGCGCTGGGCAAGGCCCTGGGCAACCCGGCCAAGCCGATGGCGGCCATCGTTGCCGGCTCCAAGGTGTCGACCAAGCTGGACGTGCTCAATAGCCTGAGCCAGATCTGCGACCAGTTGATCGTCGGTGGCGGCATCGCCAATACCTTCCTCGCCGCTGCCGGGCATCCGGTGGGCAAGTCGCTGTACGAGCCGGACCTGCTGGACACCGCTCGCGCCATCGCCGCCAAGGTCAGCGTACCGCTGCCGGTGGACGTGGTGGTGGCCAAGGAATTTGCCGAGAGCGCTGCGGCCACCGTCAAGCTGATCGCCGATGTGGCCGATGACGACATGATTCTCGACATCGGCCCGCAGACTGCCGCGCAGTTCGCCGAACTGCTGAAATCCTCCAGGACCATCCTCTGGAACGGTCCGGTGGGCGTGTTCGAATTCGACCAGTTCGGCAATGGCACCAAGGTCCTGGCCCAGGCCATCGCTGACAGCGCCGCGTTCTCCATTGCCGGCGGCGGCGACACCCTGGCAGCCATCGACAAATATGGCGTAGCCCAGCAGATCTCCTACATTTCTACCGGTGGCGGCGCCTTCCTCGAGTTCGTCGAGGGCAAGGTGCTGCCGGCGGTTGAAGTCCTGGAAGCCCGGGCCAAGGCCTGAGGCCTCGATTGGCCGGGCAAAGGAGTGTTCTGATGGTCAAGACGTTGCCACTGTTGATCGCCGTGGCGTTGCTGGCGGGCTGTTCCAGTGCCCCCAAGGCAACGCCTGCGGAGGATGCCGGCGAGGTGCAGAAAGGCTGCTACCAGGCTGACTGGCAGGCCGAGACGGCTCCGGTGATCAACAAGCGCCTGGGCCCTGAGGGCCTGGAGAAGTACGAGACGCCGTCAAAGGCCAGGGAACAGGGTTGCCCTTGACGGGTCAGATGGGTTAACGCAACGCGCCGGTGCCTGTTGGCCGCCAGCCGAGGAACATTGATGAAAGGTTTGATCGCCGTGGCGATGCTGGGCTTGTTGGCAGGTTGTGCCAACCTGAACCTGCTCAAGTCGCCGACCACTGACAACTGGACCACCTGGACCTGCGACAGCCAGGCCCAGGTGCTCTGGCGCTACACCGACGACAGCCGCAAGGCGGTCGACGTGCGCCTGGGGGGCGACGACCAGGTACGCCGCCTGAAGCTTGAGCCCAGCGGTTCGGGCTCGCTGTACAGCGACGACATGCTGGCGTTTCACGTCAAGGGCGAGGAGGGCCTGGTCTACTGGGTCGCCACCAATGACCTGATCGGCCGCGGCTGCAAGGCCATGTAGGGGCAGGCTTGCCAGCGGAGGCGGCCTCCAGACCTGTGCAGGGTTCAAGGCCCCTTTCACCGGCGAGCCGGCTCCTGCGTGGCTGTAGAAATTTGGTTTTAACGAATGGAGCAGAGCGGGTTGACCCCCGATCTGCACTCACTTGAATAGCAGTCGCCGCTACGGCAGGCTTGCACGATTAACGACCCTCGACCGGGAGACACACACAATGGCACTCATCAGCATGCGCCAGATGCTGGACCACGCAGCCGAGTTCGGCTACGGCGTTCCAGCCTTCAACGTCAACAACCTTGAGCAGATGCGCGCCATCATGGAAGC